>Ga0224508_10003707_pt1 | contig 12601 bp, 12 predicted proteins | sample SF_Jan12_sed_USG_4_FD_170157 | JGI IMG/M metagenome (GOLD analysis project Ga0224508, IMG submission 170157) | Sediment microbial communities from San Francisco Bay, California, United States - SF_Jan12_sed_USGS_21 | ecosystem: Environmental > Aquatic > Marine > Sediment | place: USA...
CGACGTCGATCCCGTGCAGCGGCGCGCTCACGATCACCTCGGTCGCATCGGACTCGCGAACGACGGTGGCCCCCATCCGGTCGAGGAGATCGACGAAACCGACATCACCCTGGAGCGAACGCGCGCCGAGCCCTTCGACCCGGACCCGGCCGCCGACGACCGCCGCCGCTCCGAAGAAGTACGACGCGGCGGACGCATCGGGTTCGATGCCGTAGTCCGTCGACCGGTACCCGCCCGATGCAACGAGATAGCGCGATCCTTCACGAACGACGGAAGCGCCGAATGCCCGCATGACCTCGACGGTGAGGTCGATGTAGGGCCGGGAGACGACCGCGGTGGTCAACTCGATGTCGAGCCCGTCGGGAAGGCACGGTGCGACGAGCAACAAGCCGGACGCGAACTGACTCGACACGTCGGCCGGCAGCGACACCTGACGCGCCGTCGTGGCGCCGACCCGCACCTGCATCGGAAGGAAGTCGTCATCGACTAGGTCGACGGCAAGGCCCAGCCCGCGTAGTGCCGCCGCGAGCGAACCCATCGGCCGGGCTTGCATCTGCGGATGGCCGTCGATCGTGTAGTCGCCGCTCCCGAGCGCCGTCAACGGGGCGACGAAACGTGCTGTTGTCCCCGACTGGTTCGTGAACAGCTCGACCGGACCGTCGACCACTGCGCCATTCGTGCCGGTCACCCGCCACGCACCCGGATCGGACGTGTCGACCGTTGCGCCGAGGGCCCGGATGCACGCGAGCATCGCCGAGGTGTCGTCGGCGACGAGCGGCCTCCGGAGAACCGATTCTCCGTTGGCGAGCGCCGCCACCACGAGGGCCCGGTTCGTGATGCTCTTCGAGCCCGGGACCGTGACCGTCGCGTCGATCGGACCGAGCACCGGCTCGATCGGCAACGAATCGTTCACCGGTCGAGCGCCCGAGCAGTCGGCCGGTAGTCGTGGGCCATCAAGGCACCCATCAGACGCTCGGACCATCGGGCCTCCACCACGAGCACGAGGACACCCTGGCGACCCTCGGCCGAGTGCGCGATCTCGAGGTCGTAGATGTTGATGTCGATGTCGGTCGCCATGCGAGTGATGCGAGCGAGCTCGCCGGGACGATCGAACACCGGTACGCGCACGATCGACAGCTCGACATCGATCGGCGCGGTCGTCGGAAGATTCACACGCGCCGCCCGAGCCGAGGTGAGAACACCGAGGAGGCGCTCGTCGTCGTTGTCGGCAACGATCTGCCGCATCTCGGTCAGCGCCTCGATCAGCTCGTCGAGTCCCTGGGTGATGGCCGGCGCGTTGGCGGCGCAGATGTCGGGCCAGATACCCGGATGGCCGGACGCGACCCGGGTCATGTCACGGAACCCGCCGGCGGCGAGGCGCAACACCGCCCGATGCTCCTCGGAGCGGGCGTCGGCAAGGCGCATGAGCGTGGCCGCGGTGAGATGAGGCACGTGCGACACCATGGCCACGAGATGATCGTGGCGATCGGGATCGAGCGTCACGACCTCGGCACCGAAGGACGAGACGACCGTGCGCACCAGGGCAAAGGCGTCGTCATCGGTGCGCTCGTCGGGCGTGAGCACCCACGTCGCGCCGACGAAGAGGTCGTCGCGGGCTCCGACGAGGCCCTCTTGTTCCGACCCCGCCATCGGGTGTCCGCCGACGAACCGCGGATTGTCGACTGCACGGGTCAATGCGCCCTTGACGCTGCCGACATCGGTGACAGGACCCGATGTGGACGCGAGCGCCTCGATGGCGTTGTCGGCGACGACCGACGCGGGCGTCGCCACGATGGTGAGATCGGCATCGGGGGGCGGCCCGATCGCATCGAGGGCGCCGATGGAGAGTGCATTGGCGGCAACCGACTCGTTCGCATCGACACCGTGCACGACCCAGCCCTGCTTGCGCAACGAGAGCCCGACGGATCCGCCGATGAGACCGGTGCCGATGACGAAGGCTCGACCTGGTCCCATTGGCGGGATGCTACCGGCGAGGACCATCGGCTCGGCCGGGATCGGCGGCCGCGCGCTCCAGCGTCCGGACCTCGTCGACGGTGAGTGCCCGCCATTGGCCCGGTGCCAGCCGACGGTCGACCAACGGACCGATGCGGGTTCGCACCAGGCGTCGCACCGGATGCCCGACAGACTCACACATGCGTCGCACCTGACGATTCCGGCCCTCGTGAATCACGATTCGCAGCACCGACGGCTCGACCGCGGAGACCTTGGCCGGCGCGGTCCGGCCGTCGTCGAGCTCGACGCCCTCGCGCAACGCGCGCAACGCCCCACGGGTCGGGCGTCCCTCGACCTCGGCCAGGTACTCCTTGTCGACGCCGAACGACGGATGGGTCAACTTGTGTGTCAGATCACCGTCGTTCGTCAACAAGAGCAGCCCCTCGGTCTCGAAGTCGAGCCGCCCCACCGGAAAGACGCGGGCATCGTCGGGAACCATCTCGACGACGGTGGGTCGGCCCTCGGGGTCGTGAGCCGTCGTGACCACACCGGCCGGCTTGTTGAGGAGGAAGTAGACGAGATCGGCCCTCGTCGCGACCGTGACGCCGTCGACCTCGATCCGATCGCGCGTGGAGTCGACGCGGTGGCCGAGGCGGGCCGGCGCGCCGTTCACCCGGACGCGATCGGCCTCGATCAGCTCCTCGATGGCCCGCCGGCTCCCGATGCCGGCACGAGCGAGGACCTTCTGGATCCGCTCGCCCCGAGGATCGGGCTCGTCCACGTCATGACCCCGGCGGGTGGTCACCGTCGCCGGGATCGGCCGCCACCGGCGACTCCTCGCTCGGCAGGCCCGGGATGTCGTCGAGCTGATCGATGCGCAAGGTGGTCTCGAGCGCCTCGTAGACGTCGGCACCCGGGACGAACGCTCCCAAGGGCGGCAGGTCGCGGACCGAATCGAGGCCGAGCCGCTCCAGGAACAGATCGGTCGTACCGAACAGAACGGCGTTGCCGGGGCCGGGATCGCGCCTGACCTCGTCGATCAGGCCCCTGGCCTGGAGCGTGCGCATGACGCCGTCGACGTTCACGCCCCGGATCGCTGCGACCTGGGCCCGGGAGATCGGCTGCTTGTACGCCACGATCGAGAGCGTCTCCAGCGCAGCCGACGACAAGCGGCTCGATTGCCCTTCGAGCACGAACCGTTCCACGTACGCGGCTTCGTCGGGATGACTCTGGAAGCGGTACCCGCCCGCCACCCTCGTCAGGATGAACCCGCGACCCTCGGTGGAGTACTCCTCGCCGAGCCCGGCGCAAAGCTCGTCGATGGTCGCGACCGGCACCTCGAGCAGCTGCGCGAGCAGTGTGGGCTCGACCGGGAAGTCGGCCACCATCAGGATTGCCTCGATGGCCCGCCGGTGTGCGCCGGCAGGGTCCGCTGTCGTCATCTCAGCCCTCGTAGGTGTCGATCGATGCGAGCGCGACCTCGGCGTCGTAGGCGCCGCCGGTCCAGACGATCGAGATGTCACCGAACTGTGTCTCCTGGCCGAGCTCGATCATGCCCTGTTTGTACAGTTCGAGCACTGCCAGGAAGTGCACGACGACATCGATGCGCCCGACGAGCTGCCCGGTGAGCTGCCGGAAGGTCAGCCGACCACGGTCGGGCAGGTCGGCCAGGAGCTCCTCGACCACCTCGGCGACGGTGAGGCGGATGGGTGTGACATGGCCGAGGTCGACTCGGGGAACGGGCCTCGGCGCCGTCGCCCGCCGGTAGGCCACGAGGAGGTCGTCGGGCGTGACCCGTTCGAGGGGATCGGGCACCAGATCTAGGAACGCCGGCTCGAGCCCGGCAGTTCGGGGGAACGAGCGCCCGGCGACCATCGCCATACGCTCGAGCTCGAGTGCTGCATCCTTGAACGTCTTGCATTCGAGCAGTCGGGCGAGCAGCAGGTCGCGTTCCTCCCACAGCGCGAGCTCGTCGTCGAGGTCGAAGCGATCGTGGTCAGGAAGCAACCGACGGCTCTTCAGCTCGACGAGCGTCGCCGCGATCATCAAGAACTCGGTGGCGAGCTCGAGCTCGACCTCCTGCATCTTCGCCATCTCGCCGAGGTACGCATCGACGATGGCCGACAGCGACACCTCGTACAGATCGACCTCGTCACGGACGATCAGGTGCATCAGCAGGTCGAATGGCCCGCTGAACGCCTCGGTCTGCACCTCGTAGGTCACAAGCTCGGAGCTTAGAGTCCCTTTCGCCCCACGCGACGCACCCTCTGGCTACCATCGCCGCCCATGGCACGAGTCTTTTCGGGCATCCAGCCCTCGGGCGATCTGCACCTCGGCAACTTCTTGGGCGCAGTTCGCAACTGGGTGCGCGTGCAGGACGAACACGACGCCGTCTACTGCATCGTCGACCTGCATGCGCTCACGCTGCGACCCGACGCCTCCGAGCTGCGAGCTGCAACCCTCCGCCTCGCCCAGACCCTCATCGCGATCGGTATCGACCCGGAGCACTCGATCCTGTTCGTACAGGGCCACGTGCCCGAACATGCCGAGCTCAGCTGGCTGATGGAGTGCACCGCCAGTTTCGGTGAGCTCAACCGAATGACCCAGTTCAAGGACAAGTCGGGGCGGACCGACTTCATCTCGGCCGGACTGTTCTCGTATCCGGCGCTCCAGGCCGCCGACATCTTGTTGTACGACACCGACCTCGTGCCCGTGGGCGACGATCAACGTCAGCACATCGAGCTCACCCGCGACATCGCCGAACGGTTCAACAACCGATACGGCGACACATTCGTCGTTCCCGAACACGTGATCCCGCCGGCCGGTGCACGGGTCATGGACCTCCAGGACCCGACGGCGAAGATGTCGAAGTCCGAAGGGGAAGCGCCCGGAACGGTCTGGATGCTCGACGATGTCGGGAAGATCGAGAAGAAGTTCAGGCGAGCCATCACCGACTCCGACGGCGAGGTCCGCTACGACCCCGAGGCCAAGCCAGGCGTCTCGAACCTGCTGTCGATCCTTGGCGCCGCCACCGACCGCGAACCTGCCGCCGTCGCCGCCGACTACGAGCAGTACGGCCCCCTGAAGTCCGACGCTGCCGACGCGGTCATCAGCGCGCTCGAGCCGATCCAGAAACGTTTCGCCGACCTCGTCGCCGACCCGGCCGAGACCGAACGGGTCCTCGCACGCGGGGCCGAACGAGCACGCGAGATCGCGTCGGCCACCAATGATCGGGCCCGCGCGGCAGTCGGGCTGCTCCCCCGCTCATCCTCGCCCCGCTCATAGCCTGGGTCCCTCTCCGTGAGCAGGACTGGCGCGATGGGCGCGGTGGGCGCGATCGGCCCGCCAGAGCAGCGAGCCGAGGTCCGGATCGATCGTCCAGTCGGACCGGTCGAGGTGATGCTCGGCGGCCCAGGCAACGACCAGGTCTTCGGAGCCGGCCGACCGCAACATGGTGGCGCCCAGATCGCTGTGATCGGCATACCGGCCGATCCGGTCTCCCCAGCTCATCCGGCCCATCCTGCCGATCCGGCCCGACGGGGCCCGCGCATCGTGATCCGTGGCCCAGGACGACACTCGCCGGCGTCCGGCGATCGCGGTCGCCAGTGTTGCCGCGACACGACCGAACGTCCCCAGTGCGGCCACGGTCTTTCCGACGTCGTGCAGCCCTGCGGCCACGGCCACGGTGGTCAGGTCGCGATCACCGATGCCGTCGTCGTCAGCGTGATCGGCCACGAAACGAGCACCGATGACTGCGTGGCCACGGTCGGCTGCGGTCATCGACTCGTAGAGCTCGCGCTCCCCCGATTCGAGGAGTCCGACGAACCACCGTTCGTGGTCGGGATCAGGTCCACTGGTGGCAAGCGACGTGAAGAACCGGGTCACGAGATGGCCGACCTGGCGGAGACCGGTGACCGAGCGCCGTTCACCCACGGCTCGCCCTCGGATGTGCCTCGTTGTAGACCTGCCAGAGCCGCTCCTGGGAGACCTTCGTGTACACCTGCGTGGTCGTGACCGACGCATGGCCCAAGAGCTCCTGCACCGTCCGGATGTCGGCGCCGTGGTCGAGCATGTGCGTCGCACACGAGTGCCGCAGCACGTGCGGAGACAGCTTCGCGGCCAACCCCACTGCGGCCCCGTGCTTCTTCACTGCACCCCATGCCCCTTGACGGCTCAGCCGACCCCCTCGCCGGTTGAGGAAGAGCGCCTCGGCATCGTCGCGACTCGCCCAGCGCTTCGGTTCGAGCGATCCCCGGCCCTCGGCACCCAGCCACGCGCCCAGGGCATGCATGGCATACCGGCCGATCGGCACCACCCGCTCCTTCGCCCCTTTCCCGAACACCCGCAAGAGGGCGTCCTCCAGGTCGACGTCGCCCAACGAGACCCCCACGAGCTCGGAGATGCGCACACCGGTGCCGTACAACAGCTCGAGCATGGCGCGATCGCGTCGGGCCAGGGCGTCGTCGCCTTCGACCGACTGGATCAGTCGGGCGACATCGTCGACGGACAACGCCTTCGGCAGCCCCCTCGGCACCCGTGGCATCTCGACATGGGCCGACGGATCATCGGCCCGCTCCCCCTCGATGACCAGGAATCCGTGGAGCGACCGCACGGCCACCATCGCCCTGGCGACCGATGCCGGCGCCTTCCCACTCGCCTGCAGAGACCGCAGGTGCGCCAACACGTCGTCCTCGTCGGCCTCGAGCAGCGTCGTCCGCCGCTTCTCCAGCGTGTCCCGCCACGAGCCGATGTCGCGCCGGTAGGCCGCCAGCGTGTTCGTCGAACGACCCTTCTCGACGAGGAGATGCGTCAGGAAGTGCTCGACGAGCGGATTGGCCGGACGCGGCTCAGCAGCCACTGGCAGACCGACGTCGGACTGCACCGGCAGTGAGCAACAGTCCGACGATCGTTGCTGCGTTCACGATCTCACCCCGAACGATCGCCTCCACGGCGTCGTCGAGCGGCATCCGCACGATCTCCATGTGCGCCTCCTCGACTCCTTCGGTCGCCCGCGGCACCTCGCTGAGCTCGGTCGCGAGGAACAGTTCGGCGGTCTCGTCGGAGAATCCCGGTGACGTCGCGATGGTGACCAGCGGTTCGATGACCCCTGCCGCCAAGCCGACCTCCTCGGCCAGCTCCCGAGCGGCCGTCTCGATGGATGGCTCGCCGGGTACGTCGCGTTTGCCCGCCGGCACCTCGAGCAGCTCCGCGTCGAGCGCAGCCCGATATTGCCTGACCAGGACGACATCGTCGCCGTCGAGGGGAACGACGACCACCGCCCCGGCATGTCGCACGATGTCGCGTTCGATGATTTCGCCGTCGGGGGCGGTGAACTGTCCGACCACATACCGAAGGAAGCTGCGCTCCAGGAGCGTGCGCTCGGGTCCGGCGGTGAAGCCGCTACCCACGGGCGGTCCCTCCCATGATCGGACCTCGCCCAGGAGTCGTGAGCCGCACGGGAGATCGTCCGGGCCTCAGGACTTGGCCGCGGGCTCCGAGTCGAGGTCGATGAGGTGCGGGTTTCGGCCCTCGGCTCGACTCAGCGCCGCCCCGAGAAACGCCCTGAACAGTGGCGCCGGTCGGTCGGGGCGGCTCTTGAACTCGGGATGGGCCTGGGTGCCGACCCAGAACGGATGGGTCGACAGCTCGATGAACTCGACCAGGCGCCCATCGGGCGACGAGCCCGAACACACGAAGTCGGACGCCTCGAAACGGGACCGGTACCGGGGATTGAACTCGTATCGGTGACGATGGCGTTCCGAGACGACTGCATGCCCGTATGCATCGGCGACCTGGGAACCGGGAACCAGCTCGGCGACGTATGCACCCAGCCGCATCGTGCCGCCTTTGTCGGTGACCTCGCGTTGGGACTCCATCAAGTCGATGACCGGATGGGGGGTCTGGGGATCGAACTCGCTGGAGTTCGCACCTTCGAGGCCGAGCGCGTTCCGGGCGTAGTCGATGGTCATGACCTGCATACCGAGGCACAGGCCGAGGCAAGGGATGTCGTGCTCGCGTGCGTAGCCGGCCGCCGCGACCTTGCCCTCGATACCACGCTCGCCGAATCCACCCGGTATGACGATGCCGTCGAGGTCCTTGAGCCGATCCTCGACCAACAGCCCCTGCACGTCTTCGGCCTGGATCCAGTCGATGTCGATCTTGGCGCCGTGGTGGAAGCCGGCATGGTTGAGCGACTCGACCACCGACAGGTACGCGTCGGGCAGGCTCACGTACTTGCCGATCAGCCCGATACGCACCGGTCGAGTGGCGCGTTCGACCTTCTCGGCCAGCGCCCGCCAGGAGCTGAGATCGACCGCTTCGTCGAACCCGAGCTGACGACATACGACGGCGTCGAGCCCCTCCTCGTGCAACACGAGCGGGATGTCGTAGAGACTCTCGGCGTCGGCGGCATTGACCACGGCCTCGACGGGGACGTCGCACAGTGACGAGATCTTCCGCTTGAGCGACGCAGGCAGCGGGTTCTCGCTGCGGCAGACGATCGCGTCGGGCTGGATGCCGCGACTGCGCAGCTCGGTGACCGAGTGCTGGGTCGGCTTGGTCTTCTGCTCGCCGGCCGGTCCGATGAAGGGGACCAGCGTGACGTGGACATAGGACACGTTGGTCCGGCCGACATCGAGACGGATCTGGCGAATCGCCTCGAGGAACGGGAGGATCTCGATGTCGCCGACGGTGCCGCCGACCTCGGTGATGACCACGTCGACGTCATCGGTCGCAAGGCGCAGGATTCGGTTCTTGATCTCGTTGGTGACGTGCGGAATGACCTGCACGGTCTTCCCGAGGTAGTCGCCACGCCGCTCGGCGGCGAGCACCGCCGAGTAGATGGAGCCGGTGGTCGCGTTCGAACCTCGCGACAGGTTCTCGTCGATGAAGCGCTCGTAGTGGCCGAGATCAAGGTCTGTCTCGCCTCCGTCGTCGGTGACGAAGACCTCGCCGTGCTCGAACGGGTTCATCGTGCCCGGGTCGACGTTGATATAGGGATCGAGCTTCTGCATCGTGACCCGCAGGCCGCGGAGCTTGAGGAGCCGGCCGAGCGAGGAAGCAGTGAGCCCCTTGCCGAGCGAGCTGACCACGCCGCCGGTGACGAAGATGTGTTTGGTCACGGGATTGCACCGTACCGCGCCGACGGGACGGCGCGAGCGATCGACGCGGCGGACCCACGGGTGTGCCTCGGGTATTCGCAGATGGTCATCGGTGGTCCACTCGACCCGTGGTGGCCCGTTCGAGGATCTCGCTGGCGTGCACCTGGCCGGTCTCGCTGTCGGCGGCGCCCGAGAGCATGCGTGCGAGCTCGCCGATCCTCTCCTCGTCGTCGAGGCTCGTGGCCGTGACCTCGACCGACTCGCCGTCGTCGTGCTTCAGGATCTGGACATGTTGTTCGGCGTGCGCGGCCACCTGGGGCAAGTGGGTGACCACGAAGACCTGGTGCCGCGCCGCCAGCGCCGCCAAGGCCTCGCCCACCGCGGCCGCGGCCTCGCCGCCGACGCCGGCATCGACCTCGTCGAACACCATGACCGGCGCGCCCTCCGACAACACGAGCTGGAGCGCGAGCATCATGCGGGCCAGCTCGCCACCCGACGCGACCTTCGCCAACGGCTGCATGCTCGCACCCGAGTTCATCGCCACCCGCAGCTCGACATCGTCGCCGGGATCGGCGTCGCCGACGGTGACCTCGATGGTCGTATTCGGCAGGGCGAGCTCGGGGAGACGCGGCGCGACGGCGGCGGCAAGGCCCGGCGCGGCCGCTCGGCGGGCCGCGCCGACGACTGCACTCTCGGCTTCGATCTCCACGATGAGGTCGGCGAGCCTGCCATCGAGCGCGGCAGCATGTTCGTCATGGCGCTCGAGCTCACCGAGTCGAACCCCGACCTCGTCGCGGTATGCGAGCACGTCGGCCAACGTGGCCCCGTACTTGCGTCGGAGGTCGGTGAGGCGCTCACGCCGTGTCTGCACCAGTGCGAGCTGTTCGGGATCGTCCTCGATCTGATCGCCGAGTCGGGACAGGTCCTGGGCGACGTCGACGAGCTCGGCCTCGAGGTCGCGGAGCCGCTCGAGGTGCGCGCTGAACGGCAGCCGTCCGTCGAGCAGCGAGGCGGCCCGAGCCAGTGCATCGACCGCGCCGTCGGAGCCGATGAGGGCGCCCGCCTCGAGGGCAGCCTGGCGATGGGCGCCGGCGTCGGCCAGCAACGCTTCGCGTGCCTGCAACCGGTCGTCCTCATCGGGCCCGTCGATCTGCGCCGACTCGAGCTCGTCGAGCTGATACCGGTAGAGCTCGCTCTCGCGGGCCCTGGCCCGTGGATCGCCACCGAGATCGGCGAGCAGCGCTTCGACCTCGCGTCGTTCGACTCGCAGCGCATGGAGTGTGGACGTGTCGACCCGACCGAACGCATCGAGCGCCGCTCGCTGGGACGCCGCCCTGACGAGCGACTGGTGCCCGTGCTGGCCGTGGATGTCGACTATCGAGCCGATGGTGGCGGCCAGCTCGGCCGCCGTTGCGAGGTTGCCGTCGAGATACGCACGCGAGCGACCGTCGGCTGGAACGACCCGGCGCGCGACGACCTCGGTGTCGCCGGCGACGAAACGACCCTCGACGACAGCCTCGTCGGCGCCCGACCGGACCATCGCGTGATCGGCTCGCGACCCGCACAGGAGCTTGATGGCCTCGGTGAGCAGAGTCTTGCCCGCCCCCGTCTCGCCGGTGAGCGCGGTCATCCCCGGCCCGAACACGACCGACAGGTCGGCTACCGGGCCAAGGTCACGGACGGCGATCTCGACGAGCATCAGCGTTGGTTGAGGTCGAACTTCGACTTGATGATGCGATGGAAGTTGCGGGTGCCGAACGTGACGAGACGGGCGGGCTCGGCCGCCGCGATGCATTGCACCGACTGGCCGGGTTCGAGATGGGCACCGAGGACGCCGTCGATCGAGATTCCGGCCGGACGTTGGCCCTCGACCGCCAGCCCGACCACCACGTCGGGCGCGAGCACGAGACTGCGATCGAAGAGTGTGTGCGGCGCGACCGGCGTGAGCACGAGGGCCTCGTGGGTTGGGTCGACGATGGGACCGCGAGCCGACAGCGAGTAGGCAGTGGATCCCGTGGGAGTGGCCACGATGACACCGTCGGTCTCGTAGGTGTGGAAGTGCTCGTGCCCGATGCTCACCGCGACCTCGATGGTACGACCGTCGAGCTTCTCGACGACGATCTCGTTGAGCGCCTGATGGCACGTACCGTCGGGTGTCGTGATGCTCACTCGCATTCGCTCCTCGATCGAGAAGTCGTGCTCGAGCCACCGCGTGACGGCGTGACGAACACCGGCCGGCTCGACCTGGGTGAGGTACCCGAGATGGCCGAAGTTGATGCCGAGCACAGGCACGCCGGCGTTGGCAACCGCGGCGACCGCACGCAGAATGCTGCCATCGCCACCGAGGCTGACCGCCAGATCGGCTCGCCCGGCAATGGTCTCGAGCGGCTGAGCCAACTCGTCGAGACCGCAGAGCTGTGCGTCGGCCGTCGGCAGCACCACCTGGTGGCCCTCACCGCCCAGCCACTCGGCGAGGTCGCGCGCTTCAGTGATCGCCTCGGGGCGATCGTGATGGACCAGGAGCGCGAAGAGAGCCACGGTGTTCAGGCTAGATCGGGAGGTGTGACACCAGGCGGTTGGTCAGCGACCATCGCGATGGCGGCAGCGATCAGAACGCGGGGATCGGCCGTCGGCCCGAAGCGGTCGAACCGGGCCAGGAACTCGACGTTGCCATCGGCGCCCCGGATCGGCGACGGGGTCAGTGCTCGCAGCCCGAGCCCATGTCGCGACGCACGTTCGGTCACCTCGTCGAGTGTCCGTGACCACACTGCCGGATCGGTGATCACCCCTCGAGCGCGGGATGCCTCGACTCGTCCGGCCTCGAACTGAGGTTTCACGAGTGCGATCAGGACACCGCTCTCCGCGGTCTCGGCGGCCAGCGAGTCGATGACCGCCTGGAGGGAGATGAAGCTGACATCGACGGCGACGAGATCGAACGGTCCGCCGATGTCGTCGGGTCCGACATGTCGGATGTTCGTCCGCTCCATCGAGTGCACGCGAGAATCGGCCCGCAGTCGCTCATGGAGCTGTCCGTGGCCGACGTCGAGCGCCACGACCGTCACGGCCCCGCGCTGCAACAAGGCATCGGTGAATCCACCGGTGGACGCCCCGACGTCCAGGCAGCGACGGCCCGCCGGATCGATGTCGAACGCGTCGAGCGCCCGCACGAGCTTGTGGGCGCCCCGCCCGACGTAGCGGGACGGTGGCCCCGCGATCTCGAGCGCGTCACCGGGAAGGACCTGGCGCGCCGGTTTGTCGCCGATGGCCCCGTTGACGGTCACGCGGTGCTCCTCGATCGCACGACGAGCCGACTCGCGGCTGTCGCTCAGCCCCCGCCGGACCAATTCGAGATCGAGACGCCGTCGGGCCGCGATGACCGGTTACGCCTGCTTCTTGGCCGTCGCCTTCTTCGCCGCGCTCTTCTTGGCCGGAGCCTTCTTGGCCGTCGCCTTCTTCTTGGCCGGGGCCTTCTTGGCCGTCGCCTTCTTCTTGGCCGGGGCCTTCTTGGCCGTCGCCTTCTTCTTGGCCGGGGCCTTCTTGGCCGTCGC
>Ga0224508_10003708_pt1 | contig 12599 bp, 8 predicted proteins | sample SF_Jan12_sed_USG_4_FD_170157 | JGI IMG/M metagenome (GOLD analysis project Ga0224508, IMG submission 170157) | Sediment microbial communities from San Francisco Bay, California, United States - SF_Jan12_sed_USGS_21 | ecosystem: Environmental > Aquatic > Marine > Sediment | place: USA: California...
CCGCGAAGCGCTCGGCCAGCTGGACACCTACTGGGAGGGCGTGCGCCGCCAGTATCTGGCCTTTGAGAGCGACATGCGTGCTGGCTCGGCCAGCGTCTTCGAGCACGGCATGCCGGGCGGCCAGGTTACCAACTTGCGCGAGCAGGCCCGCGGGCTCGGCCTCGAAAGGCACTGGCCCGACGTGGCCCGGGCCTATGCCGCGGTCAACGAGATGTTCGGCGACATTATCAAGGTGACCCCGACCTCCAAGGTAGTCGGCGACATGGCGCTCTTCATGGTGACCAACGACCTGACCGCCGAGGCGGTGCTCGAACCGACGCGCGATATCGCTTTCCCGCAGTCGGTGGTCGAGTTCTTCCGGGGCGAGATCGGCCAGCCGCCGGGCGGCTTTCCCGTGGCGCTGCAGGCCAAGGTGCTAAAGGGCGAGACGCCGATCACCGAGCGTCCCGGCGCGGTCTTGCCGCCAGCCGACCTGGAGGCGGAGCGCGGCGCGGCGGAGCACGCGCTCCGGCGCCACGTGAGCGACCGGGACCTCGCCTCCCACCTCATGTATCCCAAGGTCTTCGAGGACTATGCCAAGCACCGGCGGCGCTATGGCCGGGTCAGCGCGCTGCCGACGCCCACATTCTTCTACGGGCTCGAGCCGGGCGAGGAGATCGCCGTCGACATCGAGGCGGGCAAGACCCTGGTCATAAGCTATCTGGCGACCAGCGAGCCGGACGAGGAGGGTCAGCGCACAATCTTTTTCGAGTTGAACGGCCAGCCGCGCACCGTCAAGGTGGCCGACCGGGCCCTGGCCGCCGCTGGCAAAGCGCGCCGGAAGGCCGACGAGGGCGATCCCGGCCAGGTCGGCGCACCCATGCCGGGGCTGATCGTCAGCGTCACGGCGGTCGGCCGGAAAGTCGCCCGCGGCGACCGCCTGTTCACGATCGAGGCCATGAAGATGGAGACCGCGGTTTACGCCGAGCTGGACGGTACCGTCGGCGAGGTCGCGGCGCCCGCCGGAACGCGGGTCCAGCCACACGATCTGGTGGTGAGGATCGAGCCGGATGGCGGCGAGATCGTGGAAAAGGAGAACCCGGCCAGGCCGTGACCCGCAAAGGTCTGGCCGTGCGGCCGGGTTCCCGAAGACTCGGGCCTTGGTGTCAGCCCGTCAGAGCGGCGAAGGCCGTGACCGATACCAGAGCGGTGATCAGGCTGTATTCGATAGGTCCGGCCTCGCCTCTGAAGACTGAGGATATGAATTCGATCATGGTGAGACCTCGGCTAGCAAGGGAACAGATAAAAGGGGACCATATGAATAGCATAAAGACGGAAGCAAATGAATGGAATCTTGGTGAAGAAATAGTTCGTCTTTATAACAAAGAACAATTGTCGATCTAGTTTTAGAGATAATTACAGCAATAAATGTGCAAGTTGCTTTTGCGCCAAGCTGCGCGTCCGCCGCCTTGCCGTGGCCTCGAATTCCTCATGCGCCGGGTTGCCCTCGGTGCGGGCACCCTGCGGCCAGCCCTCGAAATCACCCCGCCCTTGATCGGCCGACCTGCTTTGAGGCAGGCTTGCGGCAGAGGGCTACCCTGCAAAGCGCAGGCCAAGGACAGGAGGGTAGCAGCCATGGCCGCCCCGGCCGCAGGTTCAGGGTCCGGAGGCCGAGAAAGGTAAGGCATGTTTTTTCAACGAAGCCTAACTACGAGCCTGATCTCTTGCGCCGTTGTCGGCCTGGTCCTGCTGATGCATGCGGGATCCGGCGCCGCACAGGTCCCGGCGACGATGCTGATCGGCGACAGCGGAGAAACGGGAACGGCCGACCGGCCGGTGCCCGAGGCGCTGCTGTCGGGCGAGCTCAGCGCCGAGGAGCGCCGCGACCTCCTGGCGCGGCTCAGCGACAGCCAAATCCGCGAGCTGATGCTGCAGTACCTGGATACGGCGGCCGGTGCCAGTGCCGGGCCGGACGATACGCCCGGATTCATCGACGACTTCGAAGACACGGCCGCTCGTGTGCGGAAAAGTCAGCGGGAAATGCTGGGCGCCATAGACGAGCTGCCCTCGGTCGTGCCCTTCCTTTTGAACCGCCTCGCGGCGGGCAGGGACAAGTCCGATCTGCCTCTCATCCTCGTTGCCTTCGCCGTGATCCTCCTGGCCGGGTTTGCTGCGGAATGGCTCTTTCGGCGGATGACACGGAATTACGGCCGGCGGATCCAGGAGGCCGTCGCCGAGGGCATGACGGCCAAGCTCGGTTACTTCGCCGCGCGCCTGGTCCTGGAACTCCTGAACCTCGGTGTCTTCTGGCTCGCGGCGATCGGCGTCTTCTTCGTCATGTATCAGGGGCACGAGCCGAGCCGCTGGGTCATCCTGACGTATCTCTCGGCTGTCGTTCTGTTCCGGGTCGTCGCGGTCGTCTCGCAGTCGCTCCTGGCGCCATCGACACCGGCCCTGCGCATGGTGCCGCTGAACGACGTGGGTGCGCACCTCCTGCACAACAGGGTGATTCTATTTGCCGCGGTTGCCGTTTTCAGCTTCCACACCGCCGCCTTGTTTCAGCTGCTCGGTCTCGATTGGCGCGTGATCCAGCTGTTCAACTCGATCAACGCCATTGTCATGGTGGCCGTGATGGTGGTCACGATATGGCAGGGCCGAAAGCCGGTGGCCGAGTTGATCCGCGGCGAGGCTCCGCCCGTCATGACCGCGACATATCGTATCCGGGGAGTCATCGCCGAGATCTGGCACATCCTGGCCATCTGCTACGTCGCTGTGATAGCGGTGCTGTCGAGAATCGGAAGCCTGTTGACTCAGGAGCCGGTGGCCGGGCGGGGGATCGGCAGCCTGCTCGTCGTCATCGCCGTTCCTCTGGCTGACGGGGCGATCCGCCAGGTGCTTATCGAATACTTCGCCGCCAAGCGCGCCGAGCGATCCGATGAGGAAACGGCGGTATCCGAGGACGGCTACGAGGTCGTCGTGCTGCGCGCCGCGCGCATCGTCCTCGTCCTGGCCGGGACCCTGGTATTCCTGCGAATCTGGGGCGTAGACATCTTCGCCTTGTCGCGCACCGGCTTCGGCGTGGAGGTATCACGCGCGGTGCTGCATGTCGGGCTCACGGCCCTGCTGGCCTATGTCGGCTGGGCGCTCGCCAAGACGGCGATCGATCGGCGGCTTGCCCTGGAAGGCGGCGGCGCCGCGGGGCCGGGCGACGAGGGCGGCGGCCACGGCACGGCCTCGCGGCTGAAGACCTTGCTGCCCCTGTTCCGGCGCTTCCTCTTCGTCACCATTGTCGCGATGGCGGTCATGATCGTCCTCTCGTCGCTGGGCGTGCAGATCGGCCCCCTGCTGGCCGGCGCCGGCGTCATCGGCATCGCGATCGGCTTCGGCGCGCAGACCCTGGTGCGCGACATCGTCTCGGGGGTGTTCTTCCTCTTGGACGACGCGTTCCGCATGGGCGAGTACGTCGATGTGGGGGTCGCCAAGGGCATGGTCGAACGCATCACGGTCCGCTCCCTGGTGCTGCGCCATCACCGCGGTCCCTTGAACATCATCCCCTTCGGCGAGATCGCGAGCCTCACGAACTTCAGCCGCGACTGGGTGATCATGAAGCTGCATTTCCGGGTCACCTACGACACCGACGTCAACAAGGTGAAGAAGATCTTCAAGAAGATCGGCACCGAGCTGATGGCGGACGAGACGCTGGGCCCCGGCTTCATAGAGCCGCTGAAGTCGCAGGGCGTCTATGCCATGGAGGACTCGGCGATGATCGTCCGGGCCAAGTTCATGGCCAAGCCCGGCGAGCAGTTCACCATCCGCAAGGAGGTCTACCGGCGTATCCAGGAGGCCTTCAAGGAGCACGGTATCAAGTTCGCGCACCGCGAGGTGACCGTCCACGTCCCGGGCGTTTCCGACCAGGCCGAGCCCGGCGAGACCCCCGCAGAGGCGGCGCCGCCGCCGCTGTCCGACGCGCAGGCCAAGGCTGTCAAAGATGTCGCCGCCGCGGCGGCGCTGGGGGTCCTGGCCGAGGAGGAGGAGGCCGAGGCTGCCGCGAAAGGCGAGACCGCGGCCTAGTCCGTGAGCCGATCTTCGCTGTTGCTGCCGGGAGGTCAGGCCGGTTTGATGCGCATGAAGAGGCTGTAGAGCACCGGCACGACCAGCAGCGAGAGCGCGGTGCCGAGCGCCAGCCCGAAGGCGATCACGCAGGCCAGGGAGTAGAACAGCGGATCCCTGAATATGATCAAGGGCAGAACGCCCAGCATGGTCGTGATCGCCGACATCATGATCGGGCGGAAGCGCGAGATCGTCGCCTGGACCACGGCCTGATAGGGCTGGGTGCCGGCCGCGCACTCGCTGTCGATCCGGTCGATCAGGACGATGCCGTTGTTGATGATGACGCCGGCCAGGCTCAGCAGCCCGAGGATCGCAAAGAAGTCGAAGGGCGCGCGCATGACGAACAGGCCGACCAGGGCGCCGGCGAAGGCCATGGGAATCGTCAGCATGATGATGAAGGGCCGCCGGAACGAGTTGAACTGCCAGATCAGCAGCACGACGATGAGCAGCGCGCAGGCCGGCAGCGGCGCGAACAGCTTCTCGTTGGTCTCGGTCGCTTCCTCGATTTCCCCGCCGATCTCCCAACGGTAGCCGGGCCTGAGATCGAGGGCCTCGAGCGCGGGCATCATGGCGGCGACGTACTGCGGCGCCTTGAGGAACTGGTGCTTGGTCTCGATCGTAACGGTTCTTTCCTGGTCCTTGCGGGCGATGCGGCTGAACTGCCATTGGCCCTTGATATCGGCGATCTGGGTCAGGGGCACGTTGACCCCGCGCGACGAGGAGTAGACGTTGATGTTCCAGAGATCGCCGAGCGCCTGGCGCTCCTCGTCGACGGCCTGCAGCACGACGGGGATCGAGAGATCACCTTCCCGGTAGTCGGTCAGGGTCTTGCCGTCGAGGAAGGCCTCGAGCGAGAGGGCGACCTCGCGCGAGGTGACGCCGGCACGCCGCGCGCGCGCCTGATCGACTATGGTGTTGATCCGGAGAATCCTGTTCTCCCAGTCGGTTCGCGCATAGTCGATCCCCCCGAGCTCCCAAATGGCGTTCTCCAGCTCCTGGGACTTGGCGTAGAGATAATCCGGGTCGAGGCCGACCAGGCGGAACTCGACGAAACCGGGCTCGTTGGAGCCCATCCACATCCGCTTGACCTGCGGGTTCGTGTTCGGGAAATTCTCGATCAGATAGCTGCGCACGCGCTCCACGACCGCCGGGGTCTGCTCGGCCGTTTCCGTATTGACCACGGCGAAGGCGACATGAGGGTCCGGGTCTATGGGCGACAGGGAAAGGAATAAGCGCGGACCGCCGGTTCCGACATAGGCGATGTTGCTGGTGACCTCGGGATTGATCTCTTCGTCTTCCAGCCAGGCGGTAAACCGCCGCACCACCTCGTCGGTCGCCGTGATGCGGGAGCCGGCGGGCAGGTAGATGTAGACCAGAAACTGGTTGCGGTCGCTCGGTCCGAAGAATTCGCGCACGATCAAGGTCGAGCCCAGGGCGGCCCCCGCGAGCAGCGCCAGCGTGAGGCCCACGACGACCAAGCGGGCGTTCAGGGCCGCCCGCAGGACACCACGGTACATGTGGTAGAAGCGTGAATCGTAGGGGTCCTTGGGCGGGGCGCCGCCGTCCTCGCCTTTCGGCGGCTTGACCTTGATGAACCAGAAGCACACCGCCGGCGTCATGTACATCGAGAGGAACCACGACCCGAGCAGCAGAATGATCACCACGACCGGAAGCGAGTAGGCGTATTCGCCGGTCTGGCCCTGGAGCAGCAGCATGGGCATGAAGGCCAGGATCGTGGTCAGCGACGATGTGAGCAGCGGGATGGCCAGGGTCCGGCCCGACTCGATGCAGGCTTCGCGCCGCTCCTCTCCCCGTTCGAGCCGGCTGCGGATGTCCTCGGTGACGACGATCGCGTTGTCGACCAGCATGCCGAGCGCGACGATCGCGGAGATGATCGAGACGCGCTCCAGCTCGATGCCGAACTGGCGCATGACGATGAGCCCCAGCAGCATCGCGATGGGCACGAAGGAGCCGACGATCAAACCCGAGCGCAAGCCGAGGAAGAGCATGACCACGACGAGCACGATGACCAGGGTCTGATAGACCGAGGACAACGCGCCGTCGACGGCGGCCACCACGAGATCCGGCTGGAAGGTGGCGTAGTCGAGCACGTAGCCGATCGGCAGGTCGGCCTCGAACTCCTCGAGCTTTCTGGTCAGGCCCGCGCCGAATTCCACGCTGTTCACGCCCGGCACGATCGACAGGCTGATCACGATCGTCGGCCGGCCGTTGAAGTAGGCCAGCGAGTCGGGCGGATCGGCATAGCCCCGCTCGACCGTGACCAGATCGGTGAGCCGCACCATCTGCTGGGTTCCAGGGATCGAGATCAGGACCGCCTCGATGTCCTCGACGCTGCGGAAGTTGCCGGATGGCGAGAGGACGACGTCCTGACCCTCGCTGTTGATCGAGCCGCCCGGAACGATGACGTTCTGGTCTCTCAGGGTCTCGACCAGCTCCCAGGCGGTGACGCCGAACTGGGACAGCTTGGCATTGGAGAACTTCAGGTAGACCTGCTCGTCCTGAACGCCGTACAGCTCGACCTTGCGGATCCCGTCCAACTCGTAGAGGCGGTCGCGAATGTCCCGTGCAACCAGCCGCATCTCGGCCATGGAGAAGCCGTCGGACCAGAGAGCGATCGTGGCGACCGCGGTCAGGCCGAATTCGTCATAGACGACGGGGCCGATCGTGCCCGCGGGCAATTCCGGTTCCACGTCGGCCATCTTGTTGCGCAGCCGTTTCCAGATTTCCTGGAGGTCGTCGTACTGGTCGCGCGTCTCGGCATGGATCACGGTGACGCCGGTCTTGGTGTCCGAGGTGATCTCTTCGATCTCCGGCATGGTGCGGATCTGCTCTTCGATCCGGCGGGTGACCAGTTCTTCCATGAGCTCGGGCACCATGCCGGGGAAGAACGCGGCGACCACCGCCTCGCGAATCACGATGGGCGGGTCCTCCTGCCGGGGGAAGGTCAGGAACTGGCTGATGCCCGCCGCAATCACCAGGAGAATGAAGGCGATGGTCAATCGCGAGGTACTGAGAGCGAATCCGGTTAGGTTCAGCATGGGCCAGCCCCATTCCTTTCCAAAGGCCGATCCTGCCTACTGTGACATCAGCCGGACTTTCTGGCCGTCGCGCAGAAAGGAGACGCCGGCTACGGCGATGACGTCGCCAGGCTCCAGCCCTTCGGTGATCATCACGCGGTTGTCGCGCACGCCCTTGCCCTGGATCGGCGTTCGACTCACGGTCGAGGTCGCCGAATCGAAGACGAAGACGTAACCGCGTCCGGGCTCGTCGCCCGCCGCGATCGCGGAGAAGGGGACAAGGAACGAGGTGGCGTTGTCTTCGCTTCCGAGAATCAGGGAGGCCTCGGCGGTCATGCCGGGCAGCACGCTCGGCGGCACATCGATCAGAATCACCTTCACCGGGAAGGCATTGGCTTCCGAGGCGACGCTGCCGATCTCGGAAATTCGACCGCCCAGCGGCTGTATCCGCTCTCCTGGAAACTGGACTTCCGCGGGCAGTCCAAGGTAGATATCGCCGATCCTGGTTTCGGGGACGCTGAGCACCACCTCCATCGCACCCTCGATGTAGATGTCGAAGATCTTCTCGCCCCGTGCGACCTCCTGGAAGGGGTCGGCGTACTTGGCCGCGATCACCCCGTTGAAGGGTGCGACGAGGACGGTCTTCTCCAGGTCCCGGCGCGCCAGGTTCAGCTTCGAGTTGGCATAGGACAGGGAGCTGGCGGCGCTGTCCCGCGCCGCCGTGGCCTGGTCGAAGGCCGCCTTGCTGACCCATTCCTTCTTGTACAGCGTTTCCTGCCGGTCGAACTCGGTGGTCTTTTCCGCGAGCACGGCCTTCGCCCGGCCGACCTCGGCTTCCGCCGCCTCGACGTTCAGCTGAAAGGGCGTTTTATCCAAGTTGGCGAGCACTTGACCCTCGGTTACCCGGTCGCCGACGTTGACGTTGACTTCGCGCGTGTTGCCCGCCACCTCGAAGCTCAGAATAGAGGTGTCCACGGCCTCGATGAGCCCCGGATAACGGGTGAGCTGTCCGGATCCGCGCTCGGAAACGATGACGGTCTTGATCGCACGGATCCGCTCCACCACCTCCGGCTGCTCCTTCTCGCAGGCCGCGAGCGCGATCGGCGCGACGGCGGCGATCAGGGCCGCCAAGATCGACTGTGTCCTCATCCGTTGCCCCCCATGCAATCGTGCCGTTGCCGCCAGCCGCGGCAAAGCTCGATGGCCTTTGCGCCGAAGACCCTCGAGCAGCGTCTGGCTGGGCTTTTAGTTCATCCGGTGCCGGAATGCCAGACACTCGTCGAGCGTCATGGTCCCGTCGCCGTCGGCATCTACCGCCTCGATCTTGACGAAGGGTGCCTCGCCAATCTCACTGCGGTGCTCGGCCCGTCTTCGGTGAATTCCCTCAACGTCCGTTCGAAGGTCGCGCGGTCCAGATCGCGGGTGATGAAGACCAGGCGCGAGCTGCGGTCGCCGTCGGGCCAGCGCTCGAGCGGCACGGGCGGGTGGAACAGGTGCTGCACGCCGTGGACGACCAGGGGCCGGTCCATGTCCGCGACGTTGAGGATGCCCTTTAGGCGCAGGATGTCGGCGCCGTAGCAGGCGACCAGCATCTCGATCCAGCCGTTCAGACGGTCCCAGTCGAGCGGCCGCTCGGCCGTGACGACGAAGGCGCGGATGCGGTCGTCGTGGCGGTTGATGTCGTGGTCATGCCCGTCGCCGTGGCCTGCATCCTGGTAGGCCTCGGCCTTGAGCCAGCGCCGCACGTCCAGGCTTTTGGTCGTGGGATCGTAGAGCCCGGCATTGAACAGGCGCACGGGCTCGATCGCGCCTTGGACCACCTCGTGGACCGGGGCCGCCGGGTTGAGGGCCGCGAGCCGCGCGGCCAGGGCCTCGACCGCTGCCCGCTCCGCCAGGTCGGTCTTGGTCACCAGCAGGCGGTCGGCCACCGCCGCCTGCTTGACCGCCTCGCCGTGGCGGTCGAGGGTTGCCTCGCCCGTCACCGCGTCGACCGTCGCGATCACGCCGTCCAGGCGGAAGCGGGTGACCAGCATCGGGTCGGTCATCAGGGTATGCAGGATCGGCGCAGGGTCGGCGAGGCCCGTGGTCTCGATCACCAGGCGCTGGAAGGCCGGCACCTCGCGGCGGACCCGCCGCTTGAAAAGGCGGCGCAAGGTGTCGATCAGATCGCCGCGCACCGTGCAGCAGAGGCAGCCGCTGTTCAGCAGCACCGTGTCCTCGTCGGCCTTCTCGACCAGCAGGTGGTCGAGGCCGACCTCGCCGAACTCGTTGACGACGACCGCGGTCTCGTCCATCGCCGGGTGGCCGAGCAGGCGGCGCAGCACGGTCGTCTTGCCGCTGCCCAGGAACCCGGTCAGCACGGAGACGGGCAGGGGCTCGTCCGGAATCGCCAGGTCCGCGGGGTCGTCAGTTCCGCTCATGCTATCCCGCGCCGGCGGGACGCAGCTGGTAGAGCGCCCAGAGGCCGAGCCCGAACAGAACGAGAGCGCCGCCCTGGTGCAGCGCGCCGAGCCAGACCGGCACCACGAGAAGCAGCGCCGAGAGGCCGAGCGCGAACTGCGCCAAGGCCATGGCGAAGACCAGGGTGACCGCCCGGGCCGCCGGGCCGGACAGCGTCAGGCGGCGCGACCACAGCCACAGCCCCGCCGCCAGGGCCAGCGTGACGACCCCCAGCAGACGATGGTTGAACTGCACCGCTCCGACGTTCTCGAAGTGATTGAGCAGCCAGGGTTGCAGGTCGCCATAGCCCGCCGGCACCAGGTCGCCGTCCATCAGCGGGAAGGTGTTGTAGGTGAAGCCGGCGTTGATTCCGGCGACGAAGCCGCCGGAGGCGACCGCGACGACGACCAGGGCGGCGAAGACGGCGAGGCCCGGGCGCAGCGATGCGGCGCGCCGGTCCGCGCCGGCCTGCGGCCCGGGGGCGAGCAGGAGGAAAGCGACCCAGAGCAGGTAGGCGTAGATCGCGACGGCCAGGACCAGGTGGGCGACCAGGCGGTACTGGCTGACATCCGTGATGTCCGCGAAGCCGCTCGCCACCATGTACCAGCCCATGCCGCCCTGGAGCCCCCCCAGGACGAAGATCGCGACCAGATGCGGGACCAGCCGGCGCGCGACCCGCTTGGTGACCAGGAACCAGACGAAGGGCACGGCGAAGACCACGCCGATCAGCCGGCCCCAGAGGCGGTGGATCCACTCCCACCAGAAGATCGTCTTGAACTCGGCCAGGGTCATTCCGGCGTTCTCTTCGGTGTACTCCGGGATCTGCTTGTAGATCTCGAAGATGCGCTGCCACTCGGCGTCGCTCAGCGGCGGCAGAGCCCCGGTCAGGGGCGCCCACTCCATGATCGAGAGCCCGGATTCGGTGAGCCGCGTGATTGCGCCGATCACCGCCATGGCCAGCACCATGGCGGCGCAGACCAGCAGCCAGATGCCGACGGCGTGGCCGTGGCCGGCCGCGCTGGCGCTGTGAAAGGAGCTCGGAGCCGAGGTGGTCATTGTCGCTCTCCGGGGTGTGGAATTTTCGCCAGCCTAGGACCGCCGAGCGGCCCAGCCAAGCTCGAAAACGCGCGCGCGGTCTCTCAGTTTGAATTCGGACGTGGCGAAATCACAAAGCGGGCTCTCATGTCGGCCTATCGCCCGAATACGGTCATCGTTCCGTTGCGCTGATCCTGATCAGAATGGGAGCGATGTGCCCCTTGTGTTCGCCCGAGTGGAATGGGGCGTCAGTCCCGCGCTCGCGCGGTAAAACTCGCGGAAGGGGTTGAAGTTGCAGGGCACACGCGCGAGCTCCCGCGTGAGAACGGGCATCAGCCGGCAGACCCGCCCGATCATGAAGGCGTTGTCGTTGCGAGCATAGAAGCCAGCCGGGTCGTGCAGCGGCGTGGTGCCTGGATAGCTGCCGCGCAAGTCCCGGCCGGTCTCCGAGGAGAAGACGTTGGTCACGATGACTGCGGTGTACTCGTCGAAAGATTGGAAGTGCTGCAGGAAGCCGCGCAGGGGATGGGGCGTGGCCGCTCCGGCGCTGTTCATGGCCGCGTGCACGATCTCATGGTAGAGCGCCTCGTCGACCGCCATACCCGGGCCCGGATCGATGCAATGCAATCGGCTGCCGGGGACAAAGAAGCCGGGCGTATACTGGAGCTGGGAGCCGGAGCCGGTGCCCTGCCCCGCGATCGCGGCGCAGGTGGGCGTCGCCGGCGCGAACACGTCCGTGGCCATCGCCCGGGACACGTTGAACACCGTGCGGGGCGGCCGGATATTCGCCCCCGCGTCACACTGGTTCGGCCGGTTCCGGAAGTCGTAGGGCACGATCTCGATCCGGTGGCGGATCGAATTGGCGAGCGCCCGGCCTGACGTGGTCGAGCGGATGCGGGTCAGAACGCAGCGAACCGCAGCTTCGTAGTTTGCCGCGTTCCAATTCCCATAGATGTTCCCCCCTGACGATCCGTCGATGTGAAACGGTGGGTTGTGCAGCATCCCCTGTTCCTATCTTTGTGCGAAGACAAGGTTAGGAGAGCACGAAGGGCGGCGGGTACATAAAGTCACATCCGGGCTTTGTATCGGCAGGGTTTCAAACCGAGACACGGCCAGGACGTGTCCCGGCCATGCGGCCGCGGCGCGGCGTTCCGGCTGCTTGCGCTAATGGAGCGTCAGGCAGGGGCCGGTCACGCGGGTCTTGGGCGGGGCGATGATCGGCACGGCGCCGACCGAGACGGAATAGAGCTTGCCGTCCAGGCTGCGCTGCCAGAAGTCGAGGAAGCGGTGCAGTACCGGGTAGTCCGGGAGCAGGTCGTATTCCTGCCAAATATAACTCTGCAGGAGGGCGGGGTGGTCGGGCAGGCGGTAGAGGATCTCGGCGGTGGTGAGGCGGTAGTCGCGGAGCTGAAGCCCGAGCGTGCTCATCTTGGTCCATCACCCTCCGTCTTGTGAAACCGCGTGGCCACGAGTATGATCCGCCCTATTCTGGAGTTCAACAAGAAAAATATTTGAAATCAACGAGTTAGCAGCCTCCCGCCGGGATTGCTGCCAAACCCCGCGAATTTTCCGAGCTCCGGCGCAGGCGCCGGCCTTGACAGCGGCGGGACGAGCCCTTAGATCGATAGCACTCATCGGGCGAGAGTGCTAACAAGGCCCTTCGCCCGCGGAAGAAGCTCATCAAATCAGGCAGTTGCCCTAGGGAGAGTCGAACATGAAATTCCGACCGCTGCATGACCGCGTGCTGCTCAAGCGCGTCGACCAGGAAGAGAAGACCGCCGGCGGGATCATCATCCCGGACACGGCACAGGAGAAGCCGATGGAGGGCGAGGTCGTCGCCACCGGGCCGGGCGCCCGCGGCGAGGACGGCAAGATCCAGGCGCTCGACGTCAAGGCCGGCGACCGCGTGCTGTTCGGCAAGTGGTCGGGCACCGAGGTCAAGGTCGACGGCGAGGAGCTGTTGATCATGAAAGAGTCCGACATCATGGGTGTGATCGA
>Ga0224508_10003709_pt1 | contig 12599 bp, 12 predicted proteins | sample SF_Jan12_sed_USG_4_FD_170157 | JGI IMG/M metagenome (GOLD analysis project Ga0224508, IMG submission 170157) | Sediment microbial communities from San Francisco Bay, California, United States - SF_Jan12_sed_USGS_21 | ecosystem: Environmental > Aquatic > Marine > Sediment | place: USA...
GGCCGACGTAATGGTTGCGGATGATCCCGAGTTCATAAGGGATCCCTGCTTCGGCGGCATAGCCGATGGCCGCGGGCACACCCGAATCCGGTACCGGGACGGTGACATCCGCGGTTACTGCGTGCTCGCGCGCGAGTTCGACGCCGATCCGCTTGCGCGCCTCATAGACCGAGGTGCCGCCGATGACGCTGTCGGGTTTGGCAAAATAGATATGTTCGAAGATGCAAAACCGCGACGGGGCGGGCGGGAAGGGATGATGGCTGAAGACCCCGTTTTCATTGATCACGACCAATTCCCCGGGCTCGATATCGCGCACGAATTCGCCGCCGATAATGTCGAAGGCGCAGGATTCAGACGCGATGATATATGAATCGCCGAGCCGGCCCAGCGCGAGCGGCCGGACCCCATGCGGGTCGCGCACGCCGATCAGGCAGTCCTTCGCCATCACCGCGATCGAATAGGCGCCTTCGACCTGGCGCAAAGCGGCGACCAGCCGTTCCACGACGGCGCCCTGCCGCGTCGCCATCAAATGAACGATGATTTCCGTGTCGGTCGTCGATTGGAAGATACAGCCTTCGTTGACCAGCCGGTCATGCACCGCGCGCGCGTTGGTCAAATTGCCGTTATGGGCGATTGCCAGGCCACCGATGGCGAGTTCCGCGAACAAGGGCTGCACATTGCGCATCATCGGCTCGCCGGTGGTGGAATACCGGGTATGGCCGATCGCCGCATTGCCCTTGAGCTGCTCGATGATCGATTGTTCCGCGAAGATATCGCCAACCAGGCCGATCCCGCGATGGGCGCGGAACTGGGCTCCGTCATGGGTGACGATGCCCGCCGCTTCCTGACCGCGATGCTGGAGGGCGTGGAGGCCGAGCGCCGCATGCGCCGCCGCTTCCGGGTGCCCATAGATGCCGAATACCGCGCATTCTTCGTGTAGATGGTCGTCATCGAATGGATGGGTCGTCAGCATGCGGGCGCTTCCCTTGTTATTGTTTGCTTTCGATGAGCCGTTGCATTTCGTTGCGTTCCGACGGGCGATACGAGGTCGGCTTGCGGCCGCCCTTGGTCGTTGCGGGACGTTCCGGTTTGGGATCGAGCAGGCGCCGTAAGGCCTTGTCCGCGGACAGCGCCCGATCCGCCTTCTTTCGCGCAAGGCCGGTCGCGCTTTCGGCCGATGCGCGGGCGTCTTCCGGCACCAATGTCAGCAGGATTTCGGCACTACCCTCGATCAGCGGAAAGGTGCGCGCCTCGGTGATGGCGTCGGGCAGATTATCGCGTCCCCAGAACCACGCCGCGCTGAGATACAGCAGGCTGACCAGGATCACGCCGCGTAAGACGCCGAAGGCAAAGCCGAGCGACCGGTCGAAATTGCTGGCCGCGCTGTCGCGCACCTGGCGTGCGGCAAGCTGGGCCAGGACGGTCAGCAGCGCGAGGGCGACCACGAAGAGGCCGGCGCCGGCGGCGACGTCGGCCAGCATCTGGTTATCGATGACGTCCCGGATAACTGGTTTCAGCAGCGGAAAGCCGTACAGCGTAATGACGGTCGCCCCGACCCAGGCGGCAACGGCGAGGACCTCCCGCACGAATCCGCGTAAATAGGCGAGGATGCCGGAGATCACCAGAATGGCGACGAAGCAGATGTCGATAATACTGAACGGAAGTGTCATTTATCGGTTTCCAACGGCTTGCACGGGGCCGGGCTTCGCTTCGAACAGGCGCGCCAAGTCGCCCACATCGCGCAATTCATGAAGCTTGAGTTCACCGGCAATCCTCTTGCCGCGCGTCCGATCGCGGCGTTTGGGCATCAGCGCCGCGCTGAAGCCCAGTTTTTCAGCCTCTTTCAGGCGGGCGCCCATCTGGCCGACCGGGCGCACCTCGCCGGATAATCCGACTTCGCCGAATACTACCATATCCGATGCCACAGGGTGCCCCGAGATCGACGAGGTCAGGGCGGTGGCGACCGCCAAATCCGCGGCCGGCTCGCGGATACGGAGACCGCCTGCAACGTTGAGATATATGTCATTTCCGCCGAACTGCAATCCGCATCGCGCTTCCAGCACCGCAAGCACCATCGCCAGCCGGTTACCGTCCCAGCCCACGACCGCGCGGCGCGGAGTCGCCAGCGTGCTTGGCGCGACAAGTGCCTGAATCTCCACCAATACAGGCCGCGACCCCTCCATGCCGGCAAAAACCGCGGCGCCGGCGACCTCGCCTTGCCGCTCGGCAAGAAACAGCGCCGAAGGGTTCGACACCTCCATCAGACCGCGGTCGGTCATTTCGAAGACGCCGATTTCGTCGGTCGGTCCGTAGCGGTTCTTGACCGCGCGCAGGATCCGGAACTGATGGCCGCGCTCGCCCTCGAAATAAAGCACCGTATCGACCATGTGCTCGAGCACCCGAGGGCCCGCGATCATGCCGTCCTTGGTCACGTGACCGACCAGCAGCACGGTAAAGCCGCGCTCCTTCGCGAGCCGGATGATTTCCTGCGAGCAGGCGCGCACTTGCGAAACCGTTCCCGGCGCCGACTCGAGCGCTTCGATATACATTGTCTGAATCGAGTCGATGACCACCACATCCTGCCGATCGAGCGAATCGAGGCTGACCAGTATGCTGGCCATGTCGGTCGCGGCCGCGAGCTCGAGCGGCGCCTGTTGCACGCCAAGCCTGCTGGCGCGAAGCTGGATTTGATCGACCGCTTCCTCGCCGGAGATGTAGGCGCATCGCGCCGTGCTGCCGAGCGACGCGACGACCTGTAGCAGCAGCGTGGATTTGCCGATTCCCGGGTCCCCGCCGATCAGCAGTGCCGAGCCGGGGACCAGCCCGCCGCCGGTCACGCGATCGAATTCCGAAATTCCGGTGAGCCGCCGCGGCGCGGGTTCGAGCTTGTGATCGAGCGAGACGAAATCGATCTTGTGGCCGCCGGTCTGACTGCGCCGGCCCTTGCTCTTACCGCCGAGCGGTGCCCCCTTGGTGCCCGATTCCTCGGCAATGCAGTTCCATTCGCCGCAGGTATCGCAGCGCCCGCTCCAGCGCGGATGCACCGCGCCGCAGGATTGGCAGACATAACGGGTTGTGGAACGGGCCACGCTACCGCCTGCCGGAAATTGGATGCAAAGGGTCAAGTGCGCTCATAGGGGCCGCACCTCCAACTCGATGGGTCCGTCCGCGCGTCCATTGATAAACTGCTGGACCACCGCATTGTCGGTTTCGTCAATTTCACTGGTCGGACCAACCCACACGAGTTCCCCCTTATACAGCATCGCGATGCGGTCGGAAATCTTTCGGGCGCTTGCCAGATCGTGGGTGATCGTCAGCCCCGTGGCGCCGATCGCACGGGTGCAGTCGACGATCAGCTCGTTGATGATATCCCCCATGATCGGGTCGATGCCGGTGGTCGGTTCGTCGAAAAACAGGATTTCCGGTTCGATTGCAATGGCGCGCGCGAGACCGACCCGTTTGCGCATGCCGCCGGAAAGATCGGCGGGCGCCATCAAGCCAATCTCCTCGGTCAGGCCGACCTGGGCCAGCTTTTCCATGGCGATTACGCGGGCGTCGGCACGCGGCATGCCTTGCCCCTCGATCAGGCCGAATGCCACGTTTTCCCATACCGCAAGGCTGTCGAAGAGGGCGGCGGCCTGGAACAGCATGCCGATTTTCGCATTGATCGCTTCGCGTTCGTGGTCGCCGATACCGACGACGGATTGACCGTCGATTTCGATGCTGCCCGAATCCGGGGTCAGCAGCCCGAGAATGCATTTGAGCGTTACCGATTTGCCGCTGCCGGAGCCGCCGATGATGACGACCGATTCGCCGGGCATGATGTCGAGCGACACATCGCCGAGCACGACGTTGTCGCCGAATTGCTTGCGCACATGCTGCAGTCGAATCTTGGGAACCGTCATACGCCGAAGAACATTGCCGAGATGAGGTAATTCAGGATGAGAATCAGGATCGACGCGGTCACCACCGCATTGATCGTGGCCGCGCCGACGCCTTGCGCGCCGCCGCGCGAATGATAGCCCTGATAGCAGCCCATCAAGGTCACGATGAGGCCGAAAACCGCTGCCTTGACGAGGCCGGTGATGACGTCCTCGGCGAACAGACTATCCCAACTGTTTCTAAGATAGAGCGCCGGATTAAAGGATAATTTATAGATCGCGACGATATAGCCGCCGAAGACGCCGATGATATCGCCGATCAGGATCAGCAGCGGCAATGTCGCGACGCCCGCGATCATCCGGGGCGCGACCAGGTATTTGAAAGGATTGGTCGACAACGTGACCAGCGCGTCAATCTGTTCGGTCACCCGCATCGTGCCGATCTCGGCGGCGATGGATGAGCCGACGCGTGCCGCGACCATCAGCCCGGCCAGGACGGGTCCCAGCTCGCGGGTGATGCTGAGCACCACGATTTCCGCAATCGCGCCTTCCGCGCCGACCGAATTTCGCGCAAAGCCGGTGTAGCTTTGCAGGGCGAGCACCATGCCGGCAAACAGTGTGGTTAGTCCGACGACGGGCAGCGAATAATAGCCGATTTCTAGCATTTGACGGCCGATCAGCCGGAAATAGAACGGCGGCCGGAGGCAATGGGATATGGCGACGGCCGAAAATACCGCTACTTCGCCGACCAATTCCAGGAAGGACAGAAAGAGACGGCCAATCGATTGGATCGCGTTCAACGGCCGTTTCCGGTGTAGTGCCGGGCGTAGCGGCGGCCGAGCGCGGTCAGAATTTCGTAGCCGATTGTGCCTGCTTCCCGGGCGACCGCATCCGCGTCGTGATGCGGGCCGATCAGCTCGACGAAATCGCCGAGCTTCGCCCGAGGTGCTTTCGTGATGTCCAGCGTGATCAGGTCCATCGACACCCGTCCGACAATGGGAACCGCAATGTCATCGATAAACGCCGTTCCTCGCCCGCTAAGGCTTCGCAGATAGCCATCCGCATATCCCGCGGCCACGGTCGCGACGCGCGACGGACCCGCAAATTGATGCGTGGCACCATAGCCAACGGTCCGGGGAGCGTCAACGTCACGAATTTGGATGATTTTTCCTTGTAAATTAATAACTTGCTGCATCGGGTTAGGCTCTCCGGCAACCGGCGCCACACCGTACAGCGCGACTCCGGGACGCACCAAATCGAAGTGATAATCCGGTCCCAGGAATATTCCCGATGAGGCGGCTAGCGACGCGGCCGTATTGGGAAGCCGTGGCAGCGCCGCCCTGAAGGCATGCAACTGCTCGCGGTTCAGCGGATGGTTGGGTGTATCCGCACAGGCAAGATGGCTCATGATGCAGCGCAACGCGACGCCATCGAGCTTGGATGGGTCGGCCGCCAGGATATCGAGTTCCTGCGGCGGCAGGCCAAGCCGGGACATGCCGGTATCGAGGTGAATTGCCGCCGGCTGGGGGCCGTTTCTGCCGCCGAAGGCCGACCACCGCTCGATCTGGCCGAGGTCGTTGAGGGCGGGACACAGCCGATGCTGGAGGAACAGGTCTTCCTCGCCGGGCAGCAATCCGTTGAAGACGAAAATTTCAACAGCCGGATCGTCGAGCAGGGCGCGCAGTTCGATGCCTTCCACGAGATGGGCGACGAAAAACACCCGGCATCCGGCATCGTATAGGCAGGGCGCCGCCGCAGCGACGCCGAGCCCATAGGCATCGGCCTTTACCACGGCTGCGCAACGCGCCGGTTTCGCTCGGTCGGCGAGCAGGCGGTAATTGGCCGACAGGGCGGCCAAATCAATGGTCAGCCGGGTCGGCGCGGCCGTAGGATCGTTAGAACCCATCTTCTCCGTGCTGCCGGTCCAGATCCGCGAATCGCGTGAACTTGCCGTCGAAGAACAGATCGATCGTGCCAACCGGGCCATGTCGCTGCTTGGCGATGATGACGCTCGCGGTATTGCGCACCTGCTCGAGACGTTCGGCCCAATGCTGGGCGCGATTTGAGAATTTGTCCTGAGCTTCTTCGAGCCCATGCAGTGGCTGGGCTTTTTCCAAATAGTATTCCTCGCGGAAAATGAACATGACCACGTCGGAATCCTGTTCGATCGACCCGGATTCGCGAAGGTCGGACAGTTGCGGGCGCTTGTCTTCCCGGTTCTCGACCTGACGCGAAAGCTGCGAGAGCGCCAATACCGGAACTTCCAGTTCCTTCGCAAGCGTTTTCAGGCCCCGGGTAATTTCCGAGATTTCCTGTACCCGGTTTTCCGACCGTTTGCCCGGCGCACCCTGCAGGAGTTGCAGATAGTCGACGACGATGAGATGCAGTTTTTGTTGCCGCTTCAGGCGGCGCGCCCGCGTGCGCAGGCCGGAAATGGTGAGCGCCGGCGTGTCGTCGATGTAGAGCGGCAGGGCGCTCAGTTTTTGGCTGGCGACGACCAGGCGGTCGAAATCCTCGCCGGTGATGTCGCCGCGCCGGATTGCATCGGAAGAAATCTCCGCCTGCTCCGAGAGGATGCGGGCCGCCAGTTGCTCGGCCGACATTTCCAGCGAAAAGAACAGAACATGGCCGCCGTCGGTGTGTGTACGGCCGTCTTCGTCGGTGGTTTGCTTGAAGGCGCTCGCGGCGTTGAACGCGATATTCGTGGCCAGCGCGGTCTTCCCCATCGACGGACGTCCGGCGAGGATGAGCAGGTCGGACGAATGGAGGCCGCCCAGCTTATGGTCGAGGTCTTTGAGGCCGGTGGTAATGCCGATGATGTGGCTGTCGCGGCGGAACGCTTCTTCCGCGCTGTCGACCGCCATTTTCACGGCATCGCCGAGGCCGACGACCGTGCGCTCCAACTCGCCCGTATTGGCGAGATCGTAGAGCTTTTGTTCCGATACCTCGATCTGCTCATTGGCGGGCGTTTCGATATCCGGCTCATAGGCGTCGTTGACCATGTCTTCGCCGAGCAGAATGAGCTGCCGGCGCAGGTGCAGGTCATGGATCGTTTTGCCGTAGTCCGCCGCGTTGATCACCGTCACCACGGAAGCCGCGACGTCGAACAGATATTGTCCGCCGCCGACATCGGCAAGCGCCTCGTCCTTTTCGAAGAAATACTTGAGGGTGAGGGGAGACGCGACCTGCCCTTGCTCGATCAATTTCTCGGCGGCGGCGTAGATACGGCCGTGCACGGGTTCGAAGAAGTGCTCGGCCCGCAGAAAATCGCCAATCCGGTCATAGGCCCGATTGTTGGTCAGGATGGCGCCGAGCAGCGCCGCCTCGATCTCGGTATTGTGCGGTGGCGACCGGTGAATAGGTGGATCGGTGTCGTCGCCACCATGCAGCGGCGCGATGTTCGTTTCAGGGGCTGGCGTCATGAGCGCAACTTAGCACCGCGTCCGAACGCCGCAAGCGGGGAATAACAAGGAACATGGGGATAAGACGATTTTTCTCGGCGCCGCGCACGAAAACGGCGCGTCCGAGGACACGCCGTATCGCGTTGTTCGATTGCCAAGCGCGTCGTGTTACGCGTCTTTCGGTTCCGTGTCATCGCTTTCGGCATCGTCGTTACCGGAGTCGGGGGCTGCGTCTTCGGCCGCGGCCGTTTCCACCGGCGCTTCCGCCTCGGCAGGATCTTCCTCGATGCCGGAGGCCACGGCCTGCACCTGTTCCGCTGCTTCCGGTTCGAACATGGCCTCGGCCGCGGCGGCGGCCGCGATGCGGTCCGCTTCCTCTTCCTCGGCCGCGACGGACAGAATCGCACGGCCCAATTTTTCTTGCTCGGCGGCTTCTTCCGCGCTTCGCGCCACGTTCACCGTGACCGTCGAGTCGACCTCCGGATGCAGCCGCACGCGGAAGTCGAACAGCCCCAGCGTCTTGACCGGCCGGTCGAGCACCACTTGATTGCGCGAGACCGTGAAGCCGGCCTCGGTCACCGCATTGGCGATGTCGCGCGCATTGACCGAGCCATAGAGCTGGCCGGTTTCACCGGCGCTGCGGATCACCGAAACCTTGAGGCCGTTGAGCTTCTCCGCGACCGAGCCCGCTTCATCGCGGCGTTGCAGATTGTCCGCCTCGAGCTGCTGGCGCTGCGTATTGAAATACGCCAGGTTTTCCTTGGTCGCGCGCATCGCCTTTTTGCTGGGTAACAGGTAGTTGCGGGCATACCCGGGCTTGACGGTGACGACATCGCCCATCTGCCCAAGTTTCTCGATCCGCTCTAGAAGTATTACGTTCATCGCATCAATCTCCTTGGCCGTGCAGGCCTGGCTTAGCCCGTCACGTAGGGCAGAAGCGCCAGGAATCGGGCCCGTTTGATCGCGCGCGCAAGTTCCCGCTGTTTTTTCGTGGAAACCGCCGTGATGCGGCTCGGCACAATCTTGCCGCGCTCCGATATGAAGCGGCTGAGCAGCTTGACGTCGGTATAGTCAATCGACGGCGCATTCGGCCCGGTGAACGGACACGTCTTGCGACGGCGGAAAAAAGGTCTACGACCGCCTCGATCATCTGCCATGGATCAATCCTCCTTGCTCTCGGTAGGCGCCGCCTCGGCGGCCGGCTCGGCAGTCGGCGTCGCGGCCGGCTCGGCAGCCGGAGTCGCGGCCGGCGCGGTGGCGGGCGCTGCATCGGCCGGGGGCCGGTCGGGCCGGCCACGGGGGCCGCCATGCCGCTGCGAGCGGTCGGCGCGATCGCGTTCGCGGTCACCCTTGCCCTGCATGATGGGTGACGGTTCCGGGCGGATTTCATCGACCCGGATGGTCATATATCGCAACACGTCTTCGTTGAGCCGAATGTTGCGTTCCATTTCCTGTACCGACTCCGATGGGGCGTCGATGTTGAACAGGACATAGTGGCCCTTGCGGTTCTTTTTGATACGGTAGGCCAGGGTACGCAGACCCCAATATTCCCGCCGTTCAATCGAACCGCCATTATTTGTAAGAATTTCGCTGAAGCCGTCGGCTAGGGCGTCGACCTGCGCGGCCGTTACGTCCTGCCGCACGATCATAATGCTTTCGTAAATCGGCACGTCGAACACTCCCTTCGGTTGTTCGCGACCCGACGTCCGCGAGGACTGCCCGGGTCTAGCCGGCCCCAAAGGTCCGGCAAGGAGTTATGGTTTGTCGGAAGGGCGCCAAGCGCCCAGTCATAGCGGGCGCACTATACACATTTGCGGAAGCGCGAAAAGCCCTAAATCGGGGTTTTGTGGCCGGTCGACGGCGGCTATGCGCCGCTCGGGTTGACAGCTTGGCGCCAGCCGTTATCACTGGGCCGCGACAGCGAGGGGGAGGAATTATTCCAGCATGACGAAGGCATTCGTGTTTCCCGGACAGGGGTCTCAAGCGGTCGGAATGGGGCAGGATCTCGCCGACGCCTTCGCTGCCGCGCGCCTCGTCTTCGAGGAAGTGGACGAGGCACTGAACCAGAACCTGTCCAAATTGATGTTCGAGGGCCCGGAAGACGATTTGCGGCTGACGGAAAACGCGCAACCCGCGCTGATGGCGGTCAGTGTCGCCGTGATGCGCGTGCTGGAGACGGAATGCGGTGTCGCCCTGTCCGACAAGGCGGCCTTCGTCGCAGGCCATTCGCTCGGTGAATATTCCGCCCTCGCGGCCGCGGGTGCGCTGGATCTTGCCGACACCGCGCGGTTGCTCAAATTGCGCGGCCAGGCCATGCAAAAGGCGGTGCCGGTCGGCGACGGTGCGATGGCGGCGCTGCTCGGGCTCGATCTCGAAGTGGTCGAGGCGATTGCCACGGATGCCGCGGAAGGCGAAGTGTGCAACTGCGCCAACGACAATGCGCCGGGTCAGGTGGTGGTCAGCGGCGATACTGCCGCTGTCGAACGGGCGGCCGCGCTTGCCAGCGAACGCGGCGCCAAGCGCAGCATCATGCTGCCCGTAAGTGCTCCCTTTCATTGCGCCCTCATGCAGCCTGCCGCCGATGCAATGCAGGAGGCGCTGGCGGGAACGGAGATCCGCACCCCGCAGGTGCCGCTGGTCGCCAATGTGACGGCATCGCAGGTGACCGGTCCGGAAGAAATTCGCGGTTATCTGGTCGAACAGGTGACCGCGCGCGTGCGGTGGCGCGAGAGTGTGTTGTATATGAAGGAGAAGGGCGTCGATACGTTGATCGAGGCAGGGGCCGGCAAGGTCCTGTCCGGGCTCGCCCGGCGAATCGATCGCGACTTGTCCGGGCAATCGTTGCAGGTGCCGGCGGACTTCGATGACGTCGTAAAAGACCTGTAAGAACTGTATTGGTTTATCGCAATTTCTTCGTTCAACTGTTGAGGACGGTCCGGCATGTTTGATCTCACGGGCAAGGGTGCGCTGGTGACCGGCGCGACGGGCGGCATCGGCGGTGCGATCGCCGCGGCGCTGCATGGCGCCGGCGCGTCGGTTGCGCTCTCCGGCACGCGCGAACCGGTTCTCCGGGAATTGGCCGATACGCTCGGCGAGCGCGCCTATGTGACGCCGGCCAATTTGAGTGATCCGGAAGCGCCCGCCGCGCTGGTGAAGGACGCCGAAGCCCAGTTGGGAACGGTCGATATTCTTGTCAACAATGCGGGGCTGACCCGCGACATGCTGTCGATGCGGCTGTCGGACGAGGATTGGAACACGGTGATCGACGTCAATCTCGGCGCCGCCTTCCGGCTCAGCCGGGCGGTGTTGCGCGGCATGATGCAGCGGCGCTGGGGCCGGATCGTCAACATAACCTCGATCGTCGGCGTCACGGGCAATGCGGGACAGGCCAATTATGCGGCATCCAAGGCCGGCCTGATCGGGATGGCGAAATCCATGGCGCAGGAGGTGGCGGGCCGCGGAATCACGGTAAATTGCGTCGCGCCGGGCTTTATTGAAACCGCAATGACCGACGTTCTTAAAGACGATGTTAAGACTAAGCTATTAAGTGCTGTACCTGCCGGACGTCTCGGCTCTGTTGAGGACGTGGCGAACGGCGTTCTTTATCTCTCAAGCGGGGAGGCGGCCTACGTAACCGGTCAGACTTTGCACATCAATGGCGGTATGGCGATGATATGATGGCGTTAATTATATCGGACTTCAGATGCTAGCCATTGTAAGTAAAGTATGATAACCAAGCGCCGCCTCACATCGGGGCGGAAATCGATGGTTCGAGTCGCCAATTCGGTGACGGCCGGGCCGGGCTGCTACCCAGCAATACAAGAAGGGTTCTGAAGAAATGAGTGACGTTTCCGAACGCGTTAAGAAGATTGTCGTCGAACATCTCGGCGTCGACGACTCGAAAGTCTCGGATGGCGCCAGTTTTATTGACGATCTTGGCGCGGACAGCCTGGATACCGTCGAGTTGGTTATGGCGTTTGAAGAGGAATTCGGTTGCGAAATTCCTGATGATGCAGCTGAGAAGATTCTCACTGTTAAAGATGCAATTACCTATATTGAAGCTAACGCTGGCTGAGCTTAAACCTGCCAGCATCGGCGTATAGAGCTATCGGATCCATACCATGCGGCGCGTAGTTGTAACGGGCATGGGTTTGGTTTGCCCGTTGGGGATTGGGGTAGAAAACGTCTGGAAACGCCTGGTTAATGGCGAGTCCGGCATTGCCTCAATAGTGAATTTCGAAACGTCCGACCTGGCCTGCAAGATTGCAGGGCAGTTGCCGGTCGGCAAAGCTGTGGACGGCGCATTCGACCCGGATGAATGGGTTGATGTGAAGGACCAGCGCAAGATGGACCGCTTTATTCTGTGCGCCGTGGCGGCGTCGGAAGAGGCGGTACGCAATTCCGGCTGGTTGCCCGAGGCGGAGGAAGACCGTGATCGGACCGGCGTGCTTATCGGCGCCGGCATCGGCGGCCTGCCGGGCATATGCGATACCTCGGTCATCTTGCACGAGCGGGGGCCGAGACGGGTCAGCCCGTTTTTTATTGCCGCCAATTTGATCAATCTCGCGTCCGGGCAGGTGTCGATCCGATTCGGATTTCGCGGTCCAAACCATGCGGTGGTGACTGCCTGCGCATCCGGCGCCCATGCCATCGGCGACGCGGCCCGGATGATCATGTGGGATGACGCCGATGTCATGGTGGCCGGTGGCGCGGAAGCGACCGTGTGCCGGATCGGCATGGCGGGATTCGCGGCGTCGAAAGCGCTCTCGACGAATTTCAATGACGCGCCGGAACAGGCGTCCCGGCCCTGGGACGTGGATCGGGACGGCTTCGTCATGGGCGAGGGGGCGGGCGTTGTCGTGCTCGAGGAATTGGAGCACGCGAAACGCCGCGGCGCCACGATTTACGGTGAAATTATCGGCTATGGAATGTCCGGCGACGCCCATCACATCACCGCCCCGGCGCCCGACGGCAGCGGGGCCTACCGGGCAATGGGCGCCGCGTTGAAGCGCGCGAACCTGAACGCCGAAGACATCGATTACATCAACGCCCACGGCACGTCGACGCCGCTCGGCGATGAGATCGAGGTCAACGCGGTCAAGCGGCTCTATGGCGATCACGCCTATTCACTGTCCATGTCGTCCACCAAATCGGCGATCGGCCATTTGCTCGGCGCGGCGGGGGCGGTCGAGGCGCTGTTCTGTATCAAGGCGATCCAGGACGGCGTTGTCCCGCCGACCTTGAATCTCGAAAAGCCGTCGCCGGGTTGTGACATCGATCTCGTGCCCCTTGAGGCGAAGGAACGGCCGGTGCGGAA
>Ga0224508_10003710_pt1 | contig 12597 bp, 15 predicted proteins | sample SF_Jan12_sed_USG_4_FD_170157 | JGI IMG/M metagenome (GOLD analysis project Ga0224508, IMG submission 170157) | Sediment microbial communities from San Francisco Bay, California, United States - SF_Jan12_sed_USGS_21 | ecosystem: Environmental > Aquatic > Marine > Sediment | place: USA...
AAAATCATTTGGAGCTTTATCATTAACATTTAATCCAAAATATAGAAAAGCATTTGCACCACTTGTTGAGAAAGTATCATTTGCATCTTTTGGAGACATGGAATCACTTCGTTCAGTAGTTGATGAGGATACAGCATTTGTAATTTTAGAGCCAATTCAGGGTGAGAGCGGAATTATTGTTGCACCCGATGGATTCTTACAAGAAGTTAGAAAATTTTGTGATGAAAAAGGAATTGTGTTAATTTTTGACGAAATTCAAGCTGGTTTAGGTAGAACAGGACGATTATGGGCTTGCGATCATTGGAATACTACACCAGATATTTTATGTCTTGCAAAAGGAATTGCAGGAGGCGTACCAATGGGTGCAACACTAGTAAGACCAGACATTTTAGCATCAATAAACAAGGGCGAACATTCATCAACATTTGGAGGAAATCCAATATCGTGTGCAGCAGGAATTGCGGCACTAAAAACAATAACAGAAGATGGGCTAATTGAAAATTCAGAGAAGATGGGAGGGAAATTCAGAGAAGGATTAGAAGAATTAAAAGAAAAACATACTATGATAAGAGAAATTCGTGGCAAGGGTCTCATGATTGGAATTGAGATGAAATTCGAAGTTAGAGATATTTTAATGGCGTTAATAAAAAAAGGTGTTCTAATGCTATACTCTGGAAGAAACATATTAAGAATCCTTCCACCATTAGTAATATCTGAAGAAGATGTAACAAAAGTTTTACATGCACTAGATTCTATACTAACTGAAGAGGAGCAAAAAAGAGATGTACAAGGATAAAGTAGATGAAAAAATCATCGGATACCTAAAAGAAGATTCCAGAGAATCATTTGTATATATTGGTAAAAAACTAAAACTTTCAGAGTCAGCAGTAAGAAGACGTGTAAAAAATTTAGTAGATAGCGGAACTATCAAAAAATTCACTGTGGAACTTGGTGAACAAAATAGTACCAGTGCAATTGTTCTAGTCTCAGTAGATTCTGCAACTGACACATCTAAAGTATCCCTAAAACTTGCTAAATTAGACGGAGTCAAAACGGTTTATGAAATAACAGGTCAATATGACATTACAACAATAATGAGTGCAACAAGTATTGCAGAAATTAACAATACTATAGATGCATTAAGAAAAATTTCAGGTGTGGTTGATACAAACACAGTCATTATTTTGAGAAAAATAATCTAAAAACGACTTTCGCTTTATAATTTCAATTCAAAACTAATTTAGGATCATTATAATTTATTCTCAACGAATCTAGTACGAATATGTTTATATCATCAATTTAGGCTAACGGTTATAGTAATGAAAGATGCGAATCACTATGCAAACATCTACAACGCATACGACAAGAACCCAAAAAAAATCAGAGTTCTAGATAGCACTTTGAGAGAAGGAGAACAACATCCAGGTGTTTCGTTTACAATTAAACAAAGAATTCAGATTGCATGGATGTTAGATTATTTTGGAGTAAATCAAATTGAAATTTCACCAGTGGTATCAAATGATCACAAAGAAGCAACTAAGACAATTATCAAACAAGGACTAAAGGCAGACATTGTGTCTCATGGGCGAGCACTAAAACAAGACATAGATGTCTCATTAGATTGTGATGCGAAATGGTGTGCTGCATATTTAGGAATTTCAGACATACACCTAAAAGATAAACTAAGAATTTCTAGAGATGAAGCACTTGAAAGAGCAGTTGGAACTGTAGAGTATGCAAAAGATCACGGTCTTAAAATTAGATTTACGGTAGAGGATGGCAGTAGAGCAGAGCCAGAATTTTTATTAAAAGTTTGTAAATCTATTGAAGAAGCAGGAGTAGATAGAATCAGCCTTCCAGACACAGTTGGGATTTTACGTCCAGTTGGAATGTATAATTTTGTAAAAAAAGTTAGGGAGGTTGTAGATGTGCCATTGGATGCACATGTTCATAACGACATTGGTTTTGCAGTAGCTAATGCATTTTCAGCATGCGATGCAGGAGTTGATCAAATTCACACTACAATAGATGGTATTGGAGAGAGAACAGGTATTCCACCTCTTGCAGAAGTTGCAGTAGCGTTGACTTATCTGTATAAATCACCAAATGATTTCAGATTAGACATGTTACTAGATCTATCTAGATTAATTGAAGAGTACACATCAATCAAACCATATGATTCAAAACCTATCGTAGGTACATCAGCATACAAACACAAAGCAGGAACACACCTTGCTGCAATTCTCAAAAACCCTGCTGCCTATGAGCCAATTCCACCAAGAGCAGTTGGGAATAGGAGAAGAATAGTATTTGGAGAACTTGCAGGAAAAACGGGTGCAGCATACTTGATGTCTTTGTTAGGATTGGAAAAAAACGATGAAGGTGCAAAAGCTGTTGCTGCCGGATTAAAAGGCCTGAGAATGGGTGATCTCATTGAGATCCCACTTGAAGATAGACTTGAAAAAAAGATAATTAATGATAAATAAAGAGGAGTATTGAAGAGAGAACATGTCAAAATGTGAAGAATGTGATGCAGATATTTCCATACCAAGTGATGCACTTGAAGGAGAGATTGTAACATGCCCAGAATGTGGCGCAAGTTTTGAATTAGCAAAAGGTTCAGATGGTTTCGATCTAAAGCCGGCCCAAACGGTTGGTGAGGATTGGGGACAGTGAATCCTGACGTTACCATTCTTTACGATACCATCCGTTGGGAAGAAAAAGCTCTACTAGAAGCTGGTAAAAAAAATAACATCAACATACAGATGATGGATTGTAAGAAACTGGCATTAGATTTAGAAAAAAAACCTGAAGAATATGGTGTAGTTATTCAAAGATGTGTAAGCTATTATCGAAACCTACACTCAACGGCAGCTCTTGAAGGACTTGGAGTAAAAGTGATCAACTGTTTGAACACAGGAATTTTTGCTGGAAATAAATTATTTACACATATGCTATTAAAAAAATTTAAAGTTCCAACCCCAGATGCAACAGTAGCATTTTCAAAAGATATAGCTTTACAAGCATTAGAGATACAAGGATACCCCAAAGTGATCAAACCAACAGTTGGTAGTTGGGGTAGATTGATTTCAAAATTAAACGACAAAGATGCAGCTGAAGGAATTATTGAAAGTAGGGAAAATATGTATCCCATATACCAAGTTCACTACCTAGAAGAATTTGTAAAAAGACCACCAAGAGACATTAGAGCGATTATGGTAGGAGATAAAATAGTTGCAGCAATCTATAGGATTTCTAAGCATTGGAAAACCAACATGGCATTAGGCGGGGTTGCTGAACCTTGTAAGGTTACACAAGAAATGGAAGAAATGTGTATCAAAGCAAAAAATGCAGTTCAAGGAGATATCGTAGGTGTAGATTTGATGGAAAGTGATGAGAAAGGACTAGTCGTACACGAAGTAAACAATACAACAGAATACAAAAACACAGTTAGAGTATGCGAAGTAGATATTCCTTCCTTAATGCTAGAATATGCACTGAAGATAGAAAAGTAAGAATTGGACACTAATTTTACAGTAACACCAAGATTTGCAGTAAAGATGTTAGAGAAAGCACTCAGATTGTACACTCCATCTCTCAGTGAAAAACCAATGGCAGAATTTTTAGCTGATAAATGCGATGACCTAGGATTTGAAGATATTCAAATTGATGAAGTAGGAAATGTTATTGCAAAAAAAGGTTCAGGTTCGCCCAAAATTATGTTATGTGGGCACATGGATGTGGTTCCAGGGAAAGTCAAAGTTAGAAAAGAAGGAGATTCGCTTTATGGACGTGGGGCATCAGATGCAAAAGCTCCACTGATGGCAATGCTATTTGCTGCAGCATCAATCCAAAATAACAATGGAACGATATTTTTTGTAGGTGCTGTAGATGAAGAGGGAAATGCCACAGGAATAAAAAATCTAGTTAAAAAAGAAATGGATATTGATTATGCAGTTTTTGGAGAACCAAGTGGAATCAAACAAGTCACTATTGCATACAAAGGAAGATTAGCAATCAATCTCAAAATTAGTGTAGAGGATAGTTCTCATGCAAGTGCACCATGGCTTTCAAAAAATGCAATTCAGGAATCAATGGTATTTGCAAAAGAACTAAAAGACAGATTAGAAAAAAACCAAGAAGATAGAACTAAAGGAATGTTATTGACAGTAACAATGACTGAAATTAAAGGTGGAACCAGCCACAATGTAACGCCAAAAGAATGTGAAACAATTTTTGACATTAGAATTCCTGTAGATATGAATTGTAAATCAATTGAACAAAAGATTGCAACAACGGTAAAAGAAATCTCACAAGAAAGAGGAGTCGAGGCTTTTTATTCAATTCTTGATGAAACAGAACCATTTGAGGCACCACATAATTCGGCAATTGTCAGAGCATTTACCCTTGGTGTCATGGAAATAGAGCATTCAAGACCAACTTTAATTAGAAAAACAGGAACAGGAGACATGAATGTATTAGGAAATCAGTGGAAAATTCCAGTTGTCACATATGGCCCGGGAGATCCTCATGAAGCCCATACAATTGATGAGAAAGTTTCAATTGACGAATACCTCAGAGGAATCGAAATTCTTAAGAAAATGTTACAGCATTTAAAAAGACTTCATGACAAAAAAATGCAATAATGCTGTGGTTTGTAGGTTTAGGGATTTCGGGATTCAAATCAATTCCCATTGAAGCAATAGATATTTTATCAAATGCAGATATCGTATATCTTGAACAATTTACAAGTCCAATTGGAAAATCAGATCTAACTAAAATTAGAAATGCAACGAAAGGGGAATTCAAACTTGCAAAAAGATGGCTAGTAGAGGATGGCAATGAAATTTTAAAAAATGCAAAGAAAAAGAAAGTAGTGCTATTATCTTATGGTGATCCATATATTGCAACAACCCACATAGAATTGAGAACTAGAGCAATTGAAGAGAAAATTAAAACACATTCCATTCACGCTTCATCATCTCTTACATCAATGATTGGAGAATGCGGTTTACATTTTTACAAAATTGGAAGAATTGCAACAATAATGAGTGAAATGGCTCTTACAACACCATATTATGTAATTTACAATAATATTATCGAAGGAAATCATACTGTTCTTCTGTTAGAATATAATCAAGACAAAGATTTTTTCTTAGATCCTAAAGATGCATTAAAGGATCTTCTAGAGACAGAAAAAGGACAGGCAAGAAATGTCATTAGTTTATCATCATATGTAATAGTTGGATCAAGAATTGGATTCAAAGATCAAAAAATTGTTTCAGGTAAGATATCGAGCCTTAGGAAAATAGAAATTGGAAAACCGCCACATACAATAATTATTCCAGGCAGATTACATTTTACAGAATCAGATGCCTTGAAAATATTGGGGCAGTGTATTGATGAGCCATACGATAATACCGAAAAAACAAAGAAGATTTCCGTCCAAATGATGAAAAAATATGTGCCAATGGTTAGAGAAGCACTTGAAGAAATTCAACCGCTATACAAAGATCAAAAAGAGTTTCAAGGAATTTTAGAAAATGCAGAATTGTATGTTAAAGATGCAGAGAAATTTCTAGAAGACGGTCAAGAAGAGGTAGCAATTTTAAGTATAGGGTATGCAGATGGTCTTGTTGATGCATTGAGATTGGCAAAAGGCCTTGATCCAAAAATGTAATTTTTAGTAATGAATTAAAGAGAGAGTCTAAGAACAGAAAAAATATTGGAATTAAACGAAAAAATAATTCTTGCTACGATATACACATGTCAAATTGAAGAAAAAGCCTCTTTTGAACTAATTAAGAAAAAAAGCATGCTTTCAACAGATGTTATCAATTCAAAGATAGATGAATTAATAAAAAATCATCTCGTTAACGAAGATAGAAACACGCTCACTGAAATGGGCAGAGATTCATTACGCATAGTATTAGCTGGAGGGGTTTTTGACATCATCCATCCAGGACACATTTACACGTTAAATGCAGCAAAGAAATTAGGAGATGTCTTAGTTGTGGTTGTAGCAACTGACAACACAGCAGTAAAAATGAAGAAAAGGAGGCCACTTCACACTCAAGATCAAAGACAAGAATTGGTCAATTCATTATCAATGGTAGATCTTTGTTTAATTGGACAGGAAGAGGATATTTTCAAGACGGTAAATCATGTAAAACCACAAATCATTGCATTAGGCTATGATCAAGCTCATCAAGAGAAATTCATTACTGAAGGATGTAAAAAAATAAAGCTTGATGCAAAAGTTGCGAGATTACAGTCACCAATTCCTGAAAGTTCTAGCTCTAAAATTGAAAAGGAGTACGGAGAATCTATTCACGGAATTTAAGAATTAATTTGGATATTAATTAAAACTTTTGACCCATCTTTTAGTTTTCCAGTTTTTCTTAAGCAGGATTTAGAAATTAATTCTATTATTGAATCATCATGATGTGTACGTTCAAGTATAATTAATTCACAATTTATGGAATTATTTAATTTAGCATTAAAACATTTTACCCAACCATAAGTCCTCTTGCCATCAGAAAAACTCTTGATTTTGACACCATTCAAAGTTTCAAATTGTTTAATAGATTCCTGATGAATTTTTTGATCTAATCTTACATTAAAAGTTCCCGGAAATGGAACATATCCAATTTTAGATTGAAATTGTTTTGTGTATCCTTTTAATCCCATATAGTATGCACCTTCACCCATTCCAGAAACTAGTGTGCCTTTTAATTCAACACATGAAGGCGAGGAATCAAGGCTTTTTTGTAAAATAGATGAAAGTTTTACCATTTCAGAAAATCCTTTTGAGGTGATTTTAACAGAGATATTTCTACCGCTAATTATTCGCTCAATGAATTTATTTTGTTCTAGTTCAAGAAGATGTTTTGATGCTGCTTGCTGTGATTTTTGTATGTTCTTACCTAGAGAAGAAGTGGTGATTGTGACATAGTTATATTTTGCTCCTTTAGAGAGTAAATAAGAGAGAGTTAAGAGATGTTGAATCTTTAATTCAGCCATATATTCTAAGATACACCCAAGTCGTTGAATGTTTTCAGCGTCATTCCATCAGAGTTGGATAGTTTGGCAACTCTATGTCCTATGACACATTCAACACCAGCATTTTTGGCACCTTCTAAAAGTCTTTGAGTGATAATTCCATCTAATAGGAGATATTTGATTCCAGATTGAGTAGATAGTTTACTAACAACTTCACTGATTGGAACTTTGAAAACTTCATTTTGATCACCGTCTAATGCAACTGCTTCAAGTGTTTCATTGAGATTTTCAAAAACTTTTGTCGCCATTTCTGCAATAGGTTGATCATCATTATTTTGTAGTGTAGATGCTGGTTTTCCATCTCGAATTTCATCAGCAATAGGTCTTAGAATCTCATCAATTCTTTGTGGGGTTAATTCTTCAACTTCAACACCAGTATCTGCTTGTAATTCATAGTCCAGTGTAACAACCGATTGGAGTTCTTTGAGAATAAATCCACCAGAACGGTCACCATCAAGGAAAGCAACAACAGTTTCTTTATCATTACATAATTCTTTAATAGACTCATCAATTTTTGCTCCTTCAATTGCAAGTGCATTATCATATCCAGCCCTTAGAAGATTAATAACATCTGCTCTACCTTCAACTAAAATCACCCAATTAGAATCAAATACACCAGAACTGCACGTTAGTTTTGATGATCCATACGTAGATAGTTTTCCAGTGTCACCTTGATGAACATCATTTAGCATACTCTCACCCTCACTGACAGTTTTAGTTGCCCATTTTTGCTTAATTTCTTTTGCACGTTTTACAATATCTTCTTTCTTTGCAGCTCGTACATCATCAATGGCCACTAATGTGAATTTACAATCAAATGGCCCTACCTTGTCAATACTTTCAATGCCTGCTGCAATTAATGCGCATGTATCAATGTCAGTACTCATTGGAATTAATGCATCACCAACGGTGGTATTAGATGTAGGTTTTGCATTAACTTCAATTCGACCTACCTTAGAAACTCGTTGCAGTTCATTCAAATTCATCTCCGGGCCTAACAGTCCTTCTGTTTGGCCAAAAATGGCTCCGATTATATCTGCTCTTTCAACGAGTCCATCGACTTCATAGGAAAGTTTAACGTGATATTTGACAATTCCTGATTGAGGCATAAACTATTCATCTCCTTTATTATCATAATTTCACTTTTTACTTTCGATATATGAGGGTATCGCAATAATTTACATCAAAAATATAGAAATTTTCAAACATTTTAGATCATATAGCAATTGCTACGTAAAGATAAAAATGAAAAATAATGATATTTGTTTATTCAGTGCTAAATGAGTGACCGCATGAACAGGATTTTGTTACATTTGGATTATTTATTTTAAATCCAGAACCCATCAGACTTTCAATATAGTCTACGTTTGCACCTTGTAAGTGGTCAACACTGTAGCTGTCAACTAGGAGTTTAACTCCGGTTTCTTCCATGACTATGTCATCTTCTTCTGGTGCTTTTTCAAAGCCCATTCCATAAGAAAGACCAGAACAACCGCCACCCTGAACATATACTCTAAGGTATTGAGGTGATTCCGCTTCTTCTTTCATAAATTCATGAATCTTTTCAGCAGCTTTTACAGTAACTGTTATCATTTTTTGTGTTTGCTCAGTTGCCATTACGAAAAAAAGCAGTTCAAATTATAATAAGCTTTTCCCACCAGACATACTAGTAATTTAAGAAATGGTATATTTTTATCTCATAATTTCTAGTGATCTGCAATATGCTTGACTAGGTCACTTGAAGTAAGCATTCCAACAACTTTATCATCATCAATTACGGGCAATTTCTTAACATTTCTTGTCGACATCAAATCTGATGCCACCCATAAATCAGAATTAGGATCAATTGAGATAAGAGGAGAGGACATTATCCTTCGAACAGGAGTGTCAATTGGATAAGAATATGCGGTAATTTTTATTGCAAAATCTCTATTAGTAACAATACCAACAGGTAAATTATTATCTAAAACTACAACAGATCCAACCCCAGCGTCTTCCATCATTTTTGCTGCATCAGTTGCAGTGACAGATGAATCAACAGAGACTACAAAATTATTCATAATTTGTTTTACCCAGGTTTTTTGTTGTATTGGATCAGAAGAATTCATCGTCATATTTAATGAAGAGTAATATTTCAAAAGATTAATTGAATTTCAATTATGATAATCATGTTCATTAAAATCCAAACCTAAAGATACAGATAAAATTACGGTATTATCAGTTGTTTGAAATTTGAGTTCTTTTTCAGGTAAGAAGCTACGAAAAACTTGAGTTAGTAACTGCTCAGTAAAAACAGACCATTTCAGACCCAAATCATGTTGGATTAAAAACGTGTGCATATCACCTTCTACTCGATGATCAGAATTCATACCAGATGCTCGCATGTAATCCTCCAATGTTTCCACATAACGCTTCAAATCATATCCACCTTTGATAAACAAAACAGTGTCTTTAATCATTGGAAACATCAAAGTAATTATTTCATCAATGTCTTTTCCATCTAGCTCCCCCCCTAAAGATTCTAAAATTCCTTTTGGGACTGGAATCATTCCAATCTTACTAGAAAAACGGTCCCATTGTACATACTTTTCTAGAATTTGTCTTACAAGAACATTTTGAGAGATACCTTTCTGGATTGATTCGGTTTCTAATTCAGTGACAAGTTTTTCTGGAAGCCTATAAGTAATACTTCTAGTAGATTCCTTTTTTGATGAATGAATTTGGCTTTTTGCTGAAGAGGTATTTTTGTCCATCATTTTTAGATCAAATAGAAACTCCAGAAAATTAACTTGTGTGCGAAGAGTTAGACACCAATTCAATGAATGTAACTTCCAGATCACATTTTAGAGAAATGGATTTTATTCTACTCTTGTACAGGAAGTATTTTTTCCCATCCTGATTGATTGAACCAGATATAGCAAGTAATTTGGCATCAAAGAGAGTCTGTAATCTTCTATATACAGTACTAATTGGGATTTTTTTTTCATTAGATATTTCCATTGCAGATTTTGGTTTTTCCAAAGTATTATGCAGAATTAATTTACAATATTTGTCAGCGAGTATTTCTAAAATAACCTGCTTCTTTTCATCATCAATTATTTTTTTTGTTTGAATTAATTCTTGCATGTTAAAAGACATCTAAAATTAGATATAATAGATAAGTCTGCACTGCAAGACAATGTATACTCATCATAACAATCACCAAAAAGGCATTATTTTCTAAAATTCCCAGAGTCAAGATCTTGAAAAATGTATCTGTGTGAAACACATCGTTATAGGACATAAGAATCAACCATTACAATACCAAACTTGAGAAACTATTTTTCATTTAATTAAATGATTTTTTCACATAAATTATGAAGAAAAAATTTGGGCTGGTAGGAATCCCGATTTTGCTTGCATTTTTAATTGTAGCAACAACAGGAAATGTTCAATTTTTACCAGAACTAAATACGGAAACACAGACTGTCTCGGATGTTCAATCTCAAAGTGTATCTGAATTACAACCACAAATTGCCGAAGCTGAAGAACAACCAGTTAAGGAATACACATTGATAATTGAGCAAACAGACATTCAAATATCTGATACTGCAGTCTGGCATGCTTGGACATACAATGGAACAGTACCAGCACCAACTCTAATGGTAAATCAAGGAGATCTATTACGAGTCAGAGTAATCAATAATCATGATGTGACTCACAGTTTCCATGCTCATATGAGTGACTATGATCCTAAACACGATGGATCTCCAGTCAACATAATCACAGGAGTCGGGGCTGGTTCAATGATTCCGCCAGGTGGCGAATGGACATATGAATACAATGTGAATACTTGGGGAGCAACGTTTTTCCATGATCATGCAGCATCTGAGGGTCTTGGAATAAAGGACCACATTTTGCAGGGCCTTTATGGCAATATCTTAATTGAAAGAAATCCTCCAAGACCATACATTGACAGACATATTCCAATTGTGATGGCAGAAATGGGTCACAACGTTGAAAGAATGGAAAAAGGCCCCATACCATATTTCATCATGAATGGAATGGGAGTACCGGGTGGAGAAAAAGCTCTTGAAGAGATTTTTGCAGAAAAAGGGCTAGATGGAGTTGTTGAGCAATTCAACTACACCTTGCCTGTCTACAAGGCAAAGGTTGGTGAAACAGTTGAATTTCACGTTACAAACCTGGGCGAACAAATCCATTCATTTCATCTACATGGAAACAAGATGATTTCAAGCACCAATGAAAGAGGTTCTGTGATTACATCTCAGACATTTCCCCTAGTTCAAGGAACACTTGAATCATTCATTATCAAACCAGACAAACCCGCCGTTTGGCTATTCCATTGTCATGTTGTTGGCCATGCTGATGCAGGAATGATAGGTCTATTCATAGTAGAAGAATAGTCTTCATTTTTTTTATTTTTTAATAGAAAATTATCAAAATTATATAGTTTTAATGTAAAAAAATTGAAAATTATCCCTAAAAATAGACTGATCATTTAAAATCTTTGAAGGTAACTATAGAGTATGAAACATATATCAATGAAAATATGGATTCCAGCAATTTTATTTTCAATCTTACTAGTGTCAAGTTCAACAAATTTTGTGAGTGCAGAATCCATTCCTGAATGGGTAAAAAACAATGCATTATGGTACGGTCAAGGGAATATTTCAGAGACAGAATTTCTAAATGCCATCAAGTTTTTGATAGAAAACGATGTGCTGATTATAGAAATTGCAGATACCGAACTCCCTAAAAATATAGATGCGTCAGTGACAATTCCTAATGGAAACTATGACATATCAGGTAGTGGATTTTATGCTCCATTGAATCTTGAAATTCCTGCAGGTACAACAGTTACCTGGGTAAATGATGACTCTGTTCCACATACAATTCAAAGTCAAGATGAGTTTGGAAACGTAATTGCGTTATTCAACAGTCCACCACTAAATACTGGTGACAGATTTGAATTTACATTTGACGAAGCTGGAGTGTACAACTACTTCTGCTCATTCCATCCATGGAGAGTTGGGCTAGTTACTGTAAGGTAGAATTGAAAAAACTCTAACTCTATTTTTAATTGAATAAAATAAGAAGGAAATTGGAAATAGCTATTTCTTTGACTTGTTAACAAATGCTATCATACGTTCTTCTCTATCAGGATGTGTAAAGCAGTTTCTCCATGCAAGAAGTTCTATCGTAAGACCAGTATCAAGATCTGCGTTTCTTCCCTTGTTGATTGCAACTTTAGACATCTGAACACCCATCGTAGAGTTTCCAGCTATTTGTTGTGCCATTTTCAAAGCTTCTTCTTGCAATGATGCAAGAGGAACCACTTGGTTTACAAGGCCAATTTCTTTTGCCTCATCTGCTTTGACCATTTTGCCTGAATAGACAAGTTCTTTCGCCTTTGCTATTCCCACAATTCTCATTAATCTTTGTGTTCCACCCCATCCAGGAGGAATACCGATTGTTACTTCTGGTTGACCAAGTCTAGCAGTATCTGCTGCTATTCTAATATCACATGACATT
>Ga0224508_10003711_pt1 | contig 12597 bp, 15 predicted proteins | sample SF_Jan12_sed_USG_4_FD_170157 | JGI IMG/M metagenome (GOLD analysis project Ga0224508, IMG submission 170157) | Sediment microbial communities from San Francisco Bay, California, United States - SF_Jan12_sed_USGS_21 | ecosystem: Environmental > Aquatic > Marine > Sediment | place: USA...
GGTGCCCCCCTTCGAACGATGATGGCCGTCGGCACAAAGCTCTGGAAGCAGGGCCGAGCCATCAAGAAGGCCCGTAAGGCCGCACTGGGTCGATGATCGCCGGAAACGTGTAACTGCCAGACCATCTGAGCCGAAGACCGAGCGATGGCGACCGTCGCGGGTGATTCCTTGCCCGCGCTTCAGCTCCTCCGGCGGCGATAGCGCAGCCACCCGAGGAAGAACAAGAACAGGATCAGCGGAAGCGCCATCCAGTCGAGCATCGCTACCTCCTCCCCGGGCACGACTGAGGTGCGGGTGCCCGTGCGCTGGACGCTTGCAGCACTTCGGGGTCATGGGATCCGGGCACGCCCGACCCGGGGCCGCGGCATTCCCACAGGCGCGCCCGCCGCTTGGAGCTCGCGTCAGCTGCCACCTGGCGCTGACCCACAGTCACTCAGCGGCGTCGAGTGCGCGACAGCGGTCGGCGAGCTGGGCTCCCCACCTCCTGGCGCGTTCCCGCTCGCCCTCCATCAAGGGCCCGTTGGAGTCCTCGACCAGAAAGCTCTCGGGCTCGCCAAGCGCCTCATAGCGATGACGGCGAAGCTGCTTGGCGATTCCCTTGGCGGCCGAGCCTGTCAGCAAGGCGGGTTTGTCCAGCCGCGTGTCGAAGGCGGCGGCGAGGCGGCCCGCACCGGTCTTCGGCATGCGGCTGAACCATTCGCGCAGCCCTGGGCCGGTGGCGTCGGGCTCCATCTCGAGCTCGTCGTCCGTCGCGGCCGCCTCAGCCGCAGCTGAGCGACTGGTGGGTCTACTCATGCCATGCATGTGCGTCGGTCCCCCGATCACCAGGAGCTCGGCGTCTGCGACGGCCTCCGGGGCGACATGGGCCACAGACCCCAGCTCCACCTCGCCCAGGGAGTCCAGGCCCTCGGCAATCGCCTCGGCGATCTCGTGGGTGTTGCCGAACATCGACTCGTACACGACAAAGGCCTTCACAGCAGTTCTCCTTCCTGGTGAGCGTGGTGGCAGAGATCACGGACGTACCTCGTGCGAACGGATCGGGAGCGCCGGGGATCTCGTCGGATCATCGACCGGGGGTGTGCACAGTCAGCTCCACCCTGCCGTCGCCGCCCTCTACGACCGATTCGAGCACCACACCCACGCCGGGGGCGTGGTACTTGTCCTCGACGACCTCTGGCTCCAACGGGTTCCACTCCCTGATCACCACGATGTCGTCGAAGTCGCCGGCGGGAGTTGTCTCGCTCGCCCCGATCTCGACGACCTCGCCCAGGTCTTCGGCTTCGCCCTCGTAGTACTCCTGCCGGTAGGCGTCGCCGACTTCCGGCTGAGCCAGCATCAGAATGCCCGGTAGCGCCCCATCGACTCCCGCCTCCCATGAGCCCTGGGTACTGACGACCTCGCCGTCCTCGAACTCCTTGGAGTCCTCACCCAGGTACCAGACGTTCCCGTCGCGGTCCTGCGCGAACCAGTCGAGGGTGTCCTCGATCAACTCGTCGTCTGCGAACACCGTGTCGCGCACTACCGTCGCGGAGATCCCCATCACCTCCCGACGTTCATCGGTCACGACGACCTCGATCCGCTCGGTCTCGCCATCCTCGACGCCTTCATACACCCATCGCGCGCCGGGCTTCAGCGGCAGGTAGGGGTTGTCGATCGCCTCCACGAAGGCGGCGGAATCGATCACCGGCGCGTATTCGCCGCCGTCTCCGGGGTCGATGACTGCTTCTGGTTCGCCGCCATCGTCGTCGCCGCACGCGGTGACAGCCGCGGCAAGCACCGCCACAACCGCGATCCACCCGACGAGTCTCGTCAATCGACGCCGATGCACCGCAGCCTCCTCGATTGCATTCGCCTCATTCGGTGACTCCCGATCTCATGATCGGCGGGTGCCGCTGACGACCGCTGACTCGCGGCTGCATGTAACCCCCTGGGTCGGTCAGAAGGCACCCGGGCAGGCACCGACGGCGTCTGCGGTCTCGCCGCTGTGGGCCGCGGGGGATCCGCCAGCCGGCGCTGTCGTCACCGAAGCAGGAGACAAAGATGCCGTTGCGCCGCACGTCCGTTGTCCGCGGCGCGCGCGGCGCGCTCGCGTGCTCCACCGCCGTGCTCGCAGGCTGCGGATCAAGCAGTTCGGCGGATGCAGCGTCTGCTGAGGCCAGCGAAGCCGAACTCGATCCTGCGAGGTTTCAGCTGCCTGAAGCACGTTCCTGCGCAGGAAATCGTCTGCGCAGGCTCGTACCGCTGCGGCCCCTAGGCGAGGACGAGGGCAAAGATCAAGATGACGACGAAAACGCTTTGAGCCGAGTGCACGACGATCCCCATCCAAGCGCTCTGGAACCGCCGCGACGGATAGGCGAAGAGGAAGATCCCGCTCACCATGGCGCTTGGGATCGCCCAGGGGATGTGCAGATGATAAGCGCCGAAAAGCACTCCGTTGGCGACCCAATCGCGCCGTCCAAAGACGCCACGCATTCGGGGCAGAAGAAGCCCTCGGAAGAGCAACTCCTCGCCGAGCACCGTGTTGAAGATCTGGAGCGCGACGATCAGCGCGAACCAGCCCCAGGCTCCGCTGAGGAACTGCTCGCCTCGCTCGGAGGTCACGAACTCGCCGAAGCTCCTCGTCGAGGGCCCCGGGATTCTCGGCAGGGCTTCAAGAATGCCCAAGAGGACCAGGAATGGGAGGACCCAGAGCCAGAGCATCCCGCCCACACGGCCCGTCCTCGGGTCGCGCGGCGCCTGCAGCCACAGCGCGCCTCGTACGCGCGACCATTGGAGGCCGCTCAACTCGTGCCAGATGAGGATGAGGACCAGCACGAACTGCCAGATGAGTCCCGCCGAGAGGGAGATCAGCAGTGCCTTCGCCAGCGGCTCATCGCCCCCGAGTTGATCCCCGAGCCAGGGAGCGAAGACCCACGCAAGCAGCCCCATGGGCGCGGCGGCCGTCGCCCAGACCGCGAGGATCCGAGTGAGCGTGTACTGCCTCACGTGCATTTCGTCGGACCCGCTCGGGCGCGCGATGGCCTCCGGTGTCATCGCCCCTTCCTCGGCCGACGGCTCCCGCGGTCCTGCGGGTGATCCCTCGCCGGACCGCACCTACATCCCTAGGTCACGGCTTCGCGGGTTGGCACCCGGACCGGCACCGAGCGGACCTGCGGGGTTCCCGTGTCGGAGGCGCCGGATGAGGCTGCGCGATAGCGCGCCCTGCGTCCAAGCAGGCCGGCCGGGAGCCAGGGACTCCGCCCGTCCCCCGGCAATCGTTCGCGAAAAGGGGGTGATCCCGGCGTGGGTGCGCAACCGCGATCAGAGCGGCCCGTTCGCACGCCCTGAACTCGCGACGCACGTCACGCGAGGCGGCCCCCGGGGCGAATCCGCATCGAGCCTGAACGGATCATCGCGCCGGGCATCCTCCGCTACGAACCGGGCGGCCGATAGGTGACCTGACGACCGATCGCCTCGTCGATCTGTTCTGGCGTGAGGAGCTTGACCGTCTCGACCGTGGCGCCCCCGGCGGCGCTGACTTTCAGCGCCAAACCTGCTGCGGCCTCGTCATCGGGAAGGTCGCTGATCACATAGAGGTCGGTATCGCCTAAGGCATAGTGGATGGACTCGATCGTGCCCCCGACGCTGGCCGTGAGTTCGTTGATGGCAGTGACGCGGCTCGCGGCGCCCTTGCCAATGAGACCCTCCAGGCCCGCCTGTGTGTAGTTGGCTTTGAATAGGAACTTGGACATTTTGGCTCCCCCCTCGAGAGTCGATTACGGCCGGCCAGGCGGCACCGACCTGCTGCCAGACGGTGTCTCCCGACGCGGTCAGTGAGGTGATTTCCCCTACGGGCGTTGGGGAAACGCCGTCCTCTAGGTCTTCAGGAATCTCGATGTACCCCTTGTCGTCTTGGTGCGCCCGCTTCCCGGCTCGTAGCGCGCGGCAGAGTCCGGAACGAGATCCTCCAACGGAACCCAGCCGCCGGCCCTGAACGCCTCCAATAGCGCCGTGAAACTCCCCTGTTCACGCTCACCGTGGGGTTCTTCCTTGGCTGGTGTCGGATCGCCGCAGTCCGGGCAACGGCTTTGCCAGTTTCCCACCGTGGCGAGCCTCTTGGATACTGCTTACCCGCGAGATTCGCAGCATCTGGCAGAGTCGGCTCCGGCGGTCGATGGGGACGTAGGGCGGGCACTCGCTGCCCTCCAGCGGGCATGTCCGCCTTTGCCCCCGGTCGAAGCCGTTCTCCCGTCGCCGCTGGGCCGCGCTGCGGTGCCTCCGGATCGGTCGCGAAAAGCAGCCGCACAAAGCGCCGTCGTCCATGCCGAGGGGCCGCGAGGCAAGCCAACGGAGGCCAGACCGTGCGCTGGACGATCTTCTCGGGCGACTCGACCAGTTCGCGAGGCTGGCGAAGGCTCTAGTCCCCCAGCTGGGCGGCCCGACGCGCGACCGCTCTACTACCACGGTGCTACCGGTCTTCAACAGGAAGCTTCGCTCCCGACGCGGTAACGTCCCCCGGATATCCAGTGGGCCGTACAGGGATCGAACCTGTGACCTTGGGATTAAGAGTCCCCTGCTCTACCAGCTGAGCTAACGGCCCACGAGGATGCTAACAAGCACCCCTAGCCGCGGTGCCTGGACGAATGGCCTGCAGTTGGTCGCAACTACGGGGTGTTGGAGAGGCTAGTTGCCGCCGGCGCCCTCGGCGGGAATGGCCTCGGCCTCGCCGCTGGCGAGCTCCTCGAGGCGTTCCTCGATGCTCGCGGTGGTCGGGTCGTCGGGGTTGAGGTCGACGTACCTCTGGTACGCCAGGCTCGCGAGCTGGGTGCGGCCTGCCTGATCGGAGATCGTGCCGAGCTGGAGGAATGCCTCGGAGTTGTCCGGGTTGGCCTCCGTGAAGCTCGAGAGCTCCGCGATGGCGGCGTCGCGGTCGTTCTCCTGAAGATGAAGCGCGACCAACGTCTGAACGCGGCGTAGCTCCGTTGGGGCCAGCTCGACAGCCTTCTCAGCGGCCGTGATCGCCTCCGCCGGATCGCCGTTGGCTGAGTGGGCCTGCGCGAGGTCTTCCCACGCCTCGGCGTCCTGCGGGTTTTCGTCCACGACGTCTTGCGCCTCGGCGACCAGGTCGCCGGCACCCCCGGAGCCGCTATTACTGGCACCTGATCCGCCGCCGACGAGCACCAACCCCAGGACCACGAAGATCACTCCCACGAAGGCGATGGATGTCACTATCGCCACCACCTGCACGATGCGGCGGGTTCGCTTCTGGTCTAAGAGCACGCCGTCAAAGGTAACAAAGGCGACTCAAATGCCGGCATCTGGTGTCGGCGATTTCACCTCGACCGTGAGAGCCGCGCAGCTGCTCAGCTCTTCTCGTCGCTGTCGGAATCGACGTCGGTGTCGTCGTCGCTGCCACTGATGCCCTCGCGGAACTCCCGCACGCTGGAGCCGAGACCTCGGCCGATCTCCGGAAGGCGCTTTGCGCCGAAGATCAGGAGGACGATCACCAAGAGTATGAGGAGTTGGACTGGACTGATGCCGAACGGCACGAGAGTGTCTCCTCTGACGACAGAGCCGGGCGAGGTTAGCATGGCCCCATGTTCCGCCGAACGAGCGCTGGCACACGTTTTGAGACCGTCGCCGCGGCGTGGGGCGGGCTGGTGCCGGCGATCGCCCTGATCGCGACCAGCACCCAGCCGGAGGTGTTGCGACTGGTCATCGCGATGGTCGCTTTCGCGATCGGAGGGTTCCTGTGCGGAATCCGAGCCACGAACCGTCGCGCGGCCCATGGCGTCGTCGCGGCGCTGATCGGAGTGGGGATCTACGTCGCGTTCATCGGCGTGACCCATGTCGCGAGCTGGGTCGGCATCGGACCCGAGCCCTTCGGCATCGAGCCGTCCGAGCCCGCGCGGCTCGCGATTCTCGTCGGGGTCGGCGTTGTCACCTCAGGACTCGCCGGGGCCCTCGCGGGGTTGATGCTCAGCTCGGCGGGTGCGTCCCGCATCGGCGCTTAGCCGCCCGGAAAGTTCCGCGCGTACCGGGAGTCGACGGGGCCGCGCTGGCCCTGGTACTTGGAACCGAGCTCGGGGTGTCCGTACGGACGCTCCGCCGGCTGGTCGAGGCTCATGAACGAGAGTTGGCCGATCTTCATCCCGAGATGGATGGTGATCGGCAGCCGCGCCACGTTCGAGAGCTCGAGCGTGATGGTGCCGTCCCATCCAGGGTCGATGAAGCCCGCCGTGGAGTGGATCAGCAGGCCCAGGCGACCGAGGCTGGACTTTCCCTCCAGCCGAGCCACCAGGTCGTCGGGCAGGCCCACGCGCTCGACCGTCGAGCCCAGTACGAACTCGCCGGGATGCAGGATGAACGGCGCATCCTCGGTGATCTCGACCAGCTCGGTGAGGTCGTCGAGCGGCTCCCGCACGTCGATGTACGGCCGGCGGCTGTTGTGGAAGACCCTGAATTGCGCGGCAACGCGCACGTCGATCGACGAGGGCTGTACGAGGCCTGCGTCATAGGGGTCCACGACCAGCTGCCCGTCGGAGATCAGCCGGCGGATCGTGCCGTCGGAGAGAACCACGCCCGCGAGGATAGGCGATCCGTCCGACCGCACCCATTTCTCGCTACCCTCAGGACGTGGCTCTGGAACGCGCCCTGTCCTGTAAAGACGGCATCCCCGCCGACCTGCTCGCGGACTTGCGGCTGGCCCATGCCGAGGGGAAGCTGCCCGATCTGCTGCTCGGCGACGAGCACATCGGAGACACGCCGCGCGAGGATCTGGAGGCGGTAGAGACCGCCATCGAGGAGTTGGAGCAGCTGGCGCGCGGCAAGCGCCTGCCGCGCTGGGTAATCGCCAAGAACCCCCTTTCCGAGGGTTTCGTGCGCACCAAGGCCCTGATGCGCACCGAGAACCTGGTCACCGTCTGCGAAGAGGCGGCCTGCCCGAACATCGGGCAATGCTGGTCACGTGGCACGGCCACGTTCATGATCTCGGGCTCCAACTGCACCCGAGGGTGCCGGTTCTGCAACGTGGCGACCGCTCGCCCGGTCGGCCCGCCCGATCCTGAGGAGCCCGCCCACGTCGCTGAGGCCGCTGCGCAAATGGGCCTGAAGTTCGTGGTGGTGACGGCGGTTGCCCGCGACGATCTGCCCGACGGCGGCGCGACGCACTTCGCCGCGACGATCCGGGCTCTTCGCGAACGGCTGCCGGAGACTCGAGTGGAGGTGCTCATCCCCGACCTCGCGGGGGCATGGGACGCGCTCGAGGTTGTGATCGATGCGGCGCCCGACGTGCTGAACCACAACACCGAGACGGTGCCCCGCCTTTACTCGGTGGTGCGGCCCGGCGCGCGATACGAGCGCACGCTTGAGCTCCTGGCACGGGCGCGTTCCGCGGGCATGCGTACCAAGAGCGGCATCATGGTGGGCCTCGGCGAGAGGCTGTCGGAGATCTCCGCGGTCTTCTCCGACCTCGCCAACGTCGGGTGCGACCTAGTGACGGTCGGCCAATACCTTCGACCGTCGCCGAACCACCTGCCGGTCGCGCGCTTCTATGCCCCCGCCGAATACCCCGCGATCGCCGCGATGGGCCGGGAGCTCGGTCTGGCCCATGTGGAGGCCGGCGCCCTGGTCCGCTCGTCGTTCGAGGCCGACCGGGTCGCGGACGCGCTGCAGGCACGGGCATAGCCGACCGACATTTCGTTCAGTTTCGGGCCGCACCGGCCGATACCAGGTGTGCGCCGGCCGCAGGATGGGCCGGAAGAGCCGACGTCTTGGATAGCAGGGATGACATGAGCGAATACGTCACCAAGAAGATCGCGCTGCCGGGTGGCCGCGTGATCGACATCGTGTACTTCGCAGACCCCGGCGATCTGCCCGAGCCCGAGCGCCTTCCCGTTGCTCCCGGGGAGGTCCGCCCGTCCCGCGACGTTCTGCACGTCTGTAGTCAGTGCGGCAGCGACCTGGTGTATCCGGTTGCCTGGGAGGAGCGCTCGGGAGAAAAGTGGCACGTCGTGCGTCGCTGCCCCGAGTGCGAGTGGCGCGGGGAGGGCGAGTTCCACCAGGTGGACGTCGAGATCTTCGACGACATCCTCAACGAGGGCACCGACGACCTGCTCGGCTCCCTCCGCGGCCTAGCCCGCACGAACATGCAAGAGGATGTCGAGGCCCTCATCGCCGCGATCAACGACGACCGCATCCTGCCGGAGGACTTCTAGGCGCCCATCGGCCGCTCGGCGTTGCTAGCCTCGACCAATCTGGCGAGGGGGCTTCAGTTGAGCGACATCACCGTGGCCGATGCCCACGCCCGCTGGAGCGAGGGCGCGCTCAGCATCGTCGACGTTCGCGAGCACGATGAGCATGACGCTACCCGTATCGACGGCGTGCCGTTGATCCCCATGGGCGAAGTCATGGATCGCATCGACGAGCTTCCCGACGCACCGCTCGCCATCCTCTGCCGCAGCGGAAACCGAAGCGGCAAGGTCGCCGACCACCTCAACGCGATGGGCGAGCACGGTGAGGTTCTGAACGTCGAAGGCGGAATCCTCGCTTGGGCGGCTGAGGGGCTTCCGTACGAGGGCGAGAGCCCCCGCTAGCGCGAGGGGTCCCCTTCGTCGCCGTGCTCGCGGGCGAGCACGGCGCCTTTCAGGCCAATTCCCCAACGGTACCCAGCCAGGCCTCCATCGGCGGCGATGACGCGGTGGCATGGGGTCAGTAGCGCGAGCGGGTTGCTGGCGCAGGCGCGGGCGACGGCCCGAGCGGCCGACGGGCGCCCGATCGCCCAGGCGACCTCGCCGTAGGTGCGGGTCTCGCCCGCCGGAATCGCACGCAGGTATTCCCACACCTGTCGCTGGAACGCCGTGGCGCGCACGTCCATCGGCAGGCGCGCGTCCGGGACACGGTGCTCGAGGAGATCCCGAGTCGACTCCAGGGCCTGCCGCAGCAGCGCGTCATCCTCGGCGAGCTCTGCCTGCGGAAACTCCCGGCGGAGCTCGCCGACCAGGGTCCGCTCATCCGACCCCAGCGCGACGTGGCAGATGCCATGCTCGGTCGTGGCCGCGAGGTATGGCCCAAGCGGCCCGTGTGCGGTCGAATAGCGGATCACGACGCCAGGCGCTCCGTCCCGGTAGCGCGCCGGCGTCGTGCCGAGGATTCCCTGTGCCGCCTCATAGAGGCGGCTACCCGAGCCGTATCCCGCGCGATATTGCGCGTCGGACACCGGTGCGCCCTCCCGGAGGCGGGCGCGAAGCCGCCGCCGCCGCACGCTGTCGGCATACTGTCGCGGAGTGATTCCCGTGGCCGCCAGAAAGCTCCTTCGCAGCGTGGAGGCCGACGTACCGACCCGCGCTGCGAGCTGGTCGGCGGGAAGTGTTGGCGGCGTGCTCGCCTCGATCTGCTCGATGGCCTCGAGCGCGAGCCCCACGTGACGATCGCCCGCGTCGTCTGGCGCGCAGCGCAGGCACGCACGAAAGCCCGCCTCGCGGGCCTCGTCCGCGCTCGCGAAGAACCGGACGTTCTCGCGCCGCGGGCGCCGCGCCCGACAGGTCGGCTGGCAGTAGATGCCGGTCGAGGTAACGGCGTAGACGAAACTGTCGCCCGCCCTCTGCGAGTGCGTGCGCACCGCATGCCAGCGGGCCTCGTCGGTATCCGGGAAGGCCGTGCTCATGCCGTGAACCTACGGCGGGCTCGCTGCCACCGCCATCCGCTTCTCGCCGAGTAACTCCGACGCGCTAGAAGCGTCGGACGGTTCGGTACAGGGTGTCGCGCTGTACGGCACGCCGCCCCGTGGCCTCGATCGCGGAGACCATCCGCTCGGTGTCGAGCCGGAATGCCGTGCCGGCGGCCCGCACCACGTTCTCCTCGATCATGATCGAGCCCATGTCGTCGCAGCCAAAGGCGAGCGCCAGCTGGCCGATCCGGAGGCCCTGGGTCACCCAGGACGACTGGAAGTGCTCGAAGTTGTCCAGGTAGAGGCGGCTCACCGTCAGCATCCGCAGATAGTCGGCGGCGGTGGCGTGCTGGTGATCGTCGCCACGTCGGCTACCGCCGCCCGACTGGTAGCTCCAGCACACGAAGGCCCGGAAGCCCTGGTGCTCGTCCTGGAGGTCGCGCAGGCGCCGGAGGTGCTCGATGCGCTCCTGGAGGGTCTCGACGGTCCCGTACATCATCGTCGCCGTTGTCGACATGCCGGCTCGGTGCGCGACGCGCATTACCTCGAGCCACTCATCGCTCTTGGTCTTCTTGGGCGCGATGACCTCGCGTACCCGGTCGACCAGGATCTCTGCGCCCCCGCCCGGCACCGAGTCGTGGCCGGCGGCGCGCAGGCGCTCCATGGTCTCCTCGAGCGACAGCTTCGAGAAATGGGCGATGTGCAGGATCTCTGACGGCGAGAGGGCGTGGAGGTGGATCGGATAGCGGGACTTGATGTCGGAAAACAGGTCCTCATACCACTCGATTTGCAGCCCGGGATGATGGCCGCCCTGCAGCAGAAGAGCGGTCCCTCCCAGGTCAAGGGTCTCCTCGATCTTCTGAAAGATCACCTTCTTCGACAGGACATAGCCCTCGGGGTCGCGCGGCAGGCGGTAGAAGGCACAGAAGTCGCAGTCGGTGATGCAGAAGTTCGTGTAGTTCACGTTGCGGTCCACGATGAACGTGACCTCGTCGTCATCGCTGGTTCTGGCCCGCGCGGCGGCGGCGGCCTCGCCCAGCGCGACCAGATCGTCGGAGCGCAGCAGCGCCAGGGCTTCCTCGTCGCTTATCCGACCACCACCGGCGGCCCGGTCGAGAATCGGCGTGATCTCAGCTTGTGGCGGTGCGGCAGTGGTCATGCGGCCAGTCGGGGAACCTCGTCGAGCAGGCCCGCGGACCGGGCCAGCTGCAGGAAATGCTCGAGGCCGGCGCGCTCCGCCGGTCCGAAATCGAATCGTAGCCGCCGGAAGTAGGACCGGATGTACTCGACGGAGAATGGGAACCTCTCGGCGGCCGCCACCACCACGAGCTCCGGATCCTTCGCGTACTCCCCCCGTGCCGAGCGCAGGCGTTGGCTGAGGGCGGCGACCTCATCCGGCCGGGCAACAGCGACGTCACCTCGAGCCGCCCAAACGGCGAAGACCATCGGCAGCCCGGTGCGAGCGCGCCAGACCTCCGAGAGGTCGGTGCGGTACGTGCCAAGGCCGGCGCGCAGCCCCTCGAGCGCCTGATCTCCGATCAGCATCACGCCGTCGACGTCCTCCAGCGCGCTGGCCGGGTCGCCCTCGAGGGTACGAAAGGGCTCGGGCTCGGCTCCGACGAGCACACGCAGCAGCGCGACCGAGGTCGCGCTATCGGGCGTCACGGCGACGTGCCGTAGCCGCTGGAACGGGACGTTGGAGAACACCTGGATCGAGTCGACGGCGCCGTTCGCGCTGATCGAGGCGACCGGCAAGAGCTTCAGCTGATCGGCGTTGCGAGCGTAGGAGATGCTCGAGACGGCGGAGATGTCGAGCTCGTCCCGCAACAATGCGTCGTTCAGCTGGGTCGGCACCCCGTCCTCGAAGGTGAGGTCGTCGCGCGGACCGTTCTCCAGGCCGTGGTAGATGGGGTACATGTTGAGCGCCGCGATGCGGCCCACTCGGAGGGTGCTCATCGCTCTACCGCCTTGGCGCCGACCGCTGCCGCAAGGCTCTCCACGTCGGTCTGATCGTCGACCGGTAGACGCCAGTCGTTGGCTCCGAAGGCCACCGCGATCTGGCAGGCCGGAGCGCCCAGCAGCCGCCAGGACGGCCGGATCCATCTGACGTGCGGCAGGCAGAGGCGGGTCGCGGCGATCACCGAGAGGTCCTCCACCCCCCAGGAGCCGGGGCGCCGCTGGTCGCCCTCGTCGGGCACGGGGCAGGCCGCTACCAGCAGCCCGGAGCGCGCGGCCAGCCCGGCAAGGCCGAGTAGGCGCTCGGCGACCTGCTCGGGAGAGTGGTCGGCGCCGTAGGCGATCATGGCTTCTGTCCTGGTGCCTGCCTGGTGCGCGGCGGCGTGATCGTCGAGGGAGCCCTCCCGCTCGTCGTCCACCAACCAGTCGGACGGTGGATGGTCTCGGGTATAGGTCACGATCCGCTCCTCTACGATGCCGCTCGCTCGCTTGCCGGCGCCGAGGGGATCGCGCCCCGACAGCACCTCGATCAGCTCTGCGCGCGTCGGAATCTCAGGCATAGCGGTCCACCACGCCTTCGGCGATCTCTGCGAGCGCCGTGGCATCGGCTCCGCCGAGCCCTCCCGAGCCGGCGATGCGGTGCGCCCGCTCTACGAGCCGCACGGCCTCTTGGCGCGCGACGCTGGTTCCGGGATGCACGGCGAGCCGGTCGCAGGTCTGCTCCAGGCCCTCGCCCTGCATGGCTGCCGAGATCGCCTCGACAAGCTCGGGGTCCTGCCGCATCGCGCGAATCATCGGCAGGGTCACGGTACCGTCGCGAAGGTCCGCGCCGCGCGGCTTACCGGTGGTATCGGTGGTGCCGGTGAGATCCAGGATGTCGTCGAAGATCTGGAACGCGACGCCGATCAGCTGACCGAACTCGCCCAGCAGATCGCTGGCCCGGGTCGTCGCGCCCATCTGCCCGCCCAGGCGGCATGCTGCCGAGAAGAGCGCGG
>Ga0224508_10003712_pt1 | contig 12595 bp, 10 predicted proteins | sample SF_Jan12_sed_USG_4_FD_170157 | JGI IMG/M metagenome (GOLD analysis project Ga0224508, IMG submission 170157) | Sediment microbial communities from San Francisco Bay, California, United States - SF_Jan12_sed_USGS_21 | ecosystem: Environmental > Aquatic > Marine > Sediment | place: USA...
CGGCTGGCTGAGTCATTTCGGTGCAGCCATGGATCCGGTTGCCGACAAGCTGCTGGTGGGGACGATGTTCGTGGTGTTCGCGCTGCAGGGCCTCATTCCACTGTGGGTGGCAATCATCGTATTGGGCAGGGACGTGGTAATTCTCGGTGGCGCGGGGGTGTACCGCCTGCTGTTCGGGAAGATTGAGTTCGCGCCCACCTTCGTCAGCAAGGCCAACACCGCTGTGCAGATTGTGATGCTGCTGTTGCTGCTGCTATCGCTGTGCGATCTGGGCTTTATCAGCCCTCTGGCGGCGATGCTGGTCAATCCCTACTGTTTCTGGATTCTGGCGGTGCTCGGCCTGAGCTCTGGTCTCGACTACGTGATCACCTGGAGTTTGCGGGCGGTGCGCAACACGCGCCCGGCCTCGTGAAGCGGAGTTGGTGATGCCTGGTCCGATTCGGCAATTGGTGCTGCCGTTCCCCGTCAATCAACGCTGCGTTTTCGACAACTTCCAGGTTGGCCGCAACAACGAGCTGATCGGGCGCCTGCGGCAATTGCCGGGGGAGCCTGGTTTCGGCGGGCTTTTTCTGTGGGGTACCGCTGGTGCCGGGGTGAGTCACCTGCTGCAGGCGGCGTGTCAGCACTACGCCGAGCAGGGTCGCCAGATCGCCTATCTACCATTCGCCCAGCTCGGGCAGGATCCCGACAATCTCGAAGGCATGGACGGCTACGACCTGGTGGCGGTTGATGATGTTCAGGCCTGGGCGGCCGAGCCTGCTTGCGAAATTGCGCTGGTCGGCTTGTATCAGAATCTGCTGGCCCGCGGCAGGCAGCTGTTGGTCGGTGGTGCGGCCCCCGTCGCTGAGTCCGGGTTCGAGCTCGCAGATCTCGTATCGCGGCTCGCCTCGCTCAGCGCCTACGAGGTTCAGCCGCTGAACGATGCTGGCAAAGCGGAGCTGTTGCGACGCCTGGCTGGCGAGCGCGGGCTGACCCTTGGCGATGCAGTCCTGAACTTCTGGCTGGCGCGCAGCGAGCGGGCGGTGGATGTGCTGCTCGCGCAGCTCGACGCGGTGGATGATGCGGCTATGAGTGCTCAGCGCACGGTCACGATCCCGCTACTCAAGAGCGTACTGGATCTGTGAGCCACGTGCTGTTCACCGGTGGTGGCACCGCCGGCCATGTCATTCCCACTTTCCCGGTGATCGAGGCGTTGCTGGCGCGCGGCGTGCGGGTGAGCTTCGTCGGCAGCACCAGTGGCCTGGAAGAGCGGCTGCTGGCGGCTCTTGCCGTCGACTACCACGGCATCGCATCGGGTAAGCTGCGCCGCTACCTGTCTGCTGAAAACGTACTAGATGCGTTCCGGGTGATCGCCGGGATCTGGCAAGCGTATTGGCTGCTCGGACGATTGCAGCCCGATGCGGTGTTTTCCAAGGGTGGCTTCGTGAGCTTTCCGGTGGTGCTTGCGGCACGGTTGCGACGGATTCCCGTGGTCGCCCATGAGTCGGACCTGACCCCCGGGCTAGCCAATCGGCTGGCGATGCGGTTTGTGAAAACGTTGTGCATCAACTTCTCAGCGACACCTACCGGAACATTCCGCGGCCGTGTGGTTCATGCCGGAACGCCGATGCGTGCCGCTCTGACTGATGGTGACGCCGTGGCCGGTCGACGCCTGCTAGACGTTGCCGCCGGTGACCGGGTCCTGCTGGTCACCGGCGGTAGCCTTGGCGCGGATGCGTTGAACGAGGCGGTGCGCGCGGCCTTGCCTGAGCTCTGCGAGAACTTCGTGGTCGTTCACATCTGTGGCCCCGGCAAGCTCAGCGACGCAAATGTCGAGGGCTATCGACAGTTCGAATACGTAACCGAAGGCTGGGGCGACATGCTGGCCGCGGCGGATCTGGTGGTTTCCCGAGCCGGCGCGAACACGCTTTATGAGTTGCTGGCGTTGCGCAAACCCAATCTACTGGTGCCGCTTTCGCGCCGCGCGAGCCGCGGCGACCAGATAGAAAACGCGATGTTCGCGGCAGGCCTCGGCTACAGCCATGTGCTCGACGAAGAAGACCTCAACGGTGCGTCGCTGGTTGCTGCGATCAAGGCGCTGGACGCAGACCTCAATGAGGTGCGGGCGCGGCTGGGGACGTTTGACACCCCCGACTCGGTTGCCCTCATCTGCGACGAGCTCGACCGCTACCTTCGATAGCTACCTGCAATAGCCACCTGCAATAGCAGGCGGTTACTGGTGGCTCGATGGCTGCTGCGCGGTGATGTACTTGGCCGCCAGGTTTACCTCTTCCACCGCCACCCCACTGCTCGATGCATGTTGGATCATACGAATGGCGAGTGCCGTATTTCCCTTGTCACGCTGAGACCTGGCCTCGGCCGCGAGTTGCCTGCTGAGGTCTTCTGCCCGGCGCCGGGCAAATTCGTTGCCTGGATCGGCAACCAGCACGGTTTTCAGCGACTGCAGGGCAAATTCCACCGTTACTTCATCGGCGAGATCACGAGTTCCGAGCAGTGCGGTAATGCTCTCCACCAGTTTCGCTCTTGGCAGCCGGGTCGATTCTTCCACCAGAATCAGGCTCGGTGTGCGAGCTTCCCAGTCGCGTGCGTCGTGGGCCAGCGATACGGGCTTTGCGTCCACACCGTGGCCGTCGAAGAACAGGATCGCGCAAACCAACGCCGACAATCCGATCGCCGCCGTGGCGACGATGTGCCTGGAGGCGCGCCAGGCTGGGTGCTGCGATTCGGCCAGAAATTGCTCAACGGGCGTATCCAGCGTCGGAATGCCATTCGAATCGGACTCATCTCCGAGAACCGTGAACATGACGCAATCCCCCCCAGGATCAGTCAACGGCAGGTTACCACGGCGCAGGTCGGTGAACGTAATGCAGTTGTGTTCCTCCCCGGTACCGGGACGCGCGACAAAAATGAGCGGGGCCCTTGAGGCCCCGCGAGTCCCTGATTGCTGGTTGTTGGCTACTCCCGGGGCGGATGCAGCGAGAAGAACTCGTTGACGCACCCGGACATGGGGCACGCTTCGGCCGCCGTACCGATCTGATCGGCCACCGGCCCGGCAACCCCGGCCGGCCCATGGGTGCGGAGCACCACATGGATCTCGGCACCGCGAAGGTTGATCAGCCCCGCATCGCTGCCGGCGAACACCTCACGCTTGGTTCGCCCGGGCACCAGCCGAAACGAGGTGTTGGCGTTGCCGTAGCTGTCAGCGAGAAACCCGCCTCCCCAGAACACCGATGGCTGCGCGCGTGGATCGCGCTCGTCCGATCCGATGTCCATGGTCGAGCACCGATAGGCGACGATACAGAACCGGGGAAAGTTGAACACGGCCACCCAGATCGAGTTCGCCGAGTCCGGCGCTGCCGCGCTGGTGGTTACGGTCACATTGACCGCCCGGCCCCGAAAGTCCCGGATCAAAGTAACCGCGCCGTTCACCTTGTCGGTTGAACCCCAGGCGAATAGATCGCTCACTTCTACCGATTCGCGGACCTTGGGACCGTGGTGCCGTCCGTCTGCGAATGCAGACAGAGCGACCATCGTGAAGACCCCGAATGTCAGCGGAACAAGGTACTGCTTCGTTTTTTGAAGATTCATATCTTCTCCTTCATGGTTGCGTAGAACATTTCAGTTGAAGAAACGCGCGTCTCTCATCTGGCGAGCAGGAGCTCGAACCGCTCGCCCCCGGCCTTACTTCTCAACCGGACGGGTGCACACTAGGATTTCCGGCTCCGGCTTGGGTGAAGCCTGAGTGAAGATTGCGTGAAGATAGAAAAAACGTTGAAAATCAAACGGATAGATACCCTATGGATTGCGTCAGTCGCTGCCGGAAACCCTTGCGCGCCATCGGATTACAATATGGATCCGTTAGGATAGGGGCCTGATACGGTGGATCAGCAGCGCATAACCGGCCGACGGCTTGGTATTGCAGATCTTGTTCTGGATACCGGCACGCGTGAGCTGACGCGCAACGGTCAGGCCATTTCGCTGCCCAAACTTTCCTACCAGCTGCTTCTCGCGCTCGTTGAAGCCGCGCCGAACCTGCTGACTTCCGACCAACTCGTCGAGCAGGTCTGGCCTGGCCGGGTCATCAGCCCGGAGACGATCACCCAGCGCGTCCGGCTCCTGCGCCAGGCGCTTGACGATGATGCTGCGGCTCCGCGCTACGTTGGCCTGGTTCGGGGCGAGGGCTATCGCCTGCTGACCGATGTCGTGGTGCTGCCGGATCAGCCCAACGTGACGCGCAACCTCATCGCCGAGCTCAGTCAGCGTCGGGTGTTGCAGGTTGCGCTGTTGTACGCGGCCGTCGCCTGGAGCATCACCGAGGCGGTGTCGTTCCTGCTCGATGCGTTGCCGATTTTCCCCGCCTGGTCTAACACGGTGGTTGCGATTCTGTTTGTGGTCGGCTTTCCGGTTGCCATGTTTCTGGCCTGGCAGTTCGACATTGGCCCGGATGGCATACAGCGTGCTGAGGCGACTTCGACTCGCGGCAGGTTGACGATCGCCGGCGCCATGATTCTGCTGGTAGGGACGACCGCCGGGCTTTTTTATCTCCTCGATCCGGATATTGGTGCGAACAACGAGCAGGCAGAAGCCTTGTCGGAGGTTGTTGTGCTGCAGCCGAACACGGTTGCCGTACTGCCCTTTGTCAACGCCAGCGAGAATCCTAACGACTTGTACATCAGCGAAGGCCTTGGCGACGAGCTTCGCGACCAGTTGGGTCGTATCGCCGGGCTGCGCGTGGCCGCCAGGTCGTCATCCATCGCTTTCCGGGATGATCCGGTGGGTGCCAAAGCCATCTCCCAGCGTCTGGGCGTGAAATGGCTGATCGAGAGTACGCTTCGTCGCCAGGGCGGCCGCCTGCGGATCTCGGTGCAGATCATCGATGGCGCGTCAGGTTTTCAGGAGTGGTCTGGGCGCTTCGATCGAGCAGACGATGATTTGCTGGCGACCCAACAGGAGATTGCCACCCAGGTCGTCACCGAGATTCTGCCTGAGGCGAGCGGAGCCGTGGCTAGTGTAGCGAGAACCACCGTTAACGTGTCAGCTCACGCATTGATGTTGCTTGCGCGGCATCTCGAGCAGCAGGTTCGGGACCAGCAGCGCGTAGACGAGGATGCGCTGAATCGGGTGGTGGACCTGTATCGCCAGGCAACCGAGGCGGACCCGAACTCGGCGCTGGCGCACAGCCGGCTTGCCGGCGCATTGCTCTATCTTGGTGACCTGGTGGCGGCAGAAGCACCGATCCTGCGAGCGCTGGAGATCGATCCGGAGAGCTCAGACGTGCAGTACACACTGGGTCTTTATCACTGGCGACGCGGCGACTCCGCTGGCGGGGCGGCGTTCGAGCGCGCCGTCGCTCTCAATCCCAACAATGCCGATGCAATGTCGGCGCTGGCAAAGTGGCTGTGGCATAGCGACTTCGTCAAGCGGCCGGGCGAGCTGTTTCGCCAGGCGTTGACGGTGGATCCCATGTCCCTTGAGCGTTACTCGGAGCTCGGCAACTACTACGGAGTGATAGGGGATCGCGAGCGAGGTCTGGCGGTCGCCGAACGGGTCATTGAGCTGTTTCCGGGCGTGCGCGGGCAGATGGTGCTTGCGCGCATCTACGAGGTGGTGGGCGAATTTGATGAAGCCATTGCCTGGACAACCCGCGCCTGGCATGCGGAACCGGACAATCCCGACCCGGGGTGGCGGCTTGCCGATCTTTACGCGCGAATCGGTGACGCGGCGGGTGCCCGGCGCTACGAGCCCGAACCGGGTATTGCGCAACTGTTTCACCTGCGGCGCTACGAAGAACTGATCGATCTGGCGGAAGAACAGCTTTTCGACAACCCGAGTGACATCAAGCTGTACTACGCCCTGGCGTTTGCATACAGCGCCCAGGGCTATCATCCGGAAGCCGTGCGCCTGCTGGGGTTGGCGGGGCTTCCTGGCACGGTGATGGCCGACAGCCGTCGGGCGGACGGCACGGAAGCGTTGCTGACGTTGATGGGAGCATTGAGTCGGGTCGGTGATACGAACGAAGCGGAGCGTCTTGCTCGCTGGACGGTGGCCGCGATGCAGCAACAAATTGACGAGGGTGCGGCGCGGGACTGGTGGCCGAATCACAATCAGGCCTGCGCGCTCGCTCTGCTTGGTGACGAGGAGGCTGCGCTTGCTCGGCTGGAGCGTATTCCCGACAGCCCGGGATTGGTCTGGTACCCGTTTCTCAGGGATCAGCTTTGTTTTCAGAAGTTGCTTGATCACCCGCGTTATCAGCAGGTGGTGGCGGCGGTAGACGTCCGCCGCCAATCAACCCAGGAGCAGGTTCGCTCGACCCTCGCCGAACTTCAGCTCGACGGAGATTAGAACGAGCGCGACAAGCCGACGGTGAACGCGTAGTCCATCTTGTGCACCTGCTCCGCCTCGACCATGGTGAGCGCGGAAAACGACAGGGCAGTTCGCTCACTGAACTGCCAGTCGACGCCCGCACCCATGTTCACGTAGTTGTGCCTGACCATGCGGTCGTGCTGAAACCAGAACTCGGTGTTGCGCGGCGGCGGAAAGTCTTCGGGAAAATCAAGACCGTCGCCTTCCTTGACCAGAGCAAAGACCCGAGCGGAAACGCCGGGTTTGAGCAGGTAGCCCACCTCGCCGTGAACGCGCCAGTGATCGATGCTCACGCCGAACGTCTCTTCCATGAACGTGTAGCTTGGCGCCAGGCGGAAATAGAAATCTGACAGGGGTGGCAGGTAGGTAAACGATGCGCCCGCTTCCACGCGCCACAGATTCTGGCCCACGGCCGCGTGGGCAAAGTGCGGATAGTCGTGGCTCGGAACTCCGTAGAACAGAAATGGTTCGATCGTCAGGGGGGAGGTTGTCAGCAGGTAGCGGACGCCGAAACTGATGTCCTGGACCTCGGTATGGTAGTCGCCGTCGTCGATGAATTGGTCATCCTGCGGCGGAATGATTGAGCTTGGCACGTGCGGGCCGCCGCCCCGGTAGCGCTTGGTCACCAGCGGCACACCAACACTGACGGATACCCGGTCGGTCAGCTTGTAGTCCACCTCGACGCTGAAGGTGTGGGTATCGGTGGTGCCGATGTCCAATTCTCCGATGGAGCTTTCAAAGCCGTCGACGCGGATGTACTGGTAGGAAAGGGCGATGTGGCCGCGATCGGCCTCGCTGGCCGCTACTGACGTGCAACCGATGCACGCCGACAGGGCCATGACCAGCGACCGGGTCTGTAGCGACGACGTGATAGCCATCATCGGGCTATACCTTGCGGTGAGTTGGCGCTCAGGCTCTGCGTTGCTTCAGAGTTTTATGAATGGCGCGCAGGAACGTCTTCACGCTGTCGTCGGTGGAAAGGGCGTAGCGGATGACCGCCTTGGCCTGATCCTCCTCGGATGAGTTTTCCCTCGCCACCGGCAGGTAGGTGGCGGCCGATGCCATGTTGCGGGTCTGTTCTTCGACCAACTGACGATGCTCGAACAGGGTCATGATGATGTCGAAGTGTTCCTGATTGTCGGCGATCTCGGTGCCGATCTCGCCGGCATCGGCGATCACATGGACATCATGACCAGCCGCTGCGAGCCGCTCGGCCATGAGCAGCTCTCCTTCGGTTCTGGCGACCATGAGAATCTTGGCGGGTAGGGGCGCAGTATATTCACGGTAGGTGACGCCCTTGCCTACGTGGAACAGGCTCTCCCCGCAGGCCTGGGCCAGAGTTGGTGCCAACAGCAGGGTTGAGATCAGCGTAATTGACGTGAAGATTGCGGTACGCATAGCGGTTCTCCCGGTTTTTGCCCTCACTCCTCGTCGGCCGAGCATACCACCGTGGTTGGGGATGTACATCCCGGCGGCTACCCGATGATCGGCGCTTTGTATACCATACGCCGCCCGATTGGGCGGGGCTTCCGGCCAGGGATCGCGGGTTCATTTTTTAGCGGACGAAATTGCAGCGTATGTACAAGATAAAAACCTTCAACAACATCGCCGTGCGCGGCCTCGAGCGGTTTACGCGCGAGCACTACGAGGTGAGCTCGGAGATCGCCGATCCTCACGCGATTCTGCTGCGCAGCCACAAGCTCGGCACCGAGGATCTGAGCCCGAGCCTGCGGGCGGTCGCCCGGGCCGGCGCCGGGGTCAACAACGTTCCGGTGGAAGCCTGCACCGAGCAGGGCATCGTCGTCTTCAATACGCCGGGCGCGAACGCCAACTCGGTCAAAGAGCTGGTGCTGGCGGCGCTGTTGATCTCGTCGCGCGATGTGGTTGGGGGCATAGACTTTGTCAGCTCGCTAGGTTCGGTGAGCGACGAAGAAGAGCTGAACCGATTGGTGGAGGCCGAGAAGAAACGCTTCAAAGGCCGCGAGCTGTACGGCAAATCTCTGGGGGTGGTTGGGCTTGGCGCAATCGGCTCGCTGGTGGCGCGTGCGGCGCTGGATCTTGGCATGAACGTGCTCGGCTATGACCCCGCGATATCGGTGGATGCCGCCTGGCGGTTGCCGAGCGAAGTTCAGCGCATGGAGAACCTGCCGAGCCTGTTCGCCCGCGCAGATTACGTGACGCTGCATGTCCCGCTATTGCCCGAAACCGAAGGCATGATCAACGAGGAGAGCCTGCGGCTGTTTCGTCCGGGCAGCGTGCTGCTGAACTTTGCCCGTCAACCGGTGGTGGACGCCACCGCGCTGCGCGCGGCTCTCGACGACGGCCGCGTGGCACGCTACATCGCCGACTTTCCGGTCCCGGGCCTGACCGACCATCCAAATGTCCGCCTCACCCCGCACCTCGGCGCCAGCACCGAGGAAGCCGAAGAGAACTGTGCGGTGATGGCGGCTGATCAGCTCGTGAACTTCCTGGAAACGGGCAATATCCGCAACTCCGTGAACTTTCCGGCGGTCAACCTCGAGCCAAACGGCGGCTATCGGTTGGCGGTCACCAACCGCAATGTGCCTGGCATGCTGGGGCAGATGACGGCGGTGCTGGCCGAGCGCGAAATCAATGTGGTGGACATGCTCAACAAGAGTCGGGGCGAGGTTGCCTACAACCTCATCGACGTGGCCGACGAGCCCGAACAGGCGCTGATAGACGACATCTGCGGCATCGATAGCGTCATGAACGTTCGCGAGTTCGAGATCGGTTAGTCGAGCTTGGGGCTGTGGCGCGAACCGCGTCGGGCCTGGCGCTCGCGAAAGCGCAGCGAGCACATCGCCGTCTCCAGCGCGGTTGTCATCGGCGCAAACTCGCCGCAGAGCTGGGCGGCCACCAGCGCCCCCGCGAAGTGGCAGAAGACGTTACCCATGGAGCCGTGCCCGGTTGAGACGTATGCGCCGGGAATCGGCTCCCGTTGCGCATCGTAGAGCCGGCCGGCGATGGGTGTTCGATCCGAGCTGACGCAGCGGGTGGCCCGGGCCCTCGACAACCATTCCCAGCCGCCACTGTCCTCGCCCAGCTGAGCGAGGTTTGCGACGGTCGCTGCGGCCGGGTCCCAGGGCTCATATTCGTAGGTGCTGCCTGCCAGCACGTCGTCGTCTCGTGGGACCAGGTAGCCGTTGCCCAGCAGCGGGAGCGTCGGTGGACTTGTCATTCGAAGCACGTCCACCTGGCCCTGAACCGGCGCGGTCTCCAGATACTCTGCTGCTGCGAAACGCCGGCACTCCACCCCGCAGGCAAGGACCGTTGGGTAGCTTGTCATCGCAGATATCGGATTCTCACAGCGGACCTCGATTGCGGGGTGATCCAGCAACGTTCTGCACAGGCGTGGCGTGTCGATGACGCGGCTTCCGGGAAACCACAGCGCCGGAGCGCTGATCTCCCAGCCTGCCATTGCTGCGGCTTCGGCGGGCGTGAGTAGCGTAATCCAGTCGCCGCTCGGTGAGTAACGGGCCGCTATCTGCTCCAGCCGGGTGGCGCTGGCAGTTTTGCCCGGCATCTGCAGCGCGCCGGCGGGGGACGCTTTGCCGCTGTCAGGCAGGAGCGCGTTGCTGTAGGGGTCGCTGTATAGATAGGCATGACAGCGCAGTGCGGCCTGGGTGCTGCCATCCGCCAGCAGCCGCGGATGCAGCACCGTGGCGGGGATGCCGGAGGCGCCGGCGGCTGGTGTGGGCGCCGCCTCGAAGACGCTCACCCGCACCCCGCGCTCGGCCAGATGCCGAGCGGCGCTGGCGCCGGCCAGACCGGCGCCGACGACGCTTACCTCGCCGGGGAGCGCAAACTTCGAGCGTGCCGGGCCACGGTGTGTGCCGGCCAGGCTTTCGCGTTTGTGCGGGCGCTGGTCTATCCGGCGCATGGAAAAACCTGCGGCTTCCAGGGCTCGGCGGACGCGCCCGGCGGCGGTAAACGTAGCCACCGTTGACCCCTCGGCGCTGAGTGCGCCAACCCGGGACAGCAGTTCGGGGGACCACATGCCAGGATTGCGGTCCGGCGCGAAGCCGTCGAGGAACCATGCGTCAAACGGGCGTTGCTGGCGCTCGCGGATGTCGTCCAGACCGGCCGCGGCATCACCCCAGAACAGCGACAGGGTGATGCGTCCGCCGGCGAGGTAGCGCCGGTGCCAGCCGCTGATCAGTGGTGGGTAGAGCGTGGCGAGCTCGGCGTACAGCGCATGATCGTGGCATCGCGCCGCGCCGATCCGCGTGAAGTCGGCCGCCGCGATGGGGGCCGCATCGAAGCTTACGAAGTGTACGCGAGCCTGCCGGTGCAGAGCGGCGTCGGCCGCCACCACAAAGTTCAGGCCGGTTCCGAAGCCGAGCTCGCCGATCAGCAGCTCGGATTGCGCGGCCGCTCTCGCGGCCAATCCAGAGGGCTCGATGAAGACCCGCGCCACTTCGGCCGGGCCGTCAGATGCGTGGTAGATATCGCGAAACTCTTCGCAGTACGGTTGCTCGTCGCGCCAGCCGAGCCGTGCCGGGGCAATCACTTCGGAAACGGCCTTGACGGTATTGCTCCGGTTACTGCTCAAGGTGCCCGTGGACGTGCGGGGTCGACGATCCACTCGCTCCACGAACCGGGGTACAGGATTGGCTCGGCGCGACCGGCGATGCGCATGGCGAGCACGTTGTGGGCAGCGCTGACGCCGGAGCCGCAGTAGCAGATCACGTCATCGCTCAAGGCCGCGAATCGGGCCCCGAGGTCGCTTGCCGGTTTGAATTGTCCGTTTGCTTCGAGGTTGTCCTGAAAGGGCAGGCAGCTTGCGCCGGGAATGTGCCCGGCGACTGGATCGATGGGTTCCTGTTCGCCGTTGAAGCGCTCGGCGGTTCGCGCATCGACCAGTTCATGTTCGCTGAGTTGATCGGCCAGCGTGGCAGCGTCGATGGTTCGGGTCAGGCACGCACGAATGCTGAAATTACCTGGCACGATCGTTGTGGCATCGGCTGTGAGCGGCTGTTTCCATGCGCCGAGGCCGCCGTCCAGGAGCGCGGTGGCCTCATGCCCGAGCCAACGCAGGCACCACCAGGCCCTGGCGGCGAACGCGCCTGAAGCATCGTCGTAGACCACCACCTGATCCTCATCGTTGATGCCCCAGGACTGAGCCCTGGCAGCGAGCGTTTCCCGGTCTGGTAGTGGGTGGCGGCCGCCGACGCCAGGTGCAGCTGCCAGATCCCTGTCCAGATCGGCCCGGATCGCGCCGCTGATGTGGCCGCCAGCATAGGCGCGCGAGCCGAATTCCGCATCGCCCAAGCGCGCCCGACAATCGAGAATTCGGACCGATTGGCCGATGATTGCGGCAAGCTGTGGGGCGCTTATCAGGGAGGTGTACATGCCGTTTCTGTGGGGAATTGAATGAGTGAACTGGTTCTCAAGAGGCACCTTTTAGCATGATCAAGGTCTCATGTAGTAGCGCATAAGGCGCGGGCTGGCGGTGTGGATCTTTATACTTAATTCACTGTAAACGAAACGGGCGGGCACGGTGGCATTTTGAGATTTGTGTTGTCACAATGCCGCGCAATTCGCTCCTGGGGGAGCTGAACGTAGGAGGCTTGTATACGTGACCGTTTTACTGGACTGGCTCAGCAATGGACTATTGGACCTTTCCGTGGTCGGCGTGGTGGTTTTCACGCTGATCGTCACTCATATAACGATCGTGTCGGTCACCGTGTATCTGCACCGGCACGCCGCGCACAGGGCGGTAGAGCTCAATCCGGTGCTGCAGCATTTTTTCCGCTGCTGGCTGTGGCTGACCACGGGCATGATCACGAAGGAGTGGGCGGCCATTCACCGCAAGCACCACGCAAAGTGTGAGACCGAAGAAGATCCCCACAGCCCGAGGATCATGGGCTTGAAAAAGATCCTGCTGGAAGGGGCCGACGTTTATCGCGAGGCCACCAGGCAGACCGAGATCATGGAGCGCTATGGCGCTGGTTGCCCAGACGACTGGGTCGAGCGAAACGTCTACCAGCGCTTTGGCATTCTGGGTATCAGCTTGATGCTCATCGTTGATGTCGCGCTGTTGGGTGTGCTCGGGATCACGGTCTGGGCAGTGCAGATGATGTGGATTCCGGTTTTTGCCGCCGGCGTCATCAACGGCATCGGCCACTACTACGGCTACCGCAATTTCGAGTGTCCGGATGCGGCTACCAACATCGTGCCGTGGGGCATCCTCATCGGCGGCGAGGAGCTG
>Ga0224508_10003713_pt1 | contig 12595 bp, 13 predicted proteins | sample SF_Jan12_sed_USG_4_FD_170157 | JGI IMG/M metagenome (GOLD analysis project Ga0224508, IMG submission 170157) | Sediment microbial communities from San Francisco Bay, California, United States - SF_Jan12_sed_USGS_21 | ecosystem: Environmental > Aquatic > Marine > Sediment | place: USA...
GGGGAGGAGCGCCACATCGATGTCGATGCCCGAGCCGGAGCGCGCGGCCATCTCCGTCGCGCTCGACGTCAGGCCGGCGGCTCCCATGTCCTGGATCCCGATGAGCAGATCGCGTTCGATGAGCTCGAGGCTCGCCTCCAGCAGGAGCTTCTCGGTGAACGGGTCGCCCACCTGGACCTGCGGCCGGCTGTCGGCGTTCTCTTCGTCTAGCTCCTCGCTCGCGAACGTGGCACCGTGGATCCCGTCTCGGCCGGTGCGAGCGCCCACGGCCATGACCGGGTTCCCCACGCCCTTCGCCTCCCCCTTGATGAGACGATCGAGCGGGAGCACTCCGATGCACATCACGTTGACGAGCGGGTTCTTTTCGTACGCCGGATCGAAGACGGTCTCGCCTCCGATCGTCGGAACCCCCACGCAGTTGCCGTAGTCGCCGACCCCCCGCACCACACCGTCCAACAGGTATCGCGAGCGCGGCGAATCCAGAGATCCGAATCGGAGGCTGTCGAAGATCGCGATCGGTCGCGCCCCCATCGTGAAGACGTCGCGAAGGATGCCGCCCGACCCGGTCGCCGCTCCCTGATACGGCTCGACGGCCGAAGGGTGATTGTGGGACTCGATCTTGAAGGCGACGCCCCAGCCGCCTCCGACGTCGATCACCCCGGCGTTCTCTCCGGGGCCCTGTACGACGAGATCGCTCTCGGTGGGGAGCGTCTTGAGCAGCGGCCGCGAGTTCTTGTATCCGCAGTGCTCGGACCACATGGCGCTGAAGACGCCGAGCTCGGCGATGGTCAGCTCCCGTCCCATGATCTCGAGGATCTGCTCCCACTCTTCCGGGCTCAGTCCGTGCGCGGCGACGACCTCGGGGGTGATCTCGGCGTGAGCCGACTTCAGCGTGGCCGGGGTCACGTGTGCACCCCCACCGGCGGCACGGAGCTGTCGAACGGGACGTCCGCGTCGGGGCGGGTGACACCCGGGCTCCACGAACCGCTTTCGACCGCGGTCCGCAACGACTCGAACACCCCCAGCCCGTCGGTCTCGCCGAGGACGGCGAGCGAGTGGCGCTCCGGGTGAGGCATCAACCCGAGGATGTTGCCGGCCTCGTTGACGATTCCCGCGATGTTGCGGGCGGACCCGTTCGGGTTGGCGGCATCCGTCGGATCCCCGTTCCCGTCCACGTACCGGACCACGACCCGATGGTTCGATTCGAGGAGATCGAGCACGTCGTCCTCCGCCACGTACTGTCCCTGGCCATGCGCGATCGGAACGTGGATCAACTGTCCGGGATCGTACGCGGAGGTGAACGGGGTGTCCGTGTTCTCCACCTTCAGGCCGACCGGCAGGCAGCGAAACCGGAGCGACCGGTTTCGAACGAGCGCTCCAGGCAGCAGCCGCGCCTCGCACAGCACCTGAAAGCCGTTGCAGATCCCGAGCGTGAGTCCCCCGGAACGCGCGAACTCGATCACCTCACGCATGATCGGGCTGAACCGGGCGATCGCGCCGCCGCGGAGGTAGTCGCCGTATGAAAAACCGCCCGGCAGGACGACCACATCCGATCCCTCCAGATCGTGGTCCTTGTGCCATAGATAGGTGGCGGTCTCGCCGAGGCCCTCCGTGACGGCACGATGGACATCCGCGTCGCAGTTGGATCCCGGAAACCGGACGATGCCGAACTTCATTCGACCCTCTCCCTTCGCCGCTGCCCGTCCGAGCTCATCCGACGGGCTCCCCTTCGTGAACGAGCACCTCGTAGTCCTCGATCACGGGATTCGCGATCAGCTCCTCGCACATCTTCTCGACCATGCTTCTGGCGCCGTCTGCGCTCGCGGCATCGACCTCCATGCGCACGAGTCTGCCTGCCCGAACCGAATTCACGCCCGCGTACCCGAGATTCTCGAGCGCTCGCGCGATCGTCTCTCCCTCCGGATCGAGAATCCCCTGGCGGGGGGTGATCCGGACCTCGACGGAATAGGTATCTGACACGTCTGCCTCAGTCGTAGAGGTCGTGACCGGTCACGCGGCGAAACGCCTCGCGATAGCGGTCCGCCGTCGTCGTGACGACTTCTGCGTCGAGCTCGGGAGCCGGCGGTGTCTTGTCCCACTCGCCCCTCTGTACCATCTGCTCGAGATAGTCGCGAACCGGCTGCTTATCGAGAGACGGCTGGCCGCGTCCGGGCTCGTACAGATCCGCCGGCCAGAAGCGCGACGAGTCCGGAGTCATGACCTCGTCGATGAGCATGATCCTGCCGTCCCGGCCTCGCCCGAACTCGTACTTCGTGTCGGCCAGGATGATCCCCCGGTCGCGCAGCGTGTCCCGGCCCCGCCGGTAGAGCTCGAGACTCATGTGGCGGAGCTTCGCGGCGGTCTCCGGGCCGACGATGTCGCACATATGGTCGAACGTGATGTTCTCGTCGTGCCCCTCCTCCGCCTTCGTCGCCGGCGAGAAGATCGGCTCGGGATACTCGTCCGACTCCCGTAGTCCCTCGGGAAGAGGCTCACCTGCGAGCGTCCCCGACTCGCAGTACTCCTTCCACGCCGAACCGGAGATGAACCCGCGTACCACGCACTCCACCGGGAAGGGGTCGGCCTTCTTCACCAACATGCCCCGAAGCCCCCAGATGTCGGCGGTATCGGCCAGCTCCGGAGCGGCCGCGATGATCTCGGCCGGGTCCGCGGCGATGCGATGGTTGTCCACGATGTCCTCGGTCCGATCGAACCAGAACGAGGACAATTGCGTGAGGACCGCCCCCTTGTGCGGGATCGGATTCGGGATGATGCAATCGAATGCGCTGATCCGATCGCTGGCGACCATCAGGATGCGGTCACCGAGGTCGTACATGGATCGGACCTTCCCCTCCCGCAGGATGGGAAACGGAAGGTCGAGGCTGTGCCGGGGTTCGGCGTAGGACGTCATCGTGTCGGTCATGCTGAGCCTTGAGTCTGATTGGTGAGAACTTCGAATCCTGTCATACTCGCACCTCCTCCGCGGGGGTCGGAGCCCCCGACCCGAGAGCGGGCTGGACCCGCTCGGCGAGGAAACTGCGAACCTGATGAGGCGCTCGGCCGACGAGGCGTGCCGGGTCGGCAAGGGCGACGAGCTCATCGAGCGTCGTCCCGAACGAGTCGTCATCGGCGACGCGTGTGAAGAAGTCGTTGTCGTCCGCTCCCTCGTCGAGCCGCTCTCGGGCCGCCAGCGCGTGGACTCGGACCCGCTCGTGCAGGTCCTGGCGATCACCGCCCTTCTTCACCCCGGCGAGGATGACCTCCTCCGTGACCAGGAAGGGCAGCGCGCGGTCGAGCCGGCGCGCGACGACCGCCGGGTGCACTACGAGGCCGGCCGAGACGTTACGCTGAAGAATCAGGACGGCATCTGCCGCCAGATAGCCCTCGGGAATGGCGATCCGCCGGTTCGCGGAGTCGTCCAGCGTGCGCTCGAACCACTGGGTCGAGGCGGTCCACGACGTGTCGAGCTCGAGCACGCAGAGGTGCCGCGAAAGGGCGCAGATGCGCTCACTCCTCATGGGATTCCGCTTGTAGGGCATCGCGGATGACCCGATCTGCCGGCTCCCGAACGGCTCCTCGATCTCCCCGAAGGACTGGAGGATTCGCACGTCGTGGCCGAATCTCGCGGTCGACGCACCGATCCCGGCGAGGACCGAGAGTACGCGGTGATCGACCTTCCGGGGATAGGTCTGACCGATGACGTCGTAGACGCCGGGAAAGCCGAACCGCGCGGCGAGCCGCCGGTTGATCTCGTCGACCTTGTCTCCGTCACCGCCGAACAGCTCGAGGAACGTGGCCTCGGTGCCCGTCGTCCCGCGTGCGCCCCGGAACCGCAGCTCTCCAAGGGCCGCATCGACCTGCTCGAGATCCAACAGCAGGTCCTGGAGCCAGAGACACGCGCGCTTGCCCACCGTCGTGGGTTGGGCCGGCTGCAGGTGGGTATACCCGAGCGTCGGAAGCTCCGCGTATTCACCGGCGAACGCGCCCAGATCGGCGATGGCGCCGAGCAGGCGGTCGCGCACGATCGTCAGCGCATCGCGGTGCTGGATCATCCCGGCGTTGTCCGTGACGTAGCAGCTGGTCGCGCCGAGGTGAATGTGCTTGCGGGCGTCCGGCGCCAGCTCCCCGAAGTGGTGCACGTGCGCCATGACGTCGTGCCGGAGCTCCCGCTCGATCTCGGCCACGCGCTCGAGAAGGATCGTGTCGGCCGCCTTCTTCATGGCCGTGATCGCGGCGTCGGGGATGTCGACACCGAGGGCCTGCTGCTCTTCCGCGAGGGCGATCCAGAGGTCTCGCCAGATACGCGCCTGGGTGGTCGGCGCGAAGATCGCCGCCATGTCCGCAGAGGCATAGCGATCGATCAGAGGATGTGGGTAGCGGCTTTCCGCCATCTGTGAGCCAGACACGCTGGTGGAGGTCAGCGTCGGGCGAACAACGTCGCCGTGAGGCGGCAATGTGGCGACTCGCTGGCCCGGGTCAAGTGGGGGACGTCAAACCCCGGTCACGAGTCCGGTCCCACCCGGAAATCGTATGAGCCGCGACGGCTTCCGCGGACGAAATGCACCCGCACCCACCCGTTGTTTTCGCCCGACGTGCCGTAGTACCCGAAGAGCTCCCCGGCCTGTTCGGCTGAGTTCACCTGCGTGGTGTTGATCCCGAAGATGACGTCGCCCTGCCGCAGACCGGTGATCCTGGCGACGTTCGCCTCGATATCGACGATCATGGCGCCGAACCCGACCTGAAGCGTCTGCTCCTGTACGATCTGTGGTGTCACCGAAATGAGCTGAAGACCCGTCAGAACCTCGACGCGTTCGGCCCGGGCGGACGGAATCTCCTCGAGATCCAGCTGCGCGGTGTAGAACTGCCCCTCGCGCTGGAACTCGACTTCGGCCGAGTTGTTCACGCCGACGTCGACGAGCGCGACATCCCAGTCGAGGTCGTGGTGGATCGGTCGATCGCCCAGCCGTCTGATCACATCTCCCGCCTGCAGACCCGCGCGCTCGCCCGGCGTGTCGGGGTAGACCCGCGAGATCACGGGCACGCGGACGTAGTTGTCCGTGCCCTCCGTCACGACGTCCAGCCCGACCCACGGCCGCCGCACCCGACCGACCTCGATCAGCTCGGCCGCCACGCGGAGCGCCCGGTTGATCGGGATCGCGAATCCGAGCCCTTCCGATCCGCCCGAGAGAGAGAAGATGGAGCTGTTCACCCCGATCACCCGTCCCTCGGCGTTCACGAGAGGACCGCCCGAGTTGCCCGGATTGATCGCGGCGTCGGTCTGGATCATGTCTGCGTAAAGGACCTCCTGTCCCTCTGACAGGATGTCGCGGCCGACGCCGGAGACGACGCCGGTCGTCACGGTCGCCTCCGTGTTCGCCAGCTGGTAACCGGACGGATTGCCGATCGCGATCGCGGGCTCGCCGACGAAGAGGTCGCGCGAGTCACCCAGTGGCGCGGTCGGGACGACTCCGGGATCGATCTTTACCACGGCGAGATCGGTGATCTCGTCCGAGCCGATGAGATTGGCGGGGAAGCGACGCCCGTTATGGTCCACCACCTCGATGGCGGCTGCCCCGCGGACGACGTGATAGTTGGTTAGCAGGTGCCCCTGCCCGTCGACCACGAATCCCGATCCGAGGCTGGCCTGCGGCCGGCTCTGACGGCCGAGCATCCGGTCGACTCGTGTCGCGCGCCCCGGTCGCTGAATACGGATGCTCACGACCGATGGACCGACCTCGCGCGCCGCGATCACGGTCGGCGTGAGCCGCAGATCGCTCACGGCCTCCTGGTCGATGGCGACCTGGACCGGAATCGCTTCGTCGCGGAATCGATCGGCCGCCGCCGCCGCTGCCGGGGTGATCGGGGTCAGGCTCCCGCCAGTGCTCCCGTTCGCCGCGGGGATTCCGTCGCCTCCACCGAGGGAGGAGACGAGCGCGCCCACTCCGAATCCGGCTAGCAACAGCAGGACGACGAGTCCGAGGACTCTGGGAGCCGCGCTGCCGTGGTTGTCGAGAAGACCGGTCATGTCGCTCGTGCTCATCCTGACCCGAGGCGTGCGTCCGACATTTCGAACCGACTCACCAAATGTACGCACGAATCGCGATAAGGGTTCACCATGGTGCCTCGGCCTCGCGGTTCCAGCCGTCCGGATAACGAACGCCGGCGAGATAGAGGCCACCCGGCGGAGCGGGGAAGACGGGCCGGGAGGGGGTCTCCACGGCCAGAATCGCCGCCATGTCCGTCTCGTCACGGCGCGCCGCCGCGATCTCGACCATCGTGCCCACCAGATAACGGACCATGTGGTGAAGAAACCGGTTCGCGACGATCTCGAAGAGCAGCCGGCCCCCCGCGTCCGTCCGCCAGGTCGCGCTCTCGACTCCGCACTCGACACCTCGCTCGGGCTGTCCCGCCTTCGCGAACCCCGAAAAGTCGCGCTGGCCGGGGATCAGGGCCGCCAGGGCGGAGAGTCGCTCGACCGACCGCTCCACCTCGCCGAGCAGCAGGCCGCCTCGGGCGTCCGTCCGCCATGCGTAGCGACGAAGGAACGGCGATTCGCCCGCCGTCCCGGGCGCGACGGCGTAGACGTACCTGCGACGGTCCGCATCGAACCGGGGGTGGAATCCGTCAGGCCTCTGCCGGGGGTCCCCCACCTCGACGTCCGGGGGCAGCAGGGCGGTCAGTCCTCGTCGCAGATCGCTCGAGTGCCAAGAGGGTGGCGCGTCGAACGCGATCTCCTGGGCGGTCGCGTGCACTCCCGTGTCGGTCCGCCCGGCCAGGTCCACGCGGGTCGGCCGGTCGAGCAGCCGGGAGAGCGCCGTCTCCAGCTCGCCCTGGACCGTCCGAACCTCCGGCTGAACCTGTGAGCCGTGGAAGTCGGTCCCGTCGTACTGGATCGTCGCGCGAAAGCGGGTGAGGTTGTCGCTGTTCTCTGACACGCGCGACAGAGTAAGGGGAGACGTTGGTGACCGACACGATTCGAAAGGCGCTCGACGGGCATTCCCTGACGGCGGTCGAGGCGGAGGCGGCCTTCGATCGGTTCATGGACGGCACTGCGTCGCCAGAGGAGATGGCGGCGTTGCTCACGGAGCTGAAGGGGCGCGGCGAGCGACCCGAGGAGGTGGCCGGCGGAGTCCGGGCGCTACGGAAGGCGATGGTGCCGCTCGATGTGGGTCGCGACGACGCCATCGACACCTGCGGGACCGGCGGCGGCTCGCTTACGACGTTCAACATCTCCACGGCGTCGGCCATAGTGGCCGTGGGCGGCGGCGTGAAGATCGCCAAGCACGGCAATCGGTCGTTCACGTCGAAGTGCGGGAGCGCCGACCTGCTCGAGACCCTCGGTGTCCCGGTCGAGCTCGACCTGGAATCCGAGCGTCGCTTCTTCGAGGACACCGGGTTCGTGTTCATGTATGCTCCGGCGCACCACCCCGCGATGCGTCACGTCGGACCGGTCCGACGCGAGTTAGGCGTCACGACGATCATGAATCTGCTCGGCCCGCTCGCGAACCCGGCCGGGGTCCGACGCCAGGTCATCGGCGTGGCGAGCTCCGACCTGCTCGACCTCGTCGCCGCCTCGCTCGTCGAGCTCGGGCACGAGCGCGCGCTGGTCGTCCACGGCGAGCCAGGGCTTGACGAGCTGAGCCCGCTCGGTCCGACTCGCGCCCTGCAGGTCGAGACGGGGACCCTGACGGAGATGACGGTCCACCCCGCGGACTTCGGCTGGCCCGCCTTCGACGTCACCGACCTGGCGGGAGGCGACCCGACCGAGAACGCACAGCGTGTGCGCGCGGTCGTCGTCGGTGAGGAGGGAGGCGCGGCTCGGGCCGCGGTCGTCCTGAACGCAGGCGCCGCCTTCTGGGTCGCCGGGATGGCAGACGACCTGGCGCAGGGTGTCGAGAAGGCGGAGGAATCCATCGGCTCCGGAGCCGCCGGCAGGACGTTGGAGGCCCTGGCAGCGTGGAGTAGCGGCTGAAGCTTGACGGAAGCTCCGCCCGGACGGTGAAGGTGGGAGGTGGGTGGCCGTCCGGACGGGCTCTTTACGGGACCGGGGTGGGTCCTCCGTCAATTCCTAGTATCTGCGAATCACTCCTATGACGACGCCCTGGATCGTGATTCGATCGGCGTCGAAGTACATGGGGTCGAGAGCCTGGTTCGCCGGCTGAAGCCGGATCCGCCCCTCTTCCCGATAGAACTTCTTCATCGTCGCGTTCTCGCCGTCGATGAGCGCGATCACCATCTCGCCGTTGTGAGCGATCTCGCGCGACTGGACGATCACGTAGTCGCCATCCCGGATCTGCTCGTCGATCATCGAGCTCCCTCGAACGCGCAACACGTAGTGCTCGCTCGTGGACCCGGCGATCATGTCCTCCGGCACGCCGAGAGTCTCGCGGTCCTCGATCGCCTCGATCGGTTGACCGGCAGCGACTGTCCCCTTCAGGGGAAGCTCGACGGCGGCGACCGAGATCTCCGCCTCGACGAGATCGATGGAGCGACTCTCGTTGTAGTTTTTCGTGATGTAGCCCTTCGACTGGAGATTGCTCAGGTGCTCATGCACCGTCGCGAGCGAGCGATAGCCGAAATTCTCGGCGATCTCCTCGAAGCTCGGGGAGTACCCGCGGAAGCGGACGAACCCCTCGATGAAGTCGAGCATCTCGCGCTGTCGTTTTGTGAGAGCCATCTGTCTTCTCTCTTGCGCGGTCCGGACTGCGACCCGGTTCAACGACAACCAACCGAACGGATCCCGAAGTTACCCGAACAATAACCGAATCGCAACCCTGCCGACGGCGAGCGGTCAGGACGGGGAGTCGAGGTAGCTTGGAGCCCGGGAGAGGTGCAGCTTACGATGCCCGTCGAGCGGTCGGAACACGCCGTTCCTCCGGACGGAAGCCGATGACTCCGGCAGACTGAAGATATGTCCAACGCCACCATTCTCGATGAGATTCTCGCGACGAAGCGTGAGGAGATCGGCAGGCTGAACCTGTTCCGCGACGCGATCTGGAGCTCCGTCGACGCGGCCGAGCCGGCCCGGGGCTTCGAGTCGGCGCTTCGGACGCCGGGCGAGGTCGCGGTCATCGCGGAGTTCAAGCGTCGATCGCCCTCCGCGGGCGAGATCAACCCCTATGCCCACGTGGCCGGCACGGCCCGGGTCTACGAGGAAGCGGGTGCGAGCGCCGTCTCCGTCCTTACCGACGAACCGTACTTCGGAGGGACACTCGACGACCTGCGAGCCGCCCGCGAGAGCGTGGGGTTGCCGATCCTCCGCAAGGATTTCGTGCTCGACGAGATTCAGCTCTTCGAGGCCCGGGCAGCCGGGGCGGACGCGATCCTCCTCATCGTCCAGGCGCTCGCCGATGCCCGCCTGCGCGACCTGCTGCGGCAGTCCCTCGAGCTCGGGCTCGGGGCACTCGTCGAAGCGCATGACGAGGCGGAGATCGACCGGGCGCTCGAAGCGGGTGCGACGGTCGTCGGCGTGAACGCGCGGGACCTTCGCACGTTCGACGTGGATCTCGAGCGATCGCTGCGCTTGATCGAGGGAATCCCGGCCGAGTGCGTCGCGATCGCCGAGAGCGGGATCCGAGGGGCGGATGATGCTCGTGCGGCGGGCGACGCCGGGGCCGACGGCATCCTGGTCGGCGGATGGCTGATGAAGGGCGATCCTTTCGGGGGGGTCGAAGCGCTCGTGGGGCACCCGAGACGTCCCCGCGCCGGTGCGGAGGCCGTCGCCGGAGAGGGGGACCGCCCGTGAGCGGGGTGCGCATCAAGATCTGCGGGATCACCGACGTCGCCGACGGCATCGGGGCGGTCGACTCCGGGGCCGACTACATCGGCGTGGTGTTCGCGGAGCGTGCGCGGCGGGTCCGGCCGGCCGAGGCCGCGAGCGTGATTCGGGCGGTGTACGGGCGGGCCCATGGGGTCGGCGTGTTCGTCGACGAGACCGAAGACGATCTGCTGGGCTACTGGAGCGTCGTCGGGTTCGATATCGCGCAGCTGCATGGGTCCGAGTCGGCCGATCTCTGCGACCGCCTGCGTACGCAGGGGCTCGGGGTGTGGAAGGCGATCCGTCCCCGCAGTCGGGACGAGCTGATGACCGGGCTCGCGGAATACTCCGGCTCGGTCGACGCGATCCTGATCGAAGGGTTCTCGACCTCGGCCGCGGGGGGGACGGGGACCGCGTTCCCGCACGAATGGCTCGACGGCGTCGAACGCACGGCCCTCCCGGATATCGTGCTCGCGGGCGGACTCGATCCCGACAACGTCGCGGTCGCGATCGCCGCCGTGGCGCCCGACATCGTCGACGTGTCCTCCGGCGTGGAGTCGGCACCGGGCCGGAAGTCGACCGAGAGAGTCGACGCCTTCATCCACGCGGCACGGACCGCCTCATGAATGGGGTTTCGGTGACCGATCCGGCCTCGTGGAGCGATCCGGCCTCGTGGCCGCTCTGCGAGGGCCACGAGTGAACTGGTTCGGGGAGTTCGGCGGCCAGTTCGTCCCCGAGACGCTGATCCCGGCGCTGGACGAGCTGGAGGCCGCGTGGGCCGAGGCACGGGACGACGCGTCCTTCGCCGACGCGCTGGACGGGCTGCTGGCGGACTACGTCGGCCGGCCGACGCCGCTGTACCTCGCCACCCGGTTGAGCGAGACGCTCGGCGGGGTCCGCGCATGGCTCAAGCGCGAGGACCTGAACCACACGGGGGCGCACAAGATCAACAACACCATCGGGCAAGCCCTGCTGGCCCGGCGGATGGGGAAGCGACGGATCATCGCCGAGACGGGCGCCGGGCAACACGGCGTCGCGACCGCCACCGCGTGCGCGCTGCTCGACTTCGACTGCGCCGTCTACATGGGCGAAGAGGACATGCGGCGTCAGGCCCTCAACGTCGAGCGGATGGAGCTCCTGGGCGCGCAGGTCATCCCGGTGGGTAGCGGGAGCCGCACCCTCAAGGATGCGACAAACGAGGCGATACGAGACTGGGTAACCAATGTAGATACAACGCATTACATTATCGGCTCGGTCGTCGGTCCGGCACCGTATCCGGCGCTGGTGCGCGACCTCCAGCGCGTGATCGGCGACGAGACACGCGCCCAATTGGCGGAGCGCGGAATCGAGGCTGCGGCCGTCTATGCCTGTGTCGGCGGCGGGTCGAACGCGATCGGGATCTTCGCGGCGTTCGTGGAGTCGAACGACGCGGCGGAGGGCCGGCCGGTGGAGCTTGTAGGAATCGAGGCGGCCGGTCACGGCGTCGACACCGGCCTGCATTCGGCGTCTCTCTCCGCCGGCGTGCCCGGCGTCCTGCACGGGAACTACAGCTACCTCCTGCAGGACGAGGGCGGCCAGGTGATTCCGGCGCACTCGGTCTCGGCCGGCCTCGACTATCCGGGCGTGGGTCCCGAGCACGCATGGCTGAAGGACACCGGACGCGTCCGGTACGAGTCCGTCACCGATGACGAGGCGCTCGAGGCGTTCCAGCTCATGTGCCGGGTCGAGGGCATCCTTCCCGCGCTCGAAAGCTCGCACGCCGTCGCGGGCCTGATGCGCGAGAAGGACCGGTGGACGGATCGGGATGTGGTGATCTGCCTGAGCGGTCGTGGAGACAAGGACGTGACGGAGGCGGCGCGGGTGCTGGGCGGCATCGAGGCGACAGACGCGGGAGCGTGAAATGTCCGTGAAGGACGTAGTGACCGGGGACCTCGGGACGGAGCTCGACAACACGCGGCGGATGTTGGCGTCCGTGCCGGACGACCGGCTGGATTGGCAGCCGCACGAGAAGTCCTGGCCGATCGGTGGTCTGGCGCGGCACATTTCGAATCTGCCGATGTGGGCGACGATGGTCCTCGTCATGGACGAGCTCGACCTCTCGCGGCCGATCCCCCCGAGCGAGCCGCCGTCCTCGATCGCCGAGGTACTGGAGATCTTCGACCGAAACCGGCTCGGGCTCGAGGCGGCACTGGGCGAGGCCACCGACGAGGGCCTGCAGGCGATGTGGACGCTGAGGAAGGGTGAGCACGTGGTGATGTCCGCTCCCAGGGCGGTCGTTCTCCGACAGGCCGGGATCAGTCACATGATCCATCACCGCGGCCAGCTCAGCCTCTATCTTCGGCTGCTCGACGTCGCGGTCCCCGAGACCTACGGACCGACGCAGGACTCCGAGACGGGCGACTGATGGCGTTCATCGCGTACGTCGACCCGGATGACGTCCCGGCAGCGGATCGGGTCCCGGACGACGACAACATCCTCCGGATCCACGCGGTCAACAGCCCGACGATCCGGAACCACTACGATCTCTATCGGACGCTGATGTACGGGCAGGGCCCCCTCACCCGGATCCAGCGTGAGATGATCGCGGTCAGAGTGTCCGCGCTGAACCGGTGCCGCTACTGAATCGTGCACCACGGAGAGGGTCTCCGTCGGCTACTGACCGTGAAGAACGTCCCTGGCGAGGAACAGAACGCGCTGCTGGCCGCGCTCGAGGGAGATCCGTCCTCCGTGCCGCTGGATCCGGCCGACGCGGCAATGCTCGACTACGCCGGAAAGCTGACGCTGACTCCTGGAGACGTGACGGCGCCGGATGTGGAGAGGCTGCGGGAACAGGGGTTC
>Ga0224508_10003714_pt1 | contig 12592 bp, 13 predicted proteins | sample SF_Jan12_sed_USG_4_FD_170157 | JGI IMG/M metagenome (GOLD analysis project Ga0224508, IMG submission 170157) | Sediment microbial communities from San Francisco Bay, California, United States - SF_Jan12_sed_USGS_21 | ecosystem: Environmental > Aquatic > Marine > Sediment | place: USA...
GGGTACAGCGATTCCTGACTCAGCTACGCCTCCTCCAACAGCCGTGAATGGAGAAGCGGTCCTTCAAGCTACTGGTGACCAGTTGTCGCCGACAATCGACGACGTTGACTCGATGGATGACCCCTCATTGCCGATCTTGTCTGACGAGGAAGTGCCGGCCACCCTGGGCGCGAGCACCCCGGGCTTCCAGCTGGAGTCAACTGAGTATTTTATCCCGGAAAACGGCGCTGCGCTCGCCGTGCAGATCAGCCGGCAGGGGGACTTGTCGAGCCAGGCAAGCGTTGAGTGGGCCACTGTTGCAGATTCCGCCGAACCACAACTTGACTACGTGGGCTTCGATCGGCGTCTCGTGCAGTTTGCCGCGGGAGAAGCGACGCAGACCATCTTCATCCCCATCGTTTCAGATACCGCTGCAGAGAGCGACGAGAGTTTCCAGGTTGCCCTGAGCAGGCCCGCCGGTGACATGATTCTGGCCGAACCCTTTACGGCGACCGTTACTATCATCGACGACGACACCTGAGTCCGGACAAGAAGGCGACAGCATGCGATTCCTCACACAGCAAATCGACGCTGTATTGAGTGAGAGACTTGCAGAGAGCTTGTCACTGCTGAACGATTATGCGACCTCTACTACTCAAGTTTGGCACAGAGCGGAGGGTTACAGTCATGCTGCATATCCGGAAAGCTCATTCTCAGCATATACTCGGCGGCGGCCCGGACGACGTCGTCCGGCAGGTCGGCGCGACCGCCTTTGGCCGGCATCTCGAAGTACCCGGTAATGGCATGGTCCAGCAGGACCGCGTCCCAGAGCTGTGAGCGACCCCCCCAGTCCGCAGCATCGCCAGCGATGGGAGCACCGAGCATTCCTGTCTCGTGGCAGCCCGCACAGTTTTCGTTATAGGCGGCTTCGCCATTGATCCCGGAAGCCGTCGTTCCGGCCGCAGTATCGCCGTCCGATCGTCCGTCCGCGGGATCGTGTACGCAGGCTACGAAGAGTAGCGTACTGACCAGCAGGAGACATGTACATTTCATAGCAGCACTCCTTTCACGAACATGTTGCTATTCGCTCAGTATGCCAACAATACGCATTCCTGCCTACGCGCGACCCAGTCGGCCTAGTGGTGGCTGCGAAAGAACTCACCCAGCAGGCGAAATTCTTCGACTCGCCGACTGCCCTTGCGCCAGACGAGGCCTATCGTGCGGTAACTCTTTTCGCCCATCGAATGCAGTGTCACCCGGGTATTGCGCAGTAACGATGATCCGCGAGCCATCTCAGGGAGAAACGTGATCCCCAGGTCCGCATCGACCATCTCGATCAGGGTCAGCAGGCTGCTTGCACCGAATCGACTGACTTTTTGGGTATTGCGAATCCTGCACGCCGCGAGCGCATGTTCTCTGAGGCAGTGGCCGTCCTCGAGCAGCAGGATGCTGTCGGAATCCAGCCGGTTAAAACGATAGTTCTCGGGTTCGACGTGCCGCGTCTTTTCATGGCAGGCGAGACAGAACGCATCCCGGAATAGCGGAAGTTCCTCCACGGCCTGCATTTCCCAGGGCAAGGCAATCAACAACACGTCGAGTTGACCCTCCATCAGGCGTGCGTAAATTCGCTGTGTCTGGTCCTCCACCAACAGCAATCGCAGGTCAGGATATTGCTCGCGGAGATTGGGTAAAGCCTCGGGCAAAATAAACGGCGCGATCGTCGGAATGACGCCAAGCCGAAGTTCCCCGGTCAGGGGCTCTTTCTGCCCGCGCGCTGTCTCCACCAGACTGTCTAGGTCTCCCAGCACCAATCGTGCCTGTACTGCGACCTGCTGTCCCGTCGCCGTAATCGTAACGTTGCGGTTGGTGCGATCGACGAGTTGCGCATCGAGGCAGGATTCAAACTCCTTGATGGCGTTGCTGAAAGCAGATTGAGAGACGAAGCATCTCTCGGCGGCGCGGCCGAAGTGCTCGGTTTCGGTGAGTGCGACGAAGTACCTGAGTTGTCGGATCGTTGGTGAAGCCATTGATCGATAAAATAGAATACAGTTAGCAAATTAAACCATTTTAAATATGATATAGCCACGATTACGATTCACCGTACAAGCTATTAAGGAGGTACCGAAATGTTCAAGAATCTCGAAGGCCAAAGAATCCCGAACGTGACGTTCAGAACCCGCGAGGATCACGAATGGGTCAATGTCGCGAGTGATGATGTTTTCACCGGCAAATCTGTCGTCGTGTTTTCCTTACCCGGCGCATTTACGCCCACCTGTTCGTCGTCACATGTGCCACGTTACAACCAGCTGGTTCCGCTGTTCCAAGCGAACGGTATCGACGAAGTCATCTGCATGAGTGTCAATGATGCTTTCGTCATGAACGAATGGAAGCGCAGTCAGAACGCTGAGCGAGTCACGTTCCTTCCGGACGGTAATGGCGAATTCTCGGAAGGCATGGGCTTGCTGGTCGGCAAGGAAGACCTGGGCTTCGGCAAACGCTCGTGGCGCTACTCGATGCTTGTACGTGATGGTGTTATCGAAAAAATGTTTGTAGAACCCGAAGAGCCAGGCGATCCGTTTCACGTCTCCGATGCGGACACGATGCTCAAGTACCTGGATCCCCAAGGCGCGTTACCGCACGATGTCGCCGTTTTCACGCGCGACGGTTGCCCGTTCTGCGTCCGCGCTAAAGGACTGTTGCGAGATGCTGGCATCGAATTCGAGGAGCTGGTGCTGAATCGCGACTACACGGACCAGACCTTGCGCGCCGTGTCATCGAACACGACCTATCCGCAGGTCTTCATCGACGGCGAGCTCATTGGTGGCTCCGATGATCTCGAGGATTGGTTAGGTAAGCGGCAGCAGGCGCGTCCCGCCGCGTAGCTCGACCACTTGGGCGAAAAGAAGCAGACGGGCGGGCCGAAAGGCCCGGCCGGCCTGTTTCGTCATATAGGTCCGATTCTGGCTACTTCAGGTACATCGCCGGCGTATACTTTGCTCCTGAGGAAACGCCATGATGAGTAGCAACGAAATTTTTGAGCGGGCGAGGCTGTCACGCGATGCACGGTTCGACGGCCGGTTTTTTGTGGGAGTCAGGACAACAGGGATCTACTGTCGCCCGATATGTCCTGCCAACGCGCCCAAGAGCGAAAACATTACGTTCTATCGGACAGCGGCGGCGGCCAGCGAGGCAGGCTATCGTCCCTGTTTGCGTTGCCGTCCCGAATGCGCGCCGGGTACGCCGGCCTGGGCAGGGACTTCGACGACGGTACAACGAGGCCTGCGCCTCATTGCGGAAGGCGCGCTGGACGATGGCAACCTCGAAACTCTGGCAGACAGGCTCGGTGTTACGAGCCGTCATTTGCGGCGCTTGTTCAGTAAGCATCTTGGCGCCAGTCCGCTGGCGGTTGCGCACACGCAGCGATTGCACTTTGCGAAGAACCTTATCGATCAGACAAGTTTGTCAATGAGAGACATTTCGGTCGCCTCGGGTTTTGGCAGTGTCAGGCGCTTTAATGATACGTTCAAGAAGGCTTACGGCCGCACCCCTGGCGAATTACGACGGCGCCAGGGCGCAGCGTCGGCCGCAACCGTGTTTTCCGTGCAGCTGCCCTACCGAATCCCCTTCGACTGGGACAGGTTGCTGGCGTTCTTTGCGGCAAGGGCAACGCCTGGTGTCGAGGCCGTGCACGATGGGCGTTACGTTCGTACCCTTTCGATTGGCGACGCACGCGGAATTGTCGACGTGCGTAATGGCGGCGATCACCTGTTACTGTCGCTGCACGGCATTGGCACGAGTGCATTGTTTCCCATTGTGCAACGTGTGCGCAGCATGTTCGATCTCGATGCATCAACCGACGATATCGCCGAGGTGCTGTCCGCTGATACGACACTCAGGCGGCTATTGAAACTGAACCCGGGCGTGCGTGTGCCTGGCGCCTGGGACGGATTCGAGTTGACCGTGCGAGCTGTTCTCGGGCAGCAGGTCTCGGTTAGCGCGGCAACGACATTTGCCGGCCGTATCGCCGATCGCTACGGCAAACGAATCGAGGTTCCGGTCGCAGGTCTGCGTGATGCGCCGAATTTGTTATTCCCGGAGCCACGGAAGCTTGTGCATTCGAGGCTGGAAGATCTGGGAATCATTGGCAGTCGCGCCCGAACCATCAGGAGCATTGCAAGAGCCGTGGTTGACGGCACGCTCGGGTTCGACTCGGCGGAAGGGCCCGACAGATTTTGTAATTCGTTGAAAGCGATCAAGGGCATCGGAGACTGGACGGCGGAATACGTCGCGATGCGTGTGTTGAAAAACCCGGACGCGTTTCCGGCTTCTGATCTCGGCTTGCTACGCGCGTTCGATAGTCCCGGCAAGGAGCGCATGAAACCCGCCGAACTGATGACTCGTGCCGAGGCCTGGAGGCCCTGGCGTGCGTACGCTGCATTGTTGTTATGGGGTTCCGGCAATGGAACCGGAGGTTAGACCATGTACTACTGTTACCTGAGCACGCCAATTGGCGAGTTACTCTTGGCTGGTGAAGACGAAGCGCTGTCGATGATCGGCTTTCCGAAAGGTTCGATGCGGCGGGACCCTGAACCCGACTGGATCTACAATGAGAAACCGCTTGCAAAGGCAAGGCAGCAGCTCGAAGAGTACTTCGCCGGCGCCAGAAAGGATTTCGATTTGCCGCTCACGCTCAACGGCACCGAGTTCCAGGTCAATGTCCTGAAAGCGCTCCTGAAGATCCCCTACGGGGAGACCGTATCCTATGGCGAAATCGCGAAGCGTATTGGCAAACCAAGAGCCGTGCGAGCCGTGGGTGCCGCGAACGGCCGCAACCCCATTCCCATCGTCGTGCCTTGCCATCGAGTCATCGGCAGCAGCGGTGATCTGACCGGGTTCGGAGGCGGTCTCGATACCAAGGAAGCATTGTTGCGGCTCGAGGCCGAGAACACCCAGGATCTGCTGTAGGAGCGCGCCCCAGCGCGCGACATTTCTCGGCGGCTTACTAGCCGCAGCTATCGCTCGCGCGCTGGGGCGCGGCTCCTACAAGACTCTGCCCTGCATCGCGCGTACCGCATCTGACGGTTTGACGCCGTCAATCAAGCGATCATCCGATTGCAGGGTGGTGAGTCTGGATTCGACTGGCAACACGCCAGCCCAGACCGGAATCTGGTAGTCCTCGTCTTCGTCCTCGGGCATGCCCGTTGCGATCTTCGCCGATGCCGATTCGATGTCGAGTGCAATGATGCCCGTCATCTTTACTTCATTGACGAGCGGTTCCCTGAGTTCATCCCAGCGGCCCGGCATCGTACACTCCGAAATCACTCGCAGGGCGTGCAATTTCTCTTTTTCGCCCTCGACGAGTCGCGCCGAACCGAAAACCGTGGCCGAGCGATAGTTCATCGACGAATTAAACGCCGAGCGAGCGAAGACAAGCCCATCGACGTGCGTGACGTTCAGACAAGCCGTGCCGGTGCTCTCCAACAGACGAATGACGCGCGCCTTTCGCGCCCCGTGCAGGAAGAGGGTTTCACCTACCCGGCCGTAGAGCATTGGCACGACGACGGGCTGACCATCCTGCACGAAAGCGACGTGCGCGAGCATCGCAGAGTCGAGAACGCCGTGCACGGTTTCCTTGTCATACACGGCTTTTTCGCGCAGTTGGCGGACTTTATTTCTTTTACTAACAGTGTATTCGTTGGTCAACACGGTAGCTCCCTAGAGGAATTTCGGGGCCAGGAACAACGCGACAATTGACACCAGAAATATGCCAACAATGTTGAGCATCATGCCCGCTCTGGCCATTTTCGGAATCGTCAGCATGCCCGAGCCAAAAACGATCGCATTTGGCGGTGTCGCGACCGGGAGCATGAAAGCACAGCTCGCTGCAAACGTGACAGGTACGGTCAAAACAATTGGATCGAAACCCGACTCGATTGCGATCGCCCCGACGACAGGAAGAAACGTCGCCGTCGTAGCGATATTACTGGTGAGTTCCGTCAGAAAGATGATCATTGCAGCGGCGATCACGACGATGAGCGCCAGTGGCAACATTCCAACGGCCTGCAGGCTGCCACCAAGCCATTCGGCCAGGCCCGTCCGAGTTACAGCACTGGCGAGCGTCAGGCCACCACCGAAAAGGATTAGCACGCTCCAGGGTAACTGTTCGGCGTACTTCCAGCGCAGCAGTAACGGATCGCTTTTCTCGCCGCTCGGAATCAGGAACAACAGAATTGCGCCGGCCATCGCGATGCCCGAATCATCGAGGGCCGACAGGCCCGGGAACTTGACGAGCACCGGACGGAACACCCAGGTAAGCGCCATTAGCGTGAAGACGATAGCGACCCGGATTTCGGGTACGGAAATGTGGCCCATATCATCTTTCATCTTGTTCAGTGTGGCTCGACCTTCGCCGGACGTCTCGAAATCTACTTTGAATACCCAGCGGGTCAAAGCGAGCCAGGCGAGCGGCAGCATCATGGCGCTCAGTGGCAAACCGACGAGCATCCAGCTTGAAAAGTCAATTTCGGTGCCGTAGCTCTCCTGCATAAACGCGGCCAGCAGTGCATTTGGTGCCGTGCCCACCAGCGTCGCCATGCCGCCGATCGTCGCCCCGTAGGCGACGCCCAGGAGCAACGAGTACTGAAAACTATGCTTGGCTTTATCGTCGAGCCCCTCGACGGTATTGTGAACGACGGAGATGATCGACACGGCAATAGGCAGCAACATCATCGTCGTGGAAGTATTCATGACCCACATGCTGATAATTGCACTGGCCAACATGAAGCCGCCCACCAGCGAGCGCCCGTCGCCTCCGACGTGCTGCAAGACGGTCAGGGCGATACGTCGATGCAGGTTCCATCGCTGCATTGCGAAGGCAACGATGAAACCACCGAGGAACAGGTAGATGACCTTGTTCGCATAAGGCGCGGCCGTGTCCTGAATGGTCGCGATGCCGAGTAACGGAAAGCACACGAGCGGTAACAGTGCGGTGACCGCAATTGGCACGGCCTCGGTCGCCCACCAGACCGCCATGAGGACGCCGATGGCGGCGGTACTCCATCCTGCATCAGACAAATCGGCGGGCTTGCCGCCAAGTATCATTAAGAGGGCAATCGCCGGCCCGATAAACAGGCCGACCTTCTGGTGTGTCGAGCGGCCGTGGATCATGGTGTCAGTCAAGGCAATTATTCCCCGCAACGATTTCCGTGTTGGCAAGCCTACCTTGTTCGATGCCAATCGTCGTCCATTTCGCATCGATATGCTAGATATAGTGCACTATTCGCCTTCCAACACAAGATGTAGTAGCATTCCGTGCGTACCAAGACGGTACGCACGGAGATGAGATGTAGGAAGGTGAAGCGAGCGATCCACCATGCCGGACGCGTGACTCAACGGCGGGAATTGCGTGAATCCTCTCAACACGCCACCCGAATGACTGATTACCTGCAAACAGTCAGTGCCAACGACGAAGTGGATTGCAAACCGGGCTAAGGACGACGCCGAAAATCATTGCGACATTGAAGTCTCGATCATTCGAATGCGAACCGAACCCAGCCGGATACATCTTTTGCTTATTATGCCGCCCAGTTTCTGGGCGGCTTTTTTCTTGGTGCACAGGTAGTCACATGATAAAAACAGTCATCTCTTGTGTGTTATCCGCTTTCTTGTTTTCGGCTTGCGCCAGCGGGCCACCGAAACTGCCGTACCCGGCGTTCATTCAGGTTGACGAACTCGAGGACGTTTTTATGGCGAGTTTGCCCGGGATACGGGCAAAACAAATGGCAGGAGATTCGCAGACTCGGCGTACCAGTAATCGAATAGACTTGCCGCCTGACTGGAGCGGCACGAGTGGCGGAGCGCCCGGTCGGTCGCTGGAGATCTTCGTCGTTGACGGTCAAATAACGGTCGGCGATGTTGCACTGAGCCGTGGCGGTTATGCTTTTCTACCTGCCGGATCCCTGGGGTTCAATTTACGATCGGCTGAAGGTGCCCGAATCCTGTATTTCCGTAACGACGTCGATCCCGAATCCATCATTCGCTCACCGATCATCATTGATGCTGGCCTTCTCGAGTGGCGAGCGACGGCGACGTCGGGAGTTTCGATAAAGGAGCTGCGCAAGGACCCTGGCAACGGCGCGAGAACCTGGTTGCTTAAAATCGCGCCCGGCGCATCGTTTCCATGGCAGAAATCCTCCGCACTCCGCGAAGGTTATCTCGTCGATGGCAACTACCGTCACAGCGAATGCGTGGCAGGCCGAGTACATACCTGGCAGTATGCCGCCGGCGGCTATTTTTATCGGCCCGCCAATACGATTAACGGCGGACCGGAAGCCGCCGCGTCGAGGGACTCGGTCTGGTTGTTGCGAGAAGTCAGAGGCGGCAAACAGGAAGTCGTGCCGGCCTGTGTTGCACAAGAAAATTCCCTGTAGAAGCGACCTCAGAAACGCTGTTTACGGTTGTTGCCGAGGTTGTTGATTGGCGACCGGCGAAGCACCTTGAGTAACAGGTTGCGGCAAGCTACCAGCACCGGGTAGATGGCTTTCGCGACGCGCGACCACCGAAACACCGACGCTGTAGCTTTGTTGAATAGACCCTTGCCTGAACTCAGCAGAGCGAGTTCATGGACCGCATCGCAGCCAATGTAGATCGTGTCGCCGACCTTGAGTGCCATACCTTTGTCGATGTCGAGACCAGCCGAAGTTATTTCATCCATGTGCTTACTGCTCTCGCGTGCATTGACGAGCACGAGATTAGCCTCAGACACGTCTATTCTCTTCGAGTAATAATCGCAGACCGGGCATTCGCGGTCGTAAACCAGCGTGATGTCGTTCCTTTCAGGCATTTTGTCTGGGCGGTTGTTCAGTCCAGTCTATTTGTTGACAAGCTTGGTGATACGTTTGCCCAATGCCATCAGCTTGGTGAGCGTGCTGGTTGGTACCCCGCTTATTTCCTCATACCACTGGCTCGTGGAATCCACAAACGCGAGCATGTTGCGAATACGTTCCTTGGTGATCGGATCCGTTCGTTCTTCGCCATCAACTTCAGCGGCACAGCTCCTGAGCATGGACAAGGTTGGGTTCAGCTCACGCTGCTTGCGTTGCTCGATAATGACGCGAAACAGCTCCCAGACATCGTGCAGCGACTCGAAATAGTCGCGTCGGTCACCCAGCACATGGGTCATGCGGACAAGACGATAGCTCTGCAACTCGCGGATGCTGGTGCTTACGTTGGAGCGCGCGACTGATAGCAGGTCGACAATTTCGTCGGCTCGCAGTGGTTTTGGCGACAAATAAAGCAGAGCCTGAATCTGGGCCACGGTGCGGTTGGTGCCCCAGCGCGTACCCATTTCACCCCAGTGAAGCACGTACTTCTGGACGGCTGGCGTCATCTGCATTGGAAATTTCCGTTATTTCTGTCCGGACTGAAATTACCGATGGACCTGACAATAGTCAAACCATCCACCATCCATACTCCGTGGGCTCCATCTGGGAAATTCCTCTCGCTTAACCTCGCTCGGCGTCCTGCCTCGTTCGCATCGGGCTCCGCTTGCTTTGGCGTCCCTGCGCTGCGCACGACGCCGCAGTCAGATGGTGGGTGCCTCGGTTTGCTAGGGACTGATCGCCGTCACGATGACGCGGTGTGGCGCGGGCCAACCTTCGACCGTCCTGGACGGATCATCGGGATCCAGCGCTTCTCGCAGTGACTCGAACGGCATCCACTCCGTGCTGCGTTGCTCGTCGGTGGTCGTGATCGACTGGTCGACAACCTGGATATCCCGATACCCGGAGCGCAGCATCCAGGTCGTCAATTCCGGCATCGTCGGCAATAGCCACACGTTACGCATCCGCGCGTAGCGGTCTTGCGGCGTGCAGGCGTAGCATTTCTCACCAGGGATATACAGGGTTTCGAGAACGAGTTGTCCACCCGGGCAAAGTGTCGTTCGAAGTCGCCGCAGATGGTCGATCGGCGAACGTTGGTGGTACAAGACACCCATCGAAAATGTGGTGTCGAACGCGTTCTTGGCGGGCGGCGTTTCTTCGAGCCGAAGAGGTAGCACAAACGTCTTCGGGTCACGCGCAAATGCATTGACCGCGAGAAATTGCATAACGTAAACAAGCGTGGGGTCGATACCTATGACGGCGCTTGCGCCGGCTTTGCGCATTTGCAGCGCGTAGTAGCCGTTCCCACAGCCGACGTCGAGTACCTTACGATCGACGAGTGGCAGAATCGCGTCGGCGAGGCGAGCCCATTTCCAATCACTGCGCCATTCCGCATCGATTTCGATACCCTCGATACTGAACGGACCCTTGCGCCACGGCGAGAGACCGAGAAGAAGTTCCCGGAGCCTCTTTTGATCCGAAGCGGCCTCCGGTAGCGTGGCCACGATTTCCCGCCAACGTTCAAAGTCACCGTGCGTCCCGGCGGACATTCGTGTCCGCAGGAGCGACTGCAGATCGTCGCACCACTGCCGAAGACCGATCGAAGTCAGGCAATCGGCCAGCGCGTCAAAATTGAAAACATCGGCCGTCGTCATCGCAGAGCGATGATGGAAACGAAGTTGAAGTAGCGCAGCCACACCGCCGCGTGCGAGAATCCTGCCGACTTCAAGCGAGCGCGGTGCACCGAGACGGTCTCCGGAACGAGCACATTTTCAAGCGCCGCCCGTTTGCGGCTGATTTCGAGTGCGCTGTAGTCATTGCGACGCTTGTGCTCATGGTGAAGCTCGACGAGCAGCTCTTCCATGTGCGGATTCTCATCAACGACTTTCTCGGACAACACCAATATCCCACCGTCATTCATGCCCTCGCAGATTCGACGCAACAGCGCGTCACGATCGGCGAGATCCACGAATTGCAGCGTGTAGTTCAAGACGACCATCGAGGCATTGAAAAACTCTATTTCCCGGATGTCACCCAAAACAAAATCAATGTCCGTCATCGAGCCGGGCAGGCGGGCGTCCGCGGCAACGACTTTCTTACAGCGCTCGATCATAACTGGCGCCGTGTCCACCGCGACGATTCGACAACCGGGCTGGTCGATGCCTTGTAGCATGGCGATCGTGGCGGCGCCGAGCGAACAACCAAGGTCGTAGCAATTGGTGCCGGCACGGACGTAGCGAGCTGCCAGCGAACCGATTGCTTCGATGGATGCCGCATATCCGGGAACTGAGCGCTGCAGCATGTCCGGGAACACTCGAGCAACCTCGTCGTTGAATCGAAATGGCTCGGCGCCCTTATCGGTCTTGTAAATCGTGTCTTCAGACATAGGTCATCAATTCGTCCTGTGGGACTATTGGCTATCACGTGAGACAATCACGCCTATGCTACGCGAACTTCACCAGGAACTCGGCATCCCCGAGGACTATGGCCTCGACGGCCGCAAACCCGCGTTCGAAGAGGCGGTCGATCTTGTCGATGTCGGCCCTAACCTCGTGGGCCTCATGCAGCGGCTAACGCCAGAAACGGCGGCCAAATGGGTGGAAATGGTCGACGCCGCAGCCGTAGATGGCGTTACCCTGTTTATCGTCTCCGGATTTCGGGGAATCGACTATCAGGCGCGACTTATCCGAAAAAAAATCAACGCAGGTCAGACAGTTAGCGATATTTTGCAGGTCAATGCGGCGCCCGGGTTCAGCGAGCATCATACCGGCCGGGCCGTCGATATTGCGACACCCGGGTCGCGGCCGCTGACAGAGGAGTTTGAGGCCTCGGAGGCCTTTCGCTGGCTTACCACATATGCCGGCCGTTACGGATTTTCGATGACTTATCCGCGCGAAAATGCCTATGGCTTCGTCTACGAGCCGTGGCATTGGGCGCGACAGGCCTGAATCCCGTTCAAAGGCACGCCAGTCAAGGGATACAGCCGATGTCCCTGGATCAGCAGAAATAGAAAAAATCAGTCGCTTAGCTGTTGACACTAGGGCGGCGTAATTAGACAATGCCCGGCTTGCGTACGCGGAGGGGTACTCAAGCGGTCAACGAGGGCAGACTGTAAATCTGCTGGCTATGCCTACGTAGGTTCGAATCCTACCCCCTCCACCAGATGATGGTTCGGCTGAGGGAGGATTTCAGACCGACGCCAGCCGCGCGAGATACAAATTGGAAAAAATGACGTCCGGACGGTTTAAAAGCTACAGACTGTCAGGATTTTTGCACGCCTGAATAACGTAACACGAAAGCAGGAAATCGATCGTAAGTAGGCGCGCGGCGATAGATTAAGGCTCGTTACTCCTTATATAGGGTGCGGGTCAGTACAAGGCGGGTGTAGTTCAACGGTAGAACCTCAGCCTTCCAAGCTGATGATGTGGGTTCGATTCCCATCACCCGCTCCAAGATTGGAAGCTCGAGTAACGACGATGGACGACCCACAAAGCGAATTGCCCACATAGCTCAGGGGCAGAGCACTTCCTTGGTAAGGAAGAGGTCCCCGGTTCAAATCCGGGTGTGGGCTCCAGAAAGAACGGATGTATTTTTTGGATCACTTGTAGATCAGCAGGATAAGGCTCATGTCTAAAGAAAAATTTGAGAGAACAAAGCCTCACGTAAACGTAGGCACGATTGGTCACGTGGACCACGGCAAGACGACGCTGACGGCGGCCTTGACGAAGGTCATG
>Ga0224508_10003715_pt1 | contig 12591 bp, 10 predicted proteins | sample SF_Jan12_sed_USG_4_FD_170157 | JGI IMG/M metagenome (GOLD analysis project Ga0224508, IMG submission 170157) | Sediment microbial communities from San Francisco Bay, California, United States - SF_Jan12_sed_USGS_21 | ecosystem: Environmental > Aquatic > Marine > Sediment | place: USA...
TGCGGGTGAGGAAGGTATTGTAGCCGGCCTCCTGTATGGCCGAGAGGCGCTCCTCGCGGGTCGTCATTCTGAGCAGCTCGACCATCTTGATCTTGTAGGGTTCTGCCCAGGTGCGTTTTTCGTGAGTCTGTGTGTTCATGACGGGCACGTTAGTCCACCGGCATCCAGGGCGCGATACGTAGATTTACTGCGAATCACATACCGTATAATCACGCCTCGACCGGCACCGAGACGCCCATGCAGAACCTGATCAAAATCGCGCTGTTTTCCTCACTTTTGCTCTGCGGTGGCGTATACGCTGCTGAAGACGAGGACGTACCCGCTCCGGCAACGCTGGAGGAACTTAAGACCGCGATTTCTGACCTCGTTGCCGAGACAGATCTGCCGGCGGTGGGTATCGCGATGGTGGACGAGAACGGTCCCGTCTGGATCGATGCGATTGGCAAAGCCAACCTCGAGGAAGACATCGATGCTGACGCGGATTCGATGTTTCGCATTGGCTCGACCTCGAAGATGTTCGTCGCGCTGTCGGTCCTGAAGCTCGTGCAGCAAGGCAAGTTGTCTCTGAACGACAAGCTCGCGGACCTTGCACCCGACGTGGAATTCGAAAACGAATGGGAAGAGACGGACCCGGTGCGGATCGTTCACCTGCTCGAGCACACGACCGGCTGGGACGATATTCACCTGCCTGAGTACGCCCACAACGAGCCGGTGCCCATGACGCTCAAGGAAGGACTCGATTTCCATCCGCATTCACGGGTCTCGCGTTGGAAACCCGGCTCACGCATGTCCTACTGCAATGCCGGACCGCCCGTCGCAGCTTACGTCGTGGAGCGGGTCACGGGTCAGGATTTCGAGAGCTACGTGCAAGACAACTTTTTCGTGCCGATGGGCATGCAGAGCATGACGTATCGACTTTCGGAGGAGATGCGGCGCAAAGGAGTCACCTTGTATGCCAACGACAACAAACCACAGGATTACTGGCATATTATCGTGCGACCGTCGGGTTCGATTAACGCGTCCGCGAATGACATGGCCAAAATGGTCGCATTCTTTGTCAATCGCGGTGCCGTGAACGGCGAGCAATTGATCTCGCCGCGTTTACTCAGCCGCATGGAAACCACAGCTTCGACGCCTGCTGCCAAAGCAGGACAACAGGTCGGCTACGGCCTGAACAACTACTCGTCGACACACAAGAGCTGGGCATACCGTGAGCACAACGGTGGCGTCAATGGCGGCATCTCGGAACTTGCCTACCTGCCGCAAGCAGGCGTAGGCCACGCGATCATGATCAACTCGGACGACTTCGCTACGTTCATAAAAATCTCGGATCTGATCCGGAACTTCGAGACCCGCAATCTCGAGCCGACCGTCGTCTCTGGCGGCGTCGCGGTGAACGCGGCGCACAAGCCCATCGAGGGCCTGTATCAGCCAATCAATTCGCGGCAGCAAATCAGCTATTTCCTTGACAGGGTATTCGGCACGCAGAGGCTTGCTTTCGATGAAGACACTCTCATCCGCAAGAGGCTCCTGGGCGGGGAACCAACCAACTACTACCCGGTGTCCGATACGCTTTTCATTCATGAAGAGACTGGCCTGATCTCGCTGTCGCGGGTCGAAGATCCGTTGGCGGGACCTGTGGTGCATGTGGGCATGCTGGTCATGAAACCTGTATCGCCGGCGATTGCTTACGGTCAGCTGGGTATCGCCGTTCTTTGGGGTCTTGCCATTGCGACGTCTATTCTGTTCCTGCTGGTCTGGGGCGTAAGGAAGCTCCTCGGCAGGGTCCCGGCCGGCGCCGCCACGCGCATTCGCGTCTGGCCGCTGCTCGCCGCGGCCGCAATCCTGGCGACGGTAGGACTGTTTATGCTCGGATTCTCAGATCCTTTCAAACGGCTCGGGGCACCGACGCCGATAGCGATCGGCATCACGGTGTCGTCCATCGCGTTCGCCGTGTTTGCGTTCCTTGGATTGCGCGAATCGATCCGCTCGCGGCATCTGGACATGAACCGCTGGGCGTACTGGCATTCGACCATCGCATCCGGCGTGCATGTTATCGTCGCGGCCTATTTGCTCTGGTTCGGCGTAATCGGATTGATGACCTGGACCTAGATCATCGGCATAATTGGCCCGCAGCGGTACCCGTACCATCAAGTCAACCCATTGAAAAACAAGCAATAAAGGAAACTTACTTGTCGACCCAATCAGTCTGCGCGGTTTGCGCGGCATTATCCTCGCTGGTACTGCCAACCCTTCTCGCGCCGGCGCCAGCCCGGGCGCAGTCAACCTCCGACGATGTCATCGACGAAATCACGGTGACATCCCGCTACCGTGAGGAAAAGCTCTCCGATGTGCCGGACTCGATTACCGCGTTCACGGTCGAGGACATCGAGACCTATCGTGTTGAACGAATCAACCGGGTCGCCTCGCTGACGCCGAACCTGCGATTTTCGGATGACCAGGAGGTTGGTGTGAGCACCCTGGTTATTCGCGGAGTGCGGCAGAACCGCGGTACGGGCCAACCGCCTGTCTCGTTTCGCATCGACGGCGTGAGCGCCACCAACAATTTGCTGACCACGCAGGAATTGTTCGATATCGAAAGTGTCGACGTTCTGCGTGGTCCACAAGGCGCGCTGTACGGGCGCAATGCGATCGGTGGCGCCGTATTGATTTCGACACGGCAACCGACGGCGCGGCCCGAGTACGGGTTACGTGTTGCGGCTGCGCAGGGCGAAGATTTTACGCTGTCCGGTAACGCCTCGGGACCGCTCGGCGATAATGGAGTGCTTTACAGGGCGTCATTTCGCCTGCAGGACCGGCAAGGTCAGCTGAAAAACGCCTACCTGGATAATCAATACGTCGACTATAAAGAGTCCGCCGCGTTCAGGGGGCGTCTCCTGTTCAAACCGACCGACAAACTGAGCGTGGACCTGCGGGGCAACTATCTCGATCAGGACGGTGGTTCGGGCTACTTCATGCCGGGCAGCGAGGGCTTTCTGCCGCTGCCGCCGCCGAGTGACCCGATACTGTTCGGCAACCCGACTTACGAGATTCAGTCGAACAGAATCGGCCGGTCATTTGTAAAGTCGTGGGAGGCATCGGCAAAGATCGATTACGACCTCGGATGGGGCACGCTGACCTCAATCACTTCCTTTACGGATGTGGATTCCGGCAATGATCAGGATCTCGACCAGACGTTAGTCGAGGCCATCGACATTATCGTGATCGACAAGTCAGAGACGATCGCACAAGAGCTGCGGCTGGTGTCAAACTCCGACCAGGCTTTGCGATGGGTCGCGGGCATGCAGTATTTCACGCAGGAGAGATTTCGTTCGCTGGCGACGACCTTCCTGGGATTCCCGGTACCACCGGCGGCGCAGGATCTCGAGCTTGAAGACATCGCCGCTTTCGGGCATCTCAGTTACGATCTTAATGATGACCTCGAGTTAACCGTGGCTTTCCGCTACGACGAGGAAACGCCGAAAGACAAAACGCAGGGACGCAGCGAGACCTTCCACGAGCTGCAGCCGAAGGCCAGCCTCGCTTATCGTTTTCATGACCGGCTGCTCGGTTACGTGACAGTTGGCAAGGGCTATCGGGCCGGCGGGTTCAACAACCTGGCACCAGGAAGCAACTTCCAGCCGGGTTTCGACGAAGAGTCGCTCGTGAGTTATGAAGCCGGCTTCAAGGGGAACACGGCGAATGGCCGGGTTCGCGCCGCAGGCTCGCTGTTCTATATCGATTATGATGACCAGCAGTATTTTCTGTTCGACCAAACGGGCACGCAGGCCAATATCAATGTCAAAAAGAGCAAGATTTCCGGCGGTGAGTTTGAGCTCTACCTGGCGCCATCGGACAGTCTCCAGATCGACGTTGGCCTCGGTTTTACCGACAGCGAAATCTCGGAATACGAGGACATACCGGGCGTGCTGGTGCCGGCGAGCGCAATCGTCGGTCGCAACGTACCCGGCGCACCGGTCTGGACGCTGAATCTCGCGTTGCAGCATACGCAGCCGCTAGGCGATGGGCTCGATCTTGTCAGCCGACTTGATTACGAACATCGCGACAAGACCTACTGGACGCTCGATAACCTCGACACGCAGTCGGCTTATGACCTGACCAACCTGAGTTTTGAGGTGGGTGACGAGCGCTGGCGAACGCGGCTGTTCGTCAATAATCTGCTCGACGAGGACTATATTGAGTGGTTCTTCGCGGCGCGCTTCATCGGTTTACCGGCCGATATCGCCTGGCCCAGTGCACCGAGGCAGGTCGGGCTCGAGTACTCGATCAGGTTCTAGCCCGAACACTTCATGAGTATGCCGCGCTCTCGCTGAGTCTTTGATTGGCTGAAGAATTTTCCTCGCTCGGAAATACACACGGTTATTCCGCTCGTTCGGAAAACCCTTCAGCCAATCAAATCCTCGACCGATCTTACGCGCCAACTCATGAAATGTTCGGGCTAGCGTGTTTCGTTAGAAAGCGGTCGAGGTTGTTGGCAAATTCCTGCCGATCGCGCTGGCTGAACGCTGGCGGTCCGCCGGTGTCGACGCCGCTGGCACGCATCGTGTCGAGGAAATCCCGCATGTTAAGTCGCGCTCGAATGTTTTCGGTGGTGTGCAGTTCACCGCGTGGACTGAGCGCGTGGCCGCCTTTTTCGATGACCTCGGCGGCCAGCGGTATGTCGCTTGTGATCACGAGGTCGCCCGCCTGCAATCGCCTGACGATTTCGTCGTCAGCAACGTCAAAACCGCGTGGCACCTGCAGCGAGTCGACGTAACGAGAATTGGGCGTAGTCAACGGCTGGTTGGCGACCAGCGTCGTACGCACGCCCGTTCGTTCAGCGGCGCGATACAGGATTTCCTTGATGATGACCGGACAGGCGTCGGCGTCTACCCAGATTTTCATGGCTTTCTTACATCAAAACAGTCTGTCTTCAATGGCTCACAGTATGCACCAGTTCTGCTAACATTGAGGCTCGGAAAAGGTGAACCGAAGAGCTTTCCGATGACTGGTTTTAATCGATGAGGTACGCCGCGACTCTGGGATTGTTGCTGGGCGCAATGTGCGGTTGTGCGACGGAAGGGGGTGATGATTACCTCCAGAACGTCGAAGAGGTTATGGCGACCACAATTTTCGATGCACCGGATGCAGTGCCAGGCAGTTATGCGCCGCGCAGCCGCTACCGCGTCGAACGCGGCGAGTACCTGGTGGAACTGCTAGGTTGCGGTTCGTGCCACACCAATGGCGCGTTGGTCGGTGAGCCGGACCTGCAGCGGCAGCTCGCAGGGTCGGATACCGGGCTGGCATTTACGTCGCCGCTGCAAGACGCCAATCCGGGAGTTGTCTATCCGCCAAACATCACGCCGGATAGCGAGACCGGTATTGGTGATTGGAGCGACATCGAGGTTGCCAACGCGATTCGTGCTGGTGTCGGCCGGCATATGAACCGTCGAATGACGACGATGCCGTGGCCCGGCTTCGCGAGAATGACGGACGACGATGTCGACGCGATCGTCAGCTACCTGAAGAGTATCGAGCCGATCAAGCATAGCGTCCCGGCCCGTGTCGAACCCGGGCAACGGGCGACCCGGCCCTTCGTCTATTTTGGCGTATTCCGAAACAAGACCTAGTTCTGTCGGAGCCGCACAGCTCCGCGTTACATACTGTTACAGCGACTATTTCGGTTTGCGTCGCAGCCGCTCTTCGCGCGTCAATTCACCCGGGTGTCGTGCCTGGCGCAGACCATCGAGTTTATGAGCAATAGCGAGTAGGGGATGCCGCAGCAGCATCCGGGGTCCTGCGTAGCGCATGATGGCCTTCGCCTGTTCGCGGCGCTCCGGTTTGTAGCAGTGAATGGGGCAATTGCTGCAAGTCGGTTTGTCCTCGCCATAAGGGCACTTGTCGAGTCGGACGTCGGCATAGTCGAGAAATCCCCTGCAGCTGTCGCACAAGTCATCCGGGCTGTCGCCGTGATGAGCAGAGCAGTAGATGCCGACCATCTTCGCCATGGTCCGTCGCTCGCGATCCAGGTGTTTCTCTTGAGTGCCCATTGGCCGGCACATTAACAAAATCTGTCGTCGTTGCGAGTATTTGAGCGTTAATAGTCCGTGCCCGGCCGCGCCGCTGTGGGCTGGTGAGTTGATATACGTATTAATACGAATGAGAATGATTGCTATTTAGATTAGTCTTCATTAACCTTATTCAATCAGCCAGTTAGGCGGGGAGTATTAGTGTCATGAAGGCCAGGTACGCGGCAGCATTTGTTGCCGCTTCGCTGCTCGGTTCAACGGTCGTGAGTGCCGAGCAGGCGCCCGCAAGCATCGAGGATCTGTGGCAGATCATTCAGCGTCAGCAAGCTGAGATCGAATCGCTGCGGGAAGAAGTTCGTGGGGTTCGGCAGGATGCCGAAGTGGCGGATAAGAAGATCGCCGTCGCCGAAGCGCAGATTGAGGCGACGGGCGAATTCGTCGAGTCGTTCGCAGAACTGCCGTCGAGTCAGGGCGGTACATCGATTGGTGGCTACGGCGAGCTGCATTACAACAATGTCGATGCCAACAACGGGGATAGAGAGGAGATCGACTTTCACCGCTTCGTGCTGTTTTTCGGTCACGAGTTTAATGACAGGGTGCGATTCTTTTCCGAATTCGAACTGGAGCATTCGCTGTCCTCCAGCGACGGTCCCGGCGAGGTGGAACTGGAACAGGCGTACGTCGATCTCGCATTGAGCAGTAATCTGACTGCTCGCGCCGGGCTCTTTCTGCTGCCAGTCGGGATCCTCAACGAAACGCATGAGCCGCCGACCTTTTACGGAGTGGAGCGCAACGATGTCGAGAACATCATCCTGCCCGCGACGTGGTGGGAGGCCGGCGCCGGGCTGAATGGTCACTTTGACAACGGTGTCAGCTGGGACCTGGCCGTGCACTCGGGCCTGGCGATGCCGGCCGATGGTGGTAGTGCGTTCCGTGTACGCAGTGGCCGGCAAAAAGTCGCCGAGGCGTTGGCGAGTGATCCCGCCTTCACGGCGCGGTTGAGATACACGGGCTTACCGGGCCTGGAGCTTGCCGCAAGCTATCAATTTCAATCGGATCCCAGCCAGGTGGCCGGTGACGGCCTGGATCGTGGACAGTTGTTCACAACGCACGCCAGCTGGCAGCGTGGCGACTTCGGCCTGCGTGCCTTGTATGGCGGCTGGAAGTTCGACGGTGCAGCCGTCGAGGCAGCCGACGCGGATCGCCAGGATGGTTGGTACGTCGAGCCGAGCTACCGTCTCGCTGACAACTGGGGTATTTACGCCCGTTACGAGGACCTGGACGGCGCTCGCGCTCGCGACAAGTTCACGCAAAACGAATTCGGCATCAATTACTGGCCGACTGACGGCGTCGTTTTGAAAATGGATTTTCGAAATCGCGATCATGCACTCGTCGACGAACGTGGCCGTGATTTCAGCGCGATCGATCTTGGTTTCGGCTACGCTTTCTAAGCCAGGCGTGTTGATGAATCGACATCTGATCTCGTGTTGCCTCGTGTTAATTGCAGCGGCGTCTGTCGCGGCGCCCGATCAAAACGCGGGGCGCTACCTGGAGGTTGATGAATACCTCGCAAGCGCGTTCGTTGCGGAGCAGCCGCAACCCGGCACATTGTGGGTGGGCGGCGCTCTGCGCGAGTCGGTCGAACAGACCCTTGGGCATCGTTTCGCCGCGTTGCGCGTTCGTTACTGGTTCGACGGTGATACGAGCGTCTGGGTGCTCGACGAAATCGGCAAAGAGTTGCCGATCACGATCGGCGTCACCGTTCGCGACGACCGGATTGTCAATGTCCGGGTGCTGGAGTTTCGCGAATCGCGTGGCTGGGAAGTGCGCTACCCGTTCTTCACTGATCAGTTCCGTGACGCCCGGTTGTCCGCTGATGGTCGCCTAAGCCACAAGATCGACGGCATTACCGGCGCAACGTTATCGGTTGGCGCTGTAAAACGCATTGCTCGAGTCGCATTGGTATTGCATGACAACGTCAAAACGAAAGGGTAGCGGCGGCCGTCCAAAAGGACACTGGCTGCGGCGCGGGCATCGCTGGCTCGGGGCGCTCGCAGCGCTGTTCGTTCTTATGTTGTCGGCGACCGGCATTGCACTCAATCATGGCAGCGACTGGGGTCTGGATAGCCGCTACGTGACGTCGCGCTGGCTGCTCGACACCTATGGCGTACGAGCACCTGATGCTTCGGCAAGTTTTACTGACCAAGGGCACCGTGCAACCCTGTTGGGGACTCGCCTGTACCTGGGTGAGCTTGAAATAGCCGCGGACGTCGAGGCGCTTACCGGCCTGGTCTCATTGGGCCAGCTGCTGGTGATCACGTCGGGGCAACAGGTGTTGCTGTTTACGACCGATGGCGAGCTGGTTGAACGAATGTCGCTCCCGCCGGGCCTGATCGGGCCCGTTGAGCGCGTGGGCCGGGCAGGGGAGTACGCGGTCATCGCCGCCGCTGGGCAAAACTATCGCGCAGACAGCGACATCAGCAACTTCGTGCCGTGGGAGAACACGGATGCGGTTGACATCGACTGGTCGCTGCGATCATCGCCGCCGGCATCGCTAATGAACGTACTTAAAGAACAGTATCGCGGGCGCGGTCTGAGTATTGAGCGCGTACTTGCCGACATCCACAGCGGACGAATCGTCGGAGTCGCAGGGCCTTACGTAATGGACGCGGTTGCGATTCTTTTGATTATCTTGAGTCTGTCCGGTTTGCTGCTGTGGCTGCGACCGCGCAACGGTCGGCGCAATAACTAGCGCGATACTCCATCAGTAGCCGCGTTCGGGATCAACAACGTTCAACAGGGCCTCGCCGGTTGCGTAACGCCGGATGTGACCGGAATTATCTTATCCGGGTCACGCGCCAGATCGTGTTGCCGACGTCGTCAGCGACGAGAAGGGCTCCAGAGCTGTCGATGGCAACCCCGACGGGGCGTCCTCGCGCTTTACCATCTTCGTCGACAAAACCGGTAAGGATATCGACGGGTTTGCCTGCCGGCATGCCGTCTTTGAACGGGACAAATATCACCTTGTAGCCGCTACGCGGCTTGCGGTTCCATGACCCGTGCTGGCCTACAAACGCCCCGTCCCGGAAATCGGGCCCGAGTCTTGCGCCTGCGGCGAAAGTCAGGCCAAGTGAGGCGGTGTGAGCTCCAAGTGCGTAGTCCGGTACCAGTGCCGTTGCAACGAGGTCGGGTCGCTGGTTTTCGACACGCGGATCGAGGTTGTCTCCGTAGTAGCTGTAAGGCCAACCATAGAATCCACCGTCCGCGACCGAGGTCATGTAGTCCGGCACCAGGTCGCCACCGAGATCATCGCGTTCGTTGACGGCCGTCCACAGAATGCCGGTCGACGGTTCGAAAGCCATGCCGACGGGATTGCGCAGGCCGGACGCGAACGGGCGGTGCTTACCGTTTCCGATGTCGATTTCCCGGATTCCCGCGCGATCTTCCTCGGCGTCCATTCCGTTTTCACCGTGATCGCTGTTTGAGCCGATCGAGACGTACAAGTACTGGCCATCGGCACTTGCGATCAGGTTCTTGGTCCAGTGGCGGTTGGTATCCCCGGCTGGAAGCGTCGCGAGCGGAGTGGCGGCAGCGCTGATTTCCGTGTCGCCGGGTGAGTAGGGGTAGCTGACGACGCCATCGGTATTGGCAACGTATAAACGCTCCTCGACCAGGCTCATGCCGAATGGTGAATTCAGGCCCGACAACAATACGGTGCGCAGTTCGGCAACGCCGTCGCCATCTGCATCGCGCAATAGCGATATGCGGTCCGCGCTTTCGCCGCGGGAACCTGCACGCCTCATTACCCAACGTTCGACGCGGCTGACGATACCGCTCGGCCTGTTATCCGGCGCATCGGTCTCGGCTACCAGCACGTCGCCGTTGGGAAGTACGTAAAGCCAGCGCGGATGATCCAGTCCGGTTGCGAATGCAGCCACGGCGACCCGGTCATTCGCATCTGGCGTTTCACCATCCCGCCAGCCCACTGCCGTCGCGATGTTGACCAGTGGTATAACCGAGCCTTTCGGTTCCGGCAGCACAGGCTCCAGGCCCATGCCCGAGGACACAGGCAAATCCGCATTCCCCGCGAGCGATACGACAACGGTAATGATCGATGCCGCAAACACGAGTACCACCAGGAATTTAAGTGCGCGCGTCAAAGTTTACCTCTGTAGAGCCGTTACGCCGATAAGTATACGGTTCCGATACCAGAAGGCTATCGGCCGTAGTTCAATGGTAGGACACCAGCTCCCCGATTCTCCGAGCCGACGTGAATAAATTTGTAACCGCTTGAAATCCATGGTCTTCTGACCACAGATTTCAACGAGTTGATTCACCCCAAAGTGACCAACCTATCCCGGCAGGCTTTCTGAATACGTTCAGTTCTATTCTCACTTTCGGGTGGGAGTCCCGCGGAGTGAGTCGACGTTTCGCGGCAAGTGCTAAACTGGCTTAATCCTTCGAACAAAAAATCAATGTGGGGAGATAGTCCTGTGAACTTCAGGTTAGTCACAATCCTTTCGCTGGCGGCGGCGTTTGCCGGCTGCCACCCCGACTCGCCCGATGCTCAAGTAGCAGGTGCCGGGTCAGCCGATATTGCGGCCGATGTGGCCCGGTTCGAGGTGCCGGTGCGGTATCACAAACTCGACAACGGTCTGAAGGTGATCCTGTCACAAGACAGAACGACGCCGGTCGTGACGGTCGCCGTTTACTACAATATTGGCTTTCGCATCGAGCCTCGCGATCGAACCGGTTTCGCGCACCTGTTTGAGCACATGATGTTCCAAGGCTCAAACAATCTGGGCAAGATGGAGTTTATCAGGTTGGTGCAACGAAACGGCGGCGTCTTGAACGGTTCAACCCGCTTCGATTTCACCAACTATTTCGCGATTGTGCCGGCGCACAAGCTGGAGACAATGCTCTGGGCAGAAGCCGATCGGATGCGCAGCCTCGACATCACCCAGGCGAACCTCGAGAACCAGCAAGGTGTGGTCAAAAACGAGGTCAAGGTCAACGTACTCAATACGCCCTACGGCGGATTCCCCTGGCTCGACCTGCCCCAGGCGGCAAATGAAAACTGGTACAACGCGCACAATTTCTATGGTGACCTGGAAGACCTCGATGCAGCGAATCTCGACGATGTCGCTGCGTTCTTCAAACAATTCTACGCGCCGAACAATGCGGCGATCGCCATTGTCGGCGACTTCGAGTATGACGATGCGCTGCGTATGGTCGAGGAATATTTCGGCAGCATCCCGACCTCGCCCGAGCCGATCGTGCTGCCGGATATCAGCGAGCCGTACCAGGAGGCCGCAAAGCGAGCAAGCCGTATCGATCCGCTGGCGACTCGTCCGGGATTTTCATTCGCCTATCATGTTCCGGAACGATTGACACCGGAATGGTACGCGATGGGTGTGATCGACCAGGTCCTGGTTCAGGGCGAAGACAGCCTCCTTCACCAAGCGCTGGTCAAGGAGGCGGGCATCACGTCCGGACTCAACGGCGGCATTAACTGGGGATTGGGCAACATGCTCAACTACAAGGGGCCGATGTTGTGGCTCACCTGGTTCATTCACGACCCGAGTGCCGATGAGGAGGCCATTCTCGACGTTGTCGATGGCGCGATAGAATCGCTGCGCAGCGAATTGCTCGACCGGGAGGCGCTGGATAGGGCAAAGGTCAAATGGCGCTCGAGTTTCTACGACAACGTGAGCCAGAGCTTCGGCTTTGGTCGCGCGGATCTTCTTGCCTCACTTGCTCTTTTCGACGACAAGCCGTCGCACATCAACGATTTCGAGGAAGCCATACGACAAGTGACCCCGGAGCGCGTGCTGGCCACGGCGAAAGAATACCTGCGCCCGGAAAACCGTACCGTCTTTGTCCTCGAGGCGGGTGCTGCTGAACAAACTGAAGAGGGTGCCGCCGATGACTAAGCTGATTTCAATTCTATGCGCTGTTGCCGTAATTTCGTTGCCACTGGCAGCGAATGCGCAAGACCGACAGGAACCGCCGCCGGGCGGCACACCGAAAGATTTCAGCCTGCCAGAGAAGTTTTCGTTCGGTCTGGACAACGGCATGCGAGCCACGCTCGTGCCTTTCGGAAGCGTTCCGAAGACGACTATCTCGGTCATCGTCCGGTCGGGTAACGTTAATGAAGGCGAGCAAACCTGGCTCGCGGACCTGAGCGGCGACTTTTTCCTCGAGGGCACCGATAATCGGGCCGCCGACGAGATCGCACGAGCTGCGGCATCGATGGGTGGCTCGATCAACGTTAGCGTTGGCGAGGATCAAACGAGGCTTAGTGCACAGGTACTCTCGGATTTCGCGCCGGACATGGTCGGATTGCTGGCCGACATTGTCATCAATCCGGCGTTCCCGGAAAGCGAGCTGGAACGACTGAAGCGCGACCGATTACGACAACTGAGTGTTGCGAAGACCCAACCACAGCAGATGGCGGTCGCCGCATTTCGAAAGGCGCTGTATGGCAATCACCCCTACGGCAATACTCTCCCCAGCGAGGACCAGCTGTCGTCATACACGATCGACAATGTACGCGGATTCT
>Ga0224508_10003716_pt1 | contig 12590 bp, 10 predicted proteins | sample SF_Jan12_sed_USG_4_FD_170157 | JGI IMG/M metagenome (GOLD analysis project Ga0224508, IMG submission 170157) | Sediment microbial communities from San Francisco Bay, California, United States - SF_Jan12_sed_USGS_21 | ecosystem: Environmental > Aquatic > Marine > Sediment | place: USA...
AGTGTCCTGGACAAGCCCTGCAGGCGCAACGAGATGCCGGTAAGTTCCTGCCCCAAACCATCATGCAGGTCGCGCCCAATGCGGTTGCGCTCATGCTCGCCGGCGGCGACGACCGCCCGTTCCAATTCAGCCCGTTCGGTGATGTTCTGGGCAGTGCCGACCATCCGGGCAGGGCGTCCCTCTTGGTCGAGAGTCACCTCCCCTTTGGCGTGTATGATCCCGACCGAGCCATCTGATTGCAGCATGCGAAATTCCATCGAGTACGGTCCCCCAGCACTCAGCGCACCGCTAAAGATCCGAACAACGCGTTGCCTGTCCTCCGGGTGCACTGTCTCAAGGAGCGATTCCCGGCTGGGCTCGAACGTATGCGGGGCTCGGCCGGACATCCGATAGCACTCCTCGGACCACCACAGCGAGTCCTCCGTGATATTCCACTCATAACTCCCAATCTTTGCCGACCGCTGCGCTTGGTTCAGCCGATACTCGGTGAAACGAAGCTCTTCGGCCTGCTTCTGCAGTTGCTCGGTTCTTTTCGCGACCATGTCTTCCAGTTGCCCAACGAGCGCGCGGGTGTCTCTGAGCAAGGCTTCCCTTGACTGTAGAGACGCTATGTAATGGAGAAGAGGATCATGCCGGGCAACGTCGGCGAATTTCAGAGAGAGCTCCTCGATATCGCTGGTGTCCTGAATGACGGGATTTGCGAGAAATAGCAGGTAGCTATCATCGATCGCGTAGAAGCCACCCCGAATTTTGACGGCTGAGTTCGCGTGACTTTGAAACTGGAATGTAGTCCTGATGCGGCGTTCGATCTCATGGTAGCTGATCCTGGCAGCCGAATCGGGCTCCGCGAGAAACTCGCTGAAAGCGCTTCCCGGCTCGATCGTTGGAATCAACTTCCGTAGTGCATCGCCGACCTGGTGAATGAGAAGATCTTTGTCCAGAATGAGGTGGAAGGGAAATGCTTCCATACAGACTCTCGACCCAAGCTGAAAATCATGCAAATGCATACTGCTTGTCACTTCAGACGAGCGAGATCCGGAACTGATCCTGCTCGGCGCCGTTTTTCTTCTCTGCCGCTATTGCAACGGTAACCTCCTGACCATAGTGGCCCGCCAGTCCCTTGATCAGTCCAACTACGAAGTACGTCAGGCCCGGTCGATCCGACACATACTGCAACTGCGCCGAGCTGTTATTGAGTCTGGAGAGGGAAAAAGAAGGCGGGCGAAGCTCGGGCAGTCCGGCCGCGAGAGACTGATGCATGACATTGAGATTATCCAGGAAATCAAACAGATTATCAGCCATAGCATAGTAATGCCGATAGTCCCCTTTCGCCGTCATCTCGACCCATTTCTCACCAAACATCTCAAGCAGTTGCTCGGCTGAGATCCCTACGATCTCTGACGCCGCCGCTACCATTTCGTACGTGACATCGTCGGGGTACTGTTCCATACCGACAAAGAAACCGGCATTTGTGCCAGACCGCTCCTCAATCTTGCGCCAGGTATCACTACCGTACTCGCTGCGCAATGTGTCAATCAGTACCTTATTGACCATCCCGTACATATCTCATCTCTCCAGCGTCATAGCGAGTTATCTTCTGGAACCCACGAGACGCGTCATGCCTCGTCCAAAGATAGAGTTTACCGGCGAGGAGCGGCCAAAGATCCGGGAAAACCGATCTGAAGATGAGCTTATTCTATACAGATCGGACGCTGCGTCTTAGCACATGTCGGGGTCAAAGGCCGGTGCCTGGTCAGGAACACGGCGTCGGAAGACCTCGCGATCCCACGACACCACCGTTTCATCTGGTCAAACGGCTATAGGCTGTCGCGGCCAGCGCCTTCCTCCAGGGCGACCGTCCGCGCTCGAGCGCACTCGACGATCATCGACCAGTAGCGCTGCGCTTGCCCCTCGCCATACAGCAACGGATTGGGGCCGTCCGGACCATTGCGGATCGTTTCCATGTCCGCGAGCGTATCCTGAAAGATCCCGGGATGGGTGTTCAACAGGCCTCGGACGCTCATGGGCTTGGCCATGTCGTTGATGATGTGCTCGAGCGCGTCGAACGCCGCACGATCCGGCGTCTGAAGCGCACCGCCGTGCAGCAGCACCATGGTCGCCTCGCCGTGCCAACTCACCGGAATAAACATCGCGAGAGTGCCCGCCGAGTGGCCTGGCGAGAGGGCGAAACGGAGGGTCGTGTCGCCCAGCGTCAGAGTGCTGCCATCCACGATGTCGAAGTCCCGGTTCGCCAGCGGCTGTTCCGGTTTCTGCGCCGGCAGCGTCGCATCCCAGTCCGGCTTCCCCATCCCCACCTGCGCCCCGTACGTGCGCTGCAGATAGTTAGCTCCGCCGGTATGGTCGGTCTGGCCAGGATGCCCGTGGGACAGGACGATGTACTTGATCTGCGCAGGGTCGAGACCCGCCCTCTCCATGCTGGGCACCAGGATGTCCCGCGCCTCTTCGGTGTTGTTGAGGGTGTCGATCAGGATCAGGCCTTCGCTCGTGGTGATCACGAATGCGCCCTGGGACGTGGGACCGACGTACCACATGTTGTCGAAAATCTTCGTCGGTTCGACGGTGTAGTTTTCAATCGGTGGTAGCCCAGCCTGTTGCCTGGCCAGGGCGGCACGCTGCGGGCCCGTGTTGGTGCAAACGATGCCGTACTCCTTCTGTAGGTCGTTGCCTACGAAAGCACGGGCGGCTTGCACGAGCCTCTGCGCTTCGCCGGAGGCTTCGAACTGCTCTTCGGTCGGGAACAGCACGCGTCTGTTGGCGCGCTGTGCGTCAGCCGAAGCTGGCAGGATCAGCGCCGCAGCAAGGGCGATCACCATCCCGGTCACGAATCTCTTGAACATGGATTGCTCCTAAAGGTCAACAACGGTCTGTTGTTACCAACCGGCAACGTGACGCGGGCGGTGCCACGGTAGGCCGCTATTTCAGGTCGAAGAACCCGTCGTCAGCGGGCCTTGCCTCATGGCCGTCCCAGTCTTTGATGGACCCATCGGCGGCCTGCAGGAACCCGAGGAGGCAGTCGCTGCCGCCGTCCCTGAGCGGATGGCAGCGTACCTTGATGGCATCACCCGCGCCGATGTACTCCGCCGTAACGCCCATTCTCTCGAGCGAACGTCTATTCGTGGCTTCCAGAGCCCACTCGGTCTTCTGTCCGTTATCGTCTGTCACTTCCATATAGATCCAGGAATGCGGGTTGATCAGGTGCACCTCCGTCACGACACCCGCCAGGTCGATGAACTCCTTCTCATAGTTGCCATGGGAATGATGCGCCCAAGCCGGCAACGCCAGGGCCAAGGCGCCGATCGCCCCGACACTCAATGATTTAAACGCCATGCTCACACTCCTATAGACTTGCAATCATGATATCGAACAGACGCCACGGTCAACGCGGTAAACGAGGTGGCGGTGGAGACGAATTCTGGTAGATGCGCTGATAGCGAACGCGGTTCCCTTCCTCGTCCAGGAACTGCAGTGACTGCTGAAACAGGCCTGCTCCCCGGACGCCCTCGGGCGAGGTGGCCTCGAGGATGTACAGGCGATTTTCGTGCAGGTAGAACGAGGCAAAGGTACGGGATTGATCGGGGTTGGTGAGATAGAGCTGCAGACCTTCCACGAGATCCGTGAAATTCCACATGAAACGCGTCATCTCGGCGTCGCGCTGCAGGAATTGCGACGCTGCGTAGACCATCGAGCCCTGCACATCGAGTCTCCAGTAGCCGGTGCCGGTGCTCGCTCCCCCGCCCAGACACGTCTCGGCCCCCTCGGGGCAGCCCCGGGCCTCGATTCTCTCCGTGTGGATTCTCTCCGCGTCCCGATAATCGACCACCGTCACGGAATAGCGGCCCCGGTTCGTCTCAACAGTGTAGACGCGCGCCGGGAAGGTGGCCTCGTACTCGGACTCCCAGATAGTCTCTTCGATCTTCGGCTCACCCGGGAAATTAATGAAGAAGCCATCTTCCACTCTGGGGTACTCGATCCAGCCCTGGGCGAACGACGGCCCCGATAACAACAGGATCAATGCAGCTGAAAGTGGAAAGCTAAAGTTTCGCATCCGAATTTCCCCCTTGGGCTCAACGCGGCGATTCGAGTCATTTTCCGAATATTCTACCGAGATAACGATCCCGGGTGGAAATCCGCCGACATCGGCGTGGATTCGGGCTCCTGAACGTCTATTTTACCGCCAAAACCGGTCGTTCGGGATGCTTATGTTTAGACTCGTTCCAAGCGACGTTAATCAACGAACGAGCCGTGAATCGGTAGAATTGGGGCCAGGAGCGGTCTATTCGGGTTGCCGTGGCCTACGCAGCCGTCTCGTGGGTATTGATCCAGGTCGCATCAGTCGTCTATCCCGCTTTCGAGTTCCCGCCATGGGTGATGCACTGGCGCGTCGGCGTGGTCCATCGAAGGACTGCTTCCCGATCCGCGCTTTGATTCGGTTCGCGATGATCCGAGCTTTGTCGCGCTGGTAGAGAGGTACAGACGGAGATGAAGTCAGCTTTTGGGGCGGAATCTGCGAGCATTCACGGGTGCTGAGAATCGTGGCGAGAACCGATGACTGAATACGAGATACTCGAAGCAACCTTTTCCGCAAACGAAGCGATGCATAGTGCGTTCCAGTATTGGCTGTCCATCACGTTCGCCTTGATCTTGGCGGCCCGTTTAGCGCGCAAGCAGCTGAGTCGACCGCTAGTGCTGACTGTCGCTCTGCTGTATTTCGCTTGCGCCTTGTTCTTTTTCATCGATTATCTTCACTGGCTGGGGGTAATCACGAATCTGGAGATAATTCCGATGCTGGAATTGGGGTGGCCGGTTGGCTCCGTAAAGACGGCCTTTCGGATTGCTCTATTCGGTGTCGGGACGCTGACCGCCGAGGCGTATCTGGTTCACGCCTATGTCAACAAGCACCAACGGGCGGAAGGCCCCAAGCTGTTTTAATGTCTCATTTCGGGCCGCCGGCTACCGCAAGAACCTATAGCCTGCCTTGCCTGGTTGCGTGAGGGCCCTATGGAATACAATTCGCAGCCTAGCTCAGATCAGTAACGCCGTGCCGAGGTCCGCTGAGGCGGCGGCCGTTGGGGGGAATGAATCATGCGACCGTTAATTGGAGTCTTTGTACTGTCATGCGTTTCGCCGGCCTACGCCCAGCTTGCGGTGCCGAACGACGCGGGCCTCGCCTTTGGCCATGTACATTTGAATGTGTCGGACCCAGAGCTTCACACAGAGCTGTGGGTCGAGCATTTTGGCGGCGTTGTCAGGCAGAAAGGAGAGGTGACCGCCGTACGGTTTCCAAACTTCCTGATCGTTCTCGATGAAGGTACGCCCAGCGGCGGTTCACAGGGCACGGTGCTGAATCACTTCGGCTTCAAGGTCCGAAACCTCGCCAACTTCCTGGCAAACTGGCGTGCCGCCGGCTACTCGGTCGACCGGGAGTTCACGGGCTCCGAAGGGCAGCCGAACGCCTATGTGACGATGCCCGACGGCGTGTGGGTCGAGCTACAGGAAGACCAGGCGTTGCCGGTGGAAGTCGCCGGCTATCACGTCCATTATCTAACGCCTGATTTCCGAGAGTTGCTCGACTGGTACGTGGATGTTTTTGGGTTGGAGGTTCGGCCGCGCGGTCGGATCGAGACGACAACCAACGTACCGGGCATGAATCTCAGCTTCGCGACCGCGGCAGAGCCTACGGCGGCAACCCGCGGCCGGGCCGTCGACCACATCGGCTTCGAGCTCGACAACCTGGAAGCGTTTTGTGAGAGGCTGGCTGCGAAGGGTATTTCGTTCGATGTCGAGTACCATGAGATCGAGAGCCTCGAGTTGAAAGTCGCGTCGTTCACCGATCCCTCGGGGGTCCGCGTCGAGCTGACCGAGGGCTACGACCGTTACTGATTTGTCGGTTGGTAGTATGCTGAGTAATGAGGGGAAAATGCGACTCATAAGCCTGACGTTAGCAACTCTCACACTGTTCACTCCGGAGTATTCCCTGGGTCAGAGCTGGATCGAGTACGTCAATCGGGCGGATCGATTCAGCGTGAATCTTCCCCGTGATCCGGCGGTGCAGGAGTTTGAGTACGAATCGGAGTTCGACGCCGTTATGCCGGCTCGGCGTTACACGTTGCAGGAGGGCCCGAGCCACTACTCCGTCACGGTTGTCGATTTCACAGACGCCCAGAGAATTCACGCAGAGATGGAAAAAACCGAAGCTGCCACGGCCGCCAATCAGTGGATAAACGACATGCGGGCTTCAGTGATTCGTGCGGCCCGAGAGTTTCGTAACAGGGGCAGCGAGGTGACTTATGACGCCTGGGGTCACATCGATCGTGTGGAAGGCGAACAGGTGCAGCTGACTAACCCGGACGGCACCCGGACTTTCGCTGGCATCTATCTCCACAATCAGGCGCGCCGTCTCTATGTCCTTGAGGCGACCGTTCCAGCGGCGGCACCACCACCCGCGCAGTTTCAGCAGTCCCTCAGATTCCTGGATGAACAGGGACGAAGGGTTCGCTACCAGCGCGACCCTGACGGGGGTGCGGTCCGCATCCGCTAAGCGAGCGCGCGAGGCGTTTGCGTTCTTTGAATCAGTTGACGATCGGCGGGTTGAGTTACGGAAGCGCCAGCGCCAGCAGGGCGCCCGGCTGACCCCGTTTCACGCTTCCCGCCTGCAGCACGATGTACTGCCTCCCTTCGTGCATGTAGGTCATCATCCCGTATTCACCGGGTATCGGGATCTCGACGCTCGCCAGGATCTCACCCGTTCGCTTGTCGCGGGCGTGCAGGAGTGGCTCGCCATTTTCGCTCACTTCGGTATCGCCCCTCAGGTCCTCCGTGGTCTGCACGAGGATGTCGCCGACGACCATCTGGATCGAGTGGCCGGTGCCTCCCGTGTCGGGAACCTCCACTCCTGCCAGAAGAGGATGGTTCCGGATCTGCTCGGGCGTCTGGCCCACCGGAATATCCCAGAGCTTCTCTCCCGTGTTCATGTCGTAGGCGGCGAGTCCCTGGAACAGCGGCTTGTAGACCGGAAGGCCCTCGATCTGCGGCAGCCCCGCAGGCGGGCCGCCCGGCGCCCACGCGGCCACCGTGGTGCCCGTGGTGGGTGTCACCCGCTCCCGCCCCCGCCAGCTCTCGGCCGATTGTCCGGCAAACTCCGTCCTCTCCTCGTCCACCCCCCCTGTGGGCTCAAGGAATCCCGGGGCGCTGCAGCTCCGTCGGTGCGACGCATACATGATTCCGGTCGTGCTATCCGCCACCGGTGGGTGGTTGATGTTCAGCCCGCCTGCGCAGCCGACATTGTTAACGAAGTCGTTGTCGTGCGGGTAGGGCAGTGGTGGTACGTAGAGGCCTCCGACCCGAAACCGACTCAGGATCTCCTGGGCCCGCTGTTTCAGCTCCGGCGTGTAGTCGATGACAAACTCTTCGGTGATTCCATTCCATACGATCGGGTCCAGCGGTTCCGGCCGACTCGGGTAGGGCTGTGTCGGTGACGTGTAGTTGCCGGGCACCTCTGTTTGCATCACCGAACGCTCTTCGATTGGCCAGAGCGGCTCGCCGGTTTCCCGATTGAGCGCGAAAATGAGACCCTGCTTCGTGTTCTGGATGAGTGCCGGGATCGGCTCTCCGTCGATCGTGAGATCCATCAAGATGGGCGCGGTCGGGATATCATAATTCCATTGGTCGCTGCGGTGTACCTGGTAGTGCCACCGCCGCTCGCCCGTCTCGACGTCCAACGCAAGGACGCTGCCGCCGAAAAGGTTCGCGCCCGGGCGATGACCCGTGTAGGACTGCACGGTCGAGGCGTTCGTGACGAGGTACACGAGTCCCAGGTTGGGGTCAGCGGACGCGGGGGCCCACTGCGACATGTCTCCTGACCACTGCCAGGCGTCGTTCTCCCATGTCTCGTGGCCCACCTCGCCCGGCCGCGGAATGACGTGAAACTTCCAGAGCCACTCCCCGGTCTTTGCGTCGTAGCCCATGATGTCCCCCGGCACGTTCTCGATCCGGGTCTGGTCGTAACTGGGTTCGTGGCCGGCGAGCACCACCACCACCCCGTTGACGACGATCGGGGGTGACGAGCTGGTGACCTCGCCCAGCTGCCTGGGAATCCCATAGTCCGGGTCGTAGGGCCCGCCTTCCCAGTTCAACCACGGCCCCCAGTCCCGCACGAGGTCCGGTATCAGATCGACGACCCCTGTTCGGGAGAAACCCTCCACCGGTACCGGCGCGCCCCAATTCTCCAAGGGCCGCCCTGTGTTGGCGTCGAGGGCCCAGAGGAAGAAAGCGGGGGTCGTGATGAAGATCACGCCCCGTCCATCCACCTCCGCGTAGGCCACGCCCTTTCCGAAGTCCGACCTGGGTGAGCGCAGATACCTCGTCGTCTCAGGTTCTCGGAAGGTCCAGAGCGTCTCGCCGGTGGCGGCGTCGATTGACACCACCTGCCGCCGCTGACCGGCGACCGTGTATAAGACGCCGTCTACGAATACCGGCGTGGCCCGGGCGGTGTACTCGACGCCTGGACCGAAGTTGTCCGCCCGCCAGATCCAGGCAACCTGCAGATCGGCGAAGTTGGACGCGTTGATCTGGTTGAGCAGCGGGGCGGACCGGGTGTTACCGGCGTCGCCACCCAGGTAACGCCACTCCCCGTCTTCGAGGCCCTGAAGCTGTGCAGACCCCGGGGGTGCACCGCCCAGGAAGGCGGCAAGAGTGAGCAGGGTGCAAAGCTTGCGCTGCAGCGAGATCTTGTTTGGGCCGGACTCTGTCATTGGGCTCCCCCCGGAGGCGGTCGTACCGGGTTGGTTGCGACCTGTCGCTGGAAATCTAACGTATTTTTCGACCGAGTGGCAGCTTTACGCGCGTTGTTTCGCTGCCTTACAGCACCTCCGCCTCGCGCATCACGGCCTCGCACTTCTCGCGGATCTGCGAAGCGATTTCGAACGGATCGGCGTTCACGATGTCCGGGCGGAAGAGCTCGACCGACAGCGCCCCGGTGTATTCCTTCTCCAGGAGCTTGCGGATGATGCGCACGACGGGCGCGATCCCGTCGCCCGGTATGATCCTCGAGCTGTTGTCGATCAGTTCGCGGGGGCCATCGAGCAGATCCTGGAAGTGTGCATGCCCGAGCTCGCCGGGTTCGAGGAGATCCAGGTCTTCGAATTTGTTGAGTCCCGACCAGAAGTGGAAGAAGTCGAGCATTGGCTTAATGCTGGGATGCGCCGCCGCGCGGATTGCGCTGAGCGTCGTCGGCAGCGTCGCGAGATGCGTCGACGTGCGCGTGAATTCGATCATCGCCGTGAGACCGTATGCGCTCGTGATCTCGCCGACCTCGTGTATCGCCGCGGGGGTCGCCGCGAAATCGTCGGACGTGACCGGGCGCCTCGTGATCGACGGTGCGTAAATTTTCTGCAGCCCGAGCTCGACGTACTGATCGCAGCGCCTGCGCCAGGTCTCGAGCGACGCCGCGCGCTCGGGTCCGGGGATCCAGATGTCCGGCAGGACCGCCGCGGCGGAGACAGGCGTCAGTCCCGCGTCGGTCATGACTCGCCGCGCGGCCGGCAGGGTGTCGTTCGCCAGAAACCCGTCAAGCAAGCGGTCGCTGAGCTCGACATAGCGGATCCCGGCTCGAGCCCAGCCCTCCAGCGATCCCCTGTAGCCCGCCGCTGCGGAGGTATTCTGATGTATCGAGAGCAGCATCCCGCCATCGGCTGCGGTCTGCGTTTGAAGCACGCGTGGCAACGCAACGGCCAATGGGATAGTCAGTAACGCACGTCGAGTAACCATGAGGCTTGCCTGTCGTATCGTCCAAGTCTGATTCTACCGTTTCGGCGGGCGTTAGCGTCCCCTGCCTCTGATTCGCTCGCAGTGAGCGGGGCCTGGAGGAACTCGCGTGGCCGGGTCGCCACCCCCGCAGGGGCGTGTGATCAGGCGGTGCTGATCTGCAGCGGCCTGTGAGAGGGCTCCCGTCCGGATGCCGCATTCACGATCATGTCCGCGACCACGGGTGTGCGATTGAAATAGTGTCCACCGAGAGCGTCTGAGATCGCGCAGACCAGGGCGGCAGAAGCGGCACCCATCACGGGCTCGCCGATGCCTTTTACGCCCACTGGGTTGACGAAGTCCGGCTCTTCCACCGCGGCCCACTGCATTTCGGACGGCGCGTCGAGGTACGAAGGCGGCTTGGCCTGGTACAGGCCGATATTGCCCGGCAGGCCGGTCTGCGGGTCATAGATAATTCGCTCCAGCGCCGCGAGTCCGATGCCCATCACGGCGCCGCCCTTGATCTGGGTCGCCAGGCTCTGCGGGTGGATGACCGTGCCGCAGTCGACGACACCGATGTAATCGATGATCTCGAACTTCCCCGTCTCGAGGTCAAGCTCGATCTCCATGAAACCCGCGACCAGCGCCGGCGTCATACCACCCGCGTCCAGGTTGTCCTTGGCCGCGCCGATCAGTCCGGTGCCGGCGAGGCCACTGACGGCCCGTTTCGTGATGGGATGGAGGTCTTCTGGCACCTCCTCACCGCTGAACTTGCCGCCGAGCTCGATGGCGCGCTGCGCCGCGGCCGCGTAGGTCATGGCGACCGAGGCATCGTCCTTGCGAAACACCTTTTCATCACCGATATCGTAATTCTCGGGCGTCCCGCCGAGGTCCATGGCGGCGATCTCCTTGAGCTTGCCGACAGCATTCATGGCGGCGGCATAAGCGGTCCGGGTCTGCGTGCCGCTGGTATTGCTGCCAAACTGACCGGAGTTCCAAGGCAGGTGACGATCGGAGTCACCGCGCACGACCAGGCAGTTCTCCCACTCGCATTTGAGTATTTCGGCAGCCACCCGCGAGGTGCCCGTGTGCGAGTAGGTGCCCAGGTTACCCACGCCCGTGTGGATGTGGAGCTTCCCCTCGGGACTCAGCCGGACCAACCCGTCGAAGCCGGCAAAGCTCGCGGGGTGAAATCCCTGCCCGATCGCCACACCGGTGACCTTCGAGCCGCGGCGCTGGCCGCTGCGCGCGCTCCTCTCCGCCCAGTTGAACATCTCGGCACCTTTCTCGATCGCCTCGTTCATATAGGCGCTGGTGAGCGGTATGCGACGTTCTTCCACGACGGAGTCATGAACGGGGGCGTTGACCTTGCGGATCTCCACCCGATCGAGACCGAGCTCCTGGGCTGCCTTGTCGATCAGGGGCTCCATGGCGTTGGCCATCTGGTTCTGGCCGGGACCTCGTTGTGGACCCCGGGGAACGGTGTTGGTATGGACCGGGACGCCCCGGGCGCGCATGGCGAGCGGCGTGTACACAACGGCCGCATACTCGGCCGCCGAACGATAATCCCAGAACCCAGGGGTCGGACCCGTGTCCTGAACGACATAGATATCCGCCGCGGTGATGCGCCCGTCCGCGCGGAATCCCAGTCTGGCCCGCCCCTGCAAGCCGCCCCGGGCGATGCCGAGGTAGTACTCCTCGGTGCGGCTGATTCGCATCATGACCGGGCGATTGATCTTCTTCGACATCAGAGGCGGGATGGCCATCACGGGGTAGGCACGTCCCTTCGAGCCGAACCCGCCGCCGCAGAACTCTCCCACGTAACGCAGGTTCTCCACGGGCTCATCCATCAGGCGCGCCAGCGGTGGCAGATTGAAGGACTGGCTCTGACCGGAGCCGAAGACGTGGCACCGGCCGTTCTCCCAGTAGGCCATGTTGCTGCGCGGCTCCATGGAATGATGCGAGTTTGCTGCGGTCACGAAAGTCTCATCGAGCACCAGGGCCGCATCCTGAAATCCTGCCTCCAGATCCCCGTAGGACCACTCCTCAAAAACGTTCTCGCCCATCGGTAAGGAGCCGTCGGGCGACGCGGCAAAGTCGCGCGCCGTCCATTTGATGGTCTCCGTCGGGGTGCCGCGCGTCGCGACGTTGCCGTCGGTCCTCGCATTGGGGCCGCCTGGATAGAGGCTCTCCAGTGGGTCGAGGACAAAATCAAGCGGCTCTATGTCGACCCTTATCTTGTCCATGGCATCCATGGCGGTGGTCTCGTCCACCGCCGCCACGGCCAGGATCGGCTCACCGATGTATTTCGGCTCATTCGTGAGGATCGGGTCCGCGGGGTGTGAAGGCACCTCATCGGCGGTGAGCACGCCCAGGACACCTTCCATGGCCAGGGCCTCACTTGCGTCGATGTGGGTCACCAGCCCATGTGGAACCGGACTCAGGAACAGCTTGCAGAAAACCATGCCCTCGACGCGGAAGTCCTCCGCGTACTTGGCCCTACCGGTGACTTTCGCCTCGACGTCCGGTGGTGTGAAGTTCTTTCCAAGCAGTGAATAGGCCATTCCATTTCCCCTCCGGGATGCGTGCGGGCACCCCTAGATGATCAGCTGCAGCGGCTGGATCGGACTGCCTGCAGGATCGCCCGCCGGGCGAGCCCAGTCAAGCCGATTCGGAGCCGGTCCGCGGCCGATCTACTTGACTGCAATGGGATTGAGCGGCGATCCGCAGCCCCCCGTGATGGGCAGCGGCGGCGCGCAGAAAAAGAACTCGTAGACCCCATCCTCTGCGCAGTCATCGGCCAGATGGTCGACGACGAAGATCTCACC
>Ga0224508_10003717_pt1 | contig 12589 bp, 5 predicted proteins | sample SF_Jan12_sed_USG_4_FD_170157 | JGI IMG/M metagenome (GOLD analysis project Ga0224508, IMG submission 170157) | Sediment microbial communities from San Francisco Bay, California, United States - SF_Jan12_sed_USGS_21 | ecosystem: Environmental > Aquatic > Marine > Sediment | place: USA: California...
TGAGAAAAATGCGTTCACTAATAATATTTACGATTCCATGCAGGTTTTTATTGCGACGAATCCGAATGCCACTGACCAGGATATTGAGAATGAATTTCGTAGGATAGTGGCGCCTGAGCTCAAGAAGGATGCCTTCAAGAAATCCTCAATTTTTACCAGAGCTTCAGAGGGTTTTAGAAATATCCTTGGTGCTCTCAGAACCGATACCGATAGAAAAGGCCCTGCTGCCTTTAAGTTTTAGGAAATGAAAATTCCAAAATATATCCATAATACCATTATTTCATTGTATTCTCTTACCGTCCGCTCCTTTCGTCGGTTAGTTTACCGTGTTACCTTCGACTCATTTCTCCATGCTCTCGCATTCCGGTCATCCATTCGTCTCAGGCTCGATGGAACATCTCGTGCCCTTTCAGGGTACATTAAGGTATTTATAGTAATGCTTTCTTCGAAAGCGACGAGGGTAATATAAGATAGCACAAAAAATAAAGGCTGTCAAGGCCCTATTTTAGTACACTTGTGGAACTATTTTAGTACAATCTAAAATGTATCAATGTTGAACCGTATTTATAGTATCAATTTAACAAAATAGTACAATCATAGTACAATAATACTACATATGTCAGAATCCACTAGACTTTTATCGGGTAATATAACCGATGTTGAATCGGCTGCTCTGTCTGCTCAGGATGATAAGGATTTCCTACCAAAGTATTCTTTATCGCATTTTATGGGAGAGAAACTTGGAACCGATCCGGAGGATGTCTTCAATTCATTCGATGACTATTACGAAAATGTATTCGGGGATATGAGTCTAGATAGGGCTGTATCTTCGTCGGCCGTTGTCGCTGGTGTTAAGAATATAGAGGAAGAGCCACAAAATAGTCTTCTTGCGGAAACCGGAAAATCATTAGCCCGTGGGACTGTTTCTCTGGCTGGCGGTGGCGTTACTGGACTTGCCTCTCTTGTTGGTGCTGATACGACGGCATTTGAATTGGCTAAACAGACCAAGGAATCCACGGAAGCACTGGCTCCTAATCTGGCAACGATCGAAGAATTAAATCGTGTAAAACGGGAATCTGGAACGATAGCTCAGTTATTTACTCCAGAATGGTATGCTACTACGGGAGCTGAGATGATTCCCAACCTTTTTGCTTTTGGTGGAACTGGTGCAGTTGCATTTAAGGGTGCATCCTTACTTTTTAAGGCCAAGAAACTTCAATTCCTGGCAACGGCCGCATCTTTGGGCACAGTCGAGGGAGGGGTGGAGTCTGGAGCTGCGTTGGTTGATTTAGAAACCAGGAAGCAAATGGCAGAAAAATCTCTTCAATTCCTTGAAGGATTGCCAGATGAGATTAGGGATGGATTGATCAATGAGGGCGTGATGGAATCATCTTCGCATTACCAACAAATAATCGATGCCGGTAGTAATCCAGATGTAGCCTCTGCTGTTGCCGCTGATGTTTTTCAGAAGAATATTGCGTTTAATGCGATAACCAACTCTTTGGGACTTGGGTTCGGGAAGGTTGCTGTATCCAAGCTATTTAGCGGTATTAACAAGAAAAACCTTCCAACTATATTGGCTTCATTCACTGCGTCACTGGCCACTGAACCTGAACAAGAATTACGGCAGGATGAGTTTATTGATTCGTCAATATTGGAAAATGTTTTCAAGAAATCAGTTGATAATAACCTTCTCAGTTCGAGATTGTATGAGGCGATAACAGGGACAGACCAGGATAAGAAAGATACAGCACTAGCTGCCTTTATCATGGGAGCCCGGAATCCTATTGTGACTCTGGCCAGTGATATCTCGGAATCTGGCTCCGTCGCTGAGGCCGCCATTAAAATACAAGAGGGATTGCAGGCTTTAAGAAGTAAAAAGAAAACTGAGCCACAAGATGTTGATGCAGAGGAAATAAACATACCTGATACACAACCCCCCATTCCGGAAATACTGAATTCCGAAATAGATATAGACGCTTTAGATAAGGAGATCCAAAATGCCGGTAGTGTTGGAGAACAAGTGGCAATCATCCAGCAAGCTGCACAGGAAATTAATGACCGTAATATTGATCTTATTGATGAAGATCTTGCTTTGCAGGTTGAAGAGCGACGACTGTTCGAAGAGGAAAAAGGAAAACAATCCAGAGAGCTAGCGTTAACTGAAAGAGCAACCCAAGAGTTGACTGATGACGAGGGCAATATTCTTGACGAGGATGGCGGCGTTATTAAGTTTGATGCTGATCAAAACAATAATGTTTTCAAAAATACAAACAATGAGCTATTGGTTAGGGATATCCAAGGGCAACGGGCGACGGTTGAGGAAGCACAAAAAAGGCTTGATGCATTTGATTTCAACTTTAAGAATGTTGAGATTGTTGAGTCTTTTAGGGATCTACCTTTCCCAAAGAAGCAAGAACTGTTATCTGGCGTAATTAAGCCCGGGGAAGAAAATTTAATACAGGGGATGTTCAGTAAGGCTGACAATAAGGTATTCATCCTTGCCGGAAACATACGGAAGAATGACCTTGATGTTGTTTTACTTCATGAGATAGCTGGGCATGCTGGCCTCCAAAATTTCTTTGGACCGATCAGGCTTAATAAAATGCTCAGTCAGGTCATAAATACAAGTGACGAAAAAGTCCAAAAGCAACTTAAGGATATAGCCACTGACCTTGAAATTGATCTAAAAAATCCAAAGGGCGCTATTCTCGCTTCTGAGGAAATGTTGGCATTTATTGCAGAGAATCCCAGAAAGGCACCGAACTTATTCCAGACGATCATTGCTTCAATAAAGCAAGTCCTTCGGGATTTAGGATTCACTAAAAACTTCAGTGATAATGATATTCGTGTCATGCTGGCCAGGGCCAGGACGGCCAAGAGTGATGGTTCTGGAAGGACTGAGATTTCTGGACAGAATGTTCTTCGTAAGGACAAAACTCCAAGGGCTTCATTGGAAGATGAGATAGTTTCTCAGAATGTTGGAAAAATTCTTCGAGGTGGCGGCATAACAGATAAACAGGTAGCTAGTCAGTTAAAGAAATCTGGACTTAACGTGGATGCCGCCCCTGATCTCGTTAACCTTGCCCGGGCCGTTGCAAAAACAATAAAGGAAGATATTAAGAAAACCCCTAAAAAAGGAGCACGGATAAGTGATCTCAGAAAACGTCAAAAAGAAGTTTTTGAAAAAGGTTTCAAAGCTGGTCAATTCACTGCGGAAGCTAAGGCTATTATTGAACAGCGTATTGCAGATAAGAAGCAGGCCAGTAGAGAGGAGCAAGATCAGAGAAGATTCGCAGTTAGAGAAGACAAGAGGAGAATTAATGAGAAAGCTCGGGCGAAGAAAAAGGAAGATTCGTTTAGGCAAAAAATAAGAGAAATAAAAAAAGATCTCAACGATAGATTTCAACGACACATAAATGACACACAGGCTTTTCAGAAAGAAGCTCAAAAATGGATGATTGAGAATGACGTTCCATTAAGGGAGCGTGCTAAACTTACTGATGCTATAAGGTCGATAGGGACTGCTAAATCAGAACGCGTAAGATTCCTTAGATTTGAGTCTGTAATTAATCGTGCTCAAGATCTAAAAATGCAGTCTCAGAAAAGAGAGGATTTAGCTAAATTAGATCGCTTAATCAAGAAGTCTCTCAAGGTTAAGAAAAATAAAAAAGGAATTGTTATATCTCCAACAAGGGAGGCACTTAACAGAATTTCTCCAATCCAGGAAATAGTGAAAATGCCATTGCGCGATTTTGACATTTCATTTGAGGGGATTGTTAAACAAATTGAGGACCTTCGATCTGATAATAAGTTTGATGAGGCCGCCGATCTTGAATCTACTCAGATTGATCTAATGATTTTTGGCGCATTAAAAGATCGTGAGCCTGATGTTGTGAGAAATGCCCTGGAAACTTTCGAATCTATACTTGCTGGACAACGTGAAGATCATAGAAAATTTTTAGAAGAACGCAAGGCTCGCTGGGATAAATCTAGGAATGAGATAACCAGAACTCTAGGAGAGGTTAATGAATTTGATTTCCAAAATGAGAGGAACAAGCCAAAGGGAAATATTGCAAGAATTAAAGAAACTCTTGTTTCAACGGTAAATAAGCACTTATCTCTTGAGCAGAAATTGGAAAAACTTGCAGATTTTGACCTAACAGGCGGGCTTGAAAAAATCACAGATATGTGGCGTCGATTCTTTTGGGAAGCAAATCAACAAGAAACTTCTGAAAATCGTAGAGTCAAAAGAGAGCTTGATTCACAGATAAGAAAAATATTCAACATCAGTGAGCAAACCGGAAAGCAGGAATTATTTTCCGGCAATAATGCTGATGCTAAACTTGCGGAAATAAGCTCTAAAAGGGTTAATATTTCAATAAAGCCACGAGAAGATGGCCCTAGGAAAGATCTAGAAATGAATCTTGGGCAGGCTCTTTATGTTTGGCTTACCATGAATCAACCGCAACTTTCAGAAAATATGGCCAAGAATGGATATGATACTGAGACTTTAAATCAGCTTACGGAAATAATTCCACAAGAATTAATCGATTTAGGAAAGTGGATGCAGAAGAATTTAGATTCGGAATATGATTCCATTAACGCTGTTTATCGCAAGCTCCATGGCGCCGATATGCCAAGAAATGTTCGATATTTTCCATTCAGTCCGGATGTTAGGGATAAGTCTCAGACAGATTCAGAGCAATTCAATAAGGCATTAATGGATTCTAACACAATGATGAATGGCGCCCTTATCGCCAGAGTTCGCCATAATATGAAGATAGATTTTTCTCAGGATGCAATAAGCAAGTTTTTGACACATAAGTATAATATGAATCGGTTTAAGGCTTATGCTGAGGGCGGAAAAGAGTTCTTTGCTGTAATTGGCAAGGATGAGGTTAAGAGAACTATCCGTCATAATTTAGGGGATACGTTTTTTAACGAGCTTACTAGCCACGCCGCCCAGGTCATGGATGGCGGCAATAAGACTTTTGTAAGAAATCTGACTGTTGGGAAATTAAAGTCTTTATTTATTGTAAAGGCTCTTGGTGGAAATCTTGGAGTATTCTTTAAGCAGCTTGTATCTTTCCCTGCGTATTGGCAGAGAATGAGCACTCCAGATTTTTTTAAGACACTTGCAACCGCATGGACTCCAGAAGCAATAGCGGATTATAGAAAACTTATAGATACTGAATTCGTCCAAAATAGATGGAATCAGGGAAACCATATTGAAGCACTGTTTATTTTAGATCGAGCTAGGGAAAAAGGATGGTTTCAGAGGGCGCAAAGATTGAGCCTAATAACTACTCGTATTGGAGATTTGGTCCCTATCTTAATAATGGGGAGGACTATATACAACCAAACTTTTGCAGAGCAGAAATCTTTGGGTAAGTCAGATCAGGAAGCGGCAAAGATGGCTGAATTCGTTTTTGGTTCAATGACTGAACAAACACAACAATCTTCCGGATGGAAGGATAGGACGAATTGGCAGAGAGGGGGGACTCTTGGAGAGGTTTTCTCAATGTTCCAGACATCACCAAGGCAATACACTACTAATGGAATACGTGCTATTCAAAGGGCTAGGAAGCGAGGTGACCGACAAAGCAGGCTTGATGCTGCAAAGGCTACTTTTATCTTTTTTGGAATTCTTCCTGCTTTATTCACGGCAGTGACTCAATTGTTTAATCAAGGTGTTTTAGGTAGAGACGACGATCGTGATGATGATGAGATTTGGAGAGATTACATGGTTGATATTCTTAAGAGTCCACTAACAGGAATGTTTCTAGTTCGGTTCATGAGTGACAACCTTATTCGTAGAGCCATTACTGGTAAGTTTAATTTTCACGGTGAAGATATTGCTATACTAGGACTAGAACAAGACTTGATAAACCTGTTCAATGCGGGCTATGGTATAGTATCAGATGAGCAAGAGGTTATCGAAAATCTAGAAAAAGTGTTCCCCGCTGTTAAGCAAGGAAAAGAGATAACGCAAAGGATTATAAAATGAGTGTACCATCTATTGATAAACTGAAGAAATTTTACCAACCTGACGGGATAGTAACTCAATTCTTCTATCAACATCAATTTGAAAAAAAAGAAGACATCAAGGTAGTTTTACTGAATACGGTTACCGGCGTTGCGGATACTCTTCTTCTTGACATAAATTATTCGATTTTTGCTGTAAATGACGATTATACAAATGGTGCAACCATAACTACTACAGTAGCTTATGATAGTGATCATGAAATAATAATCCAAAGAGTTGAAGAAGATTCCCAGGATGTAGATTTCACAGAGGGACATATTCGTCAATTACGAGCCATGGAAGATGGTTTAGATAAATTAACCAGACTTTACCAACAGCTCAAGGATGAATTGTGTAATACTTTACGAACTCCATTTTATGAAAGACCTCTAGGGGAACTTCCAGGAATTCTTGATAGAGCTGATAAACTGTTAACCTTTGATTCGAATGGTGTCCCTCAGACCACTGTTTTAGATCCCAGTATAGGACAGCAGGCAAAGGACTCCATACAGCTTGTAGGAAATGAATTTTCATTAGTTAATGACGAGGCGACTCCACCGGCCAATAGCCATTATGGAACGGATGCACTTAGCCAACGTGGGTATCTAGCTAATCCAGTTGGCCCTGAACAAGACGCATTGAACGGAACCAGGATATCCTCTCATGTGAATATTGCTGCTGCAATTGTGGATGCCCAGGCTAATAATCGTCCAATAATCATTGATGAAATTACAGATATTGACAATACGACAACCATTAGGCAGCTAGCGGAAGTTACAGACACGTCTAACCCAGTTGCTTTTGGCTCTCCAGCTCAAATAACAAATCCAACTAATCAACCTATAACTGATGGCGGGTTTCAATTTCAAATAAATGCGTTATTGAACCCCTTATCTCTTGCTCCTACAGAGCCTCTTGGTGTTGGTGTCGACGTTATCGGAATCCCTGTAACTTCGCATAATTTTGTACCTGGGCAGTTGATTGTAATATCTGGAACAACCAACAATGATTACAATGATTTTTACGAAGTTCTTGGCGGAACTACACCAACGCATATTCATATAAAATCTCCAAAGCTTTCTAATTTTAAGAACACTGATGAGATTAGAGTTTGTCGATCTCACACTTTTCAAAATTTAGGAACGAATAAAACTGGGAAAGATTTTATCAACAATAATATTGACCTTAATGCAATAGATGAGGGCGCAGGTCTTGTATCTTTGCCGGTTATTCGTAATGAAGCTCAGAAAGGCCAATGGATTTCTATTCGTGGATGCAGTGTTCCGGAATACAATGGCGAGTTCAAATTACAACCTGGAACTTTCTGTGATAGAATCTGGATCTTAGCAACCTACGTACCTTATACCCCGACAGGAAATGAGAGATATGCCTTAAATGGAACTTATGCTCGTGACCGTGGATGGATGCAGAAGATTGATAAAAACCTTTCTAATGCTACAGCTCAATCTGGGGCAGCAACTAGAATTAGAGCTAAGGATCACAGCTTTCCGGCTGGACAAATTATCACAATTTCCAATGCTGTTCCTGCCACATATAATGGCACTTGGACGGTTCAGGCATCTTCTAATCAAACATGGCTTGATATAAATAAACCGTTTGTTTCTGAGGTTATTGAGGGTGGATTAGTTTATGTACCCAAAATGACTGGGATACCGGTTTACAATCAGGATTTTGACAGAAAATCGAAAATAAGAATATCCGGAACAACGGATTACGACGGTGATTGGAGTTGCCACTATTTAACCGATAGAGCATTACAAGGTTTTCATGAGATCGTTATTGAAACTCCATATATAGAGAAAGAATTCACCGCTGGCCAAATTGATAGGATTTATGCTAGAGTGACAACTCCAGTTGCTCATGGATTTGCCAAAGGAGATATAATAAGTGTTGAGAATGATGCCACATATAATGGAACTTACACAGTTCTTCATGTACAAAGTACCACTCAGTTCGATATTGAGATAATTAATAATTATTCAGTAAGTGTAACTGATGGTGAATTTGATCTTGCGGCAACCTTCAAAAAAGAGATTAGGACTATCCGTATTGTAAGGGAAGTATCAGACACTTTAGGATTCTCTAGTGGATTTGTATCTATAAGAAATACAACATCTTACAATGGAAGAAAGCGGGTGATTGGATTTTCTAAGAGTAATCCAGGGCTTGGCTTTGACCAGTTCGATATCAATCTTGCAGCTCCAATTGAAGCGATTGTTGGTGGTAATGTTCGCCCTGTTATCGTGACCATTCCAAATGATGTCCAATTGATTTTTCCAGATGGCCAGCATTATTTGAGAATAATGAATAATATCCAGCTTGTTCTTGACGCTAAGGTTATCGCCAGTGATCATCAGAAGATATTTGGAATGTTTGATGATAATGAGCCTTTCCTTGAACGTGCCCGGGTAAACTTTAGAAATAGCGGAATGACCTCATCTTTTGTTTTACACTGGGGAGGTAGAAATGTAAATGATCAGTCTTTTGCGGCGGAGACAAGTGATGCGGTGAGGCATGCTTGGAATACTGCATTTGATTCTGGTTGTGAAGTTGTTTTTGGAAGAGGCACATATCTTCAATCATATCCATTAATAGAAGATGTTAATGTTGAAGGAATTACAACTAATAGACTACGCGGTCAATCTTCTAGACAAACCAGATGGAAACAGGCGGATTATAGTAATGAACCTGTTTTAATAATGCTAACAAATAATTGGCATAATTCTGTTTGGGAACTAATGGATGTTGAAGGTGATATTCGATTCAATAACAATATGCAGCCACAAACTGCCATGGTTTACCTTGAGGGATTCAATTGGCTAGTAAAGGACGTTCATATTCATGAGTCTGCACAGTGGGGGATATATGTCTCTGGAGGGCAATCTAATGATTGTAATTTTAGAGGTATTGAATCAGAATCCAATTTTTGGGCTAACTTGGTTATTTATGCCCCAACATTAGTGAGTGTTACTTTTTGTTCTTTTGAGGATTCACAGCTTGGACTTAAATTCGTCCCTAAATTAAATAGTGATAGAAGAACTCCTAATGCACAACAACCAACGGTTATTAGTAATTACTTTGAATCAAATGATATTGATATTGTTATGCAGGGAATATCTGCCGCAAATATCCAAACAATGCGTAATGGCGGTGGAACAAATACTAGAAATATAATATTAAGGAAAGATCCTTATCTTAATGTTCCTTGTAGAAATATTGAAATTCATGGCAATCAATCAACTCAATTGAAGTTGGATGTTGAAGATGAATGTGGTACGGGGGTTACTGTGTGGTATCCGGCAAGCAAGACTATAAATCAAATTATCTCTGATAAGACTGGGGATATTGCACGAGATAGAAAAGGAACCAATCCTTATAGGTGTGCTTTGATTAATGGACTCCCACAGGGACAGAATTTTCTTGACTGGAGTCATCCATCATTTAATCTAAATCCTGGAATCCCAAATGAACCTTTCGGAGATGGATCAAATCTCTGGAATGGGACTACAATCTTACCTCAAAGATTTGGATATCTTCAGAAGAATTTATCTGGTGTTGAGGTTAATGTTGTAACTCGCTGGGAGACGCGTGCTGAGAGAAATTTCCTATTTATAAACCAACCGCTAAACGCTGGCACATATTACTTCCGATTCCTTGGAAGGATTAATGTTGCCTGGAATGTTCAAGCTCAACTACGACAAGGTGTATCTGGCGTTTTTTATAACTGGATTCATAATGAATGGATATCTGATGACATAGATTATCCTGGAAACCGATTCGATCTTGTTTTTTGGGACGAATCAGAGTTTGTTTGCTTGCCTCCAGTCTCTACTTCAATAACAAGGCAATTCCGAATGAATCTTGTTTTTAATGATGGAGAGGGTCAGCCTGCCGTTCTTGAATATGTCGATTGCGTGACAATGATAGATGACCCATTAATTCACAAAAGAAACGGAGAAATAATTGGTTACGGCTTTGACGAAAACTGGGTTAAGAAATATTTCAATACGGTCGGAACCAAAACTCTAACTTATTGGGATAGGGATGTTCACTATGATGCTACTGCCGGGGCATTCCAAGTGAACCTCCCTCCTAATCCTGAAGATGATCACACTATTGATTTTGTTGAAGTAGGAAACAGCACAAATAACCTAACAATAGATGGTAATGGAAAATTAGTAGAAGGTGTTGTTAATGTAGTTTTTTCAACAGCACGACAAATTAAACACCTTGTTTTCAGTGCCGACATAGATGAATGGATAGTTGAATAATGAGACCTTATAATCAGCCATACGAAGGACATAATTACACAAAGCAGTTCGATTTATGGACTGCAATGGGACAGCATAAAAACGTCAAGCCAGGTGTGATTCTTGGAGAAGCAATAAATGTCACCGCAGCAAATACGCCATCCGAAATATGGCTAGTAGGAAATGTTTACACTGGATTTAATGCTGTTGGAGACGAAAGTACTAGGGTTGTGAGCACAATTAATAATGATAATGGAACACTAGTTACACAAGGAATTATTGATGAAGGTTCAAAAAACACATTGTTTGACGCTGATGTTGATTTTATTGCTGCCGGTGTAGCTGTTGGAGATATTATCTTAAATGATACCCAAGCTATCCATGGAATTATTACATCTGTAGCTACAAACACATTGGTTGTTTACAGGATGGAGACTGATAATCGCGGAGTCCATGGTATAAATAATAAAGGTGACGCTTACCGGATAGCTACGACGGCCGATACTGGCCTAGCGGTTCTTAAGCTTTATGATATGCTTAATTTTAACAGGGAGCGGATTCCTTCACAATTTGTAATTATGAATGGATTCACTTTTCAAGACTTAAATTTTAACGCTTCGTGGTGGAGATCTAAGGGGGTTTTGTTTGGTTCTAATGGATCTAACCTCGGATTGATTTTTACCTCACAATCACCTTCTACTGCGAACTTTGTAAGTTTTATAAACGTTGGTATGGGTCAGAGTCTTGATGGAGTTTCTACTGTCCCTATAGATTCTGTTCGAAGAATGAGAAGTGTAAGTATTAGCATGTCAACAGCGACCGGAGTTGATGGGAGGGCTACCGTTAAACTATCTCATAGACCTTTTGGTGAAGGAGGTTTTGTTACTTCGTGGATTTGTGAAATAACCACACAGTTCCCCGTCCATATGATACCAGTCCATGGCGATATTTATGGGCCAGGTACAGACTTAAAATTTACAATTATTGATGTGTCCGTTGACGGCTCAAGATTCACAGTCCAAGCAGAGTATGATGATTTAATAATACATCCATTACAAGGAGAATAAGAATGAAGGTTACCAAAAAGAAAGTTTATATATCATTACTAATTATAGCAATAATACTTTATGGACTTTTCGGCTTTCGTTTATCACAGGTATTTTTTAGTTCTTCATGTGATAATTGTATTCAGAATTCATGCCCCAAGCACCCTGTCGACACGAGCCTAGAAAGCATTAAGGATAGTGAAAAGCATATCTGGTGATGAATGTCAGAACATACAGTAGATTCTATTTATACAGAGCTTGTTTTGTTAAAACAAAAACTTGAAATTTTAGAGAAAGCCCACTTGCAATTATATAAGTTTTCTCATGATAACCTTACGAAATCAGACTTATTATTAGTAGAAAAAGATATTAATTCATTAACGGAATCAGTTAAAGAAATGAACGAAACCCTAAAAACTATGAAGGATTTCCCACTGATCCGTAAAATAATTTTTACCGGCGTCGGTGTCATAGGAATGGCAATAGTTGCTCTAATAGGCGATATGTTAATTGATTTTATAGGAAAGGGTTAGAGTTATGAAAAATTTATTCTTAATTTTAGCTTTGATTTTTGGTTGTTCATGCGCCAGTGTTTGGAATGGTAAGGATGGCAATTTGAAAGCCATCACTTTGGCTCGTAACATCAATACAAGCAATTGTAATGGCTGTACAGATTTAATTATATCCGCAGAAAATTACCAGTCCGGAGCGTTAACCAGTGTATCAAATGGATTCTTTAATACATTAAAATCGGTTGCAACAGCTATACTGCCACGGGGCATGAGTTCTGAATAGTTTTCCCGTGGTTTTTGTGGAATCCGTATTCGTCCTCGGCTTGTTTTCTGGCGGCAATTGCGTCTTGTTTATTGATAAAGCAGCCTAGATGTATTTGTTTGTCATTGATCCTTATCTTGGCGCGCCATTTATTATTTGTTTTAAGCCAATAAACCCCAGTAGTTCCTGAGGTATTTATTTGGCTTAAAGATTGATTTTTTCCATTAATTTTAGTTGTTGCTGCCCGAAGATTAATTCTTCTGTTGTCGGAACGATTATGGTTCAAATGATCAACTTCTAGAGGGAAAAAACCAGAACTATAAGCAAAACATACTCGGTGTGCAAAATATTTCTTACCAAGAATAACGCCTCCCAGATATCCACGCCCTTGTTCTGCTGTAAATGCCCTTTTGCCAGCATATCGAGTATTCCAAATTTTCCAATCTCTCTCAGTCTTAAACCAATCCTTT
>Ga0224508_10003718_pt1 | contig 12589 bp, 10 predicted proteins | sample SF_Jan12_sed_USG_4_FD_170157 | JGI IMG/M metagenome (GOLD analysis project Ga0224508, IMG submission 170157) | Sediment microbial communities from San Francisco Bay, California, United States - SF_Jan12_sed_USGS_21 | ecosystem: Environmental > Aquatic > Marine > Sediment | place: USA...
AGATTGAAGTGTTGCGACGACACATTGAACTCACCGGGCAAAGCGGACGTCGGCCCCGCGGGGCGGGATGTCCGCGTTTAGCCATAAGCAGTCATCGGCCGTGAGCGAACACATGCCTCACCAACGTCAGGCGGGCTTTTGCGCTGCCAAAGCTGAGTAGGCCATGCAGCCAAAGTCGGCTATTCTCACCTAGACCTGTCTTTGCTATCCGCCCAAGGAGCGTCCTCTTGCCCGCCACACTGCGTGTTGGCATCGATGTCGGTGGAACCTTCACTGATCTGTTTTTGCTCGACGAGGCAACCGGTCATGTCGTCCGGCACAAGCTGTCGTCGACGCCGGATGACCCGTACAAGGCCCCGATTCGCGGCCTGACCGAGATCCTGGAAAAGGCCTGCCGCTCGGCTGACGAGCTTCGCTTCGTCGGTCTCGGCACGACGGTGGCGACCAACGCATTGCTCGAACGCAAGGGCGCGGTAACCGGGCTCATCACTACTCGGGGATTCCGCGATCTGCTGGAAATCGGCCGCCAGAACCGGCCCGATGTGTACGACCTGTTCAAGGGGCGGCCCGAGCCGCTGGTGTCACGGGAACGCCGCACCGAGGTGGACGAGCGCGTCGCCGGCGACGGTGCGGTGATCCGGGCGCTTGACGAGGCGGACGTGCGGCGGGCCATCGAACAGTTGCGCGCCGAGAGCTGCACGAGCGTCGCAATCTGTTTCCTCAACGCCTACGCCAACCCGGAACATGAAAGAATGACCGCGGTAATTTTGCGCGAACACTGGCCCGACGCCGCCCTGACGGTGTCGCAGGAACTGCTGCCCGAATTCCGCGAGTACGAGCGGTTGAGTTCGACTGTCATCAACGCGTCGCTGATGCCGGTGATGAAACGGTATCTCACCCGCTTCGGCGAGGAGGTCGCAAACCTGGGTGTGCTGGAGCCACCCTTCGTCATGAGCTCGGGCGGCGGCGTGGTCAGCCCTGCGCTGGCGGCGGAACGTCCCATCGACACGTTGCTGTCGGGTCCGAGCGGTGGCGTCAGCGGCGCACAGTACTTCGCCGAGGCCATGGGCGAGACGAACCTGGTGACCTTCGATATGGGCGGCACCTCTACGGACGTGAGCCTGGTGCGGGACGGACGGCCCGAGGTTACGCACGCACGAACGATCGACGGGCTGCCGGTAAAGTCGACCGCCATGGACATCCACACTGTAGGCGCTGGAGGCAGCAGCATCGCCTGGATTGACGCCGGTGGCATGCTGCGGGTCGGCCCGCATAGTGCAGGCGCGAATCCCGGGCCGGCCTGTTACGGCATCGGCGGTGACGAACCGACCGTGACCGACGCCAACGTTGTGCTTGGCCGGCTCAATCCGGATTATCTTCTCGATGGCGCGGTGCGAATTGATAAGACCCGTTCGATTGCGGCGATCGAGCGGGTGGTCGCGCGCGAAAAAGGATTGAGCGTCGAAGACGCGGCCGCCGCCATCCTGGCCGTTTCCGATACCAACATCGCCCAGGCGATCCGGTTCGTTTCGGTCCAGCGCGGCCTCGATCCCCAGGATTTTGTTCTCGTGGCGTTCGGCGGCGCCGGGCCATTGCACGCCGCCGCGGTCGCGGAGGATCTGGAGATGGCGGTCCTTGTGCCGGAAAGCCCGGGCGTTCTCTGCGCCACCGGCGTGCTCGCCAAGGATGTACAGATTGATCTCAGCCGCACCCGCCTGATGCAGCAGACCGAGCCGGGCTGCGCGGAACAGCTGGGTGCGATCTTTGCCGAGCTGGAGAGCCGGGCCGTGGAGACCTTCCGGTCTAACGGCCTTGGCGTCGAGGGCCTTATGGTCGAACGCTCGGTCGATGCGCGCTATGTGGGCCAGAATTACGAGCTGCGGGCGCCGCTCGCCGCCGATGATCTCGGGGCGCAGGCCATGGACGCGGTCAAGGCCGGCTTCGATGCGGCGCATGAGCAGTTCTATGGCTATCGGCAACCAGAACAGGAGGCCGAATGCGTAACCTTCCGGCTGCGGGCATCGCTTCCGGTCCCGCGGCCCGAACTGGCGGGTCAGGCCGCAGCCGAACGCACCGGGCCGCTTACGCCGCGCGTGCGGCGGAAGGCTTTCTTCGAGAGCGCGGGCGGGTTCGTCGACTGTCCGGTCTATGCGCGGGACGACCTCCGGCCCGGCGACGCGCTCGCCGGCCCTGCGATCGTTGAGCAAATGGACACGACCACCGTTCTGCCGCCGGATTTCGTGGCCCGGGTCGATGCGGTCTCCAACCTGCGCCTTGCGCGCGATCGATGAGGCGTGCGCCATGAGCTTCGCGTTAACTGAAGTGATTGCGAGCGGACTGGAGGCGGCGGCATGGGAAATGTGCGCCAGCCTGATCCGCACGGCCTATTCGCCCAACATCAAGGAGCGGGCGGATTGTTCCACTGCAATTTGCGACGCAGCGGGACGTACGCTGGCGCTGGCGACGCACGCTCCGGCGCATCTCGGTTCCACCCTGCGGCTGGTGGACGCGATCTTCGCGCGATTTTCGCTGGAGACCATAAAGCCCCGGGACGTCTTCTTCGCCAACGATCCTTATATCGTCGGCGTTACCCATCTCAACGATTGCACGGTCGCCGCGCCGATTTTCGTCGGTAACGACCTCGTCGGTTTCGCCGCTGCGGTCGCACATCATTCCGATGTCGGCGGCCGTGTCCCCGGCAGCGAGTCCGGCGATTCCACCAGCATCTATCAGGAAGGCATCCGCATCCCGCCGGTCAAAATCTTTGATGACGGCGTGATGCGAAAGGATGTCTGGGAGTTATTCCTGCTGAATTCGCGCACACCGCATTTCAGCGATGGCGACCTGCATGCCCAGACCGCGGCCAACACGCGCGGCATCGAGCGGGTGCAGGCGCTTTACGCGCGTTACGGCGCAGAGACCATGACGACAGCAATTGCCGATATGCTGGACGCCACAGAGCGCCGCGCCCGTGCGCGGATCAGGGAAGTCCTGCGCGACGGCGTCTACGAAGCCGAGGATTGGCTGGATGAGGACGGCATCAGCGACAATCCCGTAAGACTGGCGGTGAAGACGACGATTTCCGATGGTACCGTCAGCTTCGATTTCTCGGAATGCGGCGCGCAGATCGGGTCGGGAAAGAACATCCCGCTCACCCACACCATGGCGACGGTCTATTACTGCACAAAGTCCTTCGTTGACCCGACGTTGCCGGTGAACGAGGGGCTTTACCGGACGATTAGCGCCGTTACGCCGGAAGGCTCGATCGTCAATCCAAGGCCGCCGGGCGGTGTCAGCTCGCGTAACCTGACCTCGATGATCCTTGCCGACGCTATCCTCAATACCTTCGGCCAAGCGGCGCCGGAGCGGGCGATGGCGGCGGGCGGCCCTTATCAAGGGATCATCCTGGGCGGCTGGGACCCGGCGCGGAACAGATATTATGTGGATTACGAGAATTTTGCCGGCGGACAGGGCGGCTCTACTCTGGGCGACGGGACGGATGTTTATCAGATCCACATGACCAATACGTCCAACTTGCCGATCGAGGTGATGGAACTGGAATTCCCGGTCCGTGTCGAGCGCTACGAACTGATTCCCGACTCCGGCGGTCCGGGCCTGTATCGGGGCGGGCTCGGCGTTTACCGCGACCTGCGTATCCTCGCGCCCGATACGGAACTCGCCAATCGCAGCGCGCGGCAGAAATTCCCACCGCCGGGTCTCGGCGGTGGCGGGAATGGCAGCATGGGCGTTTACCTGCTCAATCCGGGAAGCGACAGCGAGGCGAAACTACCCTCGACCTGTTCGGAATACCCGCTCGGTGAAGGCGACCTGCTGAACATCGCGACACCGGGTGGCGGCGGCTACGGTGATCCGTTCGCGCGCGATCCCGAGTTGGTCCTCCGGGACGTCCGCGGCGGCAAGGTCAGCCGCGCCGCCGCGCGTGACGTTTATGGCGTTGCCGTCGCTAATGACGGAACGATGGACACGGCGGAGACGGCACGGCTGCGTAGGCGCTGAGAGCAGGAATATCGACGTGGCAAAATCCGCACAAAAATCCCACAGTCCGCAAGCCGAAGGCCCACTCCGCGGGCTGCGCGTCATCGACGCCGGACAGATGATCGCCGCGCCGCTCTGCTGCACCTTGCTGGCGGATTTCGGCGCGGATGTCATCAAGATCGAGCACCCGGTTTACGGCGACGCCATGCGCACGCGCCCGCCGGAGAAGGACGGCAAGTCGCTCTGGTGGAAGGTGATCGCCCGCAACAAGCGCACCATTACACTCGACCTGTCCAAATCCGAAGGGCAGGACCTTTTAATGCGCCTGGCGGAATCGGCCGACATATTGGTCGAGAATTACCGGCCCGGCACGTTCGAGCGTTGGGGGCTGGGCTACGACGTGCTGTCCGCGCGCAACCCCGGCCTCGTCTTCGTTCGCGTATCAGGCTATGGCCAGACCGGTCCCTACGCCGCGCGCGGCGGTTACGGCACGGTGGCGGAAGCCTTCACCGGCCTGCCGTCCTTTACCGGTTTTCCCGACAAGCCGCCGACGCTCACCTCCTCCTTTGCCATGGCGGATTCGGTGGCCGCGAATTTCGCTGCGATGGCGGCGATGTTTGCTGTCTACGAGCGCGACCAGGGCGGCTCCGGCAAGGGACAGGTGGTCGATGTCAGCCTCTATGAGCCACTGTTTCGCCTCATCGAGTTTCAGGCCATCGCCTATGACCAGACCGGGCTGGTGCGCGAACGCATCGGCAACCGCTCGACCACGGACTCGCCGCGCAATGCATACGAGACGAAGGACGGCCGCTACATAACGATTTCCGCCAGCACGCAGAAGAGTTTCGACCGGCTGGTAGACGCCATGGGCATGCCGGAGCTGTCGATCGACGACCGCTTCACGGACGCGCTGCGTCGCCAGCGCAACGCCGATGCACTCGACGTTATCATGGCTGGCTGGTTCCGCCGTTATGATTACGGGGATGCGCTGCGGATTCTCGAAGCGGGCGAGGTGGTGACCGGCCCCATTCTCACCATCGCCGACATCTTCAAGGACCCGCATTACGCGGCGCGGGAGACGATTGTATCCGTTCCCGATGCGGATTTTGGCCAAGTGCGAATGCAGAACGCGACGCCGCGCATGACCCGCACGCCGGGCCGGGTGCGCCATGCCGGCAAGGGACATGGCGAAGACAATGAAGCGATCTACTGTGGCGAACTGGGATTGAGCCGAGAGGAGCTCGGGCGGCTGAAAGCGGCGGGCGTGATCTAACACGCGGGGCCTGGACTGAGGAAATTGGAAGAAGAGAAGGAAAGGGGAGCGGCGGATGCCAACGGGAGCCTATGACGGCGTGTATATCGTCGGTGCCGGACAGACGCCTTACGTGAAGCGCACGGAGAAACCGGTCCAGCGGCTGATCTGGGAGGCCTCGGATCTGGCGCTCGCGTCTGCCGGTCTCGGCTGGCGGGATGTGGACGGGCTCGGCATCACCTGTTTCACGCTGGCGCCGGACAACGTCACCACCATGGCCGAGCATATGGGGCTGGAATGCCGCTGGCTGTCCCAGGGCCTATATGGCGGCGCATCGGGCATCATCGGCATGATGGAGGCGGCCCGCGCCATCCAGGCAGGCGACGCCGAGGTCGCGGTCATCGTCGCCGCCGACGCGTTCGATGTGTCCTCGCATATGAGCATGAGCCGCAATCCCGGCCAACATGACTACATGGGTCCCTGGGGCTATGGCGCGGCGAATGGCGTGTTTGCGCTGCACACCCGGCTGTATATGGAACGCTACGGCGCCACCCGGGAAGACTTCGGCCGCTTCTGTATCGCGTTGCGCGAGAACGCGCTGCTGAACCCGAATGCGCTGTTCGACACGCCGCTGACCATGGAGGATTACATCGACGCGCGGCCGATTGCCGAACCGATCCATCTGTTCGATTGCGTCCACCCCTGCTGCGGCGCGGATGCGGTGGTCCTGGCCAGCGAGGCCGTGGCGGCGCGGCTCGACGTGCCCAAGGTGCGGATGCTCGGTGGCGGCGCGATCCACAACTATCCGGCGCACGACATCTATGCCATGAGCGCCGGGTGGGAAACCTATCGCGACCGCATGTTTGCCCAGGCGGGCCGTGGCCCCGGCGACATGGATTTCGTGCAGCTCTACGATGACTATCCGGTGATGTCGTTTATCCAGCTCGAAGGGCTGGGCTTCGCGGAAATGGGCGGTGCGCCGGCATTGATCCGGGAGAATGACTGCACGGTCCGCGGCACGCTTCCGCTCAACACGGGCGGGGGACAGCTCTCGGCCGGGCAGGCCGGCGCGAGCGGCGGCATGATCGGTGTTTACGAGGCTGTGGTGCAGCTTCGCGGCGAGGCCGGCGCGCGCCAGGTGAAGGACTGCGAACATGGCGTGGTCACCGGCTACGGCGCGGTCTCCTACGGGCGCGGACCGTCGGCCAGCGCCTGCATTCTGGCACGCGCGTAACAGGGAGAAGGCGAGCCATGAGCGACAAACCCGACCCTCGGATCAACGCCATCAACCGGGCGTTTTGGGACGCGTGCAACCGGGACGAATTCCTGCTGCAACGCTGCAAGGCGCCGGCATGCGGGCGTTTCGTATATTTCCCGCGCGTGTGCTGTCCCTACTGCGGGGGTGGCGACCTCGAATGGGCGCAGCCGTCGGGCCTCGGCCGCATCGTCAGCTTCTCGCGCATCCATCGCCCCCAGCATCCGAGTTTCTTCGACGAGGCGCCGTACTATTTCATCGCCGTCGAGCTCGCCGAGGGGCCGCTGATGTACAGCCGGCTCGACCGCGACCCGGAAAGCGAGGACGGGCTGATCGGCCACGCGGTCAAGGTCGTGTTCGCCGACCATACTCCGAAGCAGCGGTTGCCCTTCTTCCGACTTGTATGAATGCCGAGGGCATCGCGATACAGCAGTTCGTAAACAGCCGCGACGGTTACCTCGCAAAACGGAAGTTAGTAGGTCGAATGTCTGCTGCTGGGGGAAGACCGGACATCGATCAGGAGCACCGGAGAGTCCGCTAATAGCCAAGAGCTGCCGTCCCGATCACAATGCCGGACGCCAAACGAATTCGCGTCATCACGGCAGGAATTAGCCCCATCGTGAAGATCTGATCTGCGTTCGAGAAGAGAATTGCGCGTCCTCATGCGGTCAGCGATTGCCCACCCAGCCGAGCTTGATCGGCGCCACGTCGACCTTGAAGAAGGCATGCTTCACGAAGCCAGGGAGCCACCAGGCGCGCCCGACCACTTTGCCCGGCAACATCGTGTTGTTAAATCGGCCATAGGTGCAGACGATCAGCTCGCGGACGGGCACCCCGCCCACAGGGTCGTATGGCGATGACGTCAGTCTGACTGTTCCGGCGCCGCATCGTACATCTGGGCGGGGGCGCATCACGATAGGCTCCGCGACGAGCCGGGGCAGATAGTCGAAGCCGCGCATGGTGGGCGCCGTGAAGTGCTTGAACATGTAGGCGGTCACGGTGAACGAGCCCGGGGAAGCGGGATCAGGCACACCGGTCATCGCGATTTTCTCGACGCCATCAGTCGTCTGGGGGTCGACCTCGACACGGAGGATCTCTGTTCCCTTGCGCACCGCGCTCCCTATTACAGTGGAGCCGTTTTTCTGGAGTGTGATCTGTTCGGCCATCTTCTTGGGATAGCCAAAGACCTCGCGGCCCCCGACCATTGCCATGTCATCGTCGACGGGCATCGACAAGCAGTAGAGACCCGAGCGGCCGCGGTGCTCGGCCTGAACGAACAGGGCGGCCTCGTTGTAGACCGTGCCGAAACTCGTCTCGGGATACTTGGCCACGAAGGCCAGCGCCAAGGGGGTCTTCGGCACCCTGAGGGGACGCGGGAGAATCGTGGATAGCACGCTCGCATCCGTACGAAAGACCGCAGCGACCATCTCGGCTCCAGGGAACTCCGCTGACCAGTCGGCCTTCTGAAGCTGCTTCAGCTCGTGTCTATCGAGTGCGTACAGCACGGCTCGGGCCTCTTTCCTCATTGTGAAAACTATTCAACCAATCGAGGATCTCGCCGGTCGCCAGATCAATCCGGCCGACTTGGCAGTGTTGGTCTCCACCTTCCTCGGCGGTGAAGAGCCGAGTTCGAACGGATCGGGCTGCTGTCAGAGCGGCTCTTTGAAGCTCGAGGAACTCGACGGGGACGAAATGATCATTTTCGCCTGCCAACAGCAACACGTCTTGCTCGATCAACGGCGACAAGTCCTTCGTTTGGTATCGCGTGAACTCGTAGAGATAGTCGAACGGGGTTTCGGAACCGGTGATGTACATGCCGTGGGTGATCATCCAGTCCACCGCATCGTCCTGCTTTCGGATGGCAGTCGCCATGGCGTTGATCGCGTCCTGGTCGCCGTTGCGGATCGCAGCGAAGAAGCTCTCGGGCTTGTCGCGATTGTAGCCTCGCAAGGCATCCCAGATGACGTTCCAGGCCACGACGTGCCGAACCCTGGGTTCGTAGGCCGCCGCTCGAAGCGCGAGATAGCCACCGAGGCTGACGCCGATCAGGGTGACGCCGTCCAGCTCGAAGAAGTCGAGCACCGCCGCGACTGGCTTCTCCCACTCATGTGTCATCTTCAGGCCTGAGCGCAGCGGGCGACCCTGCCCTGGGCCCTCGAAGATGATCACGGTGTACCCGGCGGCCGGAAACTCTCGAAAGTAGAGGTAGAACTCTTCGATGAACGAATCGAATCCGCCGTGCAGGACGACGACACCCTTTTGGTCGTTGGCGGGGAGCCGAATGGCCGGCAGTGAGGAGCCCTCGTAGGGGACGTTGAACACCTCAAGGTTCTCGTGCTTCGTTGCCGCGTAGAAGCAGCGGGAGAAGTCTTCATAGGCGTTCGCCTTCTCCGGCACGCCTTCCGGCAGGAAGAACTCGGACATCCGGTGGTAATAGGCCGCATGCATCAACCGTCCTTCGCCCTCGGCTCTTTGCGCCAGCATGTTCCATTGGTCGAACCAGGCCTTCGGATCAAATTCTCGAAGCTTCGGCGCAATCTCCAATAGTTCTTCCTCACGGCAAGATTCTGCGCCGTGTGTGAGAACGCGATTCATCTGAAAGTTGAGATTGTGAAGCGGCAAGAGCTGTTTAAACGCCATTTTGATCTCCTTGTGCTGCGAGGGGGTGCGCCAAAAGCGGTGCCACTGCGGCACGGTCGTGACTCGGGACGATGAGCATATCGGGCAACGCTCTTTTCAGCGCACGCACTTTGGCCCAGCTCTCTGCAAGCACCTCTTGCTCCCCGGTGCCCGGGAACTGGTCGTTCATGAGCAGATCGGTCCGGTAGCAGAGGTCGCTCACGAACAGGATGGGCGGATCTACACGTAGGAACACCGACAGCGAGCCGTCGAGGTGTCCCGGCGTAGGCAGCAGCACGATCGACCCATCGCCCATGAGATCGTGTCCGTGGGCGAACGGCTGCAAGGTGGCGTTTTCGAGCGGCGCGTATTCGATCTGCCGCCACATCGCGCCCGGGATCTCGATGTCGCGACGCAATACCCCCTCTCGCTCAGAATGAGGTCTGAGCATGTGATCCCACGCTTCCTTCGAGGTGATGAGCTCCGCTCGCGGAATGTCCGCGATGCCGCCGGCGTGATCGAAGTGAAGATGCGTGATGATGGCCTTGTCGACGTCTTCCGGCGCGATCCCAGCGCGACGCAGCTGAATCCCGAGCGCATCCTCGGGCTCGATGTGGAATCGGAAGATCTTGTTCATGATCACGCGCGTGATCGGATCGGGCCAGAACTCTGGGTCTGTCGCGATCCGCGGCGCCATGCCCGCATCGACGAGGATGACGGCGTCGCGGTGCTCGATGACGAAAACGCTGATCGGCAGCCCCTCGACGCGTTCACGTCCGAAGAAGATCCACAACAGCGCATTCCAGGGACTTCCCTCCACGTGCTGCACGTGAAGATCCACATTTCCCGTTTGCAGATGTGCGACTCGTTGGATGAGCTGCTTCACGGTGAGGCTCCATCGTTGTCTTGTTTTCGTTCGCGCATCCGGTCCTCGATCCAATCGAAGACGATCTGCCGGGCGAGGGGGAAGTTGTCCAACTGGCAATGCGCCCCGGCTCCTTCGACGGCCGTCGTGATCCGGAGCTGTTTCGCCGGGCTGCCGTTTTGCATGTGGAACGCTTTGGCCTGGCGAATCCCCTCGTGCCCGAGCTCGTTCTCTCCAGCCATGGTGAGAAACGGAACCGAGATCGAGGATGGATCCACGACGAAGCGCCCCCACACGCCGTCGACGAGCTCCTCCAGAGCCGTTCTCAGCTTCTGGTCGGGATCGACGCCGTACTGCCAGAACATCCGGTATGCCCATCCATGCGCTTCCTTGGGCGCTTTGTGGATGTCTTTGACGGCGGCGAGCACGCCGGAGGCGTTCAGCATCGGCGCATTGGCGATGATGCCCGCGGCCCGATCGTCGATTTGCGCGAGCCGGCCGGCCCGGTACCCGCCCATGCTGATGCCGTACACGAAGAAGGATTCGGAATCGACGTCCGGTCGAGCCAGCGCGTAGTCGACGACGGAAAGCAATCCGCGATCGCCCGCTTTCTCGATCATGACGTTCGGATTCTCGATCCGCGTGGCCGTGTCCCCCGGCAGGTCCACCGCGAGGACGTTGAAGCCTCGGCGGATACCTTCCGCAGCGCACCACCAGTAGACGTCTTCCGCGATACTCTCGGCACCGCTGAGCCACAGCAGCGTCGGCTTCGCCGCAACCTCGGTGGCGTTCGCCGCGTGGAAGAACCATCCGCGCAACTTCGCAGCGAGTCCGGGGCCCTCGGACCGCAACGGGACCTGGATGGCTTCCATGCGGACGTCCGAGAGCTCACCGAAACGAGCGTAGCAACGGGCCAGCCTCTCGTAGGTGGCCTCGAGCTCCTCGGGGTAGTTGATCGGATCCGTGGCGAGGTGGGCGGTGCGGTAATAGGTGTAGGCCCTCAAGAATGCGTGGGCAGCGCTGAAGAGATGGCCGCTGCTCCGGAGCGCCTCCGCGTACGCTGAAACCCGTTCGGCTTCCTTGGTCCACTCGCCGATCCAACTGGCGCTCTTCCGCTCGTCAATCCGCGAAGCAACGTTGTAGATCTCGCCCACGGCGGCACCGTCGTACTGAATCTGGTTCAGCGGGAACCATGCGAACCAAGCGTCGAGAAATGGATGTCCGAAGTAGAAACTGCTTCCGAAGCCGCGAACGCGCGGCATCTGCCCAGCGGTTACTTTGAACAGCTTGCTCAAGATGTTCATCGTCCTGCTCCTGTATCGGCTGTGGCCACCTCGCGCTACCGCGCGGGCGAGATGAGCCCATGGGGCTCGAGCAGCGCAGCGATGCGCTCACTGAGCACGTCAGCTCGGTCTTCGGCCTCGTCGCTGTGCGTGAGGTGGCCTGCGAGATCCGTCGGATGGATCTCGTGTCGGGAGATGCGCACGTCGACCTCGGGCTCGTCGCAGAACGGCGCCACCGCGGCGATCACCGCATCGTGTTTGGCGGCGCTGGTGGTGAGACACACGATTTCGAGGTAGTGCATGGTGACTCATAGTGGTTGTCTATCGGCCCGAACGAGAAGTTGCTGCCGAAGCAGATCTGCTCCCGAGGGACGAGGCGACGGTACTTAGGCACTTGCCGTGAACAGGTCAGCGTAGCCCTTCAGTTATCCGAAGCCCAACGGCATCAATAATGGGACGCATTGACGCAATTCGGAGATATGGTAGCACCGTCGCCTATTTCAGCTTCCGGAAGACACGCGGGTCGATGGCCGCAGCGCCTAACATGCCGCCGGCAAGGGCCCCAGCGATCCCGGGGGTCATGACGTCCTGGCCGGTTAGGAACAGGCCGGACACCGATGTACGCGCGTTGAGCGCGTCCGAGAGGATGCGGCGAGGCGTCGTTTCGACGCCATAGAAGCCGCCCTTCTCGTGACCGGTGAAGGCTGCTGTCGCCAGCGGCGTGCCCAGTTCCTGATAGACCACAAGGGGCACCAGCGCCGGGAACTTCTCGGCGAAGAACGCCATCATCTTGGCCTCGATCCTCTCCTTCAACGCCGACCACTCCGCCAGGCGTGCATCGGCGCCGCCGTCGGCGAAAGCGGCCACCACGGACCAGTCGGTAAAGACCATCATTTGACCCGTGTGTCGGTTCGTAGGCCCGGGATCGTGCGCGGGGTCCTTCAGGGAAGGGAAGGAGACGAACATCATCGGAAGCGGCTCGTCATGGGCGGCAAACCATATGCCGTCATCGGTATCCCAAGATTCATAGAACCAGTGGTTGGCACGCGTTGCACCATATTTGTCGATCTCTCCCTCAAAGCCGAGGAAGACCTCGAAATGGCAGATCGCCGGTTTGAAGGTGGAGATCTCGCGGGCCCAGTCCTGTTGGCGGACGTCCTCGGGCAGAAGGCGCTTGACGGTCTCGCCGGCGCCGACGGCAGAGACGACGACCGGTGCCCTGAATTCCTCGCCCGAGCTGGTGCGCACACCCACGGCCGTACCGTTGTCGATCAGGATTTCGCTGACCGGGGTTCCGGCGCGGGCGCTGCCGCCCGCCA
>Ga0224508_10003719_pt1 | contig 12589 bp, 8 predicted proteins | sample SF_Jan12_sed_USG_4_FD_170157 | JGI IMG/M metagenome (GOLD analysis project Ga0224508, IMG submission 170157) | Sediment microbial communities from San Francisco Bay, California, United States - SF_Jan12_sed_USGS_21 | ecosystem: Environmental > Aquatic > Marine > Sediment | place: USA: California...
ATTCAGGTCGTCGCCGGTCTTAGCGTCGGTAATTGAACCCACGGTGATGACCTTGCGGCTGTTACCCGGGCTGGTGATTGTGAAGTTGCCGTGCAGCCCGTAGTTGCCCGCAGAAGCGACCACGACGAATCCTGCATCCCACACCTGCTCAACAGCCAGCACCAGCGGATCGGTTGCGGCGCTTTCATCGATGCCTTTGCCAAGCGACATGTTCACTACCCGAATACCGGCGAGGTCACCGTTGACGAGAATCCAGTCGAGCGCCGCGATCACGTCGGACACCTGGCCCTGGCCGATTTCGTTGAGAACCTTGAAAGAATGTATCGGCAGCTGCCCGGAGACGCCGCGGTACTTCCCGAAGTAGGTGGAGCCGTCGCCGCCGATGATGCCGGCCACGTGGGTTCCATGACCAAAGCCATCAAGGTCCGCAGCCGCGGTGCCGAGGTTATCCGAATCGACGCAGCTGGTTTCCTTGGCGAACTTGCCGCCGAACGAACCGATCAGGCAGTTGTAGCGGCCTGCAACGTTCAGGTCGAAATGCTGTGCAACGCCGGAATCGATCACCGCAACACCTGCGATGTTCAGCGACTCCACCTTGGTTTCCTCGAACTCCGGCACATTGGCGGTTTCGAGGTTGCTGTTGGCCCGCTCGGTGCTGACGGGTGCAAGATTGCTATCGACCAGGTACGCCTGGGACGAAATGCCACCGTCTTTAGCAACGAATCGCACACCCTGGGCGTTGGCCAACCTGTCGAGCACGTGCTCCGGCACGCTCAGCGCGCGCATCGGTAGCTTTTCGTAAGCACGCTTGACGCTGGCGCCAAGCCCGTTCAGCCGCGCATCTTCCTCCGCACCGGGGCGCTGGTCATAAACGACGATCACATCGACTTTGTCGACGCCGGCGTTTGCCGGCAGGCTTATGGCTCCCAAGATCGCGGCCGCACCGGCCGCGGTGATGAGATGTCTCTTCAGGTTCGTTAAGGCTTTCACTGTTTTTGTTCCACGATTATTTGAGTGATCGCGGTATAAGCAGCAGTTACCGTGCCAGAATGACCAACCACCCTGGCACTACGAATAAAGACATATATTTCAATAGGTTATAGGGATAAGAGCGGGCGGGCGCCGCCACGCCTAGATTTTCGATCTGCATAAAATCCGGCGGATCCACGGAAAATCCGGCGGATCCGCGATAAATCCGGCGGCGGCGCGCAGGTTTTTGCCCTAGGGCAGGTATTGCTCCAGGATCTGATCGATAGTGAACGAGGCCGGTCGCTGCCGCGGCGGGAACTCCCGGAAGGTCGCCAGAAACTGCTGAACCCTGGCCACAGACGGGGTGGCCTGGGCCGCAATCTTGTGGTCCCACCATACGTTGTAGCTGTTCGAATCGGTGTCGGCCCGCTCAAACGGGTCGCGCCGCAGGTTGAAGATCTTGGGAATTCGCAGATCGGTAAACTCGTCGCGCCACACGTCGAAACGTCGCGAACGCTGCTCGGCGAACACCATCTTCCAATCGCCGTTACGCATGCTGACCAGCTTGCCATCATCACTGAAGTAGAAGAATTCCTGGCGTGGTCCTTTGTCAGCGCCACCGGTCAGATACGGCAGAAAATCGTAGCCATCGAGATGAACCTTGTAGGACTTGCCGCCGGCGCTGTGACCCTGTCGGAGCTTGCCGCCAATGTCCTCCACTCCTGCCGCCGCCATCAAAGTCGGTACCCAGTCGAGGTGTGACATCACATCATTGGAGATCCGCCCGGCGCCAATCCGCCCCGGCCAGCGCACCATGGCCGGGACCCGGAAACCCCCTTCCCAGTTGGTGTTCTTTTCACCGCGGAACGGGGTTATGGCTGCGTCCGGCCACTGGTTATAGTGCGGGCCATTGTCGGTGGAGTAGATGACTATCGTGTTGTCGGCCACGCCCAGATCGTCGAGCTTGTTGAGCAACGTCTGGACGTGCCCATCGTGCTCGAGCATTCCATCGTTGTAGAAGCCCTGACCCGACGCGCCGAGCTGCGACTCCTTGACGTGCGTGTAGTAGTGCATGCGGGTGGAGTTGAACCACACAAAAAACGGCTTATCGGCCTTCGCCGCCTTGTCCATGAATCCCAGCGCACCGGCGAGGAATTCTTCGTCTACGGTCTCCATGCGTTTTTTGGTCAACGGCCCGGAATCTTCCACACTTCCGTCGGCGTAGCTGTGAATGACCCCTCGTGGCCCGAACGCCTCGCGCAGGTGCTGCGGGTAGTCCGGATCTTCCGGCGCTTCTTCGGCGTTCAGGTGATAGAGATTGCCGAGAAACTCATCGAACCCGTGGTTGGTGGGCAGAAACTCGTCGCGATCCCCGAGATGATTTTTGCCGAACTGCCCGCTTGTGTATCCCAGCGGCTTGAGCAGCTCGGCAAGCGTCGGATCCTCGGGCTGGATACCCAGCGCCGCACGCGGCACACCCACCTTGGTCAACCCCGTTCGCACCGGATGCTGCCCGGTGATGAACGCCGAGCGGCCAGCCGTGCAGCTCTGCTCGCCGTAGTAGTCGGTGAAGATCATGCCTTCGTTGGCGATGCGATCGATGCCCGGGGTCTGGTAGCCCATCTGCCCCATGCTGTAGCGCGAGATGTTCCAGATGCCGATGTCATCACCCATGATGACCAGAATATTCGGCCGCTCGGCAGCCATAGCGACACTCGCGCCCAACCCGAACAACCAAACGGCTGTCGCGCGGGCGAGCCGACGAACAGATACGCTTCTCATACCAATCCCCTCAAATTCCACCAACCATCTACCATCGAGCATACCACCCGGACACCAGACAAGACGTTCCACTACAATCCGGGCACGCGCATTCGACCAGTATGAGGAAGGAACATGGCGGATCTGTCCGGAAAAGTTGCACTTATAACTGGCGCCGGCCGACACCGGGGCCTGGGCCGGGCGATGGCCCTGCGTCTGGCCGAAGACGGCGCCGGCATCATCATCACCGGCCTGCACCGCGAGCCCCACGAGCAACCCGAAACCGAGCGGACCATGGGTTGGACGGGCGTGAACTCACTCGCAGCAGAGATCGAAGCCATGGGCCACAACGCCCTCGCGGTGGAGTGCGATCTCACGGACAAAGAAGCGGTGGACGCCCTGGTGCAGGCCGGGCTCGACCGCTTCGGCCACATCGACATCGTGGTGAACAACGCAGGTGTACCCAGCGGGGCGGGAGCTGCACCCGTTCTGGATATGGACGATGAGCTCTGGTACTCCACCGTAGACGTGAACCTCAACAGCGTCTATCTGGTCACCAAGGCGGTGGGCCGGACCATGCGCGAGCGCGACCAGGGCGGGTCGATCATCAACATTTCATCCACGGCCGGCCGCCGCGGAATACCGGATTACGGCGCCTACTGCGCGACCAAATTCGGGGTAGTGGGCTTCACCCAGCAATGCGCCATGGAGATGGCCAGATACGGTATCCGGGTGAACTGCATCGCACCCGGCTCGCACGCCACCGACATGATGGATGGCACTATCGGCCGCACCGCAAACAAATTCGGTATCAGCACCGACCAGGTGACAGCGGGTATTCGTTCAGCGTCGCCCATGCAGCGTCAGGGCCTGCCTTCAGAGCTGGCCGCGAGCATATCGTTTCTTGCCGGATCGGATTCGTCGTTCATGACCGGTCAGACCCTGAACGTGGACGGCGGCGCACACATGAGCTGACATGACCCTTTCCGTCATCGTTCTGTTCCGGGTGCTGGCTGCCTCCCAGGTGGTTTTGACTCTGATCGGCGTGCTCGGCTCGTCGAATCCAATGCGGGTCAAGGCCGTGCTGGCCTGCCTCGGCCTCGGCGCGCTCAGTTATTTCGTAGAACCCTTGCTGCAGGCCGAACCGATACTTCCCGTGCTTGCGATTCTTTCCAACGCGATACCCATATTTCTCTGGGCCACCTGCCGAATCTTCTTCAATGACGACACCACCCTGCCACGGCCGGCAGTCGTGATCGGCGCAGCCACCTTCGGATTGATTATCGTTGGCGCATTCCGTCCCGCACCATCATCGGCGTTCAGCGATATCGATTTCGTGATCTTCCGCCTGCTCCCGCAGGTCCTCAAATTGGGCTTTGTGATCTTCGCCATCCGCACTGCGTTGACAGGAAGAGAGGTTGATCTGGTGGAACCCAGACGTCGGGCGCGGCGCTGGTTCGCTCTCGGCCTTGGCCTGATGGTAGCAATCGTCATAGCAACCGAAATCGTCACCGTGTTCGAGGTTCCCACCTGGTTGGAACGCGTGGGGATGGTGGTGATGTTCGCGCTGACCGTCGTCTTGAACCTCTTGCTGTTCAAACCCAATGAAGCATTCGAACTACGCGCCCCGCCCGCGCCAATCGAAACACCGGCGCCGGCATTCGACGATCCATTGTTGATCGAACTGCAACGCCTGATGGCCGACGAGCGGGTTTACGCCGAACACGATCTTCGAATCGCCAGCCTCGCCGAGCGGCTCAGCATTCCGGAGCACAAGCTGCGCAGAACGATCAACGGCAAGCTGGGCTATCGCAACTTCAACCAGTATGTGAACGGCTATCGAATCGACGAAGCGGCGCGCCGACTGCTAAGCGAACCGGGCCTGCCTGTGCTGAGCATCGCCCTCGATGTGGGTTTTCGCTCGCTGTCCGCGTTCAACCAGGCGTTTCGAACCGCACAGGGCTGCACTCCCACAGAGCACCGCGCGGGTTCTAATCATCCTTCATAGCGATTCTGCAAAACCTGACGGATTTCGAAATCCAACACACTCTCCTGGAAATCAGGTAGCTGGCGGTGGTCAGGCGGCGTGAAATGCCGCCATGAAAACTTATCAAACGACCGCTGCGACGCCGCGGACCGACTCCGAAGTTCGCGGGATAGCGCACCGTCGCTACGACCTCGACTGGCTTCGCGTCATCGCCTTCGGACTCTTGATCTACTTTCATGCCGCCATCGCGTTCGTGCCAGGCGGCATACCGATGATTCAGAACGACACCACCAGCGAGATTCTGGTCGCGGCCGTTGCCTTTCTGCAGGAGTTCCGGCTGGCACTCCTGTTCCTGGTCTCTGGAGCCGGCGTGTGCTTCGCGTTGCGCCGCAGGTCGGATCGGGAATTCATCACTGAACGCTCCAATCGGCTGCTGAAGCCGCTGGGCTTCGGGATCGTGTTACTCGTCCCGGTGATGGTCTTCTACGAGAAGCTTTTCACCGGCGCCTTCGACGGCTCCCTCATTGAGTTCTACGGACAGCTGGTGGTAGACGGCGTGTATCCAAGGGGCAACCTGAGCTGGCACCACTTCTGGTTTCTAGCCTATCTGTATCTGTTCTGCCTGATCGCACTACCCGTATTCCGCAGGTTGCGCGAGGAAACGCGAATAGCGCGACTGCAGGCGCTCGCCACCCGCGGCTACAACCTGTATCTGCCAATGGTCCCACTCATCATCACCGAAATCTGTCTGCGTTGGCTCTTTCCGGGTTTCCGTGACCTTATCCACGACTGGGCCAGCTTCACCGTGTGGCTGATTGTTTTCGTCGCGGGGTTTGCATTCGCCTGTTCGGAGTCATTGCTTGACCACACGCAAAAGCTACGCCGGATGTCGCTCGTGATCGCCGTCGGCGCGTCCGCCACACTATTCTGGCAGTTCTGGGAACCCGGTCGGGCTCACTTCACTCCGGTGGGAGCGGACGGCCACGTGTGCCCGTGGCGATATCTGCTATTCAGCGCGGTGAAGGCCATCAACCTGTGGGCGTGGCTGATGGCGATACTCGGATACGCGGGCGTTTATCTGAATAGGCCAGGCCGCGCAGTCACGTACCTGAACGATGCGGTGTTTGCTTTGTTTTGCGTGCATCTACCGTTGATCGTAGTGCTCGGCTACTACGCCGTGCCGCTGCAGCTCGGGCTGTGGGCCAAATTCGCGCTCATCACCACGCTGACAATGGTGTTGTGTTTAACGGTCTACCAGCTACTCGTAAGGCCCGGCACATGGCTGGCCCCGTGGCTGGGCGGGCGCCGGCGAGCGATGCTGACGGGCCGCTAGACCGAAACGATAAGCTCATCCAGGCCGCGCACGAAATCGCTGTCACCCCATGCCGGCACCTTCGACTCCAGCGTCAGATCCGGAAATCGCTCGAGCAACATCTCCAACACCGTTGTCGCTTCCAGCCTGGCCAGCTCCGCCCCGAGGCACAGGTGAACACCGTGACCAAACCCCACGTGCTTCACGTCTCCACGCCGCACGTCGAATCGGTCCGGATCCTGATTCGCGGCCGCATCGCGGTTGGCGGCGCCTATGATCACTTCGACAATCTGGTGCTTCCTGATCTTCGCGCCGTGGAAGTGCATGTCTTCCAGCGCGATGCGGGTGGTGTGCTGAACGGGCGACTGAAACCGCAGCACTTCTTCTACCGCATTGGGGATCAACGCAGGATCGTCTCGCAATAGCTGCAGCTGCTCAGGGTGGGTCAGCAGCAACCAGACCGCGTTGCCAATGAGCCGGGTCGTGGTCTCGTGACCCGCTATCAGCAACAACGCGCTGGTGTTATAGATCTCCTCGGCGCTGAGCCTGTCCCCTTCTTCTTCGGCCGCGATGAACTGCGAGATGAGGTCGTCCCCGGGGGTCGACCGTTTTTTTTCCACCACGCCGGCGAGGAACTCGATCATCTCGTTGTAAATCGCGTCGGTGGTCCTGATGGCCTCGTATTCGATCGTCCGGGCGTACTTCGCAATGTGCTCGGACCAGGCTTGAAACTTCGCCCGGCCTTCGCGCGGAACGCCGAGGATGTCGGAGATCAGGAACGCGGGCAGCGGCGCCGCCAGGGTATCGATCAGGTCGAACGTCCCGCTATCCTGTACTGTCTTCAGGCATTCATCGACAAGCTCGCGGATATTGCCTTCCAGACCCTGGACGTACTTGTGCAGGAAGCCCTGGCGGGCGAGCTTACGCAGCCGGGTGTGATCCGGCGGGTCCAGATTGAGCATGGTCGGTTCTTCGATAAAGCGGAAGCGCTCGCCTTGCGAAATGCGCTTGAGCACCCGCTGCACAAAAGGGCTCTTGCGTGGGTCGGCGCCGAAGCGAGCGTCCTTCATGGCGTCTTGAACCGCATCGAAGCCCAGTACGAACCACCCGCCAACGGAGTAGTTGCGGACAACGGCGCCCCGGCCGCGAATGCGCGCATACTCGGGATACGGATCATCGGTGAAGGTGTCGACCCTGATCCCGCTGCCCGAGACATTTCGATCCAGGAAACCCGTAGTTGCCTGGAATATCTTGAAAATGGCCTGATCCATCGAAGACATGGCGCTGAGCATAGCAGCTCGCGTGGGATCTAACTCCCGAACCGATACCGCAGTTTCAGCACCAGCACGTCGATCACCGGGTCCCTGAGCGCATCATAGAAGAGGTCGCCGAACTCGTCGTCCAGCCGATTGTCGAGATTGCTGCCGCGGGTGTACACCACAAACAAATCAGACAGCGGGCCGATTTCCCAGCGATAGCGCAGCTGTGCCGTCAGGCGTGAAATCGTAAAGTCGTCGGACTCTTCACCAGGTGCTTTGCTGACCCGATCCAGACTGCCATCACCCGCGGGTACCCGCCAGAATTTCTGTTCATCGGCGCGGATGCCCGCCCATTGCATCGTCAAGCGAATCTGTTGGCGGGCGCTGATGAAAAAATCCATGGCAAGGCGCGGCTGCCAGTCGGTTGCCTTGAAGGTGGTGAAGTCTCGCTCCTCCTGATACACCAACCAGCCATCGCGGCGCAGGTAGGTTGCGTCCAGATCGAAGGAGAAACGATGGTTCGGCTTGAACGTTACGCCCGCGGCAATACGGGTGGTCCAGTCACCCAGCTCCTCCTGCCGCACTCCAGCAAGGACGCTCACGCTTAACCGGTTGCTCGTCGCCGTTCCGAAGCCGACCTCGCCAACAAAGCGCGAGTGAGTCTTGTAACTGCCGTTGTCAAAGCTGTTGCGGTCGTCCCAACGTGCCGGGAAGTAGTCGAACTCGGTACGTAGCTGACTGTAGTTCCTGAAGGTCCAGGAATTGCGCACGAACAACCCGCCTCGCACCATTCTGCCTTCGGAGTTCTGCTCGTAGCTCAGAACCACACGGCGATTCTTGTTGCGCAGCCGCTTCAAGCCCTGGGTGATGCTGTTGGTCACTCCATACACACCACCGAGTGCATCGTTGCGACGAATGAAGCCGAGATCGGAGACATCGAGCTTGTCGTTGGAGTAGTCGAGCTCGAGGAAGTGGCGCCATTCGCGGTTGGGTACGTAGCTGAAGTCCATATATGCGCCGTAGCCGTTCTCGTCGTCAACGTTGCTGGCGACCAACTGCGTATCCCAATTGAACTTACCGTTGCGGCTCAGGAGGTGCGTGTCTACTCCGTGCACTATCGCGTCGTCATCCGGGCCGCGCACCATCGTGCCCATGTATCCCACCGCCATCCGGCCGTCACCGCTGGTTTCGTAGAGCAATCGCGCCACACCGAAATCGCGGCCGTCCTGCTCGAGCCTGATCGGTCGACCATCCTGCTCGCCCTTCCGGCGCACGTCTTCCTCGAATGCAGTCAGCACGCCGTAGCGCCAACCGCCTATCTGGCCGGTAACTTTCGCGGCGCCCGCGAGCTCCGTCGGGCGCGATTGCTCGACAGCCGAGATCTCCACATCGTCCGGAATGTCGAGTCGCGGGGCACCGCCGATACGGCGGGTATTCAGCAACGTGGTGGGCGTGGGAGAGAACGTGGTGGTGGTGCGTCGGGCACCACCGGAGGATCCCGAAAATCCCGGGCGTGACCGCGGGGTGGTGATGAACACCTCGTTACCCTCCACGAAGAACAATCGCTTTTCCGGAAAGAAGGTCTCAAACGCCGTGAGGTTGATCACCACATCATCGGATTCCACCGCGCCGAAATCCGGGTTCAGCGTGGCTGTCACCTGAAAATTGGTCGACGGACGCCAGAACACGTCGAGGCCCGCCCGGTACTCGTCCTCCTCGGCAATCTCATCGTAGGTATAGCTGACATAGGGAAACCACGTGAGTTGCCGCGAGGACTGCACGTCTTCGAAGCGCATCTTGCCGAGCGCCGACATGAAGCGGGCGCTGGTGAAGGGCAGCGCGGGCGTAGCCCAGCGTTCATCCAGATACGCCACCTTACGGTTCGCCCAGAATCCAAACTCGCGGACGCCGTCCACCTTCGGCATCGCCATCATCGACCAGGGCAGAAAAAACTCCCCGCCCCAGCCGTCGGCAAGCTCTGCGGTAGCGCGCTGCCACGGCCCATCCCATTCATTGGAGAACCTTCGTTCGGGCGCAACCTTGCCGTCGGTGATCGAGTCTCCCAGGTTCAGCTGGAACCAGTAGCCGTACAGGCCCTTTCCGGATGTGTCGATGGTGAGGCTGAAAGCATCACGGTTCAGAAACGAATCACGACCGGACATTCGGGCGATGAGCGTCTCGGGTGGCTGCTCCATCTTGAAGCCAACGTACAGGCCCTTGTCGGTATAAAAGTATCGAGCATCGGTGCGATGACTAGGCACCACCATGGTGTCGGGGTCGATGACCGTCATGCCGTCGTAGCCGGGCGTTTGTGCCCACACCGCCTCATCGAGAATTCCGTCCAGGTTGATGTGGATTTCAGACTCGGCGAACCGCGGCACGTCGATCAGCTTGACTTCACCTGCTTCGGCCGGCGCGACCGGGTCACTGCTCACGGATGCAGCATTCGCGTGCTCAGCATTGGCGCAAGCGATGCCCAGGCAGATCAGCGGGAGGGACGGAAGACGGATCAACTGCTTAGACAACCTCAAAGGCGATTCGACCGAACTCGCCAAAGTCCGCGACGTAGCCACCCACCACCGCGGGGTGCGGCGCGCCGAGCGCGCCAGACAGCAACAGCTGCCCGGGCTGCACCTCATACCCGAGATCGACGACCATATTCACCAACCACAATAACGCGAGCCACGGTCCGCCCATCAGATCACCGGATACCGCTTCATGCAGAATCTGCCCATCACGGGCGAACGACACCGGCACTCGATCCATGTCTGCAGATCGCCAGTCGGGCTCAGCGCCGAGCATGTACGCGGCCGATGCGCCGTTGCCGGCCACCAGGTCGGGGCCGGTGAATTTCGCCTCGCCGTAGCCGCCGGCATCCGCGAGCTCAATTGCGGGGAAACAGCCATCGATGCACGCGCGCAGCGAATCCACATCTTCCAGCCGCGAGTCGATTGCCGAGCCGGCGCGGAAGCACAGTTCAGTCTCCAGCAGCAGCTGGCCGAAATCTGCGGCGGCCACCACACCACCCGTGGGCCGGTGACCGCCTGCCAGCAACACCCCGACAAAAGGCGCCTCGAGCCCGAACGCCCGCTGCGCCGGGACCGCGGTCGCACCTGCCTTGAAGCCGGCGATGCTATCCGAGCCCAGGCGCCGTGCCACGAACTCACGCTGAACTTCGTAGGCGTTGGCCACATCGAAGCCGTCCATTGCCTCTGACGGCAGCGGCCAGCTCTCACCCGCCGAAGCCGCCTCATACATCGCCCGGGCAATTTCCCTGCTGTTCATCATTGTTCTGTCTGTCCGCCCACAGGAAGGTAAAGGAATCTACGGATACCACAGATGTCCGGAAACTGTAATAAGGGTCAATCCGTAAGAACAATCAAACGGAACGATAAGGAGTCTCCAATGGAGTTCGCGATTTCCGACGAAGCCCGCATCATCGAAGATCAGGTGGTGCGCATGCTCAACGACAGAATCATCCCGGCCGAGCGACAATACGCGGCCGAAATGGCCGACACGCCGAACGGCGAAGATCCGCCGGTGATGAAAGAGATGCGGGCGACCGCCAAGGAACTCGGGCTCTGGAACCTGTTTCTGCCGGACGAGGAGTGGGGGGCGGGATTGTCGAACCACGACTACTCGATGCTCTGCGAGCACACCGGCCGCTCACAGATCGCCTCGCGCGTGTTCAACTGCCAGGCCCCGGACACCGGCAACATAGAGATACTCGCCGAGTTCGGCACCGACGCACAAAAAGAGCGCTGGCTGAAACCGCTGCTCGAAGGTGAGATCCGCTCGTGCTTCTCGATGACCGAACCAGACGTATCCGGTGCCGACCCAACAGGCTTACGCACCCGTGCCGAGCGCGATGGCGATGAATGGGTGATCAACGGCCACAAATGGTTCACCAGCGGCGCAATCGGTGCTGCGTTCGCCATCGCCATGGTGGTCACTGACCCCAAAGCGCCGCCTCACGAGCGCGCCTCCATGATCATCGTCCCCACCGACGCACCCGGCTTCAACCTGGTGCGGCCGGTATCGGTCATGGGCCACACAGGGGGTGGCGGTCACTGCGAGATTCAGTACAACAACTGTCGGGTGCCGGCAGAGAATCTGCTCGGCCCGGAGCACGGCGGCTTCATGATCGCCCAGGCACGGCTCGGTCCTGGCCGCATTCACCATTGCATGCGCGCCATCGGCATGGCCGAGCGCGCCTTCGAAATCATGTGCACTCACGCCAATCAGCGCGAGAGCTTCGGCACAAAACTCGGCGAAAAGCAGTTCGTGCAGGAGTGGATCGCCACCTCGCGCATGGAGATCGATCAGTCCCGGCTGCTCACCCAGTACGCCGCATGGAAAATGGACACGGCCGGTAAACGGGAGGCTCGACAGGAACTATCGATGTGCAAGGTGGTGGTGCCAAACATGGCAATGAACGTGCTCGACCGGGCGATTCAGTGTCTTGGCGCCCTCGGTGTTTCCGACGACACGCCCATTGCGTCCATGTGGCGCAACGGCCGCGCGCTGCGCATCGCCGACGGACCCGACGAAGTACACAAGATGGTGATTGCGCGGCGCGAACTCAAGCGCTTCGCCTGAACGGAAACCGTCGCTACGAGCTGCAGGACAGCATCGAGCAGCCGGCCCGGGTCCGCGCCCAGTCCGGACGCCGAGCAGCGAAATGCTCGCGTTCCGGCTGCTCGTCGTAGGGGCGCCGCAACAGATCGAGCAGCTCGGTGACCATGGAGTAGTCGCCTGACTCGGCCTTGTCGATGGCGAGTTGTGCCAGGTAGTTGCGCAGCACGTATTTCGGGTTGGCCGCGTTCATCCTGGCCCGGCGCGATGGCTGGTCAGAGCCGTCCTCACGCAGCCGGTCGCGATAGTCGGCAAGCCAATGGTTGATCTGCCCGCGCACCTCACCGGTGAGTTGCTCGGGAACATAGAAAGCGTCGAGCAGGGGCTCGAGGAGCTCATCACCACCGGCCGAGGTGTCGCCCAGCTCCAGATTCGCAAGTCTGCGAAAAAAGATCGTCATGTCCGTTTCCGCCAGTTGCAGCACCCCGTCGAGTTCGCCGATCAGGGTAGCGTCGGCGGGCCGATACCCGGCAAGTCCGAGCTTGCTCGCCATCATCGCCTGCCAGCCACTCGCGTACTGCGCCTCGAAGTCGCCCAGCAGCTCCTCCAACGGCTCGGCTTCCTCGATGAGCGGGTAAATGGCGTTCGCCAACCGCACCAGATTCCATTGGGCAATGGCCGGCTGGTAGGAAAACCGATAACGGCGGCTGCCCGCATCTGTCGTGT
>Ga0224508_10003720_pt1 | contig 12588 bp, 12 predicted proteins | sample SF_Jan12_sed_USG_4_FD_170157 | JGI IMG/M metagenome (GOLD analysis project Ga0224508, IMG submission 170157) | Sediment microbial communities from San Francisco Bay, California, United States - SF_Jan12_sed_USGS_21 | ecosystem: Environmental > Aquatic > Marine > Sediment | place: USA...
GCGGTCCAACGTCAGGTAGTTCAGGCCCACGTCCACTAGAAACTGCAGTCGGGCGCGGATCTCCTTGAGGATCTTGTCGGCGATCTCGCCGCGGGTGCCGGTCAGCTTGAGCTTCTTGAAATAGCCGAGTGTCTCTTCCACGGAGCCCGAGGTCACCTGGGGCAGGTTGACCCGGTCGATGAACACGTGCCGCGACTCCTCGCGCAACCGGGTGCCGCTGCACTCGGGGCAGCTGCGCACCCGCAGGTATTTCTGCAGGTTTTCCCGGACCATGCTGGAATCGGTTTCGTGGTAGCGGCGCTCCATATTCGGAATAACGCCTTCGAAACGGTGCCGGCGCTGGATGACGTCGCCGCGGTCGTTGACATAACTGAAGTCGATGCGCTCCCGGCCGCTGCCGAACAGGATGGCCTGGCGGTGCTTCTTTTTCAGTTTCTGATAGGGCGCTTCGACGTCGAACCCGTAGTGCTCGGCGAGCGAGTTGAGCATGTGGAAGTAGTAGACGTTGCGCCGGTCCCAGCCGCGGATGGCGCCTTCCGCCAGCGTGAGCTCTTCGTCCTGGACCACGAGCGCGGGGTCGAAGAACTGCTTGACCCCCAGCCCGTCGCATTCCTCGCAGGCGCCGGCGGGGTTGTTGAACGAAAACATGCGTGGCTCGAGCTCGGGAATGCTGTAGCCGCAGCTCGGGCAGGCGAAACGCGCCGAGAAGGTCAGCTCGGGCCCGCCATCCTCATCCATGTCGGAGACCTTGGCCACCCCGTCGGTTAGATCCAGCGCGGTCTCGAAGGATTCGGCGAGCCGTTGCTGCACGTCGTCGCGAACCCGCAGACGGTCGACCACCGCTTCAATGGTGTGCTTTTTATTCTTGTCGAGCTCCGGTGGGTGATCGAGATCGACCACCAGGCCGTCAATGCGGGCGCGGATGAAGCCGTTGGCCATCAATTCCTGGAAGACGTGCAAATGCTCGCCTTTACGCTCGCTCACCACCGGTGCGAGTACCATTATTCGCTTGTCCCCCGGCAGCGCCAGCACCTGGTCGACCATCTGGCTGACCGTTTGTGCATCCAGAGGCAGGTCGTGGGTGGGGCAGCGTGGCTCGCCGACCCGGGCAAACAGCAGCCGCAGGTAATCGTAGATTTCGGTGATGGTGCCCACGGTGGAGCGGGGGTTGTGAGACGTGGATTTCTGCTCGATGGAGATGGCGGGCGACAACCCTTCGATGTGGTCTACATCGGGCTTCTCCATCATCGACAGGAACTGGCGCGCGTAGGCCGACAGCGATTCGACGTAGCGGCGCTGGCCCTCGGCGTACAGCGTATCAAATGCCAGCGAAGATTTGCCCGAGCCGGAAAGCCCGGTGATTACCACCAGGCGGTCGCGGGGAATGTCCAGATTGACGTTCTGCAGGTTGTGCGTTCGTGCGCCGCGTACCGCAATACTATCCATTGTGCCGTGGTGACCTTTACCGATTTTCATGTTGAAGGGCGGAACCCGCCAACATAAACCCATCGAAACTGCGGGGCAAGTTGGGGGTTAGCTTACGGAAATTCTGCGGGTCCGTGGTAGACTGCGCGACTTCGACGACCAGCACATGAACAGGTAAAAAGCTATGGCCCGGGGGATCAACAAAGTAATTCTCATCGGCAATCTGGGCAGAGATCCAGAAACCCGATACTCGCAAGGGGGCAACGCGGTCACCAACTTCAGCGTGGCAACCACCGAGAACTGGCGCGACAAGCAGAGCGGTGAGCAGCAGGAGCGCACCGAGTGGCACAACATTGTCTGCTTCGCTCGCCTGGCCGAAATTGCCGGCGAGTACCTGCGTAAAGGCTCAAAGGTCTATATCGAGGGCAGTCTGCGCACCAGCAGCTGGGAGCAGGACGGCCAGAAAAAGTACCGCACCGAGGTCATGGCCCGGGATCTGCAGATGCTCGACAGCCGTGGTGGCGGTGCACCCAGCGGCTTTGAGTCGTCGTCGTCTCAGAACGCGCCACAGGCGGCGCCGCAGGCGGCATCGGGTGGCGGTAACGCGCCCACCCTGTCCGACGACAACTTCGACGACGATATACCGTTCTAGCCGGCCGCGGTGCTGACCACGGGCTGACTTCGCGGTGTGCCGCGGGCTGACTTCGCGGTGTGGCGCGGGCTGACTTCGCGGTGTGCCGCGGACCCCGACTACAGCCAGAGTCCCAGCAGCATCAGGCCCAGGACCAGGCGGTAGATCACGTACGGCATCATGCCCGTGCGCTCCACCAGCGCGATGAAGTAGTGGATGCAGGCGTAGGCGCTCAGCGCGGCCAGGGTTCCACCCATTGCCAGCTCCACGAACCGCGCAGAGTCTCCCACCTCCAGCAGATCCAGGCCGGTGAGCAGAGCTGCGCCCGCGATGGTGGGTATCGATAGCAGATACGAGAACCGAGCCGCGCTGGTCCGGCTCAGGCCCAGCAGCAATGCAGCCGTTATGGTGATTCCCGAGCGTGAGGTACCGGGGACGATGGCGAGTACCTGGGCGGCGCCGATCAACAGGGTCTGGGTCCATCCTGGTGTGTCGCCTTCGCCGCGCTGCCGATCGGCCCACCACAGTGCCAGGGCGAAAACGATTGTGGTCGTGGCAATCACCAGCACGGTGCGCAGCTCACTTTCCACCCAGCCCTTCAATAAGTAGCCAGCAACTACCACCGGCAACGTCGCCACCACCACTTTGGCCAGCAGCGCCGTGTGCTGGTCGTGCTCCCGGCGCACCAGAAGGCGAACGCCGCTCACCGCAAACTGCCCCATGTCCCGGCGAAAGTAGGCGAGCACCGCGAGCAGCGAGCCGAGGTGCACGGCGATGTCGAAAGCAAGACCCTGGTCGGGCCAATCGGTGAGCAGCGCGGGGAGTATGAGGTGCGCGGAGCTGGAGATCGGCAGGAACTCGGTCAAGCCCTGGATCAGCGAAAGTACAATGATCTGCAACCAGTCCACGGGCGCGGAGTCTACTCATCCTTCCGGCAAACCGCGAGTGAGCCTGCCTGCGAGTGGGGCGCGAGCGCACGGCCCATGCTATGGTGCGAATCATGGAGATACCGCTGTTTCCCCTGCGCGTGGTGTTGTTCGACGGCGGCCGTCTGCCGTTGCAGATCTTTGAAACCCGCTATCTGGATATGGTCAGCCGCTGCATGCGCGAGGCGTCGCCGTTCGGAGTCGTTCTGATTCGGGGCGTTGGCAGTGATGCCCGGGCCGAGCGTGACGCGCAGCAGCCGGACATCTTCGAGGTTGGCACGGAAGCCGAAATCGTGGACTTCAACCAGCTGCCGAACGGGCGTCTGGGGATCATCGTAAAAGGCGGCCGGAAGTTTCGGGTCGACTCCACCCGCGAGCAGGCCGACCATCTGCTGCTCGGGGTCGTCGATTATCTGCCCGCCGAGCCGGTGGTTGCCGTTGGCAACGAGCACGAGGCGCTGGTGGACATCCTGCGCGAGCTGGTCAAGCACCCGGGCGTGCAGAAGCTCGGGCTCGAAATCGACTTTGCCGACGCCCGCTCGGTTGGCGCACGCCTCGCTGAGCTGCTGCCCATAGAGCCCGAGATCAAGCAAAGTCTGCTGCAGCTGCAACTTCCCCGGGAACGACTGCAGGAGCTGACCCGCCTGGTCAATAAATTCCGCGGCTAGGCTCCCTGGCGTATAATCGCGCGCCTGGAAATGACCATGACCGATATAAGTGCCTACATGAAAACGGTTACCCGAGACGCCCGCGCGGCTTCCCGGGTGATCGCTGCCGCCAGCAGTGAGACCAAATCCCGGGCGCTGAACGCCGTGGTAGAGGCTTTGCACGCCGATCGCGAGGGCCTCAAAGAGAGCAATGCCATCGATCTTCAGGCAGCTTCCGAAAAAAAACTCGATCAGCCGCTCATTGATCGCCTGGTGCTCGACGACAGCGCCATCGACCGGATCCTCGAGGGCGTGGTGCAGATCGACAAGCTTCCGGACCCGGTCGGCGAGGTCACCGACATGGCCTACCAACCCTCGGGGCTGCAGATTGGCAAGATGCGGGTGCCGCTCGGAGTGATCGGCATCATCTACGAGTCCCGCCCGAACGTGACGGCCGATGCGGCGAGTCTATGCCTCAAGTCCGGCAATGCGTGCATTCTGCGCGGTGGGTCGGAAGCGATCGAGTCGAACAAAGCCATTGCTCAGTCGGTATCCCGGGGTGTGCAGCGGGCGGGTCTGCCAGCTGCCGTGGTGCAACTTGTCAGTACAACAGACCGCCAGGCCGTTGGCGAGTTGCTGCAGGCCAACGAGCTTGTCGATGTGATTGTCCCTCGTGGTGGTAAAGGACTCATCGAGCGCATCATGCGCGAGTCGTCAATCCCGGTTATCAAACACCTCGACGGGATCTGTCACGTGTATATAGATGACGGCGCGGACGTCGATATGGCGGTCGCGATCGCGGTGAATTCGAAGACCGAGAAGTACGCGGTCTGCAACGCCATCGAAACCTTGCTCGTTGCCGAGAGCATGGCCGAACAGGTGTTGCCGCAACTGGCCCACCGCTACGGCCAGGCCGGCGTTGAGTTGCGTGGCTGTGAGCGGGCTTGCGAGCTGCTCGACGGTGCGGCGCGCGCGAGTGAGGATGACTGGTCTGAAGAGTATCTCGGTCCTGTCCTCGCGGTGCGGGTGGTCGGCGGAGTTGATGAAGCCATTGCCCACATCAATGCTTACGGCTCGCAACACACCGACACCATAGTTACCAACGACTATGCGAACACCCGACGCTTTCTCGCTGAAGTGGATTCGGCCTCGGTCATGGTCAACGCCTCCACCCAGTTTGCAGATGGCTTCGAGTTCGGTCTTGGAGCGGAGGTCGGCATCTCCACCGACAAGTTGCACGCCCGCGGCCCGGTTGGGCTCGAAGGTCTTACCTCGGAGAAGTTTATCGTCTACGGCAACGGCGAGATTCGTCACCGTTGATCTGTTTGTTTGGCGGGACGTTCGATCCCGTACACCGCGGGCACATTCACGGCGCCCTTACCGTATGTGATGTATTGGAGCTGTCGCAGCTGCGCATGGTGTTGTCGGCCCGGCCCGGTCACCGTCAGCAACCGGCCGCGGACGCCGGTCACCGCTGGCGCATGTTGAGTCTGGCCTGCGACGCCGATGACCGGTTGATCGCCGATGATCGGGAGCTGCAGCGAGATGCGCCCTCGTACACCGTCGACACACTGGTAGAGCTGCGCCGGGAGGCCGGGAATGCTCCGCTGGGCTGGGTCCTCGGCAGCGATGCGTTTGCCGATCTTCCCAGCTGGCACCGTTGGACCGAGGTGCTGGAGCTTACCAATCTGGTCATCCTGCAGCGTCCAGGACAGGACGCTGGCGCGGCCATGGAGTTCGGCCCGGTGCTGGCCGAGCTATGTGAGCGGCATCGGGTGGACCATGCGCCGACGACGGCCTGTGGCCAGATCGTGTTTCTTGAAGACGAAATGCCGGCCATATCGGCGTCTGAAGTACGTGCTGGCCTGGCTGCCGGGCGCTCGGTTGACCATTTGCTCCCGGAGGGAGTGGCAACATATATTACCCGGCACGGTTTGTACGGAGTACTACGTGACCCCTGATGCGCTGCGCGACCTTGTGGTCGATGCCCTCGAAGACCGCAAAGGTCGAAACATCGTTGTTCTGGACGTGGCTAAAACCACTGATATCACTGATTTCATGGTCATCGTCAGCGGGACCTCGAACCGTCATGTTAAGGCGCTTGTCGATGAGGTCGTCGAGTCGAGCAAGGCGGCCGACAACTCGCCGCTCGGTGTCGAGGGTCGGGAGACCCATGAGTGGGTGCTCGTCGATCTCGGCGATGTACTCGTGCACGTGATGCAGGCTGAAACGCGCGATTTCTACGACCTGGAGCGGCTCTGGTCAGAGTTGCCCTCAGACACGGAAACCCTGAGCTGAAAATCCGCTTGTTAGCGGTGGGCGAGCGGCCGCGATCCTGGGTTACCGACGGTTTCACCGAGTACGCGCGGCGCCTGCCCAGAGATTCGCAGCTGTCCCTGGTGGAGGTTCCCAGCGGTTCGGGTAAGGGTCGGCCGGCGGCGCGCACCCGGTCAGAGCAAGCGGAACGATTGCTCAAGCAGCTGGGTCAAAGTGACTGGGTGGTAGCCCTCGACGCTGACGGTGAGGGCTGCAGCACACAACGCCTGGCCGGGAAGCTGGATCATTGGCGTATGCAGGGTCGTGACGTAGCGTTTCTAGTGGGTGGTGCGGATGGTCTGGATCCATCTTGTCTGACACGGGCAGACGAAATCATGTCGTTGTCGAAGCTTACCTTTCCTCACGAGCTGGTCAGGATCATCCTGGCCGAGCAGATTTACCGAGCCTGGACCATACTTTCCGGGCACCCCTATCATCGCGCCTGACATGTCACCCAGCCTCTCAATAAAAGACACCTCCCTGGAGCGCCGCGTTTTCTCCGGCCGGGCCCTGTTGTTGTTCATCGTGGCAACCGCCCTGGTGCTGGGGCTGGTGGTTCGCCTGCTACAGCTTCAGGTCTGGGAGTACGACACCTACCAGACCCGTTCTGAAGACAACCGAATTCAGGTCCAGCCCCTCGCGCCCCCTCGCGGGCTGATTTACGATCGCCACGGCGTGCTGCTCGCCGACAACCGGCCGGTTTACAGCCTGGCGCTGGTGAGTGAACGGATCGCCGATCTCGATGCGCTGATCAAAGAGCTGCAGGGTCTGGTCAACGTTAACGACGAGGACATCGAAGGGTTTGGCGAACGTCTGAAGCGGCGTCGCCGACCCTATGAACCGGTAGCGTTGAAGTTGACGCTTAGCGAAGAAGACATTGCCGTGCTGGCCGTCAACCGGCACCGGTTGATCGGGGTGGAGATCACCACCCAGCTCGTACGCCACTATCCCCTCGATAGCCTGCTCGCCCATGCGGTGGGCTCGGTGCGGCGGGTGACCGAGGAAGATCTGCAACGACTGGACCCGGTTCGCTACAGCGCGACCAAATTTGTTGGCCGGCGCGGGGTAGAGCGGTTTTATGAGACCTCGCTGCATGGCGAGGTGGGATACCAGCGTGTAGAGACCGACGCGCATGGGCGGATTCGCCAGGTGCTGGAGATCAATCCGCCGACCGCGGGCCAGAACATCACCTTGCAGATGGACAGCCGACTGCAGATTGCGGCCTCGGCCGCCCTTGGCCAGCGACGTGGTGCAATTGTCGCGCTGGACACGCGCTCGGGTGGGGTGCTGGCGATGATCAGCAATCCTGGCTATGACCCGAACTTGTTCGTCACCGGAATGACGACCGAGCAGTATCGGGAGCTGTCGACCTCACGGGACACGCCATTGTTCAACCGCGCCATTAACGGCCAGTACGCGCCGGGCTCGACGTTCAAGCCGATTGTGGGGTTGGCGGGCATTACCAGTGGCGCCATCGACTGGGAAGAGCAGATCGAGGATCGGGGTTCCTTTCGGCTGCCGGGCCAGGAGCGCATCTACCGGGATTGGAGCTGGAAACGCGGGAACTCGGGTGGTCAGGGAATGACCAACCTCAACCGCGCGATCTATCGATCATCCAATGTGTTTTTTTACGACCTCGCCAGCCGGCTGGATGTCGACCAGCTTTCAGCGTTCGCGGCGCAGTTCGGCTACGGTCAGCGCACGGCCGTGGATATACCCGACGCCAGCAAAGGATTGCTGCCGACGCGGATCTGGAAGCAGGGTGCCAAGGGCGAAATATGGTATCCGGGAGATAGCGTCAACATGGGTATCGGCCAGGGCGATCTGCTGGCTACACCGTTGCAACTGGCCACGGTTGCGTCGGTGATCGCCAATCGCGGCTCGTGGCCGCGCCCACGTATGTTGCTCGCCAGCGACCGACCGCTGATTGAGTTCGATCCGCCACGGCCAATGCCCCGGGTGCAGGGGCCGGCCGCCGACGACTGGGAGCGCATGATCGACTCCATGGAAGACGTAGTGCACCGTGGCAACAAGGGATACGGGCAGAACGGCACGGCGTGGGCGTACATCGGCCGCAACATTGCCTATCGAATGGCCGGAAAGTCGGGTACCGCCCAGGTCGTGGAGATCAAACAGGGCGAGGAATACGACGAAGAGGAGCTCGACGAATACAATCGCAAGCATGCCTGGTTCATCGCCTTTGCGCCGGCAGATGACCCGCTGGTCGCGGTCTCGGTGCTGGTCGAAAACGGCGGAGGCGGCAGCTCGGTGGCGGCCCCGGTTGCCCGCGAAGTCCTCGACGCATATCTGCTCCCGCAGCTGGCGGCGCGATGAGCAACCAGGACTTTGTCAGACGAATGCCGGGCGGTGCGGGTCTCGGCGCCAGCGGGCGTCTGCTGCAGATTCACCTCGACCCGCTGATGTTGCTGGCGCTGCTGGGGATCATCGGCTATGGGCTGGTAGTGCTCTACAGCGCGCTGAACGACAACGACCCGCTGTTCGCCAACCAGATCATTCGCATGTCGCTGGCTCTGGTTGCGATGCTGGTGGCCGCCCAGCTGCAGCCGCGCTTTTATCTTCGCTGGGCGCCGTTCGTGTACGCGGCCGGAGTGGTGCTGCTGGTTCTGGTCCTGTTGATCGGCGTTACGGTGAAAGGCTCGCAACGCTGGCTCGATCTGCCGGGCTTGCCCCGCTTTCAACCCTCCGAGCTCATGAAGATTGCGGTACCGATGGCGGTCGCCTGGTATCTCCACGAGCGTTCGCTGCCGCCGCGTTTCACGGATGTGTGCGTGGCGCTTCTGATCATTGCCGTTCCGGCTGGCTGCATCATTCTGCAACCGGATCTGGGAACAGGAATTCTTGTGGCCTGTGCGGGGCTGGCAGTGGTGGTGCTGGCAGGCGTCTACTGGCGCTGGGTTGCATACGCGGCGCTGGCGATGGCGGCGGCAGCGCCCGGGCTCTGGTTCGTTCTGCAGGATTATCAGCGCCAGCGAATCCTCACGCTGTTCGATCCGGAGAGCGATCCGTTGGGAGCGGGCTGGAACATCATCCAGTCCACAACGGCCATCGGCTCGGGGGGCCTCTACGGTAAGGGCCTTTTTCAGGGCACCCAGAGCCATCTGGAATTTCTGCCCGAGAGCCAGACCGACTTCATCATTGCCGTCATTGGCGAAGAACTGGGGTTTGTTGGCATCATAGCGTTGCTTGCGTTGTACATGATCGTCATAGCGCGGGGGCTCTATGTGGCCACCCAGGCATCGAATACGTTTCAGCGTCTGCTTGCCGGCGCGCTGACGCTGACCTTTTTTGTTTATGTGTTCGTTAACATCGCGATGGTCAGCGGTCTGCTGCCGGTGGTGGGGGTGCCGCTGCCACTGGTCAGCTATGGCGGCACCTCGGCCATTACTCTGATGGCGAGCTTCGGCATCATCATGGCCGTTCGAACCCAGCGAGCGTGGTGATGAGCGCGGTGCAAGCGGGCGGAATTGGACTAAAAGGATTTAACACAATTATGCGGCTAATGTTTCTGTTGGGAATGACCATGCTGTTGCTGTTCGGCTCTGCTTACGCGGACTACACCGTGCGCCAGGACGTCAAAGACTACATTGCCGAGCTCGTTGCCGAGCATGGTTTTGCCGAGTCCGAGCTCGCCGAGCTCTTTGCTGAAGTCGAGCGCAAGGACAGCATTCTCGAAGCCATCGCCCGCCCCGCCGAGCGCACGCTGAAGTGGCACGAATACCGAAAGATTTTCTTAAAGGAACAGAGAATTGCTCAGGGCCTTGAGTTCTGGGCCGAGAACGAGCCTGCGCTGCTGCAGGCTGAGGCGACCTATGGGGTGCCGCCCGAGTACGTGGTCGCGATTATTGGTGTGGAAACCCGTTACGGCCGAATAACCGGCAGCTATCGTGTTGTCGACGCGCTCACGACCCTCGGCTTCGACTATCCGAAGCGGGCCAAGTTCTTCCGTCGCGAGCTGACACAGTTTCTGCTGCTCGCCCGTGAGGAAGGTGCCAACCCTCGGGATCTAAAGGGTTCCTACGCCGGTGCCATGGGTTACGGCCAGTTCATTCCCTCAAGCTACCGCGCCTATGCGGTGGACTTCGACGGTGACGGTCGACGCGACATCTGGACCAACACCACCGACGCGATCGGCAGCGTGGCGAACTACTTCAGTCGTCACGGCTGGCAGAACGATGGCCGCGTTGTGATGCCGGTAACCGTCACCGGCGGTGATCTGGACGGGGTCGCCAACAAAACGCTCGACCTGAACCATACCGTCGGCGAGCTCCAGGACCTCGGGGTCCAGATCGACACCGATGCCGACGACCTGACCGCAGCCACCCGGGCGTCGATCTATCGGATGGAGCTGGAGGAAGGCGCCGAGTACTGGCTCGGGCTGAAGAATTTCCACGTCATCACCCGCTACAATCGCAGCCGCTTGTATGCGCTGGCCGTTCACCAGCTCGGCCAGGCAATCCTCTCCAGGCACGAACAACTGGCGGCAGCTCTGTAGTGATCTTCGCGCGTGCGCTCACGGCTTTCGTGTTGCTGGCTATGGTTGGCTGTGTGGCGTCGCCGCTACGCATCCCCGAGCGGCGTGACGGACCGCCGGCTCACACCCCGGCGGAACTCGAACATCTACCCGACCCGGTGCCGCGCAACGAGCCGAAGAGCGCCAGGGGCAATCCGCCCACCTACACGGTTTTAGGCAGGACCTACCGGGTAATGGATACCGCCGCCGGCTATCAGGCAACGGGCCTGGCCAGCTGGTATGGCAGCAAATTCCACGGTCGCCTGACCTCGAGCGGTGAACCGTTCGATATGTTCACCCTTACCGCCGCGCACAAGAGCCTGCCGCTACCGACGTACCTGCGGGTCACCAATCTCCAGAATGGCCGGTCCACCATCGTCCGAGTGAACGATCGGGGCCCGTTTCACGCGGATCGGCTCATCGACCTGTCTTATGCCGGCGCCGTCAAACTCGGATTCGCCAACCACGGCACCGCTCGGGTGCGGGTCGAGGTAATCGAGGATGCACCGGACTATTTTCTGCAGGCTGGCGCGTTTCGCGACCTCTCGGCGGCTGATGCTTTGAAAAATGCGCTCGGCTCGCTGACCGGGGCACCCGCCTACGTGGTGCGGGTCTCGGAAGATACGTTGTTCCGTGTCCGGTTGGGGCCCGTCAGTGGCCGGCCTGAGGCGTTGCGGCTGCAGGCGCTGATTGCGGCTGCGAACTATGGGCGGCCCCTAATCCTCGAGCACTGATCTCGAGCACTGATGCTAGAATCCGCGCCTGCCCCCATTAGATTGAAAAGCGGATTGAAGAAGGAACTCTCGATGTCGTTCTCGGCGAAAACATTGGGCGCCGTTTGCCTGCTGTCATTGATCGTTGCCACCGCGGCGAAGGCCGCACAGGCGCCGATAATTCCGCCACCGCCTAAGATCGCCGGCACCTCTTACCTGCTCATCGATGCCGATACGCAGAAGCTTCTGGTGGAAAACGACATACATGCACCCGTGCCACCCGCCAGCCTCACCAAGATCATGACCAGCTACGTGGCGGCGACTGAGCTGGCGGCCGGGCGGATCGATCCTGAGGACGAGGTGCCCATAAGCGTCAAAGCCTGGCGCACGCCGGGGTCGCGGATGTTCGTTCGGGAAGGGACCAAGGTCCGGCTGGAGGACCTGTTGCGTGGGGTGATCATCCAGTCAGGCAACGACGCCAGCGTCGCAATCGCCGAGCACATTGCGGGCAGCGAAGGCGCCTTCGCCGACATGATGAACCAACAGGCGTTTCAGCTTGGCATGACCATGACCCAGTATCACAACGCAACGGGGTTACCGAGCGAAGGTCATCAAACCTCGGCCTGGGATCTGGCGCTGCTGGCCCAATCGCTCATTACCCGCTATCCAGACACTTACACCACCTATGCGGAGCGCTCGTTTACCTACAACGACATCGAGCAGCCTAACCGCAACCGGTTGCTGTGGCGCGACCGCACGGTAGATGGCGTGAAGACTGGCCACACCGATGCGGCGGGATATTGCCTGGTCGCATCGGCCAAGCGTGGCAACATGCGCCTGGTGTCGGTGGTAATGGGTACCGAAAGCGAAGAGGCGCGCATGCGCGAGAGCCAGAAGTTGCTGTCATACGGTTTTCGTTACTTCGAGACGCAAAAGCTCTACGAGGCGGGCGTGCCGCTGAAGACGGCGGATCTGTGGTACGGAGAAGCCGAAGATCTCGAGCTCGGTGTCGCTGAAGCGGTGTTCGTGACCATTCCGAGGGGTCACTACGATGATCTGAAGGCCGAGCTCAAGGTTGCCAGGGTAATTGAAGCGCCGGTGTCTGCAGGCCGGGAGTTTGGCGAGCTCAGGTTGCTGCTCCACGATGAGCTGGTTTACAGCGCGCCGCTGGTGGCGCTTGCTGACGCCGCCGAGGCCGGAATCTTCGCGCGCATGGCCGATGGTATTTCGTTGTTCTTCTCGAACCTCCTGTCCGGTGACTGACGCGCCTCGAATCGAGTTTCCCTGTGACTACCCGATCAAGGTGATCGGCGAGAATCATCCCACGTTGCGCGAAACGGTGGTGGAGATCGTCCGCCTTCATGCCCCGGACCTCGCCGATGACACCATTTCCTGTCGC
>Ga0224508_10003721_pt1 | contig 12586 bp, 8 predicted proteins | sample SF_Jan12_sed_USG_4_FD_170157 | JGI IMG/M metagenome (GOLD analysis project Ga0224508, IMG submission 170157) | Sediment microbial communities from San Francisco Bay, California, United States - SF_Jan12_sed_USGS_21 | ecosystem: Environmental > Aquatic > Marine > Sediment | place: USA: California...
GGCCGCAAAAAAGGGCGTGCAGCCGATCGTCGGTTGTCTGTTGCCGATCAGGGGCGAGGATGAGCGCCTCGGCAATGGCAAGCCCGTCGGGCCGAGCTGGGTGCCGGTTTATGCGCAGAATGAGAATGGCTACCTCAACCTTTTGAAGTTGCTGAGTCTTGCTCACCTGGAGACCGACGCCGGACTGGCGCCCGAGGTCGGCCTGGACGACGTGATCCGGCACCAGGCGGATCTGATTTTGCTCTCCGGCGGCCCGGAGGGGCCGATTGGGCGGGCATTGCTGCACGGCAATCGCGAGCAAGCCCAGGCACTGATCGAGGCGTTGGCCCCGGTTTTCGAGGGCCGCTTTTACATCGAGCTGATGCGCCACGGTCTCGATCACGAGGACCAGATCGAGCCTGCGATGATCGAGCTCGCCTATATCAATGATCTGCCGTTGGTCGCCACCAATGACGTGCATTTCCTGGAGACAGAAGAACATCAAGCGCACGACGTTCTTCTGTGCATCGAACAGGGGGTTCAGGTCGGCGTGCGCGAGCGGCGGCGCGTCACGCCGGAGCATCGCCTGAAGACGCCAGCTGAAATGGCTGAGCTGTTCGCCGATCTGCCCGAGGCCGTCGCCAACAGCGTGGTCATCGCCAGGCGATGCGCCTTCATGGTCGGGGCGCACGATCCGATCCTGCCGGCCTTCGACACCGCTGGCGGTCGCGACGAGGCGGCCGAGCTGCGCGCCCAGGCCGAGGCCGGCCTCGAACAGCGCATGGATGCGCTCGAAAAGTCCGAGGAGGAGAGGGCGGTTTACCGGGAGCGCCTCGCCTACGAGGTTGGCGTCATCCTGCGCATGAAATACGAGGGCTATTTCCTGATCGTCTCGGACTTCATCAAATATGCGAAGTCCAAGGGCATTCCGGTCGGCCCGGGACGCGGCTCGGGTGCGGGCTCGGTGGTCGCCTGGTCGCTCGAGATCACCGACCTCGATCCGCTGCGCTTCGGCCTGCTGTTCGAACGTTTTCTCAATCCCGAGCGCGTCTCCATGCCGGACTTCGACATCGATTTCTGTCAGGACCGGCGGGACGACGTAATCCGCTACGTGCGCGAAAAATACGGTGCTGAGAAGGTCGCGGCGATCATCACCTTTGGGAAGCTGCAGGCGCGCGCGGTGCTGCGCGATACTGGGCGCGCCCTCGGCCTGCCGTTCTTCCAGGTGGACAAGGTGGCCAAGCTCGTGCCCTTCAACCCGGCCAACCCGCCGACGCTCGAAGAGGCGCTCCTTCTGGAGCCGAGGCTGAAGGAGGTGGCCGACGAGGACGAGCAGGTCGGCGAGCTGATCGACATCGCCAAGCAACTCGAAGGCTTGCCGCGCCACGCCTCGACCCACGCCGCCGGCGTGGTGATCGGCGACCGCGCGCTCGACGAGCTGGTGCCGCTCTACCGCGACCCGCGCGCCTCCATGCCGGTCACCCAATTCAACATGAAGGACGTCGAAAAGGCGGGCCTGGTCAAGTTCGACTTTCTGGGACTGACCACGCTCACCATGCTGACCCTCGGCCAACGGCTGGTAAATAGTCGGGGAACACAGCTCGAGCTTGCCAAGCTCCCGCTGGACGACGAGGCCAGCTACCAACTCCTGGCCCGCGGCGAGACGGTCGGCGTGTTCCAGCTGGAAAGCTCGGGCATGCGCGATGCGCTGAGGAAGCTCTTGCCGGACTGCTTCGAGGACATCATCGCCATGGTCTCGCTCTACCGACCGGGGCCGATGGACAACATCCCCCGCTACATCAACGTCAAGCATGGGCGCGAGGATCCGGAATATCTGCACCCGATGCTCCAGCCGATCCTCTCCGAGACCAACGGCGTGATCATCTACCAGGAACAGGTGATGAGGATCGCCCAGGATCTTGCCGGCTATTCGCTCGGCGGCGCCGATCTGCTCAGGCGCGCCATGGGCAAGAAGATCAAGGCGGAGATGGATGCGCAGCGCGAAGTGTTCATCGATGGCGCGGTCAAGAACGGCATTTCCAAGAAGCTGGCGACCACCATTTTCGATCAGGTCGCGAAGTTCGCGTCCTATGGCTTCAACAAGTCCCACGCCGCGGCCTACGCGCTGCTCGCCTACCATACGGCCTACCTGAAAGCGAACCACGCGGTCGAGTTCTACGCCGCTTCCATGACCATGGACCGCGGCAACCAGGACAAGCTCAACCTGTTCCGCCAGGAACTCCTGAAGGTCGGCATTCCGCTGCTGCCGCCGGATGTGAACCGAAGCTGCGCCACATTCGTGGTCGAAGATCCGAGTGCTGAAAACGGCCAGGAGAAGGCCGGCATCCGCTATTCGCTCGCCGCGATCAAGGGTGTGGGGGTGCACGCGGTCGACCTGCTGACCGCGGAGCGGGACGCCAACGGGCCGTTCGAGGACATGTTCGAGCTGACCGCGAGACTTGGTCCCGGCGTCTTGAGCCGCCGTTTGCTGGAAGCCATGATCAAGGCGGGCGCACTCGACGCCTTCGATGACAATCGCCTAAGGCTGATATCGGCGATCGATGCGGCGCTCAGGTATGGCGCCGCCCATGCGGAGGAGGAGGCGAGCACGCAGGAGAGCCTGTTTGGTGCTGGTCTGGGATCGGAAAACTTGCCGAAGCCGAAACTGCCGGAGGTCGACGATCTGCCGGTGCTGGAGCGGTTGCAGCAGGAGTTCGGCGTGCTCGGCTTCTATCTCTCGGCGCATCCGCTCGACGGGTACCGCTCGTCGCTCGCGCGCATGGATGTGGTGGCCGCCGATCAACTCATCCACCACGGCGGTCGTCGGGTCAAGCTCGCGGGCACCGTGCTCGGCAAGCAAGAACGGGCAACGGCGCGTTCGCGCTTTGCCTTCGTTCAGCTGTCCGATCCGACCGGCACCTATGAGATCACGCTGTTTTCCGAGCTGCTCGGCCGCGCGCGCGATCTGATCGAGGGCGATCAGCCGCTGTTGGTCGAGGGCGAGGTGCGCCTCGATGGGGATATCGTCAAGGTGCTGGCAAGCTCGATCGAGGCTCTGGATCAGGCGGTTTCCAAGGGAAAGGCGAAGTCGGCCGCAGGGCGGGTAGCGATCAGGCTCGCAGATGCCGCGGCGGCTGATAAGGTCAGCCGGCTGCTGGGTCCCCATGGCGACGGCAGCGCCTCGGTACACCTGGTGCTTGCGCTGGATGACGCCGAAGAGGTGACCATCGATCTCGGCGAACGCCACAGGCTGGCGCTCGGCCGCAGGATCGATCTCGAACGGCAGACAGGCGTGCTCAGCGTAAGCGACTGTTGACACGGCCGGAAAGCAGCCTATCTCTCCAGAGTCTGGTGGTGTTGGGGCTTGCCAAATCGGCCGCCAGCGACTAGACAACCTTCATCCCTCACGCAGGTCAGGAGGGCCAGGGTTTCCTTGGCCTCCGTTCCGGTGTCCGCTTGACGGACCTCGACCTGCGGCGGCACAACCGGAGCTAGGAACAGCAAACGATGGTAATGCCTACTTTCACGATGCGTCAGCTGCTCGAAGCTGGCGTCCATTTCGGACACCAGACCAGGCGCTGGAATCCGCGGATGGCTCCCTACCTGTTCGGTGCGAGGAACGGGGTGCACATCATCGATCTCACCCAGACCGTGCCGATGCTGCATCAAGCACTCGCCACCTCGCGCGAGGTGGCCGCCAATGGTGGGCGCGTGCTGTTCGTCGGCACCAAGCGCCAGGCGCAGGAGCCGATTGCTCGTGCGGCGCAGCGCTCTGGCCAGTATTTCGTGAATCACCGCTGGCTCGGCGGCATGCTGACCAACTGGCGAACGATCTCGCAATCGATCCGCCGGCTGCGCGAGCTCGAATCGAAATTGGCTGAAGGGACGCTCGGCCTCACCAAGCGCGAGACCCTGCATCTGACCCGCGAGCGCGACAAGCTGGAGCGGGCGCTGGGCGGCATCAAGGACATGGGCGGTCTGCCGGACCTCCTGTTCGTGGTCGACTCGAACAAGGAATCGATCGCGGTCGCCGAAGCGCGCGTCCTGAACATTCCGGTCATCGCGGTGGTCGACAGCAATTCGGACCCGAAGGACATCACCTTCCCGATCCCGGGCAATGATGATGCATCGCGTGCGATCAATCTCTACTGCGACCTGATGGTCGGCGCCGTGCTTGACGGCATTCAGGCGGAAATGGCGGCGTCGGGCGAGGATCTTGGTGCAAGCGAGACGCTGCCCGAGATCGAGGCGCCCGAGGTCGAGGCGCCCGCGGCTGAGGAAGCCGAAGCGCCGGCCGAGCCTGAAGCGCCGGCTGAGGAGACGGCCACGGCTGTCGACGCATCGGCCGACTCCGAGAATCAGAGTGCCGATTCCGACGAGGCCGAAGGCGGGGCCGCGGCCAAAGTCGAGGTTGAGGTGGCCGAGGTCGCTGCCGCGGAAGGGGCTGAAGCCGAGCCGCAAAAAGCGGCGGCTGCCGGCTAACATCTCTAGTGCATCGATCCAAACGGACAGATCCGGTCTTTTTGGAAAGATTGATGCAAAACCAATGACCTAGTGCGCCGCCATCAGAATCTTTTGAATGCGCAGGTGCACTGGATAGAAGTGAGATAAATCGATGGGGCAGGTTACGGCGGCGCTGGTCAAGCAACTTCGCGACAAGACCGGCGCTGGCATGATGGACTGTAAGAAGGCGCTGTCGGAAAACGACGCCGATCTTGAAGTGGCCACCGACTGGCTGCGCAAGAAAGGCCTTGCCGCGGCGGCGAAGAAGGCCGGGCGGCTGGCGTCGGAAGGTTTGGTCGGTTCCAAGGTCGAAGGCACGCGCGGCGCGCTGGTCGAGATCAACTCGGAAACCGACTTCGTGGCGCGCAACGAAGACTTCCAGTCGGTGGTCAGGTCGATTGCCGACCTGGCGCCCGAGGCCAAGGGCAATGCCGAGCGTCTTCAAGCCATGGAGGTGCCAGGCACCGGTCGGACGGTCACCGACGAGATCACCCAGGCGATCGCCACGATCGGCGAGAACATCAGCTTCAGGCGGACGGCCGCGGTCGAGGTCGAGCAAGGTGTGGTCGCGTCCTATGTCCACAGCCAGCTTTCGCCGGGGCTCGGCAAAATCGGCGTGCTGGTGGGTCTAAAGTCCGCCGGCGATGCGACCGAACTCGAGGCGCTGGGCAAGCAGCTCGCCATGCATGTCGCGGCGGCCAAGCCGGAGTCGGTCAGCGTCGATCGTCTCGATCCCGAGACGGTAAGCCGCGAGCGCGCCATCTATGCGGATCAGGCCAAGACCAGCGGCAAGCCCGACAACATCGTCGAGAAGATCGTCGATGGGCGCATGCGCAAGTTCTACGAGGAGGCCGTGCTGCTGGAGCAGGTGTTCGTCGTGGACACCGACATCAAAGTGAAGGAAGCGATCGATCGCGTTGCCGAGAAGATCGGAAGCTCGATCGCGGTGACCGACTTCGTGCGCTTTGCGCTCGGCGAGGGGCTCGAGACCAAGACCGAGAACCTGGCCGACGAGGTTGCAGCACTGTCGGGAACCTAAGGCAGGCGCTCGTCCGGCCGTTGTCGGTCCAGGCCGATTGCCGCCGTCGGCGCTTTTTGAAGCCGCTACGTCTCTAAAAGGGGCTGAACGAACATCATGACCGATTTGGGCCATCCCTCTCCAAGGTATCGCCGGGTAATGTTGAAGATGTCCGGCGAAGCCCTCATGGGGGACGGCGATTTCGGCCATGATCCGGCGACGCTCGCGCGTCTTGCCGAGGACGTTCGCGCCGTCCATGGCCAAGGCGTCGAGCAGTGCATGGTGATCGGCGGCGGCAACATGGTGCGTGGCGACCAGGCGGCAGCCAACGGCATCGAGCGCGTCAACGGCGACTATATGGGCATGCTGGCGACTGTCATTAACGCGCTTGCCGTGCAAAGCGTGCTCGAACAGAACGGGCTGCAGACGCGCGTGCTATCCGCCATTCCCATGGAGTCGGTGTGCGAGCCCTATATCCGGCGCCGCGCGATGCGCCACATGGAGAAGGGCCGCGTGGTCATCTGCGCCGGCGGCAGCGGCAATCCGTTCTTCACCACCGACACCGCGGCGGCTCTGCGCGCGGCCGAGCTCAGCTGTGACGTGATCCTGAAAGCGACCCAGGTCGATGGCGTCTATTCGGCGGATCCCAACAAGGACCCCCATGCAGAACGCTATGATCGGCTGACCTATCACGACGTTCTGGCGCGCGATCTCAAGGTGATGGACGCGGCGGCGATTGCGCTTGCGCGCGAGAGTGCCATTCCCATCATCGTATTCTCCATACGACATCAAGGGGCGTTCGCGCGCGTGTTGATGGGCGATGAACCCCATACGCTGATCACGACCTGACGGATTGAGGAGGTCGCGCTCAAGCTCTAGGAGGCATTCAGATGAGTGACGTCGATACCGCCGATCTGGAAAAGCGCATGAATGGGGCTCTCGAAGTGCTGCGCAAGGAATTTGCCGGTCTTCGCACCGGACGCGCGTCGACCAGCCTTTTGGAGCCGATCACGGTTTCCGCCTATGGCAGCGACATGCCGCTCAATCAGGTGGCGGCGCTCAGCGTGCCCGAGCCCCGGATGATCTCGGTTCAGGTCTGGGACAAGGGGATGGTCGGCGCTGTCGAGAAAGCAATCCGAATGGCCGATCTCGGGCTCAATCCTTCCGTGGATGGCACGCTGATCCGTGTTCCTCTGCCGGAGCTCAGCGAGGAGCGTCGCGTGGAGATCACCAAGGTTGCAGGGCGCTATGCGGAGCAGGCGCGCGTCGCCGTGCGTAATGTTCGCCGTGACGGCATGGACCAGCTAAAGCGCGCCGAGAAGGACGGTGACATCTCCAAGGACGAGCATCACAGGACCGGTGATCAGGTACAGCAGCTAACCGATAATGCTATCAAGCAAATCAACGACCTTCTGGCGCAAAAAGAATCCGAGATCATGACGGTCTGACGAGGTAACGCTTTAAGTATGTCGATCAACTCGCTAACGGAACAAACGGCGACCAAGCTCGATGGCTCCGGCATTTCCGGCCTCGACCATGTCGCCGTCATCATGGACGGCAATCGGCGTTGGGCCAAAGAGCGCGGCATGCCGCCGCTGTTCGGTCATCAGCGCGGTGCTGAAGCCGTGCGGCGCACGGTCGAGGCCTGCCGGGAGCTCGGCGTTCCCTATCTGACGCTTTTTGCCTTCTCTTCGGAGAACTGGCGGCGGCCGGTGGAAGAGGTGGAGGAGTTGATGAACCTCCTCCGCTTTTATATTCGTCGTGAGCTCAACGCGCTGGCGAGGAACGGCATCCAGATCCGTTTTCTCGGTGAGATCGACGGCATGGCGCCGGATATCGCCGGCCTGTTGCATGCCGCCGCCGAGAAGACCCGCCACAACAGCGCGCTCACCCTGACGATCGCCTTGAACTATGGCAGTCGGCGCGAGATGGCGCTCGCGGCAAGGCGGCTGGCGGCACAGGTTCAAAGAGGCGAGCTGACGCCGGAGGAGATCGACGAACACCGCTTTGGCGCATCGCTCAACGGCTTGAACATTCCCGATCCCGACCTCTTGATCCGAACCAGCGGCGAACAGCGCATCAGCAACTTCATGCTCTGGCAGCTCGCCTATACCGAGTTCGTGTTCTTGCCGGTCAACTGGCCTGACTTCGACAAGAGCCACCTTGAACAGGCGATTGCCGAGTTCCAGCGGCGGGATCGTCGCTATGGGGCGTCGAGTGGCTGACGCCGATCCATCGCTAAAGTGGCGGATCTTGTCGGCCGTGGTTCTGGCGCCAGCAGTGCTGGCGCTTGTCATTTGGGGTGTCTGGCCGTTTGCGCTGCTCGCTGCGGTTGCGGTCGTCCTTCTCGCCATGGAATGGCGCCATCTGATGGCCGCCCGGTTCAATCAGAGGACAGGCGATCTGGCGGGGCTGGCGGCTGGCCTGTGCGCTCTTCTGATCGTCGCGATGGCGGCCGTCGGTTGGTATCGGCCTGCCATCAGCACGATCGCAATCTGCCTGGGGATAGCTGGAATTGCCGCCCCTATGCTCAAGATTTTGCCTACCTGGCCATTTGTCGGCATTGCCTATCTGAGCCTGCCCATGCTGGCCATGATATGGCTACGCGGCTTGCCTGAGATCGGCCTCGCTATCCTGCTCTGGCTGCTGCTGGTAGTATGGGCGACCGATATCATGGCCTATGTCTTCGGGCGCTGGATCGGCGGGCGGCGTCTTGCGCCTTCGATCAGCCCCGGAAAGACCTGGGCCGGGCTTTGGGGGGGCATGGCCGGCGCTGCGCTCGTCGGCGCCCTGGCGGCCTTCCTGATCGGACCGTTTCGTCCCCTGCCGTCGATCGCTCTCGCCGCCGGTCTCGCAGGCGTGGCGCAGCTCGGCGACCTCGCCGAGTCGGCATTGAAGCGGCAGGCTGGCGTCAAGGACAGTGGCGGCCTGATACCCGGTCATGGCGGCCTGTTCGATCGATTGGACGGCCTGCTGTTCGCAGCGCCTGTCCTGGCATTGGTGGCGTTGCTCGCCGGTCGGCAAGGATGGCCATGAGCCAGGCCCCGTCCGCCGATCGACCGCGCTCCGTGACCGTGCTTGGCGCCACGGGCTCGGTCGGCAGGAGCACGCTCGATCTGATCGCGGACGATCCCGAATGTTTCCAAGTCGAAGCGCTAACCGCCAACCGGCAGGCCGAGGGCCTGGCCGCCTTGGCGAAGCAGCATCGGGCCAAGCTTGCCGTGGTCGCCGACCCATCGGCCTATGGCGCGCTTAAACAGGCGCTCTCCGGCAGCGGCGTCGAAGCGGCCGCGGGGTCGGAGGGTTTGATCCGAGCGGCGGCGGCGCCGAGCGATTGGGTGATGGCGGCGATCGTTGGCGCTGCCGGCCTCCCCGTAACCTTGGAAGCGGTCCGCCGCGGCGCCATGGTGGCGCTCGCCACCAAGGAGTGCCTGGTGTCGGCAGGCGCGCTGTTCATGGAAGAAGTTCGGAGGAGCCAAACGACGCTCTTGCCGGTCGACTCCGAGCACAACGCCATGTTCCAGGCGATCGCCGGCGCGCCCTCGGGCGAGATCGAGCGTCTGGTGCTGACGGCGTCCGGCGGTCCTTTTCGACGGGCAAGCGCGGCGACGATCAAGGCGGCCACCCCGGCGCACGCCCTGGATCACCCCAATTGGCAGATGGGCGCCAAGGTCACCATCGATTCCGCAACCATGATGAACAAAGGCCTGGAGCTGATCGAGGCCCACCATCTCTTTGGTATCGCCGAGGAGCGGATCGACATCCTCGTCCATCCGCAATCGATCATCCACAGCATGGTGAGCTTTCGTGATGGATCGGTCCTGGCGCAGCTGGGACAGCCGGACATGCGCATCCCGATCGCCTATGCGCTCGGCTGGCCCGAGCGTCTCGAGGCCGATACGCCGCGCCTTGATCTCGCATCCATCGGGACGCTGACCTTCGAACCACCGGATCCGGAACGCTTTCCGCCGCTGCGTCTTGCACGTGAAGCCTTGCAGGCCGGCGGTAGCGCTCCAAATATTCTGAACGCGGCCAATGAAGTCGCGGTTGCTGCTTTCTTGGAGGAGCGCATCGGCTTTGCCGACATTGCCGCGGTCGTCGAGGCGACGCTCGCAGCCCTGCCGGTACTGCCGCTCGACAATCTCGACACTGTTTTTGCGGTCGATGATCAGGCGCGTCGTCACGCTGCCGATCTGGTCGCACAACGCTTGATGCACGCGCGCTAGCTGAGGAGCGATCATGGAGCTCTTGCTGTCTTTCGGCTCGACCATCTGGACCTATGTGGTCCCGTTCTTGGTGGTCCTGTCGATCCTCGTGTTCGTACACGAATATGGACACTATATCGTTGCTCGCTGGAACGGCGTTCGCGTGGACGTCTTCTCGATCGGTTTCGGCCGAGAGCTGTTCGGCTATACCGACAGGGCGGGTACGCGCTGGAAATTCAGCCTGTTGCCGCTTGGCGGCTATGTGAAGATGCACGGTGACGCCGACGCGTCGAGCTCGACGATCGATCACGAGGCGGCGGTCGATCCCGACAGTTTTCCGGCGAAGAACGTGTTTCAGCGCATGTCGATCATCGTCGCCGGACCGCTTGCCAACATCCTGTTCGCCGCCGTGGCGCTCGCGTTGCTGTTCATGATCGTTGGCCGGCCGTTCACGCCGGCGAGCGTCGGCAATGTCGAGGAAGACAGCCCGGCCGCGGCAGCAGGGCTCATGCCGTTCGACCATGTCATCGCCGTCGATGGCGATGAGATCGCATCCTTCGAGGAGTTTCGCTCGATCGAGCGCGAAAGCGCCGGCGTCGAGCTTTTGATCACCGTCGAGCGGGACGGGCAGAGGCTCGACATCCCGATGACGCCGGCGACGGTTATTCATGAGGACACGCGTCTCGACCAGACGTTTGAACTGGGCGAACTCGGCGTCGGCCCGCCGCTGACGCCGGCCGATGTCGCCAATGTGCGGCCGGATGGCGCCGCCGCCGATGCCGGTCTCGAGGCCGGCGATCGCATCGTCGCGGTCGATGGCGTGACACTCGCGAGCTTCGAGGATCTGCAGGCCATCGTCAGCCAGAGCGCTGAGGTCGAGCTGCTGTTCACGGTCGAGCGGGATGGCGCCACGCTCGATCTGCCGATCACGCCGAAGCGCGTCGAGATCACCGACGAGCAGAGCGGCGAGAGCAAGACGATCGGGCTGATCGGCGTCGAGCGCCCGTTGCCGCCGCTCCATCGGGTCGGCCCGGTGACCGCCCTTTGGGACGGCCTCAAGGAGACCTACCGCCTGACCGCGCTGATCCTGCGCGCCGTCTGGCAGCTGATCAGCGGCAACGGCAGCGCGGACGATGTCGGCGGGCCGATCCGCATCGCGCAGATCACCGGCGAGCTCACCAAGGACGGCCTGTTTCCGGCTGTTATGTTCACGGTGATGCTGTCGATCAATCTCGGATTGATCAACCTTTTCCCCATCCCGGTGCTCGACGGCGGCCATCTGGTGATGTTGTTCATCGAGTTGGTGCGCGGCAAGCCGCTCAACGAACGCAGTCAGGAAATTGCTTTTCGTTTCGGCCTCGCCTTGGTGCTGTCTCTTATGGTATTTGCCACGCTTCAGGATCTGAGCCGGTTTGATTTTGGCTTGGTCGAGTATGTGAAGAGCTTGGTGTCCTAGTGGTGCGACGACATCGGAGAATTCACCTGGCGAAGAGCGTAACGCTTTGATTCCGGATCGAATTGCAGAATTCCGTAGGAATCAAAAGATGTGGCCATACCACTAGCTTCAAACCAAGTTTCTTGGCGGACGAAAGGGGATAGGATGGCGTTGCTGTGGGCTCGACGCGTGGCGATGGTGTTTGGAATTGCCGGTCTTGTCCTTGCGTCGCCCGTCGCACTCGACACACCAGCGATCGCGCAGTCGGGAGGCGCGATCGAGGCCATCGATGTGCGGGGCAATCAGCGCATCGAAGAGACGACCGTCAAAAGCTATCTCTCGGTCAGGGTCGGCGATCCCTTCGATGAGGACGAACTCGATCAGTCCCTGAAAAACCTCTATGCCTCAAGCTACTTCGAGGACGTCTCGCTCAGGCGCGAAGGCGATCGCCTCATCGTCGACATCGTCGAGAATCCGATCATCAATCGCATTGCCTTCGAGGGCAATCTCCGCCTCGATGACGATACCCTCGAGCCTGAAGTGCAGCTTCGCCCGCGCGTGGTCTATACCCGCTCCAGGGTGCAAAACGCGGTCAGCCGCATCCTCGAGCTCTACCGCCGAAACGGCCGTTATGCCGCGACCGTCGAGCCGAAGATCATCAGCCTTTCGGAAAATCGGGTGGACCTGGTGTTCGAGATCAACGAGGGCCCATTGACCGAAGTCGGCCGCATCCACTTCATCGGCAATGAGGCGTTCAGCGACAGCACGCTTCGATCCATCATTCAGACCAAGGAGGCGGCCTGGTGGCGTTTTCTGACCAGCAGCGACACCTATGATCCCGATCGTCTCGCCTTCGACCAGGAGCTTCTTCGGCGTCACTATCTCGCGCGTGGCTATGTCGACTTCAACGTGCGCTCCGCCCTGGCCGAGCTGACCCCTGGCGGCAAGACCTTCGTCATCACCTTCACGCTGGACGAAGGCGAGCAGTACGAGGTCGGCGAGGTCAAGATCGATGCCAGGCTGCGCGACCTGGAGCCGGTACAGCTGCAGGCGCTTCTCCAAACCGAGCCGAATGAAATCTACAACGCCGATGACGTCGAAACGTCGATCACGGCGCTCACCGATGAAATCGGCAAGCTCGGCTACGCCTTCGTCGACATCGAGCCCAAGCTGGAAAAACGACCCGATGCGCAGACCATCGATCTCACCTATGTGATCAACGAAGGCTCCAGAGTCTATATCGAGAGGATCGACGTAATCGGCAATGTGCGCACTCTGGACGAGGTGGTGCGGCGGGAATTTCGTTTGTCCGAGGGGGATGCGTTCAACACCGCCCTGCTGCGGCGGTCGCGTCAGCGCATTCAAAACCTCGGTTATTTCGAGAAGGTCGACCTGCGCACGCTGCCGGGTTCGGCCCCCGACAAGACACGCATCGAAATCGAGGTT
>Ga0224508_10003722_pt1 | contig 12585 bp, 8 predicted proteins | sample SF_Jan12_sed_USG_4_FD_170157 | JGI IMG/M metagenome (GOLD analysis project Ga0224508, IMG submission 170157) | Sediment microbial communities from San Francisco Bay, California, United States - SF_Jan12_sed_USGS_21 | ecosystem: Environmental > Aquatic > Marine > Sediment | place: USA: California...
GCCTCTTGTAGCAGGATTTGGCCAGCGCTCTCCAAATTGTTGTCCTGGAGGATTGCGGCAATCTGTTGATCGCTCAGCTCCTTGTTAAGGCCATCAGAGCACAACAGATAGGTGTCGCCGGGTTGGATTTCACGGATTTCGATCTCTACCTGTAATTCTTCGGCGGCTCCTATGGCCTGAGTGACGGCGTTGCCGACGGCTGGCTCGACGAAATCGCCTATCCCAGATTCCGTTTCTTCGTCCTCGCTGTGATCACGCGTGATTTGCTTAAAAAGGCCGTCTCGCAGTCGATATATGCGGCTGTCCCCGGACCATACGCTTGCTACGTGGTGTTCCGTGGCCAGCAAGATGGCGACAGTGCTGCCGATAATATCGCCCATTTGTTGCGCTTTGGTCCATAACTCATGGTTTACCTTCGCTAAAATCTGCCGGATTTGATCGATACTGTGGCCTGTCAACGTTGGGGCCTCGAAACTTTTGAAGCGATCGATGATCAGGCGACTGGCGAAATCACCCGCGGTATGTCCCCCCATGCCGTCAGCGGCAATCCAGAGACGTTGTTCGGGCAGGGCCAGAAAAGCGTCTTCGTTGTGATCGCGTATATTGCCAGTGTCAGTAATACCGAAGGAAGTCCATGGCTGCGGAGGTGGTGCGGATATGGGCACTGAATGAAGTTTTACCGGGCAAACGGGTCGATGGGGTCGCCGTCACACCAGCCCCATTGATCCCAGTTGCCGTCGAGCAGTGCGGTGGCGCCATTGAGAGGTGGTAGACCCTGGCAGATCAGGATCGATGGTTCTACTTCTTCGGAGCCATCAGTCCACCAGACGCTATAGGCAAAGCTGCATTCGAGCAGTACCCTGTGCAGCATTTCGGGCATCCGCGTAATCAGGTCCACTTCCGGGTTGATGCCCCATCGCAGTGCCAGGTGTCGATTATCACTATTTCCTGTTTCCGGTTTTGGATCAACAATCAAACCATCGACCTCAAGGTCGTTTAGTTGGTCGTTGAATTTTAGCGTGTCGAAATCATTTTCGAGCGTCCACTGAATGAGTTGCTCGGCGTGATCGAACCAGGCTTTTTCATCTAGCGCAAGTGCCAATGGATTGGTGCCGGGTTGTTTTTTGCGGCAGAGGGTCATGGGAAAATAACGGCCCACGCGATCGACACTCGGCATAATTAATCCCTGCCAACAATGATCGCTGCAGATTCCAGGTGATAGGGCGAACCGATAGATCGGGCTTGTAAGGTAGGTGTCCAGCCAGCTTTCACCCAGTTGTTTTTTGCTGGCGGTGATCGCTTGCTGTAACCAGTCATCCCAGGGCTCAATAAAACTGCGTGGGAGATTGTGCTTAATAAAATCTCCCAGTACGGGCACTTTACCGTAATAACCGGTGTTATGCGTTACAGTTGCCGTGGACATCTAAAATAGTATAAATCATTGAGTTTGAAGGGATTGATTGCGCTGTTGGCGCGCAGTTCAAACCTGACATTGCGTTTGCCTATCGAGAAGTCGAGCAGGAATTGCTCCGAACGGGCGCCGCGCGACATCGTTGCCTGATCGAACAGTCTAAACAGTGCCCAGGGACTTGCAAAGGTCAGGCTGGAAGTTCTTCCCGCCAGCCGGGGAAGAAATTGCAAACTGACTTGTCCAGTATTGGCGGGCCCCGGCCACGTCATAGGCGTGGTAACTACCGGACCGTGAGCGTAGCTAAGCTGTTGACCGTCGATAGTGAGATTGAGATGGGTAATCTCCGGGCTCATGCTGATAGGTTTAAGGCTGAAGCCCAAAGAGGGGGTCTGACTACCCAGGTTAAAAAAACTATTCTTGATGTTCTGGGCACGTTTGAATTGTCTCAGGTTTTTTTCGGTTACACAGGCCTCTGCGTCGTCTTGCTGAATCCAGCGCCATTGTGATTGCGATCGATCCACGTTAGCCGCCAGATATTGTTGAAAAAACTGATCCATCCTGCCATCTTGACCAAAGAATTGGCCAAAATCCTCAGGTGTTATCTCCTGTTTCTGGGTTTGGATAATCGGGTAACGATTCGCGATGGCGACGCTACAAAAATTCAGCACGCTGCTTTCCCAAACTTTCTGAATATGTTGACAAACATTACCTTGAATCAGACTGGCGCTATCGTCGGTAATTGCCGATATCATCGAGTCCAGGGGATAGGGATATTGCTTGGCGGCATTTTGCACTTTTTTCAACACCTGGCCGATCTGCTTGCGTTTGACCTTCACCAGTTCTTCGCTGCTGGTCTGTGTCAAGGATGTTAGCTCCAGGTAAAGTTCATTGAGCAGCGCGATAAGCCCTTCGACAGGAAGTGGCGCATCACCCGATTGATGGACCAGTTTATTTAAGTCATTGAAAACGGAAGTTACCCGGGCTGTATCGAAACGGGTTAATTCTTCGGCTGATTTATTCCTTAGCGAGGTAGTAAGGTCTCGCCAACGCTCTTTTACTTCATCCCAGGTTCCGCCAACCTGCCCGCCAGACGCCATTTGATCGGTGGTCGGGAAGAGGCTAGTCTCTTTTTCCACCGCAGCAAGCAGTTGCAGCAACGGTGACTGTTCGGAGGATACGATACCCAGCACCTCGACGGCATGTTCCAGGCTGGTGAAGGGCTGGATAGTCAAATCCGCCAAAAGTTGGCGCCACTGCTTGACAAAGTCATCCAGATAACGCCGATGTACACGGTGACGCAGGAGTTCGAATTCATTGTCCGAAGTGCTGATCTGGTACTGTTCACCCAGTACCCAGCTGGTTTTCGCCAATTGCTCGGTTAGTTCTTCGCTTTTAGGCAGGAACAGTTTGTGATAACCGTCATAGGTATATAGCGTGTTGAGACCTTCGTTGAGTGGTTTGCCGCTCTTGCGGCTAAACACCAGGGGAGCACTATGGCCCGCTGCATCACTGATTCGAAAGGGGGACGGATCATCCCGCGTCAGTCTTTTTTGCAGTTCACCGTAAACCCGTTGATCCAACGGGATGAGAATCAGTTTGGCACGAGCGAAATCTACGACGCCACCATCCAGAGCGCGAGGCAAAGGAGCGGGTCGAGCTTCGAACATGCTAGCCAGGTGCCGATCGAGAGACTCCCGCTGCTCAAGTTTGATTGAGTTGGCGGTTTTTCCGAATAATTCTTTTGCTACCCAGCTGTGCAAGCTATTACCATTGTAATGCTCCATGAATTCATGGGACAGCATCAGATAGGATTTGAGCGCCGCAAAAAGTGCATCGGAATCTTGACCACTCCGGCTAATATATTGCTCCATTCGAGTCATAACGCTGGGCAGCAGGATCTCGCGCAGCAGCTTGTCATAAAGAGAAGTAGCTGCCTGGTCCAGTTTATCTTGTTGAGAAAGGTTAAAACTCCAACCGGTGCCGCGAGAGTCTCTGTCGTCTACAGCGGCAAGTAATCGCGCTTTGTCAAGAATCGGCAGAACCGCAAATGGGTCCCATTGTCCCGAAGGTACCGCTTGTAGTTCGAGTTGCAGCTCCTCTGCTTGTTGCCGAACCTCCTCTATATACTCGCTACTGCCAAAATAGGCATTGGTCAATAGAACCGATATCAACAGAAACAGGATGAATATTCCACCAAATGCACCATAGCGTATCAGCTTGATTCGTCGTTCTGCCCTGGGATCGCTACCTACTAATCCAGATTCAGTGAAGATCACCTCGCTAAGCAACCGATTGATGAAAAAGCTTTTTCCATGTTCGGCTGGCGGCGCAACGACCTGTTGGTCAATACCAAAATTGGAGGCCAGTGCACCCATGATTCGATCGATGGGTGTGCCTTCCTGGGTAGCACTGGTGAAATATAGACCACGTAGCTTCACCGGTTGCTGAAACCTGCTTTGGTCAAAGATCTGTTTGACGAAGTTGGATATTGTTCCCCTTAACGCGCTGAATTGCTGAGGAAATGTGTAGATTGCCTCTCGTCGTTGACGACTGCGTTGACGGTCCAGTTTTTGTAGTAATTGGCTGTGTAGTCGTTGCTCCAATGTTGAGAGTTCGTCGTCGAGGCACTCAGTGGCACCCGCCTGAGATGTTTCCAGATCGAAGGTGGCACCCCATACCTGGGCCCTGTCGTTCTGGTTCAGTTCTTCGAAATACTCCATGAAACCATGCAGTAGATCGAACTTGGTAAATAGAACATAGATTGGAAGCTGCACACCCAGCTGCTCGTATAGCTCCTGAATCCGACTTTGAATAGCCTGGGCATGAGCGTGGCGTTCCTCGCTGGTTTGCGCCATCAGATCAGAGATGCTGATCGCTACTATCGCGCCATTGACAGGCCGCCGCCGACGGTACTTTTTTAGCATGTCAAGAAATCCAAGCCAGCCCTCGCGGTCCAGTTCCTGATGACTGTCCTGAGTGGCGTATCGACCGGCGGTATCCAGCAGCACCGCGTCTTCGGCAAACCACCAGTCACAGTTGCGGGTACCGCCAACGCCCTTGATTGCCGACTTGCCGAATTCCTCTTCCAGGGCAAACTTAAGATCGGAATTTTTCAGCAGGGTGGTCTTGCCGCAACCTGGAGGGCCAATGATGATGTACCAGGGCAACTGATAAAGAAACTGGCGTCCTCCTCCACCCAGTCGCGCCTTTTTCAACGCGGCTATGGCCTGTTCCATTTTCTCCTTGAGGATCGCTAGTTCTTCCTGGGATGCCTGTTCATCGGGGCTGATGGCAGGTATCTCTTCGCTTTGAGCGGAAATCCCGGCCATCATCTCACTGTTGCGTCGCCTGGCGCGCCAAAACATGACGCCCCGGCTTATTGCCCAGATCAGAAATAGAATGCCTATGGCGATAAGCCGGTTTAATTCCGCTTCAAATGGTCGGCTCTGACCGAATCCGAATAGAGGTCCCAGATACCAGATGAACAATGCTATCGCTATGAGCCCAAACAAGGTGATCAACCACCTCTGTTTTAATAATCCAATTATTTTTTTCATGTCTATTTGATCAGGATGACTTCAACCCGGCGATTTTTCGCTTTTCCAGCACGGGTTTCGTTGGATGCGACTGGCTCGAGTTCAGCCCGGCCTTCGGTTGAAAGCCGCTTGGGATCGTTCAGGTTTTGACGGACAATTGCGGCAACCGCATCCGCGCGGGATTTGGATAGTGCCCAATTGGAGGGGAAACGGGCTGTGTGGATAGGGTCGCTATCAGAGTGCCCAATTATCCGGATCGAACCGGGTAATTTGTTAAGTTGCGCGGTAATTTGCTGCAATAGCGGTATCACGCTGCTGTTAATTGTGGCGCTTCCGGAGCGAAAAAGGCGGTCGCCCGGAATCACCACCTTGTTGAGACCGGATTGTTCCTTGACCTGAATCTTTTTTTGCTTGATCTCGGCGGCGAGTAGCTGGCTCAAGATAGGTTGCTTTTTGGGTGTGGCAATGGGTGGTGAGGGGCGAGGAGGTGTGGCGATATAATTCGGAGGTTGCATCTTATGTATAGCTGCATAAACCGGATCCGACTGTTGGTTGAGACTGGTGAGCAACAGCGAAAATAACAGTGTTAGCAGCGCTATCGCGACGGCTCCTAGAACCCATAACGGGATTGCCCGAATCACCGGATTTTGAATATCTCTTACTCCCTGCCAATGAGGTGAGAGAGTATGCTCAACCGGTTCCCCAGCCTTATCCAGTTGTTGATAGAGCCATTCACGAATGGCCAGCAACTTGTCTTTACCTCCCTTGGCAACCCGATAGCGTCCTTCGAAACCTAAAGACAGACAGAGGTACATTAGTTCCAGCAACTCGCGATTGCGGGTGGGCGTTTCGGAAAGTTCTTTGAGCATTGAAAAGAACCGTTCACCACCTGAAACTTCCTGGTGAAAACTGCTCAGCAGACTATTTTGCGCCCAACCGCTGTCGCTGCCCCATGGGGTGTTTAGAACCGCCTCATCGATTGCGGTGCAAAGTACGTAGCGCGCTGTGTAAACTGTTTTTTGATCGATTCCCTCAGTTAATGCCTGTTTTTGAAACTGATGAATCTCATGAGTCATCAATTCGTGAAGCTTGCCTGTGTCGACCTGGTCAGGAAAAGAACTGAGACGAGTCAGTAGCGCCAGCAGTGTCGAAGCGGCGTGCTCCAGTGGATTAAGATGGCCCAGGTGGTGAAGCTTTACGGGGCCATCGGATGCAGGTGGTTTAGGTTGATCGGAAGGTTTACGAAAATCCGCTCGGCGGCCGCCGGGTATTGGTTTAACGACTGTGCGGTCGCTGAAATCCGGATTGGCAAAGGGATCATCTGGGTCCATGGCTATTGTCCAGGGCTCTGGTTTGGGTCAAGTGACTTGCTCTTGGATCGTTTTGCCTTTCCGCTGAACAGGCTGGCTGGAGGGGGAGGCTCGAAATTGCGAAATACTGAAGCCCCCAGGCTCGATCATCGAATAGATGAAGGATAGTCATTCCGATGGTCCCTTGATCGCCCAGAATTCAATCTCCATACCGGGAAATTCACGGGAAAAGAACACCGCAAAAGAGCCAGTTTCTTCCACGCCATTCCATACCTCGTTGTGTTTATCCAGTTCAAAATAGGTGAATTCAGCATGATACGGAATCTGTCGTGGCGCAACTGGCAGTGGTCGTATTGGAATACCCGGCAAATGTGATTTCACTAACTGGGAGAGTTGATCCTTGCTGGCAATTGTGGTTTGGCGTGAGATCTGCCTTTGCAGTTTGTCTACCGGCATCTGCGCCTTGACCGCGAGTACAAATTGCGCTGATTTGATCAAGTGTTTTTCGTAAACATTTGCGGTGTACACGCCACGAGGATGTTTGGTCAGTTCGATGGCAATGGCAGGTTTCTCCAGGGCCCAATCGAGTGAAATCCGTATTGAACGTATTAGATCGGTAAAGCTGTGGCTCAAATCCTGATGGTGGTAAGCGGGATAATTGTCGGGACGCCGTCGGTCACTGGTGATAGTAGCCAGATTGCCGGCCATCTGCACCAATATACGGTAGAGTGTTTCCGGATGTAGATTTTTTGTTTCTACCAGATGGTTGAATAGAGGTTCGTATTGGTTGACGCTCTGCAGCAACAGGAAACCAACAATTTCACCAACGCCTCCCGCACCAGCGGAGCCCAGGCTGCTGGCCAGCTCTTCTCCGCGATGGTGTAACAACCCCTGAATATCCCGAATGGTATCGGTTAACCGTTGGGAGCCGATGCAATGCAAACAAGTGGGAATAAATTGTTCGTCAAGCACCACCATATCATCAGATTTGCGTTCGATCAGACGGGCGATAGGGATTGTGGAGAAAGCTCCCTTGTCCTGGCTGGCGAGACGAATATGGGTAGCAAGAGTTCCGGTCTCGATTACTGCTTCACCGGTCTGAGATTCGGTGTGTTGGTCACGAACAGAGAGCTCTTGACGTATATAGCGGCCAATGCCCTGGTCAGCATCGGCACTAGTGACATCGATGCCGGTACTCGTTTCGAGCAGCAAGGCGAGTTCAATTGTTTCATTTTTGTGTTGCTGTTGAATTTCGAGGGGTGGGGGTAGCGGATAATTTTCGGGCATATCGAAAGGAGTGCCGTCAGGAAAAATACCACTGCAGCGTTTGATGGCAAATTTACCTTGTGAGAGTTTCTGGGTATCGATCTCGAGTCGTGTGACTCCCCAGGAGTAGGGACGAAGCCCTCCACAGCGCTCCTCGATCCAACCGCGAATATGCCTTCCATGTTGTTGGAAGTGCTGCGGGCGAAGAAACATACCTTCGGTCCAGATAACCGGGTTACGCCATGACATCCTGATCCTGCTCCTTTTTGGTGATTGTTAAAGGATATTATTTTTGTTATTCAGCCCGAATTGATACCGACAACCCGTCCAGTTGAATGATTAGGTTTGTAACGCGCTCCGCCGGTATTGGGACGGCTGCCTTCCAGATCGCTTGATCGATATTGCGAAACGCGGCGATGACTGCCAGGTACTGGGTATCCGCTTCTGGCGTTCGTGTATATAGTTTTTTGCCACCTGGTATGAGGCTGAATTCTTCACGGTAAACCAGATCATCCCCAAAAGTGGCAGCTTCGTCATTGTAAAGAGAGAAAAATTCGACTGTATTGAAGGTGCCGAGGTTTTTTAGTTCGTATAACCGCACAACTATGGGAGAAGGTCGGCCTTCACCGTCCGGATTGATAACATCCGAGGCAAGAACTTCCGCGTTGATGATGGTTGCGGGTGCTGGCGGTGGGTCCTTGCTGAAACAACCGCTAATAACCGCAGTCATCAACAGGGCGGTGATAAATGTTATTGATCGGGAAATTAGTTTGTTCACTATGGGTCTCATCGGTTATTTTTGGCATTTCGTAAATGGTCGTTATAGGATTTGGCGAAAGCACGACTAAAAAGGCGGTTGAAGTCATCCTGGGCCTCTTTTTCGATCTCATCGTAAAGATCATGAAATAGATCCCACAGCTTGGCTTGTTTGTGTATCGGTATCTTGGCGCTGATGGGGCTTTTTTTTTGCAGACGCTGCTCGAGTTGCTCTGGATTAAATCGTTTTAGTACGTCTTGCAGTGCCGAGCGCATTCCGGCCATGACCGCCATTTCGTGAGCGCCAATATCACGGAACGCCTCGTCTATAGCCTCGTTAGCCGGCATATAGGCTTCGCCTTGAGGGTCGAGCATTTTTATGAGTGACTCTTGCGACGACGGAGAAAACTTAAGGGGATTGTTTCCGCGCCCGTGGACGATAGTGACTTCCATCCCCAACTCGCTTTTGATTTTCGACCTGGCCCATAGCACCTGGATGGCCCCTTGTAATGAACGGCTTAACAGTTGGCCAACGAGATAAAAGGTGTTCGCATCGATGGTGCTGGTAATACTGCTACTTTCGATACCGGCTCCCTTTAGAAAGCTCCGGATATGTTCCAGTTCAACCCCGTTATCGGAAATTGAAGGTGATTGTTGCGCGGGTTTCTGTGGCTTTGTGGTCGCTGGCTCGATTTCAGCAAAGGAATCCCGGGTATCGGTGTTTGGGATAGCATCTTCAGTCGGCAATTGATCCGGTTTCCCGATAGAATCGAGAAAGCTGAAATCATCGATAGCTTCATGTTCTTGAGGGTTCGTCTGCGACAAGTTATGCCTATCTTCTTTGGCTGACTCGATATCGGCAAAAAGATCGGTGGCATCAGGGTTTGACGGGCCGTTGTCGACTGGCATTTGATCCGAGTCACGAATAGCATCCAGAAAGCTGAAATCATCGTCGGCGTCATAGTTTTTAACTGTCTCGTCTAGCAGGTCTTCTTTCTCTTCGACCACTGCTAGCAGGTCTTCTTTCTCTTCGACCACTGCCAAAATATCGGCAAATGGATCCTCCGAGCCGGAATCGAACTTATCGTCAGTCTCGAATAGGGAATCCGGGTTTTCATAGCCATCGCTATAGCTCGGATCATCCGAGGCAACGTGGTTATGATGACTAGTGATCTCAACCATGATCTCGTAGTCCCCCAATGTCAGCAAATTGTTGTTATTGAGTTTGGCGCTTTGTCCGTCTCTCAGCGTTTGACTTTCCTGCGGCGACTCATCGGTTTGATCTATCAAGGTATGATTGGTGCTGGTATCAGTGATGTAATAACCATCATTGCGATACTCGATTTCTGCATGTTTGCCTGATACGACATTTTCAGGATCATTTAAAACTAGTGAGTTGTCGTTTTGGCGACCAATAGAAATGCGCTCATGCTCGATACTGATCGAGGCAGGTTTTGGAGGTGGGGCCCCCTTGTAAGACCTAACGGTGAGAGTTAAAGACATGACAAGGGTTTTATTGCCAGGAAAAAAAGCACTTTTTACGGATCCATCATTCTAGTAGGTATTCCAATGTGAGTGAGCATAGAGTACTAGAAAAATCTAGACCTGTTAACACTAATTCCAATGAAAATCGCGCGATAATCTGGTCGCTGAATGAATTGGCTCAGGCATTTTAAATAAGGAACAGATAAGTTTGGTCGGTCTAATTCTGTAAGGCGAGGAACGGCGGCGTTGGGGTGTTGATCACGAAACTCATCGAAGAAATCAACTGAAAGAGGATAACTCATAGTTCCTGTGCTAGCGCCTGCACTGATCGAAGTCAGGGTATCAATCAAAAAGAGGAATAGTATTGCTGGCCCCTGGGATATGTAGTATAAAGCAGACTATAAAGGACCCACCTGGAAAAGCCGTTTTTCTTTAGAATGGAGTCTGGGATCAACGTGGAAATCCAATAATGAGTGTTAATGGAATTAACATCGCAGGCGCAATTTATAATCTTATTTTAAATGTTATCTCGGCTGGGTAATGATGATTGCCAGTCAGACCGCGTACCAGTTTTCGATGCTATTCCTCAAATACAAATGTTGATATAGGGATGGGCACAGGTACTAGAAAGTGCTCAGCAGTTAGTAAAGGGAATTTTCGAAGTTGGAAATAATCCAGGCTTTTAAGGGTGTTCTATCGCTACCCTGATGGGACGAGTTGAGGAGATTGGAGCGGATCGAGGCGGAAAATTGGATTTTTCCTGGTCTTTCGAGAAAGGAAAAACTAGATCTGTAGGTAAGTTAGTATTATGCTAATTTGCCTGGAGAGAGTGCTCGATTTGACTGGTCGGCCCCAAAGTTACTGCTAATTACAGTTAATCTCCTTTCTAAATAGAGATAGAATGGCAGGCGCACCATAATTGGAGTTGGGTTGTGACGAATCTGGATCTAAGTCAGTTTCTTGCGGAGATATCAACAGAATCGCCGTGCGGGGAGGATCTTGAGTATGATCCTGAATTTGGCGAAATGGAAAGGGCGGCTCAGGGTAAACCTGAACAACAGATTGGTGATACCTTAATTCCAGCAGAAGATGCAGATTGGCCTGCAGTTAAAACCAGGGCAATTTCGCTGTTCGACCGCACCAAAGATCTTCGTGTCGCCGTTTACCTGACACGATCATTGTTACATACAGAAGGCCTGTCCGGTTTAAGAGATGGCCTAAGCCTGATTCAAGGCTTATTGGAAAACCATTGGGAAAGTATGCATCCGCAACTCGACCCCGATGACAATAACGACCCAACCTTACGCATAAACACGTTAACCACGCTTAACGATCCAGAGACTGTGCTGCACAGTATACGCGAAGCAACGCTGGTTAATTCATCAGCGCTTGGTCGATTCAGTCTTCGTGATATTTTGATTGCTTCGGGCAAGTTGCCTCTCCCGACCAAATCCGATGAAGAAGCCGTAGAGCTTTCCACGATAAATGCTGCATTTATGGATGCATCACCGGATGATCTACAAAACACAGCTGACGCTATTCGTCAGTCAATTGAGTGTGTTTCGGCGATCGAATCACAACTCATGGATAAGGTTGGCTCTAAGCAGATGGCTGATTTCAGTACACTGCCGGAATTATTAAAGGAGGCGCAGCATATTATGACTGAACATTTACCCGAGCAAGCTGTTGGTGAAGCTGAAGCTTCCTCTGAGGTAGTTAATGAGGCACCCGGTACGCACGCTTCCACTCAGTCGTTGCCTAACGCGATAAATAGCCAGGAAGATGTGATCCGGGTATTAGACATGGCCTGTGAATACTTTAAACGGCATGAGCCATCGAGTCCGGTACCACTATTGCTGCAGCGTGCCAAACGTTTAGTAGCTAAAGATTTTATGGAAATTCTGCGTGATCTGACACCTGCTGGTGTTACCCAGGCGGAGGAGATAAGCGGAAATTCTCAGAAATAGTTATGAATATGTAACCAGGGATGGAGTACCATGCTGTTGTGTTGTTCTGAATGGACTTCACGACTCGGTTTTATGCAACTTAGGAGGTGTATTGTGGCAAAAGAGAGTAGCCAAAAATTTATAGCACGAAACCGTGCCCCACGCGTGCAAATAGAATATGACGTCGAAGTTTATGGTGCGGAAAAGAAAGTCCAGTTACCTTTCGTTATGGGGGTGATGTCGGACCTTTCCGGTAAACAGGATCCCGACAATCCGCTACCACCGGTCGCCGAGCGCAAGTACCTGGAAATTGATGTCGATAATTTTGATGAGCGTATGAAGGCGATGAAACCGCGTGCCGGATTTCAGGTGCCCAACACACTGACAGGCGAGGGCAATATCAGCGTCGATATCACCTTCGAAAGCATGGATGATTTCTCTCCCGCTGCCATTGCACGTAAAGTCGATGTTCTGAATAAGTTGTTGCAGGCACGTACGCAACTTTCCAACCTGGTAACTTATATGGATGGCAAAACCGGTGCTGAAGAATTAATTGCTAAGGCGATTGCTGATCCAGCACTATTAGAGGCACTGGTGTCCTCACCAAACCCTGATGGGGAAGACGCAGCCGAGACTGAAGAGGAGAAATAAGGGATGGCTGAAACTGAAACTGAAGAACAGGTCGCGCCTGAATCTGAAACACTGGAAGCGAGCGATTTCAGCGCACTACTCGATAAAGAGTTCAAGCCCAAGTCTGATCGTTCAAAAAAGGCGGTTGAAGATGCGGTCAGGACACTTGCCGAGCAGGCGCTGCAATATACCAGCCTGATTTCAACGGACGTGATGGAATCGATCGAGTCAATGATTGCAGAGAT
>Ga0224508_10003723_pt1 | contig 12584 bp, 20 predicted proteins | sample SF_Jan12_sed_USG_4_FD_170157 | JGI IMG/M metagenome (GOLD analysis project Ga0224508, IMG submission 170157) | Sediment microbial communities from San Francisco Bay, California, United States - SF_Jan12_sed_USGS_21 | ecosystem: Environmental > Aquatic > Marine > Sediment | place: USA...
AAGAGAAACAAGAAACTTCAAACAAAGAGAAAAAAATAGAAAAAACTAGTGAATCAAAAGAAGAGAAACAAGAAACTTCAAACAAAGAGAAAAAAATAGAAAAAACTAAAGGAAAGGAAGAGAAGGAATAATGGTAAGCATAGCAGGAAGTAAAAAACTCAAAAGACAGATGGCACCTCAATTTTGGGGAATTAACAGAAAAAATAAGAGATTTGTAATCACCGTAAGACCAGGACCACACAAAAAAGAATTTTCAATTCCTAGCGCAGTTTTTCTAAGAGACACATTAAAAATTGTGAATACTCTAAGAGAAGCAAAGACTGCCATATATGATGGAAGAATAAAGATTGATGGTATTGTCCGAAAATCTCTTCATCAAGGAATTGGTTTAATGGATGTCGTAGAACTACAAGATGTTTCAGATGTTTATAGACTTGTTCCAACCGATGGAAAAATTTTGAAGCCGGTAAAAATTAACGAGTCTGAAAAAACAAAAAAAATAGTCAGAGTTATCAGTAAAACTACAATAAAAAATGGAAAAATGCAAATAGGATTTCATGATGGACGTTCTACAATTTCTGACACACAAGTAAATGTTGGAGATAGTTGTTTAATTCAAATTCCTGATCAAAAAATTCTTGAAGTGTTAAAATTAGAAAAAGATTTCCACGTACTTGTTACAAGAGGAGTTAACGCCGGTAAAATAGGTAAGATCGACAAAATCGAAGAAGGAACATTCATTCTTCCAAAAAGAATTCTTCTAGAACTCGAGGAAAGAAAAATCGAGATTCCAGCAGATGTTGTAATGGTAATTGGAAAAGGAGAACCAGTAATTCAAATAAAGTGATACCATGTCTCAAACTCAAGAAAACCCAATGAAAAAAATTTCCTTAGAAAAGGTTGTTCTAAATATGGGATTAGGAAGATCGGGAGATGTTATTGAAATTGCCAAAAAAGCCCTACAACAAATTTCAGGTAAAAGCCCAAATTCAAGAGAAGCAAAGGAAACCCAAAGAGATTGGGGAATAAGAAAAGGAGAACCTATTGGAGTAGCAATTACCATTAGAGGTCAAGAAGCTAGAGATTTACTTAAACGTCTTTTGGAAGCCAAAGGAAACCAAGTTAAACAAAAATCTTTTGATAATTTTGGAAACTATTCATTTGGAATAAATGAACATATTGATATTCCTGGTGTAAAGTATGATCCCAAGATTGGTATTTTAGGCTTAGGCATCTCAGTTACATTAACAAGACCTGGATATGGAATAAGAACAAGAAGTAAACACAAAGCAAGAGTAGGTAAAAATCATATAATTAAACCTGAAGAAGCAAAAGATTATCTAATCAAAGAGTTTGGAGTGACCGTAGTATAATGGCCAAAGATAGATCATATGAATTCACAGGAAGAAAAAAACATGAATTTGGAAGAGGTTCCAGATGGTGTAAACGATGTGGAGATTATACTGCAGTTATTCAAAAATATGATTTAATGTTGTGTAGACGATGTTTCAGAGAAGTAGCAGTCTCTTTGGGATTTAGGAAAAACCAGTGATAAAGATGCCAGCAACAAATATTTTAGCAAATCTATTTGGAACGCTTTACAATAATGAAGCTAGAAGAAATAAAGACTGTATTATACTTCCAACCTCAAAATTAGGAATTGAGGTACTAAAAGCATTACAAAAACATGGGTATATTGGAGAATTTGAACATATTGATGATAAAAGAGGAGGGAAATTTAAAATAAAATTATTGGCAAAAATAACCAAATGTGGAGCCATTTCACCACGGTTCAAAGTAAAAAAGGATGCGTATAATTCTTGGGAACAACAATACTTACCAGCATATAATCGAGGAATGTTGGTTGTCACTACAAATCAAGGAGTAATGTCTCACCATGAAGCAGTTTCAAAAGAAATTGGAGGATTTTTGATAGGATATGTCTACTAAACTAGATGAATTCCAAGAAATTATTGAAATTCCAGAGGGAATTAACATTACGATAAAAAATCACATGTTGCAATTTCAAGGACCATTGGGTAAAACCTTCAAAAGTTTTAGAAAGATACCGGTAAATGTTGAACTCAACGACGGTAAATTAAGCATTAAAGCTCAAGGAAAGAGAAAACGAGATTATTCTATTTTACATACTGCACGTTCATTAATCAATAATATTTGTGAAGGACTAAAAGAAGGATACACAATAAAAATGAAAGTTGTTTATGCACACTTTCCAATTACTGTTAAAATTCAAGACAAAACTATTTCCATTGAAAATTTTCAAGGGGAAAGAGCACCTAGGACCACAACAATTGTTGGAAACACCAAAGTAGTTCCTAAAGGAGAAGACGTAATTTTAACCGGTGAAGTGTGGACAGATATTACTCAAACTGCAGCAAACATAGAATTGAAAACCAAAGTAAAAAACAAGGATCATAGAGTTTTCTTAGATGGAATTTACATCTACGAAAAGAAAAAAGGGATTGAAAAATAAATTTTCAAAGTATTGAGAAAATATCATACATGACTCTAGACTCTGAATTTAGACAACAAACTACAAAATTAATACAAGAAACACTAGAATTGTACAAAGCTGCAGGGGCATCTCCAAGAGTTGGCCAGGTATGGGATTGTAAAAGCGTAGGAGACTTTCTGTGTGGGTTTTTTGTAGGAGAGATGGTAGGTTCTGCCCTTAGTGCATTTCAAATTGTTCATAAAAGGGAACCAAGTGGCGAGGAACATCTCGAAATCATTGAACTCGTAGAAAATTACTCTAAAGAAATTAAAGATTTTTTTGCAAAATTCAATTAAGCGGATTTTGTCTTAGTCTAAATAGATTCGTAGCAAGGATTAAATCACTTTTACCAAGGTACAAACATGTTGCCGCCCTAGCTCAGCGTGGTAGAGCATCCGACTGTTAATCGGACGGTCGCCAGTTCAAGTCTGGTGGGCGGCGCTTTATATTTCTAAATTCGAGTTTAGAAAGAAAAAAATTACACTTGATGAAACTAAATTTTAAAATATTTCTAATTTCGAATTTAGAAACATAGATCCAATGCAACAATTTAGTGTATTCAATTAGACAGGATAGATCTAATAGATGATCGCATATTACTTAGAATGCAGGAGGATTACATTGGCCAGAATTAAAAGAGCCAATAGATATTGTGTTGATTGTGGTGCTCGACTAGTTTACTATCCAAGATTATCAAATCCTAAAGCACCAAATGAGCATAGAGTTTTAGTATATGCCTGTCCCGACTGTACAAAAGATTTTGAAAAACCGAAAATGTTTTCAATTAAAAGAAATCAGGTTGAAGATCCTCTAGAAACAATAGAAATAGAGATTACACAAATACAGAAAAAAACCGCATAAAATTACGATACATTTTATTGCCGATTTGAATAAAATAAATAATGTATCCAGAAAAACCTAGAAGTAATTTTTGGTTCCTATTACCAATATTTCTAGGGTTAATTGGAGGGATTATTGCATATTTTGTATTACGGCAAGATGACCCTAAAAAAGCAAAAAATTGTCTTTATCTTGGAATTGTTCTTGCGATAATTGGAGTCATAATTAATATTTTGGTTCTTTCACAAATTCCTGACCTGGAACAAAATTTCAACATAAACACCTAGTGCATTTACAATCTAGTGAAAGATGAAGAGAAATACCCTCCTAGGTTTGCAGTGTTTCTAAATTCGAGTTTAGAACTATTATTAATTAAGCAAGGTAAACCATCTATTGATTTAGAATCATATAGAACTAGTTAGACAATTTTACCATGAGCATTAATAGAATGAGGGATAACGTTGAAAGATGGCTGACTCATGAGAGCCACTCATTTGAATTTGTAAAAAATCCAGATAATTTATTTCAGGTTCTTGTAAAACATGCAGGAGAAGCAGGTGTTCCAATTGAAATTTTTGAGCCAAAAAAACAACCAGGAGTCCTCGTAGTGGGTTCCAAGGTAATAATGAAGAATAACCAAATTGCACGATTTTTAGGTTTCAGTCCGGAAGAAAAAGAAAGATTTGAGAAAAGAGTAGGAGACTATTGTTATTCTCTGCAGGCTGTTCATAAACTCATTGAAGAGGATGGAAAAAAGAAAGTTGGGGTTTATGCAGTTCTAGACGATAAAGTAGATCTAAACCAGCAGGTACTTTTCGATACAATAAACAGGGTTTCAGAAATGCATGAAAAAACTGCTAGATTTCTTTTAAAGACATTTTAAAAAATAATGATTTTTGAGTCAAAGCACTATTGCTGTTAAAGGGCATTTCACTCCCGCTTGTTCAATAAAATGAACATACAGATTATAAGATCCTAAAAGGATAGAAAATAGGACTATGGAGAATTACTAATTGGCCGTTGGAGACGACATACAACAAGGTATTGCAGGCGCCGGGGAAGAGTCGCAAAAAGCAGTAACAGGTGCCAAAGGTTTTGAAGATCTTCCTGGAATTACTGATGAAAAACAAACAGTTGTGGATGAGGACCAAATAAACGAGGGTTTTGATCCCGCAAATAATGCCCTTGATAGTTTAAGAGAAGGAGGAGAATGGTTGTTTAACATGATTGCAGAATTTTTTGCCAATCTATTTTGAAATTTAGGATAAATCTTCTCATTAAATGCCAAAGTTTTCACTGAAAACCCCCTGGATATATCCACAAAGTACATCAATTAACCAAAGTTTAGCCAAATTTTATTCCTAAGAAATTTCATTTTTAGTGTTTTAGCAATCTCAAAAAAGTTTGGAAAAATATGCTTTTACCCACAAAAGCTAAACCCCCCACTAAATTTAGTCGTAATAGGCATAATGTGATTTTATCGAAATTCATGTTTTTTGGGGGGGGTTGAACACTCATGGCTAGGTGCTGCAAGCAACCGCAAAACCACCATGCTCTCCCAGCTAAAGTGTTGTTAGTTTTTTTAGCTAGGCGTAAAAGCTAAACCCCAGAATTTTGCCAAAATTGGAAAATAAAAAAGAAAAAGGTTATGGGATTGGTATTGCTGTTGGGGCAGTAACTACACCAGTAATCCCCAAACCAAAGGGACATTCACCATGACCGGAAGTCCCAATAGTACCAGTTGCTACGGCTACAGCATCAGATTGAGAGGAGGTCATAACCAAAGTGTTATGTTGGACTTTAAAGCTAGATTTGGGACTTTCTAATCCAATTATACATCCATTTACATCAAAGTATGCCTTGTGAGGGTGGAAACTTTGAACTGGTGAAGATTTAATGGCTTTGTTGGTTGGATTTTTGTCCGAGCCATCATCAAAGGCCTGATGATCATTTACTCCATGGTGTAAAGTAATCGCATCAACTGCAAGTACAGTCCCTACTGGAGCTTCTGAGGTAATTGGCAAGGCCCAAGCCCAAAATGTAATCAAATCAGGAGCTGCCTTTGCTGGAAATTGTTTCACCTTGTCCTCGACTGTCATGGAATGTTTGGTGCCATCCGAAGATGCATCGGTAACATTCATAGAACCTGGAATATCTGCCATGGCTGCAGTAATGCTAATCGAGATCGCAAATGCCGCAGCTAAAGAAATTCCTAAAATCGCCCGAGTTTTCATTGTAAATATTTTCAATAAACATCATTTAAGATTTTTTATTAATGTAAGAATAAAATGTTACAATTTTTTATTTTTTTTTCATGAAGTAAGAATCTTTAAAATCTTATTTTATTCATAAAGAACTACCATTGGGCAATAGAGTAGCGGCAGCAATATTTGTAATGATTATCTCCTTTACTTTTACCGGAAACCTTGCCTGGGCAGATGAGGCCGGTGATTATACTGACTTTTTATTATTTTGGGGAGATAAACTTCCTAAATTATATGATGATGCTATAGAGATTGAAACTAGTTATTCAGGGAATCAAATTGAGCAATTTACCAAACCCACTTTCGGGCTAGATCATGAAAATAACCAACAAATTATTGACCGTGGATTTCAGATCAACAACAAAACATTTGCAATTAGAGACAATTTTCACACCCCCTTTTCTGAACAAACAATAAACATTGGAGAGGTCAATTCATTTGAAGCAAAAATTTTAGCAGATAAAGGACTAAAGATTCAAGAATTTCTCTTTGGCATTCCAAGTGTAAGTAATGCCCACCTTGCAGAGGTTGGAGTTGAAGTTTGGTTTAACTATAATGGGGAAATACAACAAGTCAGGGTAATTCAAAAATCAAATGTTATTGATGAATCAACTCTGGTTGCAAACCATACCAAATCAAAATGCACATATTCAGATATTGATGAAAAATGTGATTCAGTTAAAGTATCAATGATGTTTTTAGAACCACTCAAATACAAAGTAATGGCGCTCAAAGCAATTGATTTTAAAAATAGATATCAAATTACATACCTTAACGAAGGAGTACATATCGCTGGAAAATCACTTAACCCCATGAAAACTATGATGATTCCAAGTGGAGTTAGAGATGAGGGCTTGTTGAAAATTACACAAACTTCAAAATATAGTCCATTTTGGGCATCCGAAGACAAAAGAATTTTTGAGATGAATCAGTTTGGTTCTTTCAAACAGATAAACTACGATTTTGAAAGGTTTACAGATTCAGGAAATCCCTACACAAGATTACATTCAGGATTTGCGGGAATAATTTCATATGAACAAAAAAGAGCAGCTCAACTTTTTGATTCTAGTCAATTTACCTCAGAACTTCCTGAAAGTTTTACACATATTTTGCCAGAATCACGTGAAAGAATTTCTGAAGAAGTAAAGACAGAAATGTTAATTCAAGAAAAAATTGGACAAAAAATTCTTGATGAATATAATGTGCAAACCAGATGGCATTAATCGGCATAACATATTTAATTCATCATCTCAACAAAATATTTCATAACAACATGTTTGAATAAAAAAACAACGACTATGGCTCTTCAATACATGGAGACATGTCCAAATTATACTGCATATGCTTCTCATCTGTTAGTTTGTTAAACTCTGAAGACATTGCAAATGTAGTCATTTGATCACAATCCCAATCAGACCAAAATTCAATTCCGTCTTCCTCAAAGTATCCAGCTGCGCCATAAGCAATTAACAATGGAACTGTAATGATTGCAATAATTACACAGATTTTAAAAAAATCTTTTTTAGAGTATTTTTTCTCCAATTGTATTTTGCAAAAAATCGTCTTATTTTATGGTATTCTCAATATTATTCAATAAAGTATCTAGATCTTTCCTAACCTTTAGGAGTAAAATTTGACAAAAATCTAAAATTTCTCTTGCTCGTCGCTTAAACTATATACTAAATTTGTCAAATTTCAGCAATGGGAGGAATAGGACTAGTTATTGTAATTGCTGCAGTCATAGGTTCAATGGGCATAGCCCTGTACATGTACACTGAATATCAGACTAATTTCATTGAAGCAAATGCAGGGGAATCAGTAACTGTAGGACCTGTAGAGTATATCGTGACATTTGATGGAACTCATATGGGAAACAAGGAAACACAGCCTGAAAACACTTTTGTTAAAATCATCATAGAGGCAAAAAACATTAGCCAAGAGACAACTCGAATGTCAGGAGGACAATTTTACCTAATTGATGAAAAAGAACAAAAACATGAGGCAGTTTACGGAGAATTTTCCAAAGACGATCTGTATGGGGACTATTTAGAGCCAGGAAAACCTGCAAGATGGACTACACAGTTTGATGTTCCATATGATGAACAAAAACAATTTGACATTGTAATTCGTCCAACAAAAGAACAATCAACAGTTGACACTGCAGTGATCTGTATTACAAACTGTTGATCGCAAAAAACTAAAAAATTTTCCAAAAATTATTGTCAAATATTACAATTTTTGGGGCAATATTGTGTGACTTTCACCATATTAACGCAATGAATAATGGGTGTTAGTAATGGTATCCGCTAAGGAAAAACGTGCAGCAGCAGCTAGAAAAGCAGCACGAACAAGAAAAAGAAATGCCGCCGCAAAAGCAGCAGCAGCAGCCAAAGCCGCAGCAAAGCGAAAGCGAAGTAATGCAGCAAGAAAAGCAGCAGCTACTAGAAAGACAGCAGGCGCATCAAAAAGAAGAGCAGCTCCAAAACGAAAAGCAGCAAAACGTGCAGCTCCTAAAAGAAGAGCAGCTCCTAAAAGAAGAGCAGCTCCTAAAAGAAGAGCAGCTCCTAAACGAAAAGCAGCAAAACGTTCATCTTCTAAAAGAAGAGCAGCTCCAAAACGAAAAGCAGCAAGAAGACGATAAGCTGCTTTTTACTACCTTTTTTCTATCAAGTGTTGCTATTGTTAAAATAAAATATTTCTAAATTCGAGTTTAGAAATATAATAATTTTCTAGTCATCATTCATCTTCAATTCAGGCAAAACAAATACTCGTTCAGGTTTTATTTTTAGAATAATTCGTTTTTCATCTTCTCTCTTGAATGGATAATTATCACGTTTCATGTATTGTAATGTTAGTCGGTCTGCATGTTTGTAATCATAGTCTGGAATTATATCAACTACCTTACCTCGAATTGTAGTCATATCAAGAGGATTATCCTTTGATACAACGGATACTGCAACACGAGGATCGTGGATAATATTTTTGTGTTTTATTCTACCTTCTGCCGTATTTACCAAAATATGTCCATCCTCATAGTTTGCCCATACAGGAGATAGTTGAGGTGAACCGTCTTTCATAATAGTTGCAATAAAAACTAAATTTTTCGATTGAAATAGTTTTACAGCTTTTTCGTCCATAATGATTGTAAAAAAATGCTAGTTAACTATTTTACTGAATAAAAAATAAAAAGAGAAAAATTTATTTTTTCCCGGGATTTTCCAAAATATTTGTCATGGCTCTATTCATGATTTCCATAACCAAGTACTGAGAATAATCCTGAGGTTCATTTTTCTTACCCTTTTTTGATTTTGCAGTTTTTGGAATTAGTCCTTTGAGTAATTTTTCAATTTTAACAGATGTATTATCTATTATCTTGGAATATTTTGAATCAAAATCAGCAGGTGCTTGAAAACCTAGCAGTTTCGTTGATGTGCTGTAGAATTTTGTGATAGCTCCACGGGATTCTTCAATTCTTACGATTTCAACTAGTCCCGAATTTTTCAAAATTTCTAAATGATGTCTTACTGTTGTAAGGGCCTTTTTGTATCCAGTCTTTTTTAATTCATTAGAAATTTGCTCTGCTGACAGCGAATGCTGATATAAAAATTCCATGATTTTTGCACGTGCAGGGTCTTCGATTGCACGGGCGTGCTCTATGCTTGTTGTAACAATACGATTTACTTTGATTGGTTTTTCTAGCAATGTAGACATACAAAATACCTCTCTAATTTTGAGCTAAAAGATCCTTGTATCATATTTTTTTGCCTAATCGCATTAAATTTTGTCCACTCTAATTTTTCTCATATTGGTATGATAATCATCAATTCCTTTTTCATATTTATGATACCGTTATCAAGATTATTGAAAGCACTACAATGATTATGATAGCATTCATGTAATTATTGTACCAGTACTAAAAAAAATAAAAAATTAAAAAAATGGTTCATCCGCAAAACATTTGGGCCATATCATCTCATCTATGGCAATTTTGCGGTATGTCCCAAATTAAAATTCGAGTTTAAAGTTAGCTTACAGTCAAAATGGAATGAAAAAATTGAAATTTCGTTTACATCAAAGAGAGATGCCAGTTAATCGCTCAAAAGCTGAAACATAGCGTTCACTCATTTTTTGTATAATTTCCTCAGGGATGGCAGGAGCTATTGGTTCCTTTCCTGAATCCCGTGTATCATCAAATTGTTTCTGATAGCCTTGTGCAGTTAACCAATCTCGTAAAAGTTGTTTATCGTATGATTCTTGAATTTTTCCAACGTCATAGAATTCCTTTGGCCACAGTCGATATTCGTCAGGCCCAATCGAGTCACCCAGAGTAATTTCTCCATTTAAAATTCCAAACTCTAATTTCAAGTCTGCAAGAATAAAATCTGCCTTATCTGCTACCTTTACCATCTTTTTGTAAATATCTATGGACGTTTTTTCAAGGAAATCGTATTGCTCTTCTGTTACTAACTTCATCTCTATTGCTTTTGTTTTATCAATGGGAATATCATGTTCTGATTTTGTCGTTGGATCAAAAATTGGTTCAGGTAATTTTGCAGCCAGAGTAGTATCAGTTCCTTGGGGCACCTTGACTTCACCCTTTTTCCATCTACTCACAAGACTGCCATAAAAATAGCCTCGAACCACACATTCAATTGGCAGCATTTTCATTTTTTTTACAATTATTTCCGTATCTGATTGCCGTTTTACAAAGTGATTTGGTATAGGTAGTTTATTGAACCAAAATTCTGCAAATTTGCATAAAACTTCTCCTTTTTTTGGAATATTTTCCTTGAATTTTACATCATATGCAGATACCCGATCAGAGAATTTGAAAACCATCGAATCGCCTCCTAGATCATAGAGATCTTTTACCTTCCCAGAGGTTAAAAATTTCACAGAATCAATTAAGGACAATATCATTTATTTGCTCGCATGAAAAGAAAGCAGATTTTCAAATTTGTATAAAGAATTAGAATAATCTAATAATATGACAAAATCATGAATTCTAATAATGATAATTAATTTTTCAAGAATTTTTCAAGGGTTAGTATTTTTAGCCCTTTTTATTTTTGCCATAAATTTTGTTCTAATAGATAGTGCTTACTCTGAAAGTTTTTCATATTCGGTGATAAATCCAGATTTAGATGGAGCGGCTACATCTGCAATTGTTAATGAAAAAACAAACAAAGTGTACATTACTGAATTCTATGAAGGTAAGCTGGTTGTACTAGATGGTAAAACCAATCAAATTCTTGAATCAATTGATGTGGTTAGAACTCCTTTTGGGGTGGGAATAAATCCTGAAACAAACTTGATTTACATTGGAGGAGAGTTTGCAGATACCCTTTCAGTTCTTAATGGAACTACAAACAAAGTGTTAAAAGAAATTTCTCTAAATGATCCCTACGATATCGCAGTGAATCCAAATAACAATACCATATATGTCACAAGCGATAGATCAGATTTAGTTTCTGTTATTGATGGTGATACCAACGAAATTGTAACATCTTTTGAGGTTTTGGTACCATGTGGAATTACAGTTAATCCAATGACAGGAATAGTATATGTTACCAGTGAATCAGAAAATTTAGTACATGTATGGGATGGAAATGCCAATCACGAAATCACTACAATCAAAGTCCAGGAAAGCCCTAGAGGCGTAACAGTAAACCCCGCCACAAATATGATATATGTTACAAATCAAGAAAACAACACAGTTTCAGTAATTGATGGCTCTACAAATAAAATTATTGATTCAATTGTAGTGGGAGAAATTCCCAGAAGAATAGTGTCAGATCCTGAGTCTAATATTATCTATGTATCCAATCAAGGTTCTAAAGAAATTTCAGTAATTGACGGTTTTGAGAACAAAGTTATTGAAACAATACCAGTTTCAGAACCTTTTGAGCTTGCAATAAACTCCAAAACTGGAAAATTATACTCGATGTACTATGGAGGTATTCTTTCAATAATTACAAAAAACTCACATCATGCATCTCCATTAAAACAGATTTTCTCAGGAATTGATCCTCTCGAAATTAAATGCAATGAGGAATTTGTATTAATTATCAAAAATAATGGATCTCCGGCATGTGTAAGAGAAAATACTGCCAAAAATCTTGAAGGACGTGGATGGGGAAGCATGTCTCCGCCTTGATTTAACTATTAAAAATTATTTTGGCAAAAAATTTCTCAACAAGTAATGGTTGCCAATAGTTGATTTAGCGCAATTGGTTTTTTCAAAACACCGTGTACTCCTTCTTTCTTTACCAGTTGATCAATTTCCTTGGTTGTAAAAGCATTTGCAGAAAATATCACAATTTTTTGATCTTTTAGAATTTTATCCTGCTCTAATTTTTGAATAATATCAATTCCGCTAAATTCAGGCATTGAAATATCTAATAAAACAGTATCATAGTTTCCATCTTTAATTTTTTGAAATCCATCTTTAGGATCATTTGTAACTACGTTTTCAAATCCCTTTGCCTTAAGAAATTTTGAGAGCAGGCAGGTAATGTCTTGATTATCATCGACTACGAGTACTTTCATGATTCAATTACAGTGTTGTTCTATATAGGAAAATGTATGTTTATTTTGTTACATAAAAAATAAGAGTTATTTCAATAAAATCAGAATTTCTAAGAACCCATCATTCCAACCATCTTGGGCGGAGTTCGATATGCCTTACTTACAAAAACATCGTTATCCGCAGTAATCATTACAAATTCCATAGAGTTTTCTGAGGGTGGTGAAAGCAAAATTTTATCACCAGGTTCTAAGATTTTTAGATCTAAAGTATCACCATCTCCAAAGTTGATGTGGATGTTTGTAAGAGGTTTTGAACCAATATTATGAACCGTCACCCTTCCAATGTCAAACAAATTTTGTTTATCGATAATAGGATCAACGAAAACATCGTAATCTTGTATAGGTACTGACATTTTCACTATATCCGAACCAAAAAA
>Ga0224508_10003724_pt1 | contig 12584 bp, 7 predicted proteins | sample SF_Jan12_sed_USG_4_FD_170157 | JGI IMG/M metagenome (GOLD analysis project Ga0224508, IMG submission 170157) | Sediment microbial communities from San Francisco Bay, California, United States - SF_Jan12_sed_USGS_21 | ecosystem: Environmental > Aquatic > Marine > Sediment | place: USA: California...
CTTTTTGCTAGGTACGCTGGTAACAGGCTTTTATCCCGCTTTGGTCTTGTCTTCATTCCGACCGATCAGTGTTCTGCGAGGCAGTTTTGGGAGTTCCAGGCAAGGCATACTCTTGCGAAAAACCTTGGTAGTAGTGCAGTTCGCCGCTTCTCTGATGCTGATAGCCAGCACAGTGATTATCTACCGACAAATTCGATACATGACTGGCAAAGACCTGGGCATCGATATTGAGCGTGTGGTGGGCATAAGCAATCCAGGTCGAGGTGGGCAGGAACGAGATGTGTATGAAAGTAATTACAAAGCTTTCTCCGACGAACTATCAAAGGTACAGGGGGTCGAGAAGGTAGGCGCTATTGACAACCTGCCTGGCGGAGGTAGTGCAGACATTAGCTCCACGAGTGGCGGTGTTAAGATTATTGGCAAGACGGATCGGGTGGAATCGACCGTGTATATTTCAAGTATGAATGATCGGTTGAAAGAAGCATTGACTGTAGAGTGGGTAGCTGGTCGTAATTTCAACCATGAATTTGAAACTGATACTTCCGCGGTTGTTGTAAATCAAGCTCTATTGGATATGCTTCAGGTGCAGGATCCGGAAGAGGTTTTGAATGAGTATTTACAATTCGGAAGGGATCCTGAAAATGATCGATTTCCTGTTGTTGGAGTAATTACCAATTACAACCGGTCTACCTTAAAAAATAATGTAGAACCAACAGTGTTTTTTCATGATGAAACACCTTCACATACTGTGGTCAAATTGAGTGCAAGCAATCTCGCCTCCAATATCGAAAGGGTAGGAGCCCTCTGGAATCAATTTTTTCCAGAATCACCCTTTGTCTATTCTTTTGTAGATCAGAGGTTTGAAAAACTATACCAGGAGGACAAAAGATTTGGATTTATTTTTTTCAACTTTTCGCTACTTGCCATTTTGGTAGCCAGTATGGGTCTTTTCGGACTTTCCTCTTATCTGGCATTGCAACGCACCAAGGAAGTGGGTATCCGAAAAGTATTGGGAGCCACGGTGACTAATATCGTAGTGCTTTTCTTTAAGGACTTTCTGTGGCTCATCATACTAGCCGTTGGTATCGGCATTCCGGTAGTATATTTTGGAATGAGCGACTGGCTCGATGGCTACACGTACAGAATTGATTTTCCCTGGTGGGTTCTGAGTATTGCGATTCTGGCTGTAGTGGCCTTAGCGTTTTTTACAGTGAGTTTTCAGACCTGGAAACTGGCATTACTTAATCCAGCAAAGACAATCAGAGATGAGTGAAGACATTTGATCGTTACGGCAGTATGTAGTGATCGGTGATCTCTGCGATAAACAGTGCTCGCCCTATAATCTTCGATCGATAAATCTTTAACCCCTGACTTCAATCACATCGCTATCTGATTCCAGATATCCAGATAGATCTTCCACTCTCCAGCGATCTTTTTCCAAATGATGACATACTTGCCTTTCCAAGACACCTCACCGCCGTCTTTTCGCTTTGTCCGGCCTTCATAGTATCCATAATCATATGCTTCTTTGCCTCTGACGCTGATCTCTTCAGGTATGATTTTGTGATAAGACGTATGTACACCCTCGGGCAATACCCAATAGTTTTGGATATTTTCTCTGCCGGATATAATATCTCGGTTGTTTGGAAAAATCTTTGCGTCGACCGTGTAGGCATCAGCTATGTCATCATAATCTGAATCCATGATGAATTGCGAAAACGCTCCAATTTTCAACAATATTTGATCGATTTGCTTTGGGCTGCCGCTAAACGTCTGGCCTGTGGCGGGAAGGCTACCGACCGTGATCAAAATCAATATAGCGAATGAAAGTCTTGCCATCCTATTTCCTTTGTTGCATAAAACCGAGGAGAGTATAATTAGGATTTTGCATACATGATTCTCGGTGAAGCTTTCCGCATTATTAGTGATCAGGTGATGTAAGTTTTTCATCTCATTTGATTTTGATAAAAGGAAAGGCACAGTGGCTCTGTCAGTGGCCACTGCCGAAGTTATGAATTGTATGAAGAATCTATAGCCAAAAGCCTTACACGTGTGTAGTGCAGCTTGCGGGAAGAGTAGTAGTAGTGAAGATTAATTACATCCCTCTTGTTCGATTCTGAAATTACCTCCAATTTCCACGTTGAAATTAAGATCCAATAATACCTCACCTCCACTCTTGAATACTACATCCGATGTATCCTTGACGGTACCGGAGGCTTGGATAAATTGATTGGCTTGATAAGTTCCTGAAGGAATGATCCCTATCAGCATGATGCTATCCGGACACGGGGCAGTTGTATAGGTCACTTCTAAAGTGGGTTTTCCAGAGATGTCTTCCCGGGAGTTAAATCTGGATGTAGTCCCGGTGGTGCTCTCATCACCAACTATAATCCAGCCAAAATTCATAGATGAAGTTTCCACCCAGTTTTGCACGTCAGCAGTCATGTCCATGCCATTCCAAGTATAGGTCGTGTTGGCAGCTCCTACTACAGTCGTGGCACTGGGAGAGCCAGAGAATTCTCCTCCAGCAGTCGTCCATAATTGAGTTTGCCAGAATCGATAGTTCCAGGTTGCATCATCTGTGGTGGGAGGGGCACCCTTTCCACCCCCACTCCCGGGACCACCAGGACCAGCTGATGATGTGCCTTCACCCCAGTCTTCTTCCAACTTATGTAGTGAGGTACTTCCAGATCCACCTTGATTTTTCGTCATTGTCAGAGTTACAGAGCTGACGGTGGCAGTAGAAGGAATTGAAGTAAGATCAAACTTTACAAGACAACGTCTCCTAGCCCCACCTGACGTTGTACTCGCCCTTCCGACAAAGAGGTCTCCCAGCGCATTGCTGTTGTTGTTTTCTGAATAGATGGAATTATCCTTTGCTGGGAAGAGATCCACAGTCACTTGGGCCAGACAATGATTAACGTCAAATAGGGTAAGCGTACCTACCAGAATGGTATAGCAGATCCATTCACAACTTGTTACAGTTTGCATAAGAGCCATTTCAGAGTTCTAACCGGATTTATGCTCTTATGATAACAAGGCTAAGTTAAGTGAATTCAAATTGAAAATCCAGTATGCACAGCTAGTTGTCAGCTTTATGACGGAGCAATGCTAAGTAAGATTTTTTTGGCAAGGATAATGGAAGAACCAACCCTGACCGATCACCAACTTTATTTGGCTGTAATCTGGACGTGCTCAAGAATGAGTGTATTGCCAGCCCAACATTGCTGAACACCTTGTCCTCTATTAGAAAAATCGACGCGATGTAGCCTTACTTTCTATGTCCCCATGTTGATTGTTACCCATGTTATGATCGTGAAATATCTGTTAGATAGATCCGGTAATGCGTTAAGTGTCTAGTTGGCGATGATCATGCTGCGGAATAGAGCTATCTTAACTATTGTCAATCTGCGTTGTTAGTTCAAGATGCATTGTTGGATGCCCTTTAAGAATTTCATTTTGGGTTTGTTGCTTCTGGCCATTGGTATGCTCTCCCTAAGTGCTCAGAGTCAGGATTCGCCCCGTACCTTATTCGATCTGATTTCCGAACACAATGAAGTGGCAGTCTACTTGATTCTTGATCCACTTTCCTTACGGTTAGCAAAGGACCAGGACACTGCCTTTCAATCGGAAGTATTATTTATAGCAGATGGAGATACCATCCTATCTTCAAAGGTCAAAGTAGCTCCGAGAGGCAATTTCCGGAGGAAGGAATGTAGTTTTCCCCCGCTCGCCCTGAACTTTCCCAAATCTTATCTTGATGAATTGTCTCTTTCAAAGGCAGATCATTACAAGCTGGTTACGCATTGCAATGATCCCCGAGATACCAGTCAAATCGTTTGCAAAGAATTTATGACATATCAGCTGTACGAATTGCTGACCAGCAAGAGCTTTCGGACAAAGTGGTTGACAATGCACTACGTTGCCTCTAATGGCGAGATCCAACTAAGCGCCGATGCCTTTCTCATTGAAAGTAATGCGGAACTCAGAAGACGGCTTGGCGGAGACTGGATTGAGGACGAGAAGGTTCAAGTGGATTCTGTCGATGCTTTTCAATTCGAATTAGCAGCTCTGTTCCAGTACATGATTGGAAATCGGGATATGCATCTTGCCAGTCAGCACAATGTGCGATTATTACGCAATCAGGGACCGAGAAAATACGTGCCGGTTCCATACGATTTTGATTTTTCTCTTTTTGTCAAAGCACCATACGCATACCCGGGATTGACCAATCGCAGCACTGTACGGCGACTGTACCTGGGCTATCAACGAAATCAGCGCATTATGCCAAGGGTTTTTTCCCGTTTCCGCGGAGTTCGGACGAAGATCGTGGACCTGATAGGATCTGACGGAAAACTTTCTGATGAGGAAAAGAGGCAACTTCTGGAGTATATTAATGCCTTTTATGATGAACTGTTGCGGAATGAATATCAGATGACTTATCGATTGGAGTAGGTAAGGGTCAAACCAACCTGTTTTCAGACAACTATTATACCAGCAGGGACTTTACTACCTCACCATGTACATCTGTCAGCCGAAAACGACGGCCCTGATGTTTGTATGTAAGACGTTCGTGATCGATACCGAGTAGATGCAAGATGGTAGCCTGAAAATCATGAATGTGCACTCCATCGGATGCGATACGATATCCAAAGTCATCGGTAGCTCCGAAGGTGAAACCCTTCTTCACGCCTCCTCCCGCCATCCAAAGTGTGTAACAGTTCGGATGATGGTCACGGCCAAAATTATCTGAAGTGAGCCGCCCCTGGGAGTAATTGGTTCTACCAAACTCACCTCCCCAGATCACCAGTGTGTCTTCTAACAATCCTCGTTGTTTCAGGTCGATGATCAGAGCTGCGGACGCTTGATCGGTTTCATCAGCTTGCGTCCGGATATCTTCAGGTAAGTTACCATGCTGGTCCCATCCCTGGTGGTAGAGCTGTATAAATTTTACTCCTCGTTCAGCTAACCGGCGAGCAAGAAGACAGTTGGCGGCATAGGTGCCCGGTTTTCGAGAGTCCTTACCATACATCTCATAAATGTATGCCGGTTCATTGGCTGTATTCATGATTTCAGGTACCGAAGTTTGCATTCGGAAAGCCATCTCGTATTGAGCGATACGAGCCTGGATCTCTGGATCGCCCAACTCACCAAATTGGATCTCTTGCAACGATCGCAACTTCGCTAGTTGCGATTCACGGTTATCAGCGCTTACTCCCGGTGGATTATCCAAATACAACACAGGATTCTTACCAGCACGAAACTGCACTCCCTGATGTTCAGATGGCAAAAATCCATTTCCCCACGAACGGGCATAGAGCGGTTGCCCAAACTTGTCTTTTGTGACCAGTACGACGAAAGCTGGCAAATTTTCATTATCAGTACCCAAACCATAACCAACCCACGCTCCCATGGAAGGCCTGCCTGGAAACTGCGACCCCGATTGAATAAAGGTGACGGCAGGGTCGTGATTGATGGCTTCCGTATACATAGATTTGATGAAACATAGCTCATCCACAATTTTTGCCGTGTGTGGCATAAGTTCACTGACCCAGGCGCCACTTTGGCCATGCTTGGCGAAGCTGAATGGCGAACCAACCAAAGGAAATGAGGTCTGACCAGCTGTCATGCCGGTGAGTCTTTGACCCTGTCTGACCGATTCTGGAAGCTCTTGGCCATGCATTTTTTGCAGGAGAGGTTTATGATCAAATAGGTCAATTTGCGACGGAGCACCGCTCTGAAATAAATAGATGATGCGCTTGGCCGAAGGAGCAAAATGTAAACCGCTTCGATCTAGGTTTGCTTTCAGATTCGTCCCCTGACTCGATGCTGTCAGTGGATTCAGAAAACTAGCAAGCGTGACTGCGCCTATGCCCAGTGAAGTTCGGGTGAGGAAATCACGCCGCGAATAGACTCGATTTGTATCGTCACAGAACATAGGATTCACTTAATTAGTTTGCTTCGATTAGAAATTTCATATTACCGCTTCATATAGGCCTCATCATGGTTCAGTAGTATGCCAGCTACCATCGTCCAGGCAGCGGTTTCCACAACTGACAGGTTGGAATCCATCGCATGTTCACCGACTGCTAACAGATTTGATGCTGCCTTTCTATTCTGCTGGAATGACTGTAACTGTTCGTCGAATGTTTCTTTCAAGACCTGAATCTCCTCCACGGTGCTGTGTCGTCCGGTGGCCAATCGAAAGGCATAGGCAGCACGGGCATCGAAATCTGAGTGGGCATGTTTCTGTACACGCTGGGCCAAAACCCTGGCTGCTTCTACAAATTGCGGATCATTGAGGAGCACGAGTGCCTGTAATGGAGTATTGGTTGTCTCCCGTGTCAGTGTACATACGTCCCGGTTAGGTGCATCGAATACAGTCATCGCCGGATGCGGGGAAGTTCGCTTGATGAACGTATACAGACTACGCCGGTATAGGTCTTCACCGGAACTCGGTTCATATCGAAGCAGTACGTGCGAAAAACTGCCCTTTTCTATCCAGAGACCATCCGGTTGATATGGCTTTACGCTGGGACCTCCCACTTTTCGCACGAGGAGGCCACTGGCAGACAACGCATTGTCGCGGATGATCTCGGCAGGCCATCGGTACGAGGATGACCGGGACAGATAAATATTCTCCGGATCAAGACCTCGCTGCTCTGGTGTGGTGTAGGATGATTGCTGGTAGGTAGCAGACATCACCAAAATCTTGAGAAGCGCTTTAACATCCCAGCCATTGTCCCGGAATTCAATCGCTAACCAATCCAGCAAGTCGGGGTGGGAGGGTAGAGCACCCTGATTTCCTAAATCATTAGCACTCTTCACAATGCCTCGTCCAAAGATCATCTGCCAATATCGATTGACGGTTGCCCGAGATGTCAGGGGATGCTGCGGATCAAACAGCCATGTGGCTAAGCCCAGCCGGTTAGACGGCAAATGACTTGGATAAGGAAGTACTTCATCAGGCGTTTTCGCTTGCACTTCTTCCAGAGGGGCGTCATATTGACCTCTATCCAGTATAAATGTCGCCCGTGGTTGCATCATCTCTTCCATGACCATGATTTCCGGAACGCTATCACTTATCGATATGATTTCGGACAAGATTTGTCTCCGACTTCTTTGTAATACCCGGATCGATGGATCCTGTAAAAAGATGTGTGTCCATCGATCTGCAGCGGCAAGCGCCTTGGGATCTTGCCCCGCCATTGCCGTCATCTCCAGAGGTGATGCCTCACGGTGATATATCCGCAACTCATCGATCTTGCCTTCAAAGACGCCATTATCGCCTGTGAAGGCTCGATAGCTCTTCGCCACTCGCAATGGCCGTTCGAATTCTTCATGGGCACCTGGCCGCACTGTTCTTATGTTCTTATCCAGTCGATCGTATTCCACCATGGTCTGTACCTGCCAGCCATCCACAAACATCTTGCTGCCACTCGCACGACCTGTACCATCGTATGTAAAGCCCACGTGCACCCATTGCTGAAGCGGTACCGAGTCCTGGGCCCGAACATGCAACAAGTTATGAGGAAGCGAACGAATCAGGCGAAGATTTAGCCTGTTGTCCTGATCCAGATAGAAATCCCAGCCTCGCCAGCCTGTATTCTTTTCTCCCGCGTTTCCGATGAGAACTTGGGTCTTTCCTTCCATCTTTTTTCGGGTATGGATCCATATACCAATGGATAGAGGTTTTTCCACATCCATGACCCCAAGATCAGCAAGATAGAGCTCGTCGTATTCATGATCAAACTCCAGAGCCTGACCAACCTTCCCAGGTACAAGCTTCGGATCACCATTTGATGTGCATTTTTGATTTCCGTCGATCACTTTTTGCGAAGATCCCTCCAATTGCCTGGTCCGGACTTTTTCCAAAGGAAGGTAAAAAGCCAAATTCTTGTCTATGTCGATAGGTGGTAATGATTGCAAATATGCTTCTACCTTTTGTAGTTCTGCTTTCCGCTCCCTGATCTGGCGATCCACGTCCTTAATTTCTTTTTCCATAACGGTCAGCTTCTCTTCAGTTTCACTGCTGGCCAGGGTCAGCATCGGACCAAAGTTTCCATCGTCCCCAGTCATGCCCAACTCACGTTGATTATTAAAAAAGGCGGAGAACTCATAGTAGTTCTTCTGAGAGATCGGGTCGAACTTATGATCATGACATTTGGCACATTCCATGGTCAATCCCATGAAGGCAGTGGCCGTGGTGTTAGTTCGATCGGATACATACTCGAGTCGAAACTCCTCGTCGATCACACCTCCCTCTGCGGTCATAGGGTGATTGCGATGAAAAGCAGTAGCTATGATTTGATCTCGATCGGCACCTGGCAACAGATCGCCCGCAAGCTGCTCTGTGACAAATTGATTGTAAGACATGTTTGAGTGGAAAGCCTCAATGACCCAGTCCCGCCAGGGCCACATGTTACGCCACCCGTCAGCATGCAATCCATGTGAATCAGCATAACGCGCGACATCCATCCATTCCATGGTTAGACGTTCGGCACAGCTCACCGATTGTAGGAGCCTGTCTACCACGTTCTCAAAAGCACCGGGAGATTGATCCGCTATGAAAGCATCGACTTCTGAAATGGAGGGCGGCAAACCGGTTAGATCCAGATAGACTCGCCGCAAAAGACGTTCCGCGCCTTCTTGGGCGGAGGGTGTGAGTCCCTGGTTAAGCATCTCAGCAATCAAGAAGTTATCCACTGGGTTTATGGCGGTATACTTCTCCGGAATGGCAGGCACTACGGGTTTCTTAGGAGATATGAAAGACCAATGTTTTTCATATTTGGCCCCTTGATCAATCCATTTGATCAACATGGCCTTTTCGTGAGGTAATAGGTTGAGCTTTGATTCAGGAGGTGGCATTTGGTATTCCTTATCTGTCGATACGATCCTGGCAGCAAGGGCACTTCTTGCCGACCGATGCGGCACAATTGCTTTGTTGCCGCTGTCCCGGAGTTTTTTGGCGTACTCCTCCAAATCGAGACGAAGGTCCCCTTTGCGTGCTTCTTCATCGGGTCCGTGGCAGGCGTAGCAGCGATCAGATAGAATAGGCTTGATGTGAAAGTTGTAGCTGATTTCATCCGGCAGATTCGCCATAGCCAATTCCACCTCCTCCGGGAGTGAAGTATGACATGCTGGTAGTAAGAAAATTAAAAGCAAAAAGTCGAAAAAGCGCATCGCAGAAAACCTCATTTTTCAGGGCATGGAAGATACAGAAATGATCGCGGAAAAGACCGGCATCGAATAGGGATGGTGAAAGTAATCGGTGCTCACGTGTATGATTTAGAACAATAGTTGTAAGCGGAAGTGACCCCAGAGCACGTGCCAAAGTAAATAGGAGAATAATCGAAATATGAACATAGCCAGAAAATCGTAACGCCAGAATAGATACAATTGGAACACATTGATGTAATGTATATCCTAGGATGGCACTGTCCGGACCCGCGTCGATACTCGGTGCCCCGCCATCGGTTCTTTTTCCGGGTTCCAGGTGCTATTCAGGGGCCAACGGTTCCATTGGGTCGAGCTTTGTGAGGATTCTGATGTCAAGGTCCTGATCATTTGAGTTGCTAAGAACATGGGCAGAAGGTCTGGTGACGATTTGGCTTATATTGTTTACCGGTCCAGATGACTTTGCAAGACAGACCAGACATTTTCCATGACAATTTTTTGTCCGGCTACATTTGGATGAATACCGTCCGGTAAATTTAAAGACGGATCTGCGGCCACCCCATCCAGGAGAAAGGGTAGCAAGGCTAAACCATTTTCGGTAGCTAAGTCGCTGAAGATCTGTTCAAATTCGGTAGTGTAAGTTTGGCCCATATTCGGGGGTGCTTTCATGCCAGCAATCATAATAAATGCCTGGGGATGTGAGGTACGCACTTTTTCAACGATACCCTGCAGATTGCTCTGAGTCGCAGTCAGATCCAGGCCACGAAGCGCATCGTTGGCACCTAGCTCCAGGATGAAAATATCAAGTGGTTGACGTAATATCCAGTCGATGCGATGTAATCCACCGGAAGAAGTTTCGCCACTAAGACCAGCGTTGATGACGTGGTAAGGGAATCCAAGTGAGTCCATTCTCTGTTGCAGCAAAGCCGGAAATGACTGATCTTCTTCCAATCCGTAACCCGCCGTCAGGCTGTTGCCAAAGCATACAATACGTTTTCGGTCATCATTCATGGAGTCATCAGTTACCTTGACTTGTTTGTCCGCTTCTCTATCTGCTACCGACAAAGATGACTGTCGATCTCTTGGCTGGCAAGCAAGTACCAGAAAGCATAGGCTAAGGCTGAAGATCGGAGACAAGGAGGACATAAGAGCTAATTTACAAAGGCAAAAGTAAAGAAGGTCTAGCTCTGTAAAACCAGGGTCACATAAAAGTGCTGAACATCCGATTGTGTTCAAATAATTTCTTCGATCCAAACAACAACTCCTTGTGATCTGTTACTTTCACGAGCTAATAACATACGGTATTCGAATATGATCCTTGTGGCAAACAAGTTGACAAAGACCTACCAGAGTGGCGCAAACACGTTGACGGTATTATCCGATGTCTCTTTTGAGATTGCGGAAAAGCAAACGGTCTCAATTGTGGGTCCGTCGGGCAGCGGAAAGACCACTTTGCTCGGACTATGTGCGGGTTTAGATGATTGCTCTAGTGGATCGGTACAGCTATGTGGTCAGCGCCTGGAGAATCTAGACGAAGATGCACGTGCTGCCCTGCGTAGTCAATATGTGGGCTTCATATTCCAGAATTTCCAATTGATACCGACACTGACGGCTTTAGAGAATGTGACGATACCTATGGAACTGCAAGGACGAAGGGGGATACAGGCTACTGCCAGGCAGTCACTGAACCGGGTCGGCCTGGGAGATCGGACGCACCACTATCCCAGTGAATTATCGGGCGGTGAGCAACAGCGCGTCTCGCTGGCCCGAGCTTTTAGCGCTGGCCCCAAAATCTTGTTTGCCGATGAACCAACGGGCAACCTGGATGATGAAACGGGAGCTCAGGTGGAACAGCTACTATTTGACTTGAACCGGGAGTCCGGTACTACCCTGGTCATAGTAACCCATGACCTGGAGCTTGCTGGTAAGACGGGCCGTATCATCCGGCTGAAAGGGGGCCAGGTGATTTCAGATACCAGGCAAACTAAAGACGGACCACTATTATGACCAGGCATTCGTTTCTATTGCATCTGGCTTGGCGCGATGGACGCAAGAACCTGGGAAAACTTTTTCTTTTCATGTCCTCTATTGTATTGGGCATCGCAGCGCTGGTAGCCATCAATTCATTTAATGCTAATCTGACCAGGGATATCGATCACGAAGCAGCGGCTTTGCTCGGCGCCGACCTGGCCGTAACGGGGTCTAGGCCGGCGGGTCCGCTGACTCTGGCCACCCTCGATTCTCTGCCTGCCCAGCATTCTACCGAGATCGAGCTGCTGTCAATGGCTTTTATTCCTAAGACCGGTGAATCGCAGTTTGTTCGTATTAAGGCTCTGGAGGGATCCTTTCCTTACTATGGTAAGATCGAGACGGTTCCATCAGGCGCCGACGTCGCATTCAGGCAGCAAAAGGGCACAATCATAGATGAGGGGCTGTCGCTACAACATGGACTGCAGATCGGCGACAGTATTCGATTGGGATCTGTTGCGTTTCCGATTCTGGGGAGTTTTAGTAACGCCTTCGCCAGCGCTGGAATTTCAGCCAGTTTTGCGCCGACCGTCTATATCAGCGCCGAATTTATGGATGCCACTGAACTCATTCAGCCTGGTAGCCTGGTTAACTACGCCTACTACTACAAGATACAAGATCCCTTTCCCATTGATGAGTGGAAGGAAGAGAGGGTAACCCGTCTACGTACCGAAAGCATGCGGATGGAGACAGTCACAGACCGCCAAGCCAATGTAAGCGATGCTTTTGACCAATTAAACTATTTCCTGAATCTGGTGGCAATGGTAGCGCTACTCCTGGGCTGTATCGGAGTGGCCAGCAGCATCTTTATCTATGTAAAAAGCAAAATACCCTCCATAGCTGTATTTCGCTGTCTCGGCATGAAAGGGAGAGAAGCCTTTCTGGTCTATTTCTACCAGGTTATTGGCCTGGGCCTGGTAGGAGTCCTGCTGGGAGCAGCCCTGGGTAGCGGTATTCAAATGCTGTTACCGAAAGTTTTATCGGATTTTATTCCTTTGGAAGTAAACATGAGCATTTCCTGGGCGTCGATAGGGCGGGGAATTGTGCTGGGCATGTTGATCACCGCGCTATTCGCCCTGCTGCCTTTGTTAGCCATTCGCAAGATTAGCCCCCTGCGCACCCTACGCGCCAATATCGAAGAAGACCGGACACAATTCGACCCTATGCAGCTCTTGGTATTTGGAGGTATCATTCTCAGCTTGTTGATTTTTCTTTGGCAACTTACCGGTGAAGCCCAGGTGGGATTATTTTTTGTGTTAGGATTATTGCTTGCTTTCGGACTCCTTTTTTTATCGGCCCAGGTGGTAATGTGGACTGTCAAAAGATATTTTCCGCGCCAATGGAATTTCGTATTCAGGCAGGGACTTGCAAACCTCTTT
>Ga0224508_10003725_pt1 | contig 12582 bp, 12 predicted proteins | sample SF_Jan12_sed_USG_4_FD_170157 | JGI IMG/M metagenome (GOLD analysis project Ga0224508, IMG submission 170157) | Sediment microbial communities from San Francisco Bay, California, United States - SF_Jan12_sed_USGS_21 | ecosystem: Environmental > Aquatic > Marine > Sediment | place: USA...
CGAAGGTTTCCAGTCGTTGGTGCTCGACGCACTCGAACATGCTACTGAATCATGGGGTGGGGGTATCGAGTTCGTCGAGGAGACGGATGACGACTTGGTTTCGGTTATCGAGGAATGCCGCACGGACCGTGTGCGTTATGCTGATCCCAGCCGCGTGCCGGATGTTGTCTTAACCGCCGTCGGCGACAGCGGAATCTATATCGCCAGGTCTCCGGTGCTCGCGGAAGGCCGGGTAGAGATGCTTTGGTATTACAAGGAGCAAAGCATCAGCTTTGACTATCATCGCTACGGGACGCTCGGTGATCGTACTGGAGAGAATCGTGCTGACACCGCCTAGCGCAGTCGCTGCACTTGGCAGCGTGTTGTTTGCCTGAATCGTCGAGCAGGTCAGTTCACACGTCTATCGTGGCCTTCCCAAAAAGGTGCGCGAAGTTCGCGCTTCAATACTTTGCCGGGCCCGGATTTGGGCAGCTCCATGTCTGAGAACGTAATCGCCTTCGGAAGCTTGTAACCGGCTATGTGCTTGCGACAAAAGTCGATCAGCTCTTCGGGCGCTATCTCTTCGCGCGGTACGACAACTGCGTGTACGGCTTCACCCCACTCGTCATCGGGAATACCGAACACAGCCGCTTCGAGCACGGCAGGGTGCTTGTAGAGTGCCTCTTCCACTTCAGAGCAGTACACATTTTCACCGCCGCTGACAATCATGTCTTTGGCACGATCGACGAGGAATACATAACCCTCGTCATCCATGTAGCCCATGTCGCCGGACCGAAACCAGCCGTCCTGTATAACTTCTTTGGTTTGCTCGGGCTTACGCCAGTATCCCTTCATGATATTCGGGCCTTTGGCCACAAGCTCACCCACCTCGCCGGAGGGCATTTCGTTGCCGCCCTGATCGATGATTTTCACCTGAACACCAATTATCGACTGGCCACAAGAGCGGCCACGATCGACGTCGAGTAAGGTCTGTTCATCGCGTAGCCCAGTGAGCAACGGTGACGTTTCGGTCAAACCATAAACATGCAAGAACTCGGCGGTCGGAAATGCTTCGCATGCGCGACGGACGACTTCCGTCGCAATGGGTGAACCGCCGTGCGCAATCATCTGAAGCGAACTCGTGTCGCGCGGCTCTGTGTGCTGCAGTTCGGAGATTGCAGCAAGCATTGCCGGCACACCCAATGTCTGCGTGACCTTGTGTTCTCCAATCAAGTCGAGTGCGACGGCAGGATTAAAAACCGCGAGGGGAATCTGACAGCTACCCGACCAGATGCCACTCAAAACCCCGTTTGAACCGGCCGCGTGAAACAACGGCGCCATGATTAGCGTGACATTGTCCTGTGTCGGCGGCGACACGGTCATCCAGTGAAAGCTGTTCGCAATTAGGTTTCTGTGCGACAGCATCACGCCCTTTGCGGCGCCGGTTGTACCACCGGTATAAAACAGTCCCGCCAGTGTGTCTTCTGTGACGTCGACACCAAGCTCCGCTTCGTCAGCGGCTTCCAGCAGCGCTTCGTATTCGTCGGGGATCATCACCACCGTGTCGAAGAGTTCGCGCAGTGCGCCTGGATCACGATCCGTCAATAGAACTTTGGCATCGGCATCTTTTACGGCGTACACGAGTTCCGGCTCGGCATGCCGAGTATTTAGCGGAACGACAATAAAACCGGCGGCTGGAATCGCGAGGTAGCATTCGATGTATTGAACCGAGTTGGCTGCGAGAATGGCCACCCGGTCTCCCGGTTGAACGCCCTTGTTCTTCAATGCGGAGGCGAGACGACAACATTTCGACCGAATGTCCGCATGGGTATATCGGTGGCCTTCGGAAATGACGGCCGTGCGATTGCCGGCCACCTGGCTAGCGCGCAAGAGTGCATCAACAAATGTCGGCATCGGCGTTACACTCCCTCAAAGAATGTCCTAAATTCAAGCGATTCGGCCCATTTTGAGCGATATGATAACCGACGACCCCTTTAAGGTAATGATGACACCGGTCCCAGCGGTGACGAAAGTCGAAGCGCGGCAGCTACTGACGGCCCAATACTGCTTGTCAGGAGACCTAGAAGTGCTCAGGAGTGAGCGCGATCAGAACTTTGTCGTATCAACGGACAGTGGCCGGCGGTACGTGCTGAAGATAACGAACTCGGGCGAAGACCCAGCCGTTACAGCGTTCCAGACGGAAGCGTTGCTGCATATTGCCGAGGTTTCGCCCGACCTACCGGTGCCGCGCGTGGTTCCTAACAATGATGGTGATAAATCTATCGAATTTATTGCCGATGACGGGCGGAGTCATGTTGTACGCCTTCTAACCTGGCTTGGCGGCACGCCGCTACTATATGCGGACCGCGTACCCGGTTATGCCAGCATGCTTGGAACCTGCCTTGCAGAGCTTGGACACGCACTTCGGGACTTCGAACATCCGGCGTCCGGCTACGCACTCCTGTGGGACTTGAAGCGCGCCGCATCACTGAGAAAGTTAGTCCACTGTGTCGACGATGCAGATTTGCGAGCATTGTGCCAGCGTCGACTTGACAGGTTTGAATCGTATGTCCTGCCCAGGCTCGATGGGGTGCGGTGGCAGGTTATTCACAACGACCTAAACCTCGGCAATGTGCTCGTTGACTCGAAAATGCCCGGTGTATTCGCTGGCTTTATTGATTTTGGCGATTTGGTTCGGTCACCGTTAATCATAGACGTTGCTGTTGCTTGTGCATACTTGCCGCACGATTCGAACGATCCGTTCTCCGATGTCGTTGAATTTGTGGCTGCCTATAGTGCAGTCGAACCGCTGGAACCAGAAGAGGTCGATATATTATTCGACTTGCTCTTAACGCGATCTACAATGACGATATTGATCACACATTGGCGGGTATCCCGACATCCAGAGAATCGGGATTACATTCTCCGCAGCGAACCGACAGCACAAAGGATGCTCGAGAAAATGGGCAACGAAGATCACGCAGCTGTTCGCGCTCGCTTGCAGGCTGCGAACAACGGGCATTGACGAATCTGCAGGAGTTCTGATGGCAGCAGAAGCCGAAAACGAGCTAATCGAACGCCGCCGTCGGCTGTTGGGCCCGGCGTACCGTCTGTTCTACGACAACCCAGTGCATTTAGTGCGCGGCGAGGGCGTCTGGCTCTACGATGCCGACGGGCGCAAGTACCTTGATATGTACAATAATGTGCCGCATGTTGGACACTGTCACCGGCACGTCGTTGATGCGGTGTCGGAGCAACTAGCGACGCTTAACACGCACACGCGCTATCTGCACGATAAAGTACTTGAATATGCCGAGCGGCTGACCGCGACGCTACCCGATGAGCTTGGCATAGCAATGTTCAGCTGCACCGGCAGCGAGGCGAACGAGCTCGCGTTGCGAATTGCGCGTGCCTGTTCCGGTGGCACCGGCATTATTGTTGTCGACAATGCCTACCATGGCAACACCCATGCACTTGCTCAGGTATCGACGTCGTATGAATCCGATGAAGGTAAACCGGTCTTTGTCGAGACGGTTCCGCCGCCCGACACCTTCCGCGGCGAACACCAAGATGATGATGCTGGAGAGAAGTATGCAGCGCTCATCAATTCCGCGATCGAGTCGTTACGCGCGAACGGCGTCCAGCCGGCCGCCTTTATGATCGACACGATAGTGTCCAGTAACGGCATACTTGACGTGCCCAGCGAATATCTTCGCAAAGCGGCTGAAATCATCCGAACCGCTGGCGGTTTATTCATCGCCGACGAGGTGCAACCGGGCTTTGGCAGGACGGGCGAGCATTTCTGGGGTTTTCAGAAAGATGGTTTCGTGCCAGACATCGTTACGATGGGTAAACCGATAGGAAACGGCCATCCGCTTGCCGCGACCGTAACGCGTGCGGATTTGATCGAAGAGTTCGCTGAGAAGACGCAGTACTTCAATACCTTCGGCGGCAATCCGGTGTCTGCAGCTGCCGGTATCGCGGTACTGGATGTAACACAGAACGAGCACCTGCAGCAAAATGCGCTGTCCGTCGGCGCGTACCTGGTCGATGGACTACGAAAACTCGGCGGACGTCACGAAATTATTGGTGACATACGTGGATCGGGACTATTTCTGGGCGTAGACCTCGTTACCGATAGAGACTCTCGTCAGCCCGCGAGCGCCGAAGCGAAAGCACTGACCAACGACTTGCGAAATAATGGCATTCTTACGAATACCATAGGTAAGCACGCCAATATCCTAAAACTTCGCCCACCGACGGTGTTCTCTACGGCGAACGCAGATCAGTTTCTTGACGTTTTTACCGAATGTATTGATCGTGTTATCGACGTTGGGTGTTCACCGAAAATCGATTAAGCAAACTGCTCACGAATGGCGGCTCGTAAATTACCCTTTTGACGATTTGTTGAATGTTGCCCGCGCGAATTTGCCGGCAGAGCCTGGGTAATCATTCGCAACCCTGCACTACTAAGATAGAATCGCGGCCGTATGCAGCCGCAAGCACACCCAGCCTCCTATTACGCAGCCACCGTCAACGACGTCACAGACTTCGCGCCGTTGCGGGGCGAGCAGAATGCAGATGTCTGCGTTATTGGGGCGGGCTTTACGGGCATCTCGACGGCGTTGCATCTCGCTGAGCGCGGCTACAACGTACACGTTGTTGAGGCAAACAGAGTCGGATGGGGTGCGTCCGGTCGCAATGGCGGACAAATTATTGGCGGTATTTCCGGCGAAAAAAACCTTGCGAAACATCTTGGCAAGGATGCGCACCATGTTCTTAGGGAATTGCGGTGGGCTGGCCACGGCATCATTCGCGAGCGCGTGCAGACCTACGGAATCAAGTGTGACCTGAAATTTGGGTACCTCGACGTTGCGATCAAAGAAAGACACATTCGCGATTTTGAGACTGACTTTGAGCGGCTCAAGAAAGATGATTTTCCTTATGAAGTCAGGATGTTGTCGAGAGACGAGACGCAAGAAGCCATTGGCACAAGCGCCTATATCGGCGCGCTGTTGAACATGGGTAACGGCCATCTACACCCATTGAACATGTGCGTTGGCGAAGCGAGGGCGGCGGAATCCCTCGGTGCGACGATTTACGAGCAGTCACCTGTCCTCAATATAGAGAAAGACAGCAGACCGAGAGTTGTTACACAAAATGGTTCTGTAACGGCCGACGCCGTTGTTATCGCGGGCAACGCCTATCACACGCTCGAGAAAAAGCTTCGCGGCATTATGTTCCCCGTGAATAGCTTCATTATTGCAACAGAACCTCTTTCCGAAGATATGGTCAGGACTGTCAATCCGAAAGACCTTGCCGTGTGTGACCCAAATTTCGTACTGGAGTACTTCCGGCTCAGTGCAGACAAACGCTTGCTGTTCGGCGGGCGATGTAATTATTTCGGCAGAGATCCGGAAGTCATCAAGAAGAACCTGCGACCGAGATTGTTGAAGGTTTATCCGCAGTTGGCGAACGTCGGCATCGACTACGCCTGGGGCGGTACTATCGGAGTTCCGATCAATCGGGTGCCGCAGCTTGGTCGGGTCTCTCCCACTGTTTTCTATTGCCAGGGTTACTCAGGCCACGGCGTCAATGTCACGCACCTGGCGGGCACGATCATCGCGGATGCCATTGCTGGCACCGTTGAGCGGTTTGACATGTTTGCAAACCTCAAGCCATTCATTGTTCCCGGTGCGTATGTATTCAGTAAGCCGATGGTGGCGCTCGGCATGCTGTATTACCGGATCAAAGATCGACTGTAGACGTGCTCGGCCGCCTAGCTTGCTGATTGCGGGGCTCGCTTCTTGCTTGACGAAGTGACGGGCACCTAGTCGCTAACCGAGTTGCTTATGAAGCTTTGCATCGTGAGTTCGGAAGTGGTCCGAGAACCATCTGTTGAGACTTTGAGATAATTCGGTTGCCTGATAACTACCGTCATCCTCGACGCTGTCCATGATGTCGAGAAGTTCATCGAGTAGAGTTTCGTGATCGAGCTTGTGCTCGGGCAGAGCGTGATAGTGTTTATCGCGCATGATTTTTTCTTCCAAAGCAAAATGCGCCGAAATTTGGGCATAGATTTCGCCGAGCGATTCTAAGATTGCCGTCTGGGTCGCTTGCGACTGCATCGTGTCGTGCAAATCGTTGATTAGTGCAATCAATTCTTGATGCTCGTGGTCGACCGAGGCGACCCCGACACTGAACTCGTCTTTCCAATCAATCAGGCTCATCGAAATCGGAAGCCTCCCGTTTCGGGCCGAAACGTGATCGTAAAGTACTGTCCAGCACCGAGGTCTACTTGTTCTGTATAGCTGTAATCCCAACCCTCGTCGCGCGCCGTGTCACGAAGTCGAGCCGTGATCTCGTGCGAACCCGGGGCGATGTCGAAGCGTTCATAGACTGACGCCGGGCTATCGTTCCATAAACCGGATGGCGCGGCCACGATTCGAATCACGGGCTCTCCATCGATGTCGACCTCGACAGTCAGCGGCAGACGCTCGCGTTCGCATCGCTCAGATTGGCGCATATTCGGGGCGAGCTCGGCAATCTCCTGCGGCGTCAGCCTTACGCAGGGCTTGATCCTATTCGCCGCATGACTAAGCGAGAGCTTTACCGTTGTCATCTCGGATGACCCATAGCGATAACTTGGCGAAGCCGACAAGTAACCGACAAACGCAGCGAATGCGACGAACGTCAGTACTTGCAGTGCGATCGACAGGACTTTACGCATCTGTGTCACCTGCGAGCGACGCTCGGAACGTGTTGAATTCCTGACGACGACGGTGAGTAGCATCGGGCGATTGCCAGTTGACGTGCAGTCGTTCGAGCGGTACGCGCTTTCGTAAATACGGATCGCGTTCGCCAGCAATGCGTTGACTGGTCCAGTTCGAACCGAGCCGGTAGTAGCAGTCGTTTTCCGAACACCCTGCGATCATGACGCCGTCCGTCAGCTTGCGCGACAATGCGAAGTCGATAAACGATGGAGGCAGCATGCCGACACAGGGCATCGAGATCACCTGTGCGCCGTCAGCACGCAGAGTTTCAGCACCAGCGTTTTCACAGCTAAATACGAGAACCCGGGCACCGTCCCTAAATCCTTCGGACGCCTCGAAAACCTGGTCGCGCAGTCCAGCTATCGGGTACTGTGGCAGCTGAATGCCTGGCTCGATCGGTTTCGCGCGGCGAAACGGGGTGGACGTCGGGCAGGAACCGGCGCAAATGCCGCAGCTCAGACAATTGTCGATATTTACAACGGCCTCTGTATCAAATGTACGCCCGTCGCTGCGGGGCACCATGCTGATGGCGCTGTAAGGGCAGTCGTCGAAGCAGCGCGCACAGCCGTTGCAATTCTCAAGGCTGACGACAGCCGCAGGCTGTGGCTTTTGTGGCGGGATCCATGGCAGTAAAGCCAGCAGCAGCCCGCCGATCAAAAGATAAAGCCAAAGCTGTCCACCCGGAATAACGTCGAGTAGCGGATAGGCCGGTAAATAGAACCAGTCGAGGTTAACCGTCGACGGCACCACATCGAGATTTGCCGGCCCTTGGCTGATCGCGGGATAGATCAGCGATAACACGATCATCGTCCCAAGTGTTCCGATCGCGAGTGGTCGCGGTGGGTTCACGCGTGCGCCTGAGTGCCGTTGAATGTGCACCCACATCAGAAGCAGCATAAAAAGCGGCGCAAAGATGTGGATAAACACCATCAATGTGAAGAAGCGGCCGCCAAGCGTCGTGCCGTTAAGGAAGTTGTTGGCGATCGGTTCGGCAAAAAACGGTAGCGCATCGAGCCACTCGCTCGTAGCAATGGCGATATATTGCGCCAGTTTGTCCCACACGAGCCAGTAGCCGCTAATGCCGCAGATGTAGATGAAGCCAATCAGCGGCACGCCCGTCAACCAGGCGAAAAAGAGTTTGCCACGCAGACGGTCCAACGAAAACTCACGAAAAATGTGTATTACAACCACGACGACAAGGGCATCGGATGTATATCGATGCAGGCTGCGCATAACGCCAGCCGCGTACCATTGATCATTCGTTATGTATTCGACAGATGCGTAGGCATCGGTAATGCCGGTGTCGAAAAAGATATACAGGTAAACGCCAGTTCCGGCCGCAATCCAGAAAAAGAACCAGCCAAACGCGCCTAGCCACAACAGAGGGTTGTTTTTCGGACCGAAGGCATAGTCGAAAATTGCTTCTGCCTTAAAGAAGAGCGTTCGCAGCGCGCGTTTTAGGAATGCCATTCAGAACTCATCGTGCGCGCCGCCATTCCCGCACAATAAAGACCGCGAGAGCACCAAGCGACAGGATGCCGACGAAGATCGTCATGAAAATTGAGTAGTCGAAGCGGTAGCGATCACTATTGGGATCATACACGGTACAAAACAACTTAAAGGTATCGAGCCAGTGTTCAATTAGCCCGGCACGCCGCGGTGTGTCGAACACCAGCTCTTTTAATGGTTCTACGAGCGACTGCGTGTTGATGTCCACACCATAAACCTGCCGATAAATTGTGCCATCGCTGTCGACGATAGTTGTTTGCGCAAGATGATCAAATCCCTTCGTGCTGACAAAAAATTGGAACCCGAGTGTTTCGCTCAAAGCATTGACCGCAGTCGCATCCGCCGCTAGAAAATACCAATTCGGCAGGTCGACGCCTTGTTGAACCGCATACTGCCGCATTCGATCCGGCGTATCGACTTTCCAGTCGAACCCTATCGTGACGACTGAAAATGCATCTTCACCGAGCGCCTCCTGCGCAACATCGACGGTATCAGCGAGGTTCTTAGTAATCAACGGACACACGTGGTGGCAGCTTGTGTAAATCATGCTGATGACGAGCGGCTTGCCCTGCAGTCGCGACAAGTCGAAGGCTTGACCGTCGATATCTCTCAAATGATGCTCGCCAACGTGGCGACCGATTGCTGCTTGGCTGATTTCCACCGCATCACCACGATCGTAGTCGGCGGCGACAGTGGCAAACGCCGCAAACAGCAGGCCAACTATTAACGCAAAGCGATGCACGGACTAGCCCAGCAATAGCCCGTCGAGTATCGCAGCTGATAACAGTAGGCCCAGTTGTACGATGGAGGCAGCAAACGCCCGCCATGCCGTCTTGACGGCCGGTTCGGCAACAAGCCGCAGGCAAGCAACAACGAAGAAAGCCCCGCCGACTGCCGCGCCGAAGAGATAGATCCAGCCCATGCCGAACCAGAACGGTGTGAGAGATAGAGCGACCATTAGCGCCGCGTGAGCGAGGATTGTGCGTGTAGAGGCTTTGTCATCGACGACCACCGGCAACATCGGAACCCCGGCCGCCCGGTAATCGTCCTTACAGGCGAATGCCAGCGCCCAAAAATGCGGCGGCGTCCATAGAAAAAGCACAGTGGCGAGAATTAACGGCACCGGAGCCGTGGTGGCCCCGGTGGCTGCCGCGCCCGCAAGTACAGCAAAGCTGCCGGCGAGACCGCCAATAACGATATTTAGCCAGGTGCGACGTTTCAGCCACACCGTGTAGACAACACCATAGGTAAATGCGCCGAGGAAAACGTACAAGGAAGCGAGCCAGTTAGTCGCAAATGCCGCGGCAACCAGTGCCAGCAACAAAGCCAGCAAAATGCTGCTGAGCCATATCCAGTTCGCCTGAAACCGCCCGGTTACAAATGGTCGCAGCTCGGTACGGCTCATGCGCGCATCCAGATCGCGCTCATAATACTGATTGAAGGCGCCAGCGGCAGAGGATGCCACGAGCGTCGCGATACCGAGTACGAGTATTTGCCAGGCTGCCAACGCATGATCGGGAATGACCGCAACGCCGGTCAGCGTACAAGCCATGATCAGAAAACCTAGGCGTACTTTGGCAGTGTGATAAATGAGTCTGACTGTGCCGGCCATAGCGACGCTCATTACCCGTTTATCGGTTAGCTCAGTGGCCAGACTTCAGACAAGTACTTCCAGTTGACGAAGTAATAGAGCACGAAGGCGATGAAGAATATTCCGACCATCATTGCCGTACCCGGGATCTTAAGCGATTCGGAACTACCGTGTCGTGCGACGGCCACAGCTGCTGGTGGCACCTCCGGATAGCTGGGCTTCTCATCTACGCCGAGCTTCCTGCCGAAGAACACCGAGCCGACGATAACGACGACGAACATGAGACCGCCAATCGCCGCCAAGATGGCGAAGATCCCGTTTAAGCCCATCATCAAAAACGCGGCGGATGGGTAATCGAAGGGTAGCTGCGCGTCAGCGAACGTCATGTCCCAGTGCCGCCTCGCTACGCCCAGTGTGCCTGCCCCCATCATGAACATCGATATACCGGCAACACCAATACCGAACACGTACGGTTGCCACTGCGCGATCTTCTTCATTATTAGCTCACGGCGGAAAATCAACGGTACCAATATATACGTAATAGCCATAAACGCTAACGTGGTACCCGCGACAACGGTGCCGTGGAAATGTCCGGGCACATAAACAGTGTTATGCATGATCAGGTTGATCTGCTCGGTGCCCATGACGACGCCAGAAATACCGCCGATGAAGCCGAAGAAGACTAGCGACATGAACATGCCGGCAAACGCAGGGTTGCTCCATGGCGCTTTTCGAAGCCATTCGAACATGCCCTTCGTCAGGCCGCGTGCGCGTTGAGCGGCTTCAATGGAACCTGGAACCGTCATGCCGTGGACCATGCTGCCGAGCACGGCAAGATACATCGCATAGCTAGTATTGAATATTTTCCACTCTGAGCTGAGGCCGGGCTCAACGAGCAAATGGTGAGCGCTCGCGAGTTGCAGAAAGAGGATGTACATCAGAAACGCCATGCGGCTAACTTTCTCGGACAGTGGCTTCGCGCCGAACACCATCGCTGCGATCGCATACCACACCGCGACATGCGCGGAGACATTGATCTGTTGCGACGAGTGGCCCATTGCCCACCAGATCGTTTTGTACACTATCGGATCGATGTGGCTGACAAGCCCGAGAGACCAAAGCAGTGTCGGAATCAGGATGATTGCGCCGGATGCGATCGTAAATACCGCGATGATCGCTGCAGTCAAAGCGCCAAAGGTCACGAGCGGGATTGATCCTTGGTACGTACGTTCTTGTCGCGCGACAACCAGCGTGCCGAAGAATACGAAGGTGCCGATGAGTGCGCCCACGGCAAAAAGAATGATGCCAAGGTAAAACGGTGGTTCGGCCTGCATAGGTACGTATGACGTGAACATCACGCTTGACTGACCACGCAACACGGCCACATTGGTGATGAGTGCGCCAACCAACATCAGGCCGAAGCCGGCCCAGGCCCATTTCGGCGCAGCCAGCCGGCTGCCAAGCAGTATCGCTGACGCGAAATAGAGGATCGCCATCTCGAAAAAGATGATCCAGACTAGCAACACATCGAGGCCGTGTGCGGTTAGGGCAAGGTAAAACCAATCGGCCGGCAGAAAGTGCACGGCCGGCCAGCGCGTCAGCGCGACGAGCAGGCCAAATAGACCGCCGATTGCAAGGAAGACGATGGCGGCCACGGCGTTGGCCTTAATCAGTTTCTCGGCGGCCAGGTCAACCTTTAGCCCGGTAGTGGGGCAGGTACGAAATTCTGCGGTCTTCGACATGTCTCGCTCCCCCTATTCGGTAACGTAAATCTTGCCAACCATCAGGTGGTGACCGATTCCACAATATTCGTTACAGACAACGCCATATTCCCCGGCTTTGTCGGGCTTTATGGTCATAACCAGTTCGTAACCGGGGTGCACCTGGACGTTTATGTTGACAGGTTGAAGTGAGAATCCATGCTGCCAGTCGAGCGATGACAAATGTAAGCGATAACTCTGGTCCTTCTCCAATTCCAGAATCGGCCACCACTGCCACAAGCGAGCAATCAAATAAACGTCACTGCCCGGCGGCGGGTGAACGACGGGAAAATAGTTTTCCTCGCGTACCGTGTACTCATCGATCATTGTCTGAGCGCGCGCGGCGAACTTGTCAGGCTTTATCTGATAGGCCTCGTTGGACAGGTTTTGTTGGCCCGCGCCGTGCCAGTAAATCATCATGAAAAACATGATGAGGCCCCAGATGAAGGCGATGATTATCCAGGAAAGCTCGATCTTGGCGATCGGTTCCTTCCACCAGTTGCGTTCCGTTGGCGGTGTAATTGCCATCGATAGCCCCCCAATCAGTCTGCGATCGGAATCTGCGTAATTTCCATTACGCCCCAGATAATGTAGAAGACGGTTGGAACCGCCACCCCCAGAAACAACAGCAGAAACGGGTTATCGAGCACCCGTTGCATAAATGGGAGGGGGTCCGTGTCGGGTGAGTCTGATGCGTCATCGGGATTGTTATTGTCAGCCATATACGCTCCTCCCTGTGAAACGGCCTGGCCTTGCTACACCAAGCCAAGGCTACGCTAGCCAAGTCACGAGAAGACGTATATCAGGGGTTTCCCGTATACCTTTGGATCAGCGAGAAAGCGACGACAGCGAGCGTCAAAAGGATGACGAAAAAAATTACGGATCGATATTTAAATCGTTTTCCAGCCGACACCTCGATCTGCTCCAGGATCCAGTCAGAGGCCAGGTACAGGACGATCGCGACCAGCGT
>Ga0224508_10003726_pt1 | contig 12581 bp, 19 predicted proteins | sample SF_Jan12_sed_USG_4_FD_170157 | JGI IMG/M metagenome (GOLD analysis project Ga0224508, IMG submission 170157) | Sediment microbial communities from San Francisco Bay, California, United States - SF_Jan12_sed_USGS_21 | ecosystem: Environmental > Aquatic > Marine > Sediment | place: USA...
GAAAAACTTTATCAAAATAGTCTTCTCTTGAGAAAAGGTTGATGTTTTTGATACTCATAGCAAATTACTAACAAATCAGCGTATTTAGCCTAAACTTTGTAGGAATTAAAATACAAGTACTCAAAAATACTTTCATTGAGCATTCAAATTCTTCAATATGAGTTTCTTGGACCTATTCGGCTAGAAGAATGGGGGCCTCCAATGGAAAAATTGATTTATCTGATTCTCTCAGAAGATAAGGACAAATTCAATATTCTTTTTGTTGGTGAATGTGACAAGACTGACGATGAATCCTTCTTCGTTAAACATCCAAGTTACAAATGTTGGATACAGCATTCAAGATCTGAAAAATCATTGCATCTGGCAATACTGCCGATGTTTGAATCTAATGGTGACCGAAGAAAAAACGTACTTAATAAAATAGTGACTAGTTACAAACCTGCGTGTAATTCCGCAGATACTGCTAAAAAAAAACCTGATTATGTTGTGCGAAAATCAGAAAAAATAAATCCAGAACCTGAAAAAGTTTCATGTCTTTGTTGTGGGTCTGAAATGAAACCTGAACAAATTCTTGAAAAATCTACATTGTTTAGATGCACTGTCTGTGGATTAAGTGACACAAAGCTTAATTCTTAACTTTATTTTGAACATCAAATAATTGCAATGTTAACAAATCTATTGCTTTTTTCAAATGTTGAAATTCATTGATTGAATGCATTTGACCTTCAATTAATGCTCTTTGAATTTTGATTGAATTTTTTTGATACTCCTCTGATGCAACAATTTCCATGGCGTTAAGTTTTGATAATAAGTTATCTAGCTCTTTTAACATTTCATCTGATGGTTTGTGTTTATCCATAATTGCCTGAACTCTTTTTGATATATGAACCGTTACAAAAGTTCCTCATCAATTTTTTGAAATGGATCTAGATATTGCCTACATGTGCATGTGGGAATTTGACATTTCCCTGCTTTGATAATTGAGCTACTATTTTGGTTTGGAATATGCGCTTCATCTGTATGATGACATCTGTTACAATTCATATAACAAAACCTATTTTTTCATTATTTAACGGAAGGATCAAGGAATTAGAACTGCCCTTGCCTCAATTTCTGAATCTTTCAGTTTTTTGAGTGCCTCGTTTGCCTTCTCTAGTGGAAATATTTGAGAAATTACTTCAATATTTTTTTCATCACATATCTTGATGACTTGCTCCATATCTTTTGTTGAGCCAATTAATGTGCCTCTAATTGTTTTTTCTTCAAATGCCATGAATGTTGGATTTTTTCCTACTGTTGCAATCACTATTAATCCTCCTTTCTTTACTGATTTTATTGCAGTATCTGTGACGATATCTGCTGGTGCAAATACTATTGCCGCATCTAACATCCCATGTTTTTCTTTTAATGTATCCAGAAACTCCTGCTGATTTTCAGAAAACATCATTGCATCAATTGCACCTAGTCTTTTTGCAACATCAAGATGATTTTGAGATCTAGAAAATGCAATTACATTGCAATTTTCCACTTTTGCAAATTGTACTGCCATGTGCCCTACTCCTCCAATTCCAAAAATTCCAATTTTTTTATTTCGTTTTGGTTCTGAAGCCTTGACTGCTTTGAATGCTGTAATTCCTGCACAAAATAATGGCGCAGCATATTCAGGTTTCATATTTTCTGGAACTTGAGTTGCAAAATCTTCAATTACTGTGATGTATTCTGTATATCCTCCTTTGAGAGACTCTCCTGTTATTGTTGATGATTCACAAAGATACTCTTTTCCTTCTTTACAATATTGACAGTCTTTACATGCTTCTAAAAGTGGCGTAATGCCAGCTCTATCTCCCACTTTGAATTTTGTAACCTGATCTCCAATCTGAACTATTTTTCCAACAACTTCATGGCCTGGAACTGTTGGCAGTATTGGTGGAATTCCCAAGTCTTTCCAATCTCCTTCTATTCCGTGAAGCTGCGAATGACATACGCCACAAGCTTCAATTTTTAATAAAATTTCATTTGATCTTTTAATTTCATGTCTGTCTATGTGAGTAAGTTTTAATGGATTTGTCTCAATTTTGGCACATTCAGAAAGTATCATTGCGCGCATTTTTTCCATAATTTTACAGATAAAACACGAAATTTTAATATTCGTTAATTGATTTTTCAATTCATCTCTATGTGAAATATTGATTATTGTTATATTTCAAACACTTAGGCTCATCTGAGATTCAATTGTATGGATAAACATCCAGCAGGGTTGAAATTATTATCAAACTGATAAATCTGATGGCTGTCGTTGGACTATCCTAAGCAATAGACCGATCCCATTTTTACACTAAGATTTATTTGCAAATTGACAAAATGCAAATTATGACTGAAATTTCAGATGAAGATCGTGAAAGAGTAAAGTTGTTACAACTTGTCACAAATTCTAGAAATGAATTCAAGAAACTCTCTTTAGATCAATTAAAGCGATTACAAGAATTAATTGAAAAAAAAGATTACAGTCATGATAAAAAGGCGCACAAGGCCAAAGTGAAATTACTTGGAAAAATCAATGTCCGAATCTATGAATTGACAGAAGGACGTGGTATCTGGGGGTAATTTACTAATTAGGTACTAATATTCAAACGAATTTGATTAACTGTGGTTGAAAATAATCTTATCAATGAGAGTAGTCCGTATTTACTTCAGCATGCACATAATCCTGTTGATTGGTATGGGTGGAATGATGAAGCATTAAAAAAAGCAAAAGATGAAAACAAACCAATTTTTCTAAGTATTGGATATAGTGCATGTCATTGGTGCCATGTGATGGCTCATGAATCATTTGAAAATGAAGATGTTGCAAAATTTATGAATGAAAATTTTATTAACATAAAAGTTGACCGTGAAGAACGACCTGATATTGATGATATTTATCAAAAAATTTGTCAGATAGCAACAGGTCAAGGTGGTTGGCCATTGAGTATTTTTCTTACTCCTGATCAAAAACCATTCTATGTAGGAACATACTTTCCTGTTTTGGACTCTTATGGGCGTCCTGGTTTTGGAAGTATTTGCAGGCAACTATCGCAAGCATGGAAAGAAAAACCAAAAGATATTGAAAAATCTGCTGATAACTTTCTTGGCGCACTGCATAAATCCGAAACAATTCAGGTTCCGTCAAAATTAGAACGAACTATTCTTGATGAGGCTGCCATGAATTTGTTTCAATTGGGTGATGCAACGCATGGTGGATTTGGATCTGCCCCAAAATTTCCCAATGCTGCAAATATATCATTTTTATTTAGGTATGCTAAACTTTCAGGACTTGGCAAATTCAATGAATTTGCGCTCAAAACTCTCAAAAAAATGGCCAAGGGTGGAATATTTGATCAAATTGGAGGTGGATTTTCTAGATATTCAACCGATGCAAAATGGTTGGTTCCTCATTTTGAAAAAATGCTTTATGATAATGCTTTGATTCCTGTAAATTATGCTGAAGCATATCAAATAACACGAGATCCTTTCTATCTTGATGTTTTACAAAAAACTCTTGACTTTGTTTTGCGTGAAATGACTTCTCCGGAAGGTGGCTTTTATTCTGCATATGATGCAGACTCTGAAGGTGTTGAGGGGAAATTCTACGTGTGGCAGAAAAGTGAAATTAAAGAAATTCTTGGAAATGATGCTGATCTTTTCTGTCTTTATTATGATGTAACTGACGGTGGTAATTGGGAGGGAAATAATATTTTATGTAATAATCTTAATGCCTCTACTGTTGCATTTAATTTTGGAATTTCAGAACAAGAAGTTCACAATATTTTAAATTCATGTTCTGAAAAGTTATTAAAAGTTCGTTCTAGGCGAATTTCCCCGGGATTGGATGACAAGGTATTGGTTTCATGGAATTCTTTAATGATTACAGCATTTGCAAAAGGGTATCGTGTAACAAATGATGTTAGATATCTGAATGCCGCAAAAGATTGTATTTCTTTTATTGAAAAGAATCTTTTTGTCAATGATAAACTGTTGCGAACTTACAAAAATGGAACTGCAAAAATTGATGGATATCTTGAAGATTATTCTTATTTTGTCAATGCATTACTTGATGTCTTTGAAATTGAACCTGATCCAAAATATCTTAAACTGTCTTTGAAATTAGGCCATCATTTAGTAAATCATTTCTGGGATTCTGAGAATAATAATTTCTTTATGACCTCTGATCATCATGAAAAATTAATTATTCGTCCCAAGAGTAACTATGATTTGTCTCTGCCTTCGGGAAATTCTGTTTCAGCCTTTGTGATGCTTAGATTATATCATCTATCAAAAGAACAAACTTTTCTCGAAATTACCACAAAAATAATGGAATCTCAGGCACAAATGGCTGCTGAAAATCCATTCGGATTCTGTTATTTACTAAATACCATTTCTATGTTTATTCAAAAACCTGTGGAAATTACTATTATCAATACCGAAAACTCTGAAATATGCGAATCCCTTCTTTTAGACTATTTGCCCAACTCTATAATGATCACAATTCAGAACTCCTCTCAGTTGGAGAGTCTTTCAGAGTATCCTTTCTTTACTGGAAAACTTTTTGAAGATAGTACATCTGTTTTTGTCTGTAAGAATTTTACTTGCTCTTTACCTCTGCATACGCTTGATGAGATAAAATTAAACCTTTAGATTTTTTTTAAATCTACTTCAATTATATTTCCAACTTGAGGTCTTCCCATGTTATCATATCTTGATTTTGGCATTGCTATTGTGATTTGTGTTTGTTGATATGATTTGATGTTGACAGTTGGTTGTGCTTGCAAAATTGCTTCTAATAGTGGCATTACTTGCTCTTTAGTTTCTGCATCGAGTTTTTTTGAAACATTTTCAATAATCATCTGTTTTTGAGAAATTGGCTCAGTTGAAATATTTTCAATCAACGTTAATTGCACCATTTGACCATTATCTACTATCTGTGTAATTCTAAACTCGTTTACATCTGGCATTGCATTGATGTATTATTGTGATGATTTATCTTTAACGAATTGAAAAATATAGAGATATTGCAGCAGTTGCCATCGCTGCAGTCACTCCTAACACAAAGATAATTTTACTGCCGTCTACTTTCATGGTGTTTATTTGTTTTAGTTAGAATTAAACTATACTGATTTTCATTTTTTTTTGAAAATTATTTTTTTGATAATTTCTATGTGAGTATTTTCATAAAAAACTGCTATCCTTGATTATTGTAGGTACTCTGTTCATATTTACATATCTGTAATGATACAGCCACTTCAATTAAATTGAAAAGATACCTCACTGGGTATTTTTTCAAACTAAACGTTATTCTTTAAGGATGTCTGTTCGGATTTGTTTTCTGATTCTTTTTTGCTCATTTCTAGCTTATGGGGGTCAAGTATGGATTTTTTAATTAGAGGAGCACGCTTTTTAATTATCTGGTTAAATTCTCGCATATCCTCCAAACTCGGCGTTTGCTGTTGATTTTGATATGCTTGCAAAAATCCGGAATACACACAACCTGTAATGATCCCAAATGCGGTATCTGGAACCGATTCTATCTCTGGCGTGAAATTTTCCGCAATTTGCTTGTATGATTCCGATTCACTAATGTAATAATCAATTAAGCTATCTATGAAATCCTTATTCTCTTTAGAAATTGCCATTATTTTTTCTTGATTTTCTAGTTTATTTAATTGTCTTTGGTGAATTGTTTATCTGCTAATAGATTGTTTTCTAGATGTTGTGGAAATTAGAATCTGATGAGGATTTTTTTAGAATATATGATTCCAAAAAATTGGTTGCAGGGTACTTTGATCCTGATTATGGGGATATTTTTCCCAAATCAAATTCTGAAGAAATTATTTCATCCATGTTAAAAAATCACGATAAAATTTTAGGTGGAGTCATCATGGTTCCACTTGTTAAATTTGGTTTATTTGATACTGATTTAGATACTACTTTGACTAAAGTTGAAGAGCAAGTAATTCGAGTAAATGAACATTTACAAAAATGGAAAATTTTTTTGTCTGAAACCAATCGGAAAGTTCATTCTATTAAGATTTCTCATACTGATCAGGATATGCTGACAATTGCATTTCAAATTAAATTCTCAAAGCCTACTCCTCTTGAAAAAATATCCTTATGCGAAGAACTTTTCTCTACTTTGGATCTCTTGCAAAAATCAAATTTGCTGTAATGATGTCGTTTTCATTATCTAAGGAAGGTGATCATTTTTCCATTTTTCAGCCTCATTAAAACAATTAAACCACTGAATTTCTATTTCTTTTGAATCAAATCCACCTAATTCATTTTTAAATTCTAGTTCGCATTCATTTTTCATATTCTCGGAGATTTGAATTACTTTTTGTTTGACCCCTTCCTGAGGTGCTGAAAATTTTTCTGATTCGTCATAATTTTTTATTCCTTTTTTAGCTGATTGAAATTCTGCTAAACCTAAATTTTCATATTCGTAAGCTTCTTGAATTTGAGTATCTGATCTTATCTTTGCTGATTCATCCCCTGTTGTAATCCACTTGATGAATTCTAAATCACTTTCTAGTTGAGTCTCAGATGAAATCTTAAATAATTCTACAGAACTTTTGAATAATTCCGGCGGTGTTAGATTATCGTATCTGGAAATAATCTGCTCAAATTCACTCAAATGTTCTTCATAGTATTTTAACAGTTCTTCCTTTGAAATATCTCCTTCGTCCCACTTGGTTTTTTCAGAATAAAATTTAATTTGTAATTCTGTCACATCTTGTTGAATTTGCGCTAATTCATTTCCAAACTGAAATCCTTTTTGTTTAGTTTGATCTACTGAATAATTATATCCTATGATTCCTCCAATAATGAGAATTATTATTACAACAATTGTGATATTTTGAATTTTATTTTTTTTCAAAGGTAATCTATATAATTTCCGTTATCATCTAATTTTAATTCAATTTTAAATTCTGTACCGCTGATAAATGAATCATTTCGAGTTGTTCTGACTCTTCCTATAACTAGTTCATATGGCCAAATTTCTACTACTATTGAACCTACTTTTGCAGTTGGTGTTTCTGTAATTGCCATGTCATCTCGTTTAACCCCATGTTTTTCTAACATGTAAATTGCGTGATCTAATAATGGTTTAGGATTATTGTAATTTAATACCCAAACTGTTCCTTCATAATCGATTTTTTGCAATTTGAAAAATCCTAATTTTACTCATATAACAATTATTCGGGGTCTATCACATTAAGTGTCATTGTACTTACTACTCTGGATAGTTTTCTAACATCTGCAATCACTTTTGTAAATCCTTCTTGATTTTCTACTTGAACTTCTGCAATTATGTCATATGCCCCAAAAGTGAGATATGCATTACTGATATTTTGCACCTGTTTTAATTCATCTAAAATGTATTCTTCTGCCCCTAAATCACAATTGAATAAAATGAATCCTTTGTGCATTACTTTACCTTAAAATAATTAGTGAGTTCAGGTCTTTAAGTTTTACAGTATTACCATCTACTACGGCCACCGTAGCTATTTCTATCCTCTTTATCGTCATATCTTTTTTTACCGTCTCTGGAATTTCTACCACCCGATCTTCCATATCCGCCACCACCCGATCTTCCATATCCTCCAGAACGCCCTCCACCTCTAGAATAATTGGATCTTGATTGACCTCCGTATCTTCTTGATGGGGTTTGTCTTTTTAATGGATCTGGAATTGAAATTTGAATTCCCATTTCTTCATTCAAATCTTTGAGAGGAACTTTGATTTGGCGTTTGATAAGGTTCCAATCACCTACAGATGAATATGACACAAATGTTATTGCCCTACCTTTTGCACCTGCTCTGGCGGTTCTTCCAATTCTGTGAAAATATACCATCTCTACATTTGGAACATCATAATTGACTACTAATTCCACTCTTGGAACATCTATTCCTCTGGATGCTATGTCAGTTGCAACTAGGATGTTTGCTTTTCCATTTCTAAATTTTGCCATGGATTGTTCTCTTCTGTGTTGTGACATGTCACCCTCAATTGCAACTGCATCGTATTTTTCTTGATGAAGAAATTTTTGAACATCCCGGGTTCTATACTTTGTTGAGCAAAATACAATACATTGACCTTTTACTGGCTTGATAAAATCTAATAAATATTTGAATTTGTCTCTATCCTTGATCACTAAATATGCTTGATCAATCCCTTCTCCACTAAGATCATCGGCATCTAACAGGAATTGTTTTGGATTATTTAGATAGTCTTCAGATAGTCTTAGAATTTGAGTAGGCATTGTTGCTGAAAACAATGACATTACTCTATCTTCTGGTGCTAAATCTAAAATAAACTGAATATCATCAATAAATCCCATGTCTAGCATTGTATCTGCCTCATCTAGAACAATATGGCTAATGTCTCTAAGTTCTATTGAGCCTCTTTTTAGATGATCAATTAGTCTGCCTGGTGTTGCTACAAGAATTTCAACTCCTCTGTGGAGTGCATCAAGCTGAATTCCCATCCCTTGTCCTCCGTAAATTGTTGCCACTTTAATTCCTGTATATTTTCCGAATTTTTTAATTTCATCTGAAATTTGCATTGCAAGTTCTCTTGTAGGTGCCATAACTAACCCTTGAATTCCTTTTTTTGGTTGAATTTGTTGTAGCATTGATAATGAAAATGCTGCAGTTTTTCCGGAACCTGTATGTGCTTGTCCAACAACATCTCTTCCTGAAAGCAACACTGGAATAGCTGCTTCTTGAATTGGGAATGCTTCCTCAAAACCTTGGTCTGATATTCCTTTCAGCACGTCGTCGCTTAATCCTAAATCTTGAAATTTTGTCATTTTGTTTTTTTCTCTTAAGCAATAACGAAAAAGCTCATTGCTTACTCGTCATTATTCTGATGCTTAACGTCTATTATGGCCTAATAAACGCTTGTTATTTTTTTTATGTATCTAATTGAGCATCAATCACTTTTTTGAAACTACCAAATGGTTGGGCTCCCTTTAATTCAACATATCCTATTTGATCATTTCCAACAAAGAATCCTGGTGTTCCTGAAATTCCGTATTCCCGACCATCGTTAAGATCATTTTTAATCTCTTCGATGTGTTTTCCACTGGTAAGACAGGAATCAAATGAATTTTGCTCAAATTGCATATTTGAAGCATATTGACTAAACAAAGACAATGCATCGGCTGTTTCTAACTTGTTCCATTCGTTTTGTTTTTCAAATAACATGTCATGCATTTCTCTGAATTTGCCTTGCTCATTTGCACATTCTGCTGCAACTGAAGCAGGCAATGCATTTGGATGAATACTTTGAATTGGGAAGTCTCTAAAAACTAACTTTACTTTACCTGGCTCAATATACTCTTCAAGAAGTAATGGTAATGTTTGAGTGTGGAATCTTGCACAAAACGGACATTGAAAATCTGAAAATTCAATTATTGTGATTGGTGCATCTGAATTTCCTATTACTGGATCATTATCTGCTGAAATCTTTACTGGTGCTACTGGTTGTTTTGTAGGTAATTGATTCTGCAATAGTTTTAGTTCTAGTTTGGCCAATGCTTTATCTAGAATTTCTTCAGAAACTTGGTTTGAGTTTAGGTTTGATGTGTATGATCCTGCAAAGAATGATGCAACTCCAACTGCTACGATTAATCCGATGACAATACTGTTAAACGTTGATTTTTTAATTGCTATCTGTTTGTTGTCATTTTGATTAACTTCAGACTCACTAGAACTCATTTTAATTTATTCAAATTCTAGTATACTTATTCGTATTGCCAAATTTTTGGAAAATGTATTGTTTTTGAAGAAAGTAACAAGCCCGTGATGGGATTGAGTCAAATAGTTTCAAGCCAGTAAGATGAATCATATTTTGAATTGGCTTTGAATCCATTTTTGTGTACTTGGGACAAGTTTTGTTAAATTAGTTAGATGCCTGCCCATTTTGTTTATAAAGAAAATTAGACTTGAATAGAATTTAACGCTTGATCATTTTAGCAATTATACAATATGCAATTACAATTGGTGGAAAACCATAGAAACTTGTGCCTCCAAACTACTCAAGAATGTCAAACATTCCATTAGTATTGAGATAATCTTCAATCATTGGGATGTCAAAAGTATCGTTGACATAATCCATACCAATCGCAAAACCTGAACTTATGATTCCAAGAATGACCCAATTCCTACCTTTTTTTATCATATTGACGACCTGCTTTTCTTAAAATAATCATGGCAACTAGTCCGCCAATTATTGAAAGAAATGCCGGAAGTAAATAATACAAATTACTTTGTGGTTTTAGCATTGACATGATGATGTCCACTTAGTCCTTGATATCTATTTTGTTAATTCTATATTTTTGAAAACATCTTCATACTTCTTGAATTCATCAAGTTCCTCCAATTTCATGATCTGCAATAGGTTAGTTGCCTCATCCAACATCTTGGCAAGTCGTTTTTGTGACTTTTCATATCCCTCATCATCTTTATTTTTCCAGTTTTTCAGTTGGATCTTGAAATGATCAATACGGCCAAGCTTGTAGTCAATCTCACCAGTCAAAATTTTAATTGATTCTGATTTCATTACCTGTTTTTTGAAGAAATTATGAACTTAAGCATATTGGAATTTAGAATCTAAAGGACAAGTTTCTTTGCAATATCCAAAATATCTGTTGGAAAATCCTTGAATTTGAAACAGTAGGCAATGAAACCTAGAACTCTGTCCTCTGTGTCAGTTTTGTCTTTTACTTTACCTTGCAATTCTGGTATTTTTGATTCTGATTCATCAACTATTCTTTCAACTAGTTTCATTCCTGTTGGATTAATTCTTGTTATCCAAGGAAATGAATGAGAAGCATCTTCATCCACTCCTCCCCTAACTAAATTTTCGGCAATTAGATAAACTGCATTTGCTTTGATGATTTCATTATCTATATCACGCAATTCAGGAATTACGTAAAAATGCATTTCAGGATTATCTGATTGGCCATAAGATCTTTTACAATATTCAAACAGAAGAATAGTTCTAATCTTTACATCTGCCTCTTTACCGATCATTTTCTAATACTCATTATTGCAATTACAGGTATCCCAACATACATTCCAACATTGAGCAAAATCATACTGATTCCGTCTCCTAATACTTGATCAGAGTCCATTTCCACATGATTCAGAATGTGCAGACTGGTAATCATTATTTACTTGCAATTTGTTTGGTTTTTTATCGAATTTATTCCAACGCACTAAAATTATAATAGCAATCCCATCTTATGTATTCTATGGGAAATATGGCTGAGGGTCAAGCATATACTTGTTCAGAATGTGGTCTTGAACTCAAAGTTACGAAACCTTGTGATGAAGAGGATTGTGACTTAATTTGCTGTTCCAAACAGATGAACCAATCATAAGTAGAATTGGGCGTGGAACCGTAACTACGTTATAGTTTTTTTTGATTTTAGCATCAGAAGTGAGGATAAAATGTTTCAAAAACCTCCAAGTGATTTATCAAGTTAATTTCTTCTATGTTGACCGGACTAGGGTAGCAAGTTATGTTTGGAAAAGTTCCAATTATGTACAAAAGAGTCTGATATTGGAATTATTTTTACAATGGTTTCCAAACAATGACAGCCAATGACCGATAGAAACTAAGTACAACTTTATCAATGAGTTTAGTTTAGAATTTTTTTGTGGAAGGTTCTATCTAGAATTTGTCCAAGGCTAAAACAGTTTATGTCTTGATTACGAGTAATTTTTTCAAGCCTCAGAATATCGGAGGGATTTGATGGGCACTTCATGTAACGGAATTTGTAAAAGATACAAAATAAAAAAACCAAACGGCACTGGAAGATACAGTGCCGGACAAAAACGATGCAATCTTTGCGACATATTTATTCAATGGGAGGGACTTTTTTGCCCTTGCTGCGGTTATAGATTACGATCAAAACCCAGAAATGGAAAATACAAAGAAAAGTATTATGAAGCCATTAGAAAAAATGAAGGCATGATCATGGAGAGATCATAATGTGTAGAGGAATTTGTGGGCGATTCAAGGCCAAGTGGTTTTTGCATACTGACAGATATGCTAACGGACAAAAACGATGCAACGAATGTGGCATTTTCATTTCTTGGGATGGTCGACATTGCCCTTGCTGTGGAATGATGCTAAGAACAAAACCTAGAAGCAAAGCTTACAAACAAAAATTCAATCTAAAACTTCAAAATAAATAAAAAATATGCATTAAAAGATGAATAATGATAGTTTCATACAAATCCAGGCTTAAGTTTGATTCCGCAATAAAGATTTGTTATTAGTTCAAGATCACAATCATAGGATCAAGTTTTCAAGAAATTATAGAAAACATCCAGACCTGTGATTAATTCTTAATCCTTAACATCTAGTGAATTCCTAGTTCTTTTATGGACTATCAAAGTCTTCAGGAACAAGCTATGAAAATTAGCCCCGGAATTCGTTATGCCACCATCACTGACTTGAATGGACGAGTGAAATCTAGCGGCCACAAAAAAGGAGTGAAAAATCTTTTAACAACAAAAGAGAGTCTGCAATCA
>Ga0224508_10003727_pt1 | contig 12581 bp, 9 predicted proteins | sample SF_Jan12_sed_USG_4_FD_170157 | JGI IMG/M metagenome (GOLD analysis project Ga0224508, IMG submission 170157) | Sediment microbial communities from San Francisco Bay, California, United States - SF_Jan12_sed_USGS_21 | ecosystem: Environmental > Aquatic > Marine > Sediment | place: USA: California...
GATGTTTGGAGATTTCATGGCAATATCATTGCGCTTATTCCGGCCGGTCCGGTCCGGGATTTCTGTACGGGCTGTGAGTATCAACCGCTTCCATGTATCGATCGATGTGCCGCTCCTCGGCTTCGAGGTATTTCTCCACTGCCGCAAAGAATTCCGGCCGGGCGAGCCAGTGTGCCGACCACGTCGACACCGGCGTAAATCCGCGGCTGATCTTGTGTTCGCCCTGAGTGCCGGGTTCGAAAATGCGGATGTCATTCGCTATGCAGAAATCGATGCCCTGGTAGTAGCAAGTCTCGAAATGGAGCGCGTTGTACTGGGAATCACTGCCCCAGTAGCGACCATAAAGCACCGAATCGCTGACGTAGAAAACGGCGGCTGCGGTCGGCTGGCGATTTTGTTCGGCCAGTACGACGAGTATGTTGTCGGGCATTTGTCGTGAGACCTCGACAAAAAAATCGTAGCTGAAGTAAGGCATCGATCCGCGCCTCAGAAATGTCAGGCTAATAAGCTCGTACACGTCCGCCCAGATGGCGTCATCCAGCTCTCGCCCCGTCAACCAGCGGAAGCGGATCCCCGCATCTGAAACATGCCGCCGGTCGCGCCGGGCCTTTTTGCGCTTCTTTGAGCTGAATGTCGCGAGGAAATCTTCGAAAGATCGGTAGCCGTGATTGTGCCAGTGAAACTGACAATCCTTTCGCAGCTTCAGGCCAACCTCTTCACAAACATGGAGTTCGTCTTCACGAGGAAACAGCACATGCAGTGATGAGTGATCGCACTCGTTAGCGTAAGCGAGCGCAGCCTGCAAAAGAACCGGTTTCAACTCAGGTTGCGTAGCGAACAGGCGGCCGCCTGGCGCTGGCGTAAACGGTGCCGCCGAAATTAACTTCGGATAATATTCGAGCCCTGCTTGCCTGTAGGCCTGCGCCCAACTCCAGTCGAAAACAAATTCTCCCCAGGAGTGTGTTTTCTCATACAGTGGCATTGCGCCGAGTAGTTTGTTCTTATCGTCATACAGGCCGATATGCCGTGGCGACCATCCCGTGTCGGGCGAGACGCAGCCGGTTTTCTCTGCTGCCAGCAAAAATTCGTAGCGCAGAAACGGATAGGCAGCGCCGACCAGCGCGTTCCAGTCGCCCGCGGCAAATTCTGCGATGCCGTCTGTAACTAGGGCGCGCACAGGACCATCTCCTGCTCAGGCGGCAGCTTCGCTCGAAGATCTCGCGGAATCCTCTGCATCCAGAAATTTCTCCGCGTCCAGCGCGGCCATGCAGCCTGCGCCGGCCGATGTGATCGCTTGTCGGTATACCTGGTCGGCCACGTCGCCCGCCGCAAAGACGCCAGCGGCACTGGCAGCCGTTGCATCGCCATTTAATCCGGTCCTGACGGTAATATAGCCATTCTTCATGTCCAGCTGGTCTTCGAAAAGGCCGGTATTCGGGCTGTGTCCGATGGCGATGAAAACGCCGGACAGCTCGAGATCTTGCGTTTTCGATTCATCTTTGGTGCTGCGAACCCGCAGTCCCGTCACGCCCATATCATCGCCGAGCACCTCATCAACTACGTGGTCCCAGAGAATTTCGACTTTTCCTTCCTCGGCCTTCTGAAACAGCTGGTCCTGGAGTATCTTCTCGGCGCGCAGCTCATCGCGGCGATGCACCAGGGTCACTTTTGATGCGATATTGCTGAGATAAAGTGCTTCTTCCACGGCGGTATTGCCGCCACCGACCACAGCGACGTCTTTGTCGCGATAGAAGAATCCATCACATGTCGCGCAGGCCGATACGCCGCGACCTTTGTATGCTTCTTCGGACGGTAGCCCGAGATACATGGCTGTCGCACCGGTCGCGATGATCAATGCATCTGCCGTGTACGTTCCGTAGTCTCCTTCAAGCACGAAGGGGCGCGACGAGATATCTGCTTTATTAATGTGATCGTTGATGGTCTCGACATCGTAGCGTTGCACGTGCTTGAGCATACGTTCCATCAGTTCAGGCCCTTGCAGACCCTCAACGTCGCCCGGCCAGTTGTCGACATCGGTCGTCGTCATCAACTGACCGCCTTGTTCAATACCCGTAATAATCACCGGATTCAGATTCGCGCGCGCCGCGTAGACGGCCGCGGCGTAGCCTGCTGGTCCGGAGCCCAGGATCAGAACGCGGCAATGTTTCGTATTGCTCATGTATAATTTGCCTTCAAGAAATTCGCTTGCTCGGCTGAAAACCAATCTACCTAAGAATCCACAGGTGCGTCCTTCATGGTCGTATTCAAGGTCCGGGAGGTATCGCGGTGCGGATGTCTGGGGCAAGTGTAGGGAAAAGACTTACTGCGAGCAAAGGCGTCGCTAGCAGGGAGACAATGACAGATCGGGAAGACCAGTACGCCGGCCGGAAGGTCCGGGAATGATGACATTCACCAAATAAAGGTGTATTAGATTCAGCGTCTTAGGTCTATTTCGTTCTAAATTACATTAATATGGCAAGATCGCGGCAAACAGTACGGCGTTCCTCGAAGCAGAGTTCGCACCTCTCCGAGCAGGTGACGAAATCGCTGCGTGAAAGCGCGTTATGGATCTTTGGGATGCTCGCAGCCGTGCTGTGGCTTGCGCTTTTTACCTACGACGCGAGCGATCCCGGGTTCACCCAGGCCAGTGGCACCGGTGAAATCAATAATGCGATTGGCCGAATCGGCGCACTGATTGCAGATCTTCTGTTCAATCTTTTCGGCCGGCCAGCCTATCTGTTTACGGTCATGGTCTTTTACCTCGGCTGGATGATCTTTCGTGAACAAAAAACGCGGCAGGAACTGACCCGTGCCGACTACAGTTTCCGGGTAGGTGGATTTCTGGCTACGCTCGTCACGAGCTGCGCATTGGCGAGTCTCCATTTTTCACCGGTCGGATTTCGGGAAACGGCCGGCGGCATAGTTGGACAGGTCGTTGGTGGTAGCCTCGAATCGATGATGAAATTGCTCGGCGCGAGTGTGTTGCTGTTTTTTGTATGGGTCGCATCGGTTTCCGTATTTCTCGGAATTTCCTGGCTCACCGTCATGGATCAGACAGGGCGCTGGAGTCTTGCCGGTTGGGAGTGGTGCCGAGCCAGGATTGGCGAGCTTCGCGACCGCGCGGAAGGCAAGCGTCAGCAAGCGGCACGGCAGGACATATTTGAAGCCGAGAAAAAACGCACCGCTGGTCGTGCACCGCCACGAATTGACCCGGTCATGGCGCCGCTGGAAACCAGCGAACGTGCGGAAAAGGAAAGGCAGGTGCCGTTATTTGACCCACCGTCGGCCGGCGAGCTGCCACCATTGTCATTGCTTGACGATCCGCCCGAGCAGAAAAAGGGTTACTCGGAAGAATCGCTTGAAGCGATGTCTCGCCTGGTCGAACTCAAGCTCAAGGATTTTGGTATTGACGTTGAAGTAGTTTCAGTGTCACCGGGCCCGATCATTACTCGCTTCGAGCTCGATCCTGCGCCAGGCGTCAAAGTCAGCCAGATTTCGAATCTTGCCAAGGACCTGGCACGTTCTCTGTCAGTCGTCAGCGTGCGCGTCGTCGAGGTAATACCGGGAAAATCTTTCGTCGGACTGGAAATTCCCAACGAAAATCGTGAACTCGTCACGCTTGGTGAAATACTCAAGAGCCGCGCCTACGACGAGCTCGCATCGCCGCTGACGCTCGCCCTGGGCAAAGATATCGGCGGCAATTCGGTTGTTGCGGATTTATCGCGCATGCCGCATTTGCTGATTGCCGGCACCACCGGTGCGGGCAAATCAGTCGCTATCAATGCAATGGTTCTGAGTCTGCTCTACAAAGCGAAACCGGAGCATGTCCGGTTGATCATGGTCGATCCGAAGATGCTCGAATTGTCAGTCTACGAAGGCATTCCGCATCTGTTGACGCCGGTCGTCACCGATATGAAGGAAGCGGCGAACGCGTTGCGCTGGTGTGTCGGCGAGATGGATCGCCGCTACCGGCTTATGGCATCTCTCGGCGTCAGAAACATTGGCGGCTACAATCGCAAGGTATTAGAGGCAATTGATTCCGGCCGACCAATCCCTGACCCGACGTTCACGCCACCAGAAATTGAGGACCCGGATCGACCTGTCGAACATCCGACACTGACGCCATTGCCATTCATTGTCGTGATCATCGACGAACTCGCTGACATGATGATGATCGTCGGCAAAAAAGTGGAAGAGCTGATCGCGCGACTAGCGCAAAAGGCGAGGGCGTCTGGCATTCACATGTTGCTCGCGACACAGCGCCCATCCGTCGACGTCATAACTGGTCTGATCAAAGCCAACATTCCTTCCCGAATCGCTTTCCAGGTATCTGCGAAGGTCGATTCAAGGACTATCCTGGACCAGATGGGCGCCGAAAACCTGCTGGGCCATGGCGACATGCTGTATCTGCCACCTGGAACATCCGTACCGACACGCGTTCACGGGGCTTTTGTGGCCGATCACGAGGTCCATGCGGTGGTGAGGAACCTGAAGAAGGCCGGATCCCCACGATACATCGATGAAATTTTGCAGGCCCCATCGAGTCCAACACCAGGACTGACCGGTTTGGAGGTATCGCCGGGTGACACGATTAACGCAGAGCAGGATCCGCTCTACGATCAGGCTGTGCAGATTGTCATCGAAACGCGCAAGGCTTCGATATCGGGTGTGCAGCGGCGGCTCAAAATCGGCTACAACCGGGCAGCGAGAATGGTCGAGTCGATGGAGCAGGCGGGTCTTGTCGGGCCGTTACAATCTAATGGAACGCGGGAGATACTGATTCCCGCTACGAGCAAGGAATAGTTGGGTTTTGTTGTGATCGCTGGCAACTACAAGATGATATCCGGTTTAATTCTGGTGCTGCTTGCAGGACAGGCAGTGGTCGGTCAGGAGAAATCAGCCGGTCAGCAACTGATTAACGATTTCGTTAACGACGTGCAGACAATCTCGGGTAGATTCGAGCAACAACTCATCGATGCCGATGACATTGTTGTCGACAAGTCGAGCGGCACGATTGAAATACAAAAGCCAGGCCGATTCCGCTGGACCTACCTCGAACCCTACGAGCAGATTCTTGTCGCCGATGGGCTGAACATCTGGAGCTATGACGTTGACCTCGAGCAGGTCACGGTTAAAGCGCAGGCTGAGGTGCTGGCAAGTACGCCGGCTCTGTTACTTGGCGGTTCGCAAAACGTGCTGGACGATTTCGAGTACGCGGGCAGCTTTTCGGAACGCCACATCGTTTGGGTACGGCTGCGGCCAAAGACGACTGAAAACGGCTTCACCAAAATTGAACTCGGATTTGACGACGGCAAGCTTGACCGCATGATTTTTTCCGACAACCTTGGCCAGACGACGCTGATTGCATTATTCGATGTTACGTTGAACGAGGCTATTGATGAACACCGCTTCAGGTTTCTGCCACCCGCTGACGTGGATGTCGTGGGTCAGCCACTGAGCGCAGGGCAAGCGGATCTCTGAATGCTAGCTCTGCGTTACGCCAGGCGCTGGCAAGTTGCTGGGATAATACTTCTGACGATGGTGCTGGTCGCGGCACTCGTGCCCTCGGACTGGTTCTGGTCACCGGGACGATTATCCCGTTTCTACATTTCTGATAAGTGGCTGCATGGCATTACGTTTACTGTGCTGGCGCTTTGGTTCTCTGGCCAGTACGCTCGTCATTCCTATTGGCGCCTCGTTACAGGACTGGCCGCCTTCGGGTTGCTGATTGAACTGACGCAACGCATGGTCTCGTACCGTACCGCGGACTGGATGGATCTGGTCGCTGACCTGCTCGGCATTGTCATTGGCATGGTAATCGCACTGGCAGGTTTGGGCGGATGGTGTCTGCGATTCGAAGAGTGGCTGCAGAATCGTATTGGCTGATCTTTTCGCACAAGATATCGAAAGTCCCGGAGGCGACGATGCACTGAATCGCCCGCTTGCCGATCGTATGCGACCGGGTTCGCTGGAAGGATTTTTCGGTCAGGAGCATCTGCTCGCAGATGGTAAACCGCTGCGACAGGCGATCGAGCAGGGTCGGACACACTCCATGATCTTCTGGGGACCACCCGGAACCGGTAAAACCACGCTTGCCCGTATGATCGCGGCGACCACCGATTCACATTTCATTGCGTTGTCGGCGGTGATGGCCGGAGTGAAGGATATTCGTGCCGCAGTAGCTGAGGCAAAGCAATACCGGCAATTGCGACAAAAAGCGACGGTGTTATTTCTCGACGAAGTCCACCGCTTCAACAAGTCACAACAGGATGCATTTTTGCCATTTGTGGAAGATGGCACTTTGACATTTATCGGCGCTACCACCGAGAACCCGTCCTTCGAACTGAACAATGCATTGTTGTCGAGGGCACGTGTTTATGTGCTCAAGGTGCTCGACAATGAGGCACTGCATGAGGTATTGCAACGGGCGCTCACCGACAGTCAGTACGGTTTTGGATCGCTCAAAGTTAACTGTGATGACGACGCACTTGAGCTTATTGTATTGGCGGCGGACGGTGATGCGCGACGCGCACTCAACTTGCTTGAACTAGCGGCGGATCTGGCGTCGGAAAAAGCCGGCAAACGGATTATCGACAAGTCTGTTGCCGAGGATGTTGTGCAGGGCAGTCGACGACGATTCGACAAGCAGGGCGAGTATTTTTATGACCAGATTTCGGCATTGCACAAGTCCGTACGAGGATCTGATCCGGACGCCTCGCTCTACTGGCTGATGCGGATGCTGGATGGTGGCTGCGACCCGTTGTATGTCGCACGGCGCATGATTCGCGTCGCCTCCGAGGACGTCGGCAATGCGGATCCGCGGGCTTTGCGGCTTTGCCTCGATGCGTGGGAGACACTTGAACGTCTTGGCAGCCCGGAAGGTGAGCTGGCTCTGGCACAGGCGGTGGTGTTCCTCGCATGTGCCGCCAAAAGCAATGCGGTTTACAAAGCAGCCAAGAGCGCAGCCGCGGATGCACGGGACTTCGGTACGCTGGAGGTACCAATGCACCTGCGCAATGCGCCAACAAAGCTCATGAAGGAACTTGGTTATGGCGACGAGTATCGCTACGCCCACGATGAGGACGACGGTTTTGCAGCCGGCGAAAACTATTTTCCCGAGGACATGCCGGAGCGTAAGTATTATTATCCCGTCCCGCGCGGGCTTGAGCTGAAAATCAGTGAAAAGCTCGCGGCGATGAACGAGCGGAACCGGCAGGAAAAAGAACCAGAAGATGATTGACCCGAAACTACTAAGACAGTCGGCACACGATGTCGCCGATAACCTGGCGCGTCGCAAATTCGAGTTCGATGCAGATGCCTACCTGGCGCTCGAGGAAAGACGTAAGGCATTGCAGGTGGATGTCGAGTCGCTTCGTGCTGAAAAAAACACAAGTGCAAAAAGTATCGGCAAGGCCAAGGCGCAGGGCGAAGACATCCAACCATTGCTTGCGGCAGTGAAAGACCTGGGCGACAAGCTGGACCAGTCCGAAGCAGATTTGCAGGCATTGCAGACTGAAATTCAGGAGATCGAGCTAGGTCTGCCCAATTTGCTGCACGAAGATGTTCCCGAAGGTTCGGATGAAGCTGACAATGCCGAAGTGCTGACCTGGGGCGATGTGCCGGAATTTGATTTTGAACCGCTGGATCATGTCGATCTTGGCGCCGGTCTTGGGCTTCTGGATTTTGATGCCGCCAGTCGAATTTCAGGATCGCGCTTTGCGGTCATGCGCGGTGGCCTTGCGCGGCTGCAACGAGCACTTATTCAGCTAATGCTTGATATTCATACCAATGAGCATGGATACGAAGAGGCATACGTACCGTACCTGGTTCAGTCCGATGCATTGGTTGGCACCGGTCAGTTGCCAAAATTTGCAGACGATTTGTTTAAGATTGATGGCGAACCGACATTTTACCTAATTCCAACAGCAGAAGTGCCAGTTACCAACCTGGCGCGGGAAAGCATACTGGAAGATGCCGAGATGCCCAGGAGATTTGTGGCGCATACGCCGTGTTTCAGGTCGGAAGCAGGCTCTTACGGCAAAGACACACGCGGCATGATTCGCCAGCATCAGTTTGAAAAAGTTGAACTGGTGCAGTTTGTGACGCCGGACAATTCAGATGCGGCATTGGAAGAATTGACTGGCCACGCCGAAGTCGTCCTCCAGCGTCTCGGCCTCGCATATCGCAAAGTCGTCCTCTGTTCTGGCGACATCGGATTCAGCTCACACAAGACCTACGATCTGGAAGTCTGGTTACCTGGCCAGAACGCGTACCGCGAAATCTCTTCCTGCAGCAACTTCAGGGATTTCCAGGCACGTCGTATGCAAGCGCGATGGCGAAATCCTGATTCCGGAAAACCGGAGCCTTTGCATACGCTAAACGGGTCGGGTGTCGCTGCCGGGCGCGCGCTGGTTGCGGTGATGGAGAATTATCAGCAGGCAGACGGCAGCATTGCCGTTCCCGACGTGCTTCGACCCTACATGGGCGGCGTCGAATACCTGTTACGCGCCGCGGGCCAGTAACTCCTGATCAGGGACAGTTTACTTAATTGAACCTCCGACCGGAAAGAAACACGCAATTAAGTAAACTGCCCCCCTGTTGTTACGCGCCGCGGGCCAGTAACTCCTGCAATTCCACCAGGCCATTCTGCCAGCGGTCTTCCGAACGCCGGTAATCTTCTTCCCACTCTTCGGTCGCAGGTATTCCTGAAACAGAAACACACAGGCGCGTCTTTTTATCATTTTCGAACAGGGAAAATTCAATCGTGGTTGGTCCACTGGCAAGCAACTCGTCACGTTTGCGCAAAGCGACGACCAGGCGCATTCGTCGCGGTGGCAGGAATATGTCGATACGTCCCGACAGGTCCGTACCGTCCCTGAGGGCGAGTGCAAAACGACCACCGATGTGCGGTGCAAACTCTCCGTCCTTCGCGAGCCATTGTTTGATCGATTCCATCTCGGTTAACGCGGCCCACACATCGTCGATTCCTACCGGCAATTCAACTTCTTCACGATGACTGCGGGTTACGCTGTCATGATGCTGGAAGACTCCGGTCCTCGCCGTATCTTCGTCTTTGCCTTTCGGCACAACTGCAGGTTTCTGCTGCTGTTCGGGGTACGAGATCAGGTGTAGATCCCGTTGCGGGAACGGTATGGTGATATTTTCTTCCCTGAATGCCTGTTCGATCGCAAAATTAATATCGCTTTGCACCGAGAAGCGGCGATCGATGCGGGATATCCGGACTCGCAATTCGAAATCCAGCGAACTGTCGCCGAAGCCCATGAATAGTGCCCGCGGCGCCGGTGCCCGGCCGTCGGTAATAACTTCCGGATGTTCGTGTGCCACCGCCTCTAGAATTTCGCGCACTTTCTCGACATCTGATCCATAGGCTACGCCAACCACTACGCGCAGCCGGCCATAGGTATCACGGAGGACCCAGTTGGTGACGCGACCCGAAATCAATTCAGAATTCGGCACCAAGACGTTTTGATTGTCCAGGGTTTCGATTTCCGTTGCGCGTATTCGAATACTGCGTATATAGCCTTCGACGTCTCCGACGGTAACGAAATCACCAGCACGAATAGGTCTTTCGAATAACAGGATCAGGCCTGACACGAAATTATTCGCAATTTCCTGCATGCCAAAACCGAGGCCGAGCGCCAACGCGCTACTCACCCACACGAGTCCGCCCAGCTCTACGCCGGCCTGAGTCAGTCCGATCAACAGCGCAACAATAAAGGCGACGTAACCGAAAAGCGTAATCAGGGCTTCGCGGGCGCCGCGCTCCATGACGATGTGCTGCAGCCAGCGCCGGTCGATCCAGCGCTTCATCCATCCGATGAGAACCAGCAAAGCGACAAACACAAGAATTCCGCCGATGATGTTCAGCGGCACAAGCTGGATATTGCCGACTGTGCCGCCGAGCACCACCAGTTCGACGAGCCGGTCGAGAGTAGTGCCGGACTCGTCCCACACGTAAATCAGGTAAACAACAAACCCAATCCAGATGACAAGATCGGAAATGAGCTGCATAAAGCCGAGCCCGGTCCGGGATGCGCGCTCGGACACACCAAGGCTTGATCGCAGTTTCGCCGCGCCCGGGGAATCCTCGGTCGCGAGGTAATCAAACGCGATCAGGCCAAACCACAGCAGAATCCAGAGAATCGCCAGCGCCAGCAATGTGCGTGTTACACCGTGAACGAGATAACCGGCAAAGTTCTGATAGCCAATCAGCAATGCGAAAATGCCGACGATCAGCGCAATCGCACCGGCATACCGAATTAGCCGGATTCGACCTTTGATACCCGGTATCCGACCGAGATAACTGAGAACGAAAATCAGCGAAACCGCGACCAGGAAGATCATCGTCGATCTGCCGCTGACATTCGGATCTACGCGGCGAATCGCAAGCCATTCGGTCCCGAGAAAAACAAAACTGGCGACCAGCGTGAGGATGAAGAATCGCAGGCGCAGGCGCAGCGGTTGCACGTGTTCGGGAATCAGTCCTTTGACGCGCGCCGAGGGCGACAGTGGACCTGTTGCCCAGTCGATGACGATGCAACCAACGGCGAACAGGAAAAAACTCATCGCAATTCTGACGACGGCGAGGTCCAAAGGATTGTTGTCTATCGAAACGTAGAGAACCGATGCCAATGCCAAACCGAACAACAGTAGCGGTGAGTACTCAGCCAGTGGTTTCGGAAACAAAAACTTCATTTGTGCGGGCATGTCATCGCCACCAGCACCGGCATACCAGGCAGCAAAACGATGCCGAAGCCAAATGCCGAGGCCGGCGCCAACCAGTCCGGCCACGATCAGTATCCAAAACAGCGATGCCGGCGTTATGCCTTCGATCAGATCAAGATCAACCGAGCCTCGGATTTGTGCCGGCCAGGCAGTTGCACGCGCTGGCAATTCGCGGAGGAGTGCGACTGCAGATTTGGCGCGATTCGACAGGAACTGTTGCGATAGCTGGTTTTGTGTTCCTGTAATTCTCGCCAGCAGCGCTTCCGTATAGTCCTTTACGCTACTGCATCGCGTCTGGCGATCGATCGCCTCGTCCAGGAGTTGTCGAATCTCGATGCGCTGGTCGAATACAGCCGGAGCAACATCCTCAGTAATATCCTCGAGCGGCTGAAATCTTGCCTCCAGCCGTTCCCTTTCTTCGGTTGATTCCAGCCGGCAGGCTGCAGCATCTGCGTCGAAGGCGACGACGATGGCCCTGGCTTCATTCAGAAATTCGGTACCGACATCCTCGGCGCTCAGTTGTTCACTGAGTTCATCTAGTTGCGCGCCGACCGCAATGGGATCGAATACTTCCTCTTCCTGGGCGACGGAGACCACCGCAGGAAATACGGAGAGCAGGAGAGAAACGCAGAGAAAGGGAAGCTGGGGATGGTGACGGCGGTCAGCCAACAGTGCCTTTGTCATCTCTGGTCTCTAGGAGCCTGTCGGGCTTAGGCCGTATCGACTGCGGCGATGGGATACAAGTGCATTTCTTCGATTCTTTTCGTTACGTAGAACCCACTCCGCTCTGGCGTCTTGCATCGGTCTACCTCTTGCGTCCCTACAGTCGTAAGCGCCTCAAACGATCAAGAAACTCTCCTGCGTTTCCCACTCGCCTCGCTACGATCCCCTAAGTCAGGCAGGCTCCCAGCGAAGTTCGCTGGATTATACAGAGTATAAAGCACATAAAAAATGCGGAGACCGGCTTGCCGGTCTCCGCATTCATACTATCGAATTCCAGTTCTTAGTCTCTGTTCAAAAACAATTGCAATATGTACCAGAACATCAGCGCAATGGAGGCGAAAAGCTGCATCGACGCCGCGACATATTTGTCCTGTGGGTAGTGATGAATGATATTGGAGGTGTCATACAACACTGCGGCACCTGCAAATCCGATCATGGCCACCGAGAACCAGGTGCCTAGCTCGAAGCCAAACAGCATGCTACCGATAATTGCCGCCATCGCGAGGAAAAACATCCAGACAAGCATGCCACGCAGGAACGAAAAATCCTTGCGAGTGATCATTACTGTCGCGATAAGGCCAACGCAACCAAGAATTGTGACGCCCGCAGCGCTGTCAATCATGCCCGGTTCAATCATCATAGCTATGAAGAGCAACGGGGAAAATATCAATGCCTCAGCGACGATGAATACGGCAAATGCCATGTATTGCGCCTGGATCGATTGAACCCGATGGGCTACATGAGATGCGCCCCATCCGGCTAGGATAAATGCCCCAAGAACCATCCACCAGTTGTTGAGCATTGGTTCCGCAATGGCTGCCGATATACCTGATTGGAACAGATAGACTTCGATTGCGGCGAACGCGAGAATTGCGCCAACAACGTGCGCATAGCATTTCCAGATAAAGGTGGAGCGATCGTCTACCGAAAGCTCTGATACTGGCGCCAGATAATTGACGTTATCGTTCATTTTTCACTCTCCAGGGTGTCTTCAATGTCGCGAATACTAGCACTTTTGACCTGATTGCAAGGCCAACCGTTCCACAATTTTGCAGTGGAACTAGCGACCCGTTATGGCGCCAAAAAGGGCTAAATCAAGCCATTGTTGGTAC
>Ga0224508_10003728_pt1 | contig 12580 bp, 8 predicted proteins | sample SF_Jan12_sed_USG_4_FD_170157 | JGI IMG/M metagenome (GOLD analysis project Ga0224508, IMG submission 170157) | Sediment microbial communities from San Francisco Bay, California, United States - SF_Jan12_sed_USGS_21 | ecosystem: Environmental > Aquatic > Marine > Sediment | place: USA: California...
TTCCACGCAACGTAAGCGCCTATGCTTTCCAGACCCCACAAGTAGTTACCCGCAAGCAGTGTGTCGATGGGAAAGGCAGGTGGCGGGCCGTCGGCGGTAACAGTACAAGAGTTAACTGCCAAAATACGCGCAGTAGGATGAAGTGTCGATTTAGTTGTTTGCGGAATCGGGTAGACACAATTCACTTCAATATGGGAGATTCGCGGATCATGGGCCAATTCGAGAATTGACGATCTTTTTACATTGGGCGAGAACTGCTGTGACGAGCGCAACACGGCCGTCCATCCCTGGACGCCGCGGCGTACTTGTTTAAAATCGGCAGTTTCGTATTCGGAGCCATATGCCAATGGTTGCTTAAAGCTGATCAAAAAGTCCTTGGGAGGAGGTACTTCCATTTGCCCCTGTTTTTTGCTTGACCGATAGTTTTTACAGATTTCAGAAATTTCGATGGGCCCCAAATCTTTTTGAACCGCAACCTGAAGCCCCGACGACAGCTTGTGAAGGTTCGCAGACGGCTTCCCCGGTGGGAGTGGTTCAGGAATTGGTTCCTTGATGGCACACGCCGACAGGAAAAGGACGTTCGCGAGCAAAAGGATCGCGGAAGCGCGACTACGTAAACGCATCATATGGGCATTTCCTCAAAAAATCAGTGGAGTACACCCCTGTGAAGTTCAGTGTAGGATTGATCTTCGTAAGTCATGACGGGCGTTGTACTTCCATCAACTGGGTTATATACCAGGTAGATAAAGATGTCGTGGTCATGTCCATCTATCTCCGCTTCACCCGCGATAAAATCGGATTTAACATTCCGCACAAGATTGCAGTGAAATGGACCTATTGTTCTTTCACCTGGCTCACAGATGGGGCTAGGAACGCCGCCTTTTTCACAGTATTTTAGGTTTTTAGTATCATTCCAACCGGTAACATTGGTCCCCTTGTTGTCACCAAACGCGAGACTCACGTTGAGACTGAAATCACCCTCGAGATTTCTCACAATCGCAAAATCTCCCAGCCCATGGTGTTTCTCACCAATACCAAATTTACTGCAATCCTGCGTGAACGCCCAGAGACCTGCAAAGTCATTTTCAGGATTCACTATTTGTGGCTTTGGCTCTATGTCGACCCTTATTGGCTTGGCTGTATACTCCATCAGCCATCTCGAACCAACCAAGGCTACTCCTGCGATCACCACCAATGATGCCGCCGTAATAAGGCGGAGTACTGTAGTTTTCGTTTCTTCGCTCATTTCGTCCTCCTCACAAATGGGTGGTGGTCCAACGCCAATTAGATATCAACCGAAATCGATAATTATGTCGTGTGTATTCAAAGATTCCACTCACCCTGATACACAAACGGTGCCCAATAGTAAGGGTCCTCCCAACGCCGATCAGATGCAATCGACAATTGGGCGAATCGTAGGGCGGCCGATGGTGCAAAATCGTCGCGTAACAATTTTTCGTAAAACGTTCTCATGAGTTCCGCTGTGGCCCGGTCTTGAACTGACCAGGTCGTCGCGATAACTCCCTGGGCACCGGCATACATGAAAGCATGTACCAACCCGACAAGGCCTTCGCCGCGGACATTAGTGCCGAGCGCGGTGTCGCATGCGCTCAACACAACCAGATCAGCCTCAAGAGATAGCGCATAGATGTCCGCCAACTGCAGCAGATTTGGTTGTACCTGGCCGGCTTTGTTGTAAGCGGACAGCGCGATTGCTGATAGCTCTGGCTGCTGCGAATCGATCAGGCCGTGGCTGGCGAAATGTATAATTCTGTGATCCTGAAGTGACGCAGCCAGCACTACGGCTCGAGACGCCTCGAATCCGGTCAAAGGAAGAACGTTCTGTTGTGCACGCTCCGCAATCTCCGTAATTGTCTTAAGCTCTTCTGCCGTATAGGGGAGGCGAGACAGTGTGCGACCACGTTCCATTGACGAAAATGGTCTTTCGGTTTCTTTCGGCTGACGTTCTAGCCGCCTGCTCACCAACCTCGGATCCCAGGCTGTAAAAACCGGGTCAGCGACGATCACTATACTGCTTGGCGCGTTATCCCGTCGTTTATTTCTTGCTCTCTGAACCGCAAGAACTGAGGCGGACGGGAGGGTTATAACCTCGGCTTGTTCGATCAGGAACTGGTTAGTGCTCGGCACGACAAGCGCACCAAATGGGAGGTAGTGAAGTGCACCGTCGGGCACGACGACAACTCGACGATTGTGCAGCTGATCTTCCGCTGGTCCCAGCAACAATTTGCTGAGTGTTTGTAGCGCAGGTTCTAGGCGTTCTGCCGATTGGGTCACGCCCGCTGGGGGCGATTTGAGTTCCGCATAAACCTCTCGAGCGAGTTCCTCGATCTCCTGCCGGCCGGGCAGGATCCAACTATCAACTGAATTCTCAGTCACAGCCCATAGCACGCTCTGTCGGTCGCCCAATGAGTATTCCAACAATACGCTTGACCTGGTTTCGGATTCATTTCGCAACTGCCGCTGAATTTCAGAAACCGTGAGCGACTTGGCGGGTTCGATCTCGAATGCAGGATTCAAGTCGCGAATTCTCGCCTCGATAACATTGATCTGAGTAATTAACGAGGCGATATCGCGGTCGATCGCGGAGGCGTTTTCTCCAATATTGTCGCTGCTCAGAGTTCGTCTGAAAGCAGCTTGTGCTAACTGGCGTCTCAGATTCAGGTGCTGTGCTCGCAGGGGATCAATTTCAATGTCGGGCTCCTGCGTGGGCCCCTCATATAGCAACTCCGCCAGCGTTCGGGCATGGGCTCGCTCGCTAATTTCAAGGGCCAAAGCATCGTATCTGACGTTCGACGGCTCTCTTACTTGATCCGTCAGCTGGTGCAGGTCCATCGTGAGGTTGATGACCAATTCATAGGTTGGCCACTGCGCTCCGGTGAACGCGTATCGAAGTCTCGGGTTCCCCGCCCGATAGCGGAGTTCCTCAACAATTTTGAGCGCGTCATTGGCATGGGTCAGGGCGACCTGAGTCTCTCCGAGTACCTGATGTGCTCGGGCGAGAGCGGCCAGGGTCTGTGCTTCGCCATGATCGGATCGCAATGAGCGGTGCGCAATCAGTGCACTGTTCAGCTCGGCAATGCCGCTCTCGATATTGCGTGAGATAAGCAGCGTTCCCCGTTCCGTCAACGCATAGGCCTCGATCAATGGGGCTCCAAATCCGTTCGCCAACTTGAGCGCGTTGTTGAAATGAGTCATCGCCGTTGATTCGTCCAACGCAACAGCGTAGTCGCGACCCAGCTCGAGGTGTGCTGTCGCTTGCTCGGCACGACGCCCAGAGATGCGAAGTGCTGTATTGTGAGATTCGATCGCTTTCGTGGTTTCTCCCAAAGCTCGATAAGTATTTCCCAGCTTCGTATATGTCTCCGCTAATGGTCGAATCTCAGTAGGGCCGGTTTGAGCGGCAAGCGACTCCTTGAAGTATCGCGCCGCCATGTTCCAATCGCCGAGCCGCAGATAGACGACACCGAGCCCATCCAAGGCGCGGGCTTCACCACCGCGATCGCCGATCTCACGAAAAGACTGAATTGTGTCGTGATATCTAAGTAGCGCTTCCTGCATATTGCCAAGAATGGCATGAGCATCGGCGGAGTTTTCAAGGTACTCAGCATGCAGCAATGGGTCGTCCGAAATAGGGACCAGTTCCAGTGCTTTGTCGTACGAATCTAAAGCCATCAGCAGGTATCCGAGCTTTTCATCTATCTTAGCTACATTGTTAAATGTCTTGCTTGCTTCCCTGTCCTCGCCCACAGCCTCAAGAAGGTGACCTGCTTGTGAGAACTTCTTCCTGGCACCCAATAGATCCCCACGTTGAAAACCGAGAATACCCAGCGTGTTAATGGTGACAGCGGCATTGAACTGGTCTCCTTCGGACCGCTGAATATCCAAGGCTTCCTGTAACACTTCCATTGCCAAATCGATGTCGGTCGAAATCTCGGTCTCGAGAAGGGATTGCCCCTGTAGATGCAGTATCCGAGCCCGCAATCGAGGGTATTCGTGATTGTCTGCCAGTAATTTGGCGGCCTGTAGCGCCGACTCAGCTGCAGTTCGCCACTCGGCCCATACATAGTTCAGCGAAGCCGCACAATACAAGGCAAGAGCCTGCTGTGTTGAATTACTCATTCTGGCCCAGAGTCGAGCCGCTTGTTGATATTGCTCGATTGCTTCGTTCTGCAGCCTGAATTTTTCTGTCGAATCCTCGGCCAGATCAGCTTCGAAATTGAGTCTGCCGCCCTCGGAGATGGCGTGCTCCGCATTAATTCGCAGTTTGTCACCAGTAGTCCGTTGCTGTAGATCGCGGATACGCAAAAACGCGTGGCCGGTGGCATTCCGGTGATCATTAGAATATATACGGATATGATAATCACCAGCGGTAGCCGATCTTATGAGTATTGATTCAGTACCGTCTCTTTCGATGGCGTTATTAACGCTAAGCAGCCGACCGTCGGGCGTTTTCACAGACAGATTAACGTCAATATTTTCCTGTGCCGCACTTACAATCAGGTTTGTGTCCTGAAACAATTCAAGATTGACCTCGAAGTCAATATCGGCGGATATTTCGTGGCGTTGCGCTGCAACCAGGATGATTGGTTGCGTGTAGTCGATTTGGCTACACGCAGCGATGGGGCATGAAAGCAACAAGACAATTAGTCGATAAGCCGACGGCCCTACACGCAAACGGCGCATGGCGCTGAAGATGCCGGTATGCGAATTTAGAGACACGCTATCCATACGGGTCGCCGTTCAAAGTATGAGGGAATCGGAACCGCGCATAAGCAAAAAAGAGAACTCGCGATGCCATGTTTGATTTCTAAGCCCTCAGACGTGTTCGCCTCCATTCCAGAAAAAGGACAGCTTGAATACTGTCGAGCGTAGTCCCTTTATCTTACTTCTTTGATGGACAACTTTGCGATTTGTGTAATCGAGTAATTTGGTGCTTGGCGCAGCCGTCTTTGTAAGTACATCCTTCACGAATTTTTTCCATGCCACGAGAGGCCAAAATGAATGGAATCTGCTTGTGAAGAGCAGCTTAATAGTCAAAAAAGTTGCACAACTGTGTTGATGTATTCTAATTGTACCAAGTATAGACCCTACAACCTTGGCCTCCAGTGCCAATCTCTTACAAAGGTGAGCCTTCAGTGAATTGTTATATAAAACAGTATCTAACGGAACGCACCAAACGATCATTATCGAACTCAGGCCAGGCTTTCGTTGATTGCCTCAATGCTGAAAGGAGGAGATTCTCGTCACAGGTGGGATAAATCGGGGTTCTCATACAGGTGTTAGCATATGAGCGCTACCCTAGAAGACCGGTGAACATCAAAATGGTATCGGTATCGCGGCTGTTCGAATATCTCTGGTTGCCTGCGTGTGATCGTCGGATGGGGATCTGACCTTGGCCAAAGCAACCTTAATTCCCTTGCATAAACAGGATTCGGCGCTGGAAGAAGAGCGCCGGACAGCAGCCCGCATTGTGCGAGGAATCCACGACGGCGATTCTGCCGCGGAAACCGCGCTGGTCGAGCGTTACAGCACGGGTCTTCGTTACCTGCTGATGCGTCGCATCGGCGATGAAGAGCGGGCTCGCGACTTGTTGCAGGACACGTTCTGTATCGCAATTGCCAAGCTCCGCGAGACGGAGATCGAAAATCCCGAGCGTCTGGCCGGCTACCTTCGCGGCATCGCCATCAGGGTCGCCATGAATGACGGGCGGCGGCGCAATCGGGAGCCTTATCTAATGGAGGTCGAGGCGGTCGCGCAGGTAAAGGACCGGGAACCACGGCAATTCGAGCACGTCGCACGCGAGCAGACCCTGTCTGCCGTGCATAAGTTGTTGAAATCGATGCCCGTTAAACGGGACCGCGAGATCCTGACGCGGCTGTACGTGCGCGATCAGGACAAACAGGAGATCTGCGATGCGCTCGGCCTGGATAGCCTGCATTACAACCGGGTCCTGTTCCGCGCCAAGCGCCGGTTTCGAAAATTGATGGAGAAGTCTGTGCACACCGCCGACTTCGCACCAAACTTAGGATGATGGCCCGGTGGGATTTTCAGGCGAGAAACAACAGGTACATAGTGAACACACCCGAGACATTTGATGGATAGCAACTACATAGAACAGCACCTTCTGATAGACCGCTATCTGCAAGGCACGCTCAAAGAGGGCGAAAAAGACGCGTTCGAAGAGCGCCTGGTCTGGGACCAGGAGCTCGTTGATGAACTCGACCTTGCCGAGCACCTCCGCGAAGGACTACGAGCAGCCGCCACAGCCCGGGAGTACGTGGCCAAACCACGGGGCTTTAACCTCGCCGCGATGGTGGCCGGCATGTTTGCAGTGCCGCAATACGCCGCGGCTGCCTCGTTCGTGCTCGCAGTGATGCTCACGGCCGGCGTGCTTCTGAACCCGTTTGTCAATACCGGCGGTTCGCAGGGATATACAACAGCGCAAACCGAAATCGTGCCCTTGCTGGCGGTACGCGGCGCTTCGATCTCAACAATCAACGTCGACGAAAACGCCTGGACCGTCCTGCTCGTGGACGTCATGGGAAACTACGCAAGCTACCGCGTGACGATTCGCAAAGATGATCCTGCTGCCGAGCCGATCTGGGTACAAGACGGATTAACGCCGACCTACCTGGATGCCCTCGCCATAAGCATGCCAGGAGATGCGCTTGACGCCGGGCGCTATGTTCTAAGCCTGGAGGGCACTACAGAATCCGATCCGGGCGATAAGAAGTACGAGCAAATTCAGGATATTCCATTCGAGACCGCCGCCGCAGAATAGCCTTTCAGAGTCGACGGCGGCACCACCCCATACCTCTTCAACTTCGCGTCATCGATGATGGCGCAGGTGAGATATTTTGTGCCCAGGGAACAGGTTAAGGGTAAACCAGACACAATCACGGTAACCCGAAATGACTGCTGCAACAATTTACAACACGCAACGAAGCAGCCGCCCCGCAAATCGTAACAAGCTGTTTCACTTCATCACAGAACTCAGGCGGCGTCGCGTTTGCCGGGCCATCACCATGTATTCGGTGGCCATGTGGCTAGTGTGCCAGATCGTCGATGTCGTATCCCCGGCTCTCGAGCTGCCGGATTGGACGCTACGGCTCGTTATCGTGCTCGGACTGATCGGTCTTCCCGTCATCATCATCATGTCCTGGCTGCTCGAGATTACCCCGGACGGACTGGTCATTGAAGGTGCCGCAGAAGTCGCACCAGGATCAGTCCCAGAGGCTCGGCCAACGCGAATCGTTGACTGCGTGATTGACGGCAGTCTAATCCTCGCCGCTCTCGCTATCGGTGCTCAACTCGCTATCGGAGCCATCGGCACCGAGACTGAAGCCGCAGAAAATTACTCTCAGAAAGTTGCAGTAGCGTCGTTTCGAACAGCCGCCGGCGAGGAAGCCGTAAGTCTGGCTGAGGGACTCGCCATCGAGCTTCAGCACCAACTCACCACGCAACACGGGGTCACGGTGATCGCCTCCAGCAACCCCGAACAGCTCAAAGGCAGCCTGAGGCTCACCGGCGCGGTATCGATGAGCGACTCGTTCGTGCGCGTCGCAGTGACGGTGATCGATTTCGATACCGGCATCGTCGCCTGGTCTGATGTATTCGAACTGTCCCGCGCAGGGACGCTCGCTGCACCAGCCGAACTCGCGCAACAAATCGTCGCGGCGATGCTTATTTCAGCCGATATTCCCCCGCCAGTGAGGATTGCTCGTGCGACGCAATAAATCCGATACCAAAATCGCAGTAATTCTGCGCTACCTCTATTGCGTCGAAGCCGGTCTGCTTGTGCTTGCCCTTATCGTCGCGCTGTAGTCGCCAATCGATTCTAGAAATTGTTGGCGCCGGCGCAACCGTTAGAGAGTCACCGAAGTTCGAAGAAATTATTCATCGCAGCAACGAGGTGGAACAGGCGATAGCGTTAATCAAATCGGTAGCGCCCCGTACTGTGCCGTTACTTGAATTGGGGTCGAACCGAGTTTTTCGTAAACTTCGGTTCGACCCCAATCACCTCGTGAGCCAGACCATCCGGTAAGCACCAGTCATAGATAACGCCTTGCAAGGAACGACTGCTTTGGGTTCCGGTTTCAACCGGTCGACGCAAGAATACGGTTGTTGCGTGCCTCGATGAAGTCTAGCGCGTGTTGCTTATACGTCCTGTACGCTTCAGTAGTTTTGGGAAGCGGCCAGGGAATGAAATCGTCGAACGGGCTGAAAAACCTTACGGCGGAGAAATCAGCAGTGACCAAGTCCTGCAGCAAAAAGAATTCCACGTAGCCTCGGAAGTCATCAAACAACCCGAAGAAGTCCGCATAGCGCTCGAGCGTTTCGCTCAACGGACTGCTTTCGTTGCGGTAATGCCGCCGAATGCACTCCACGGTCAGATCGAACCTGTCCTTGATCCGGGGATGGAAGCCGCGCGCGCCATTGATTGTCATCTTGCGGCCGATGCGGTTGCCGGGGAAGATCATCATCCCACCGATCGTGTAGCCTATGGTGTTGAACGCATTCAGTTCCTCAACCGGCATTTGCTCGATGATGTGAGCGCATTTAGGCTCTCTCGTGAACGAGGGAACCACCGCATCGCTCGCCAACCAGAACTCGCCCATTTCGGACCGGTGATGCAAATATGTGCGCGGAGTGGTGTCATCGAGTTCAAAAACCACGCCACTCGGCAAGGGTTTGCTCCAAAGACGCTTGTGATAGCTGCGTAATGTTGGACTGAGGGCGTCTGGATCCTTCCCCGGCGGCGTGTCCGACCGAAAATCGAAGGCGATGTCAATATGTCTGCGTATGGCCATACTGCGAAGATTTACCCCAACCTAAACTATTGCCTGTCAATGTCGTCTAAACGATGCTATCCATTTCATCTTCCCGCCTGCCTTTGCCCCTATTACCCCGAGCTTGAAACAGCCTCTGCAACTATGGCTCAAGAGGATGTTCTTTCGAGAACCATCGCGAAACGTTCCTTGTGCTTCATGTGCCCTTCCACAATTGAAGATGCGTTGAAATTATAGACATTAGACCCCGATGTTCTTATTTCTCGTATGCCGATCGGCTGACTGATGAATGCATTAGCACCTCGGTAGAGCAAGGTAAGGACATCGTCTCTCTCTGAATAGATGTTGTAGATATTTCCGCCGACTGCCTGAGCAATCTCGCCCCAGGTATCAGCATTAGTTCCGTCCACGGCACCACCGAGCAGAAACACGTCATTAATGTACTTATGGTCGGTTGTCGAAAGAGCAGAGAGTAGACTGTGAATGACTCGGGCACCGAGTGAGTGCCCCATGAGAATAAACCCGTCTTTGTGATCTGTTCGCGCGATGAGGTCTGCCAAGATTAGCCCTGTCATCTGAGCCTTAGCCATTGACCCATGCCATTTGTTGCCAAGCAATCCTGTCACCAGACTAAGCCAACGCAATGGGTGCTTAATGCTGCGGGTACTCCAATTCTGCCGGGACATTAATCCTCGGACAGCGGTTTCAATGGCCTTCGGCCCCGCTTTTGCTAATGCAAGCTTGCCGAAGTAGCTCATGGCGCTCGCCTCCCAAGTGACCAGATATGCGGGATTATTAGGGTATCGCTTGGCGGTTGCATCAAGCCAATCTGTGGCGTCTGTGTTCCTCTGTGACAGAAATCCGTTGACGAAGATCAGCGCAGGACCGTCTCCGTCTCTGCACTTCGAAATGTTGAAATCCTTGACCGCACCGAAATAGTTTCCGGCGATGGCGGCGCCTTCTATACCACCAAGAGCTGAACCCGCAGCTGTCAGTAATATTGCACCTCCTGCCATTCCTCCTGGGCCAATTGCCGCAAGTGACGCACTCGTCAATGCTGCGCCACCCAGAGTGCTGATGGCCGTGCCAGTTGAGGCAGCGCCCAGCAGTCCCGCCGAACCGAGCATTGCCGCAAATCCCGGGGCAAGCAAATACGATGCTGGGCAAAACACGGCAGCACCGCTTATAACACCGCCCGCAACATTAGCTACACGCTTTAGATGAACCTTTCTTCGACGCCGTATTTGCTCAAACTCTGATAGGCAGGCCAGCCTCGTGTTCAGCTTCGTAAAGTCTCGCACCGAGCCATCATGTTCAGCGCATAGTTCGCTCGCCCAGTTTTCTTTTACGCTCTTAAGGCGACCCGCTGCTGACGCGCGGGCTGCCCGATGCGTCGCCATGTTTTCGCAGTATCGACACTTAATCGTGAAATGCCCGCAATTCTCGCACTGGTATTCGTTACGGGAAACGCGGTTTCGACCAATTAGAGTGTGCGTTGAATATTTATTGCACCACGAGCACCAGGAATGCCGCGAAAGTTCCGACATTCACGTACCTCGGTCCAAATACTCTTGTAATGTCATCGCTTACGTCCCGCCTCTTACCGCGGCCAGCGGCTGAATCGACCGCAATGTGTCGAAGGAAAAACAGGGGTCGAACCGAAGTTTTCAGATAACGTCGGTTCGACCCCAAATAACTTAGTCACTGTCCAAATTCTCACGGAACGTCTCAATCCACGGACATTCCGTCTGCACCACCAGCTCCAGCCTGACTGTCGCCCTTGTCATCGCGCAGTAAAGTACCCCGGTCGCCCAATCATCGTGTTTGATCGTCTCATCCAGGTCCACGAGGATGACGGCCGGCGCTTGCTGGCCTTTGAAACGGAAAATGGAGTCGAAATTCAACTTGCCGGCCGTGTAGATCTGCTCGTTATTGGTGTCGTACTTGCCCGTGAACTTTCGGACTTTGTGTTTGCCGATTTGAACGACATCCTTCAAGGCCGTTGATCCCATGCCTCGACAGGAAACAATGGCAATGTCTTCAGGCTTGAACCCGACCTTCGAGAGCTCCCTGACACGCCGCTCCAGAATCGCCGGCAGGTCAGTCGACTTCTCATAGTCGTACATGACCACCCCGAGCCCGGGAAGCAGGTTTCTTTGCTCGAACTCCGCTTCAAGTACACCCTTGATAAAGCCAGCGATCGAGATAGGTGTTCGAAAATTTGCGGTTTCCCGATAGGTAACGAAATCGGGCAATACCACTGGGGGCGTGTCGCGTAAATTCTGTAACGGGTCTTCGAGCCACAACTGGGTTGCGCCCTCTTCGAGGAACAGTTGCAGAATCTCGTACCACTCGTCCTTAAAGTCCTGGCCTTCGTCGACAACCAGACAGTCGAACTTCGGCACCGCGGAGAGGTCGGCCGCAACCAACTGCTCCTGCACGCCACGCCAAAACGTCGGCTCATTCGCTTTCTCGAAATCGACCTCGATCCCGGCCGCTTCCGCCATTTCCTTGCAGAAGCCGTGATAGGTATTCGCGGTGACGCCCTCGGGCGCCTGCGCAGCCAACTTATCCGCCAGCGGTCGATTGAAGCACAGCAGCAAGGGCTTGCCGCCCTCCTCCAAGGCACGCTCACAAAATCGCATCGTGACCTGGGTTTTGCCGGATCCGGCAGTGCCGATCACCCGCAATCGAAACGGCGAGAACTCGAGGCTCTCGATAACCTCTGATAGTCCTTCCAATAAGCGGTGGTAGACCTTGCGCTGCTTGGTCTTGTAGGCATTGACGTCGGGCGCGATACGAAAACCACTCAGGAGGAACTCGTGCAACTCCCGTCGTAGAACGTTGTTCTTCTCTTTCTTTGTGGCCATGATCTTGTCGATGCGCTTGGCCAGCAAGTCCTTGGTCTGCGCATCGACGGTGCGTTGTCGGTCAATAGCGGCGGCATTGAGGTCCGCGATACGATGATCGGGGCAGTAAATCAGGTAATCAACGTCGAGGTTTGAGTACTTTTGACTGGACCTGGAGAACTTGGTGCGCAGATTGCCCAGGTTTCGTTGTATCTGCGTGTAGATCAGTTTTTTCCTGCCGCCGTAGTAGTGCTTCTCCAGCCCCTGCGAACTTTCGACCAACGCACCGTTCTTCTGCTCGATGACCAATATGTCACCGGCTTTGTTCACCACGACGAAGTCGATCTCGCCAAAGTCCGTGTACTGCGGCCGAACCGCACTCCAGTGCACGCTGTGATAGACGAGATAGTCATCCGACAGGCCGTCACGCAGTGCAATGAGCGTATTCAGCTCGTCGGGTGATTCGCCGTCGGCTTTGGAAGCCTCGATGTCGGAGGGGAAGATTTGGGCCATTGGTTCTAGTCCTTTCGCAGAGCTGCCTCATGAACTGTTAGTCGAATTGCCTCGGCCAACACCTGTGCGTCCTTCATAGCGTCAAATATTTTGTCCCGGTCAAGCCAGTAAGCCGCCCACTTCTCCTGACCAACGATGTCCTCAAACTTGAATCGGCGTGGGTGATTTTGCGCTTCGTATCTCTCCAGCAACTGAATGCGCCGGTCGAGATCAGCAATACCTCGTGTCTTCGGCGACAGGCGCGCGCCGCTTAGCATCCAATCCCGCCAGGGTTTGTTGCCTTTCGACTGATTGCATTTGCCGCAGGCTGGCACGAGATTTTCGATCTCGGATATGTAGCCCGTCGGCTGTTTGCCTGAGACCAGTGGATTGAGGTGATCCCACTCTGTCGACGTATCCCCGCAGTAA
>Ga0224508_10003730_pt1 | contig 12578 bp, 15 predicted proteins | sample SF_Jan12_sed_USG_4_FD_170157 | JGI IMG/M metagenome (GOLD analysis project Ga0224508, IMG submission 170157) | Sediment microbial communities from San Francisco Bay, California, United States - SF_Jan12_sed_USGS_21 | ecosystem: Environmental > Aquatic > Marine > Sediment | place: USA...
GCCACCGCCGGGATCGACGAGCGGTCGGTGGCGGCGATCGTCAACACGCATCTGCACTTCGACCACTGCGGCCAGAACGACCGGCTTCCCGGCGTCCCGGTATGGGTGACTCAGGCCGAGCTCGATACCGCCGCCTCGACCGAGCGGTACACGGTGCCGGCTTGGGCCGACATCGACCACGTCCGCCAGCGGGTTGCGGGCGATGGGGAGGAGATCGCGACCGGGGTCCGGCTGCTGGCGACGCCGGGGCACACCCCCGGCCACCAGTCGGTCGTGGTCACCGTTTTCGACGAGCGGCCGGATCTCATCGTCGGCCAGGCCTGCTACAGCTGCGCGGAGTTCGCCGACGAGCGCGTGGCCGACGGCGACCTGCACAGCGCGGCTTGGCGGGAGGCGGCCCGAGCGTCGCTGGTGCGCCTCCGCTCGCTGCGACCCTCGTCGGCCTACTTCAGCCACGATTCCCGCATCTATTGCAGTCCGTGACAGGCTCCGGGGCATGACGGTCGCACGACTCGACCACGTGGCTCTCCCCGTTCGGGAGATGGACCCGATGCTCGCTTTCTACCGATCGCTCGGCTTCACCGTCGACGACGAGTTCGCTCCCCACCTCTACAGCGTCTGCCAAGGTGACATGAAGCTCAACCTGCACGCACCCCGGCTCTGGCAGTCGGGGACGTTCGACCTCCGGGGACCGACGGCGGAGCCCGGATGCGGCGATGTGTGCATGGTATGGGTGGGCGACGAGCAGCAGCTGGCCGACCTGCTCACCGAGGCCAGCATCGAGGTGATCGAGGGCCCGGTCGAGCGAGTCGGTGGGAAGGACCGAGGCTCGGCGACGGGCACGAGCCGTTACTGTCGCGACCCCGAGGGCAACCTGCTCGAGTTCATCATCTACCCCGAGCGCTGAACCAGCCCGGGCACAGAGCTCCCGAATCGACCAGCTCGACAGGGACCGCGCCGACGATCAGCGGTTGCCAGACCGGATCGGGACCGCGGTGACCGTCGCCAGGTCGAGCAGTGCCCGGTCGGCGCCGGCATCGAGCACGGCCGCTTCGCACGTGACCGATCCGCCGTCGACCCTGATCGGGTCGGCCTCGACCCGGAACGGACCCGCTCTGGTCTGGCCGAGGTACTGGATGTGAAGGTCGGTGACCCTGGCCGGGCAGCCGAACCGTCGCTCTGCCGCCACCATGGCCACCCGCTCGACGAGCACCGCCGCCGCACCGCCCTGCAACGAGCCGAAGCTGTTGTGGATCCGGGGCGTGTGGTCGAGCTCGATGGCGAGCTCGCCGGGCACGACCCGGATACCGAGGTAGTCGTCGAGCATCGGCCGGTTCAGCTCGCTGTCGAGGTTCGGATCCTCGGTGTAGGTGAGACGCTGACCGACCCGGGAGCCGTCCTCCACCGGCGGGCTGTCATCGCGGCGAGGAAGGCGGGCGTAGGTCACCCAGGACCGGGCGACCTCGCCGTCGTCGTCGGAGATCACGGTCGACGACAAGATGTTCCGCCGGCCGGCCCGGACCGTCCTGGTCACCGCTCGTACCTCGTCACCGACCGACGGGCGCCGGAGGTGAAGCTTCATGTCGGTCGTCGCCAGCCAGTCGGGCCGGACCATCTCGTGGGAGTAGGTGCCGGCGGCGACGTCGACGAACGTGGCCAGGGCGCCCATACGAAGGGCTCCACCGTCGTCTCGCAGATCGTCGAGGACCGGCATCGTGCCGTGCAGCTCGTCATCGGACCGCAGATCCAGATCCATCCGGAGATGGCGGATGATGTGGCCGGGAGGTGGGTAGGGCCGCCTGGTGCTCCCCATCAAATGGCGCCCTGGTGGCGGAGGTCCGCCACCTCGCCGTCGTCGAGCCCGAACTGGGCGAGGATCTCCTCGGTGTGCTCTCCCGCCTCCGGGCTGGGGCGGCGAATGGCGTTCGACACCCCATCGATGTTGGTGGCGTTGCGGACCACCTCGATCGGGCCGACACCTGGATGCTCGATCTCTGCTGCGATCCCGAGGTGCTGCACCTGGGGATCGGCGAAGGTCTGGCCGACGTCGTTGACCGGGCCAGCCGGGATGCCGACGTCGTTCATGACCTGCACCCACTCCTCGGTCGTGCGGGTCGCGAGCGCTGCGGTGATCAGCTCGTTGAGCTCGGCCCGGTTCTGCGAGCGGCTCTTCGGGCTGTCGAAGCGGGGGTCGTCGGGCAGATCGGGGAGGTCGATCACCTTGCAGAAGCTCTCCCACAGGTGGCCCCACGCAGCGGCGATGTTCATGTGGCCGTCCGCCGTGGCGTACATGCCCATCGGCCCGAGGGTGGGATGGTCGTTGCCCGCCTGCGGCGGCACCTCGCGCTCGACGGTGTAGCGGGCGGCCTGAAAGTCGAGCATGCCGATCATCGATTCGAGCAGCGACGTGTGGACCCACCGGCCTACTCCGGTCCGCTCTCGCTCGTGCAGGGCGACGAGGATCCCGATCGCCAGCTGGAGCCCGGCGGTGACATCGGAGATCGCCACCCCGGCCCGAACCGGTCCCTGGCCTCGTAGGCCGGTGATGCTCATCATTCCACCCAGGCCCTGGGCGATCTGATCGACCCCGCCTCGCTCGGCGTAGGGCCCGGTCTGACCGAAGCCCGAGATCGAGCCCATGACGAGCCGGGGGTTGATGGCCGAGACCGTTTCCCAGTCGAACCCGAGACGGAACTTGACCGGGGTCCGCATGTTCTCGACCAGCACGTCGGCCTGACCGATCAGACGATGGAGCAGCGCCCGTCCGGCGTCGGTCTTCAGGTCGAGCCCCAAGCTTCGCTTGTTGCGGTGCAGGTTCAGGTAGTCGGGCGAGTGGTGACCGCCGGCGGTCGTTGCCACCTTCGTGGGCTCGACACGGATGACGTCGGCTCCCCAGTCGGCCAGCTGGCGGACGGCGGTGGGCCCGGCCCTGGCGATCGTGAGGTCGAGGACCGTCACATCGGACAGGGGCAGCTGGCTGGTCGGTTGCTCGCTCATCGGTTCGGCCTCGGCGTCGAGGACAAGATCGGCGCTACGCGACGTTCGGCCGGAGGCCGAACTCCAGGAACCCATGCGGGTTTCCCGCTGGCACCGTCCCGCCGCACTCAGAGCTCGATCTTGTACAGGCGGGCCGCGTTGTCCTGAAGGATCTTCTTCTGGACGTCGGGTTCGAGGTTCCCGATCGCCTCCCGAACGCGCTCGATGCTGTTGGGGTAGAGGCAGGTGGGGTGGGGGATGTCGGTCTCGAACATGATGTTGTCGGCCCCGATGTGATCGATGGCGGGCGCCAGCGTGCGGCTCTCGAACCAGAAGCAGCCGTAGAACTGACGCATGAAGTACTCCGACGGCTTCATCGACAGGTGCTTCAAGTGATCGGGGGCGGTCTCACCGCACTGGTAGTCCATAGCGTCGAGCAGGAACGGTATCCACCCGATACCGCTCTCGACCGACACGAAACTGAGGTTCGGGTAGCGCTCCGGTACGTCGCTGATCAGCAGGTTGACCATCCACCGGAGCTGGCCGAGAAAGATCGCAGCCCCTCCGAGTGAGAGCTTCACGTCGCCCGGCCACGTGTCGTAGGGGACCGAGCCCGACCAGTTGATGTCGCCTTCCGATGCGCCGATATGGAAGTTGATCGGCATCTCCAGTGCCTCGCAGATCTCCCAGAACGGCCGCCAGTCGGGCTGGGCGAAGTTCGGCATGCCCGAGTCATGGGGGTTCGAGCACATGACGATGCCGCGGGCGCCGTTGGCGTGCATCCGATCGACCTCGGCGACGCAGGCGTCGATGTCCCACCAGGGCACCAGGGCCATCGGGAGGATCCGGGCACCGGACCGGGCCTGGAGGTCGTTCATCCAGTCGTTGTAGATCTCGACGCAGGCGATCCGGAGCGCTCGGTCCTCGACCTTCAAGAAGTTCTGATTCCCGAACCCACCGACGTTGGGATACACGATGCCGTGGCTCACCCCCATCTGGTCCATCAGCTCCAGCCGGGCGTCGCAGTCGTACGAGGCGGCGTGCACCATGTCGATGTCGTGCTTCAAGAACTTGAGGCCGAGCATCTTCTCACCATCGGGGAGGATGGCGCTCACCGCCGAATCGCCGGCGATCGGGATGTCACCGTTCACCACCCACTTCTGGCGACCGTTGTGGTCCTTGACCTGGGGAACGAGTTCCTTGTACCTCGGCGGGGCCAACGACGTCCAGAGGTCGTGTGGCTCGCTCCAGTGCGTATCGCTGTCGATGATGCTGACACCGGGAAACAGCTCGCTGATCGCTGACATGGTGGTGGGACCCCCTTGCTCGCCGCTCATCGGCCGCGGGTGGCCGGTGCGGCGTCTCGTGGCCCTCAAGCCTGACCGATCGGCCCCACGACCGCCAAACTCGCACGTCTCGGAGACGCGGTCTCGTCGGAGCGGCGATACTGCTCCCGATGAGCATCGAGCCCACCCCGCGGCCCCAGCCACCGGCCGACGTTCCCAGCGACGAGGACCGACGGGCGGTCGTGGCCACCATCCAACAGGCCCTCGCCGACGACCAGGTGTCCTTCGACGAGATCGACGAGCGGTTCCGCCGGGTCTTCGCCGCCCGAACCCAGGCTGAGCTTCGAGCCGTCGTCGCCGACCTCCCCGAGCTGAGGCGGTCACCGCCGCCGCCCGACGCCCGTCACCTCGCTGCCCGGTCGAGCTTCAAGCTCCTCGGCGACACCAAGGTCGGCGGCTGGCTCACCCTCGACGGTGACCTCACCGCGATCAATGTCATCGGCGACACGGTGATCGACCTGTCGTCGGCCGCCATCCCGGATCGGGGGGTGACCGTGGCCGCCTGGTCCCTCATCGGCGACGTGAAGGTGATCGTGCCCGATGGCGTTCGTGTGCAGTCGCAGGTGATCAGCCTCATCGGCGATCGCACCGAGCGCCTCACGCCGCCCCAGCCCGGCGCTCCAACCGTTCGCGTCAGGGTCCAGCTCGCCGTCGGCGATAGCGGCGTCTACTCCCTGTCGGAGGTACCGATCGGACGCCTCCGCCGCTTGTGGACGGCCTTGCGGAGATCGGGCGATGACCAGGTCGAGGACCTCTGACGACGACCGCAACGACGGTTGACGGGCGGCTGGCGACGATTCGAGCCTCGTGAGGCCGTCACGTAGGCTCGGTCCCCTGCTGAGATCGACGGGGTATCCCTTCTTCCGGGGTTGGATAATGGTCGGGTCCGGGTTCGCCGTGCTGTTCGTCGTGTACGGCCTCCAGTTCAGCTTCGGCGAGTTCCGGCAGGCTGCGACCGAGTCCGAGGGCTGGTCGCAGACGTCGCTGTCCCTGATCTTCGCGATCTACATCGGTGCCTACAGCGTGCTGTCGGCGGTGTCGGGTTGGGCCACCGACCGGTTCGGTCCCCGCATCACGGTGGCCAGCGGGTCGATCCTGCTGTTCGCCGGCTACGCGCTGTGGGCTGGAGCCGCGAACCTCGCCATCGTGGCGCTCGCCCTGGCCGTCATCGCCCCGATCGGGATGAGCTGCTCCTGGGTACCGGTCAATGCGACCGCCGTCCGCTGGTTCGTTCGCCGGCGGGGCATCGCCGGGGCGATCGTCACCACCGGGGGCTCGGCCGGCAACATCGTCGGGCCACCGGTCGCCGCCGCGCTGATCGCGGCCCACGGGTGGCGGACGGCGTTGGTGTCGATGGCCGGGATCGGGCTGTTGCTGCTGCTCGCCTCGGCCGCTGTGCTGGTCCGAGATCCGGAATCGGTCGGCCTGCACCCGGACGGAGACGCCGTCGCTTCGACGGCTGCCATCGACGAGGCCGCACTGACCCCGGCCGAGGTGGTGCGAACCTCGACGTACTGGGCGCTGTGGGCCATGTACTCGCTGACGTTCTTGGTCGTCTTCGTGCCGTTCGTCCACGGCTCGGCGTTCGCCGTCGACCTCGGCGTCTCGAAGATCACGGCCGCCACCGTCGTCAGCTCGATCGGCATCGGGGGTCTCGTCGGGCGGCTCGTCGTCGGCAGCGTGTCCGACCGGATCGATCGCCGTCGGGCTGTCGTACTCTCGATCGCCTTGGAGACGGCGGCCTTCGCCGGGCTTGCCAGCGCCAACGGACTCGCCCTGCTGTACCCGTCGGCGGTCGCGTTCGGCTTCGGCTACGGGGGTGCGGTCGCGGTATTCCCGGCCCTGGTCGGCGACTACTTCGGACGCACCAACGCCGGAGCCATCGTCGGTCGCATGTTCGCGTCGGCCGGGGCGACCGCCGCGATCGGTCCCTACGTGGCCGCTCTCATCTTCGACGGGACCGGCAGCTATCGCATGGCGTTCGTGGTATCGGCCGGCCTGAACGCGCTCGCGTTCGGGCTGGCCACCCGCCTGCCGCCGACCGATGTGCTCCACCGCTCGGAGCCAGCGGCGACCCCGGCACCGCCGACGCCAACCGCAGTGGGCCGAGCGACCGGGCCGCTCCGCCAGGAGCCGTGAGCGACTACTTCTTCGCTACGGGCTTCGTCTGCTTCTTCTTCACCGACTTCTTGCGGCCGGCGGCTCGCTTGAGCCGGTCGTGCTCGGCGGTCAGGCGGCGCAGCGAGTCGCGCTCCTCGGCGATGTACCGACCGAGCAGCGCTCCGGTCGTCGGATCGATCGTCTTGTCCTGGAACATGGCGTCGAAGATGTCGGTGTCGCCTTGGCCCTGCCCGAAGCCGAGCTCGTCGAATTTGCGAAGGTCCGAGCGGCGTGAGCCGGCGATGCGAAGGTTCTCTGGGTCGGGCCCTGGGCGAGCCGGCTCACGGACCTCGTACCCGAGCTCCAGCATCCGCTTGGCGAACGCCTTGCCGTGCTCTCCCTCCCGCATCCCGACGAACCGGAGCGTCTCGGCGAGCTTGGGGTCGTCGGTGCGGTCGGCCCAGGCGAGGAACAGGGGCTCGGCCGCGGTCTCCGCCACCGAGATGGCGTTGAGCAACCCGAGGTACGAGGGCTTGGCGTTCTTGGCTGTCGGCATGCCCTCACGCTACTCATCATGGGGTCGTAATCGCAGATCCCGCTGACCGGACCGGGCCGCAGCCTGTCACCACCTTTGCGGTTGGCCGATGCCGCTCACCGACCCGGCGCTGACCGGGCCGTATGCTGAGGGCGATGAACAACGTCGCCCCGACCACCTTCGACGGCGTGCTCGACCTGGTCCGGCACGGACCCGATACCTGGGTGGGGCTCAGCGCCGGTTACTCCTGGGGCCGGATCTACGGTGGCCAGGTCGTCGCTCAGGCCCTGTGGGCTGCGCTCCAGACCGTCGAGGGCGAGTTCCTGCCGCACTCGCTCCACGCCTACTTCATCCGGGGCGGCACGGTCGACGAGCCCGTCCGCTACGAGGTCGACCGGCTCCGCAACGGCCGCAGCTTCTGCACCCGGGCGGTGGTCGCCCGGCAGTCGGGTGGGGCGATCCTCCATCTGTCGTGCTCATTCCAGCGGGAGGAGACCGACGCCGAGGTCCAGACCGCACGCATGCCGATCGCCCCCGACCCGGACGACGTCCGATCGCAGGCGGATGACTGGCCGTGGATCATGGAGCGCCGGTCGATGGTGAGCTACCCGGGAGCCGGCAAGTCGATGGGTTGGGTCAAGCTGGTCGACCCACTGTCCGACGATCCGCTGACCCACGTGTGCGGATTGGCCTTCACCTCCGACACCGTGCAGTTCAGCGCAGCCCGCAGCATCCATCCGCTCCAGGTCCCACAAGAGCAGTATCGCGACCGGTTCATGGGAGCCAGCCTCGACCACGCCATGTGGTTCCACCGGCCGGCTCGGGCCGATGAGTGGCATCTCTACGAGTGGGACTGCCACGGTCTGCGCGGGGCCCGCGGGATGACGGTCGGCAACCTGTTCGCCGCCGACGGCAGCCACGTGGCATCGATCGCCCAGGAGGTGTTGCTGCGGGAGCGTCGATCGACATGAACCGGCGGGCGGGACGGTTCGACGGCGCGGCGCTGTTCTACACCGCGATCGGCGGCTGCGGGGTGGCCTGGCGGGGCGATGCGGTGGCGGCGGTGCAGATCCCGGAGAGGTCGCGGTCCGAGACGCTGCGGCGGCTGACCGGGGGCTTCCCGGCGCTGGTCGACCATCCGGTCCCGAGGGCGATCGGCGAGGCGATCGACGCGATGGTGGCGCTGCTCGACGGCGACGACGTCGACCTCCGGCCGATCGAGGTCGACGTCGGATCCCCGGCGCCGTTCGACGAGGCCGTGTGGGGGGTGACCCGGTCGATCCCCCGGGGCTCATCGCTCACCTACGGCCAGGTTGCCGAACGCATCGGTCAGCCGGGCGCGGCCCAGGCGGTCGGTCGGTCGCTCGGTGCCAATCCGTGCCCGATCGTGATCCCCTGCCACCGCGTCCTCGGCGCTGATGGGCAGCTGGTGGGCTTCTCGGCCCACGGCGGTGTCGAGACCAAGCGACGGATGCTGCTCATCGAAGGCTGCCCCGCCGTCCCCCCGAGCCTGTTCGACTGAGATCGCCGCCGTCGGGGTCGGCCTGGTGTCGTACAAATAGGGCGCCGTAGGTTCCGACGGTCAGGAGAGCAGCCAGCCACCGTCCACGTCGATGGTCGTCCCGGTGACGAAGTCGTTCTCGATGGCGAAGATGATCCCGGCCGCGGCCTCGTCGGCCGTGCCGGCTCGGGGGATCAGGTTCTCGGCCGTGGCCTTGGCGTAGAGCTCGGCCCGCTCCGGGCCTTGCACCGGATTGATCGGCGTGTCGATCGTGCCGGGCGACACCACGTTGATCCGCCGGGGTGCGATCTCGGGGGCGACCGCCCGAACGAGGGCCTCCACCGCAGCACCGACCGACGACAGCGACACCTGACCCGGCTTGCAGCGCCGGGCTGGAGAGCCGCTCACGAGCACGATCGTGCCGTCGTCGCTCAGGTGGTGGCCGCCGTAGCGCACGACGTTGGCGTAGCCCCAGAGCTTGTCGAACGAGCCCTTGTAGCCGTCCATGTCCATGTCGAGGAACGGTCCGAGCGTGCGGGGCCCGCCGGTGGCGGCGCTGACGAGGATGTCGTAGGGAGCGTGATCGGCCAGGAGGGCCGCCACGGCGTCGGGGTCGAGCACGTCGCAGGGGGCCAAGGTGATCGCCGCCGGCACGTCGCCCGCCTTGGCGGGATCGCGGCTGACGGCGAGCACCTCCGCCCCCTTTGCCGCCAACTGCTTCGAGGCGGCCAAGCCGATACCCGACGTGCCCCCGAAGACCACAGCCTTCTTGCCTTCTACGTCCACTGCATGCCTCCTGATGAGGATCGGGGCCGGACCTGGACGGACTCTATCCCACGGCGTCGGCGAGGATCGGTTGCCCGGGCTTGGGCGACGCCGAGGTCCCGAGCGGGTGGTGAATCGCTCAGGGCTCGAGGAAGTCGATGATCGCCGGGAACGCGGTGCGGTCCTGGATGAGGAACAGGTGGCCCCCCTGGAACACCCGGAGCCGGGCGTCGACGAGGCCAGCGACGAGGGCCTCGGAGTTGGCCACCGGTGCTTGGTCGTCGAACTCCCCGGCGCACACGAGGGTCGGGGTGTCGATCCGGCCGAGTCGGGTGGAGACGTCGTGCCCGGCTCGAGCGCGGAGCTGGAGCTGCGATCCCCGCTTGGCGTCGGGGGCGACATCGGCCCGCATCCGCTCGATCAGCACGTCGTAGAAGGAGCCCAGGCCCGGGATGGGGTCGTCGGCCCCCGGGTCCCACCGCGAGTCGAGCAGTCCGAGCTTGATCTCGATCGCCGCCTCGGTGTCGAGCTTGTCGAGCTCGTGCAGCGGGAACGACGGCAGCGGGCCACCGGGCGACGTGCAGTTGAGGACCATGCGGGTCACCCGCTCGGGATGGCGGAGTGCGAGCTCGAGGGCGACCATGCCCCCAAAACTGGTGCCCACCACGGCCGCTCGGTCCCACCCGACGGCCGTCATCAGCGCCGCCGCATCGTCGGCGTAGTCCGCCATCGTGTAGGGTCCGTCCGGTTTCGAGGTCTGGCCGAGACCCCGCTGGTCGTAGTGGACCACGTCGAAGGCCTCGTTGAGCGGCGAGCGATGCGGCTTGGCCCGGCGGAGGTCGCCCCCCGACCCACTGATGTTGAGGACCGGCGAGCCTTCGCCGTGTCGCTCGAAGTAGACGTCGAGCCCGTTGCTCTCGATGAACGGCACGGTCCCGTGTCTAGCCCATCGGCCCGTCCGGAACCGAACCTCGGTCCGACCCGACCCGATCGATGAAGCGTGATCCACACTGGAGCCGCCGGCGCGGCCGGCGACAAGGCCCGACCAGTCCACGGGAGGCAGCGATGAGCACATCGGAACCGACGCGAGCGGCCAACGGGAAACCGGAGGAGTCGGTGTGGGACTACCCTCGTCCACCCCGGTTGGAGCGGGTGCCGTGGCGAATCCGGGTGCGTCACGCCATGGAGACGATCGTCGATGCTCCCGGGGCGCTCCGGGTGCTCGAGACCAGCCAACCGCCGGCGTACTACGTCGACCCGACTCACGTGCGCACCGACCTGCTCGTCCCCTCCACGTCGTCGAGCTTCTGCGAGTGGAAGGGCCAAGCATCGTACGTCGACGTGGTCGTCGGGGCCAACCGGGTGGCCGACGCAGGCTGGCGCTACGACCATCCCAACCCGGCGTTCGCGGAGCTGACCGGTTTCTATGCGTTCTACGCCCAGAAGCTCGACGCCTGCTATGTCGATGAGGAGCAGGTCGAGTCGAACGAGGGGCAGTTCTACGGCGGGTGGATCACGGCCAACGTGATCGGCCCGTTCAAGGGGGCGCCAGGGACCGCTCACTGGTGACCGAGCCGGTGGCTCGGCGACCGGCGGTCACCGGTAGCGTGATCGGGTGAGCGAGCGCGAGGACGGCCCGTCGGGCGAGAGGGGCGACGACCCGGTGGCGTGGGCGGCGGTCGGTGAGCTGTACCACCGCTACCTGACCGGTCTGCTCCTCGCCCTCGTCATGCGACACGGTGCGGCGCGGGCGGCCGACGTCGTGTTCGCCACCTTCCGGCGCCAGCACCTGGAGCTGTTCCTGCCGGGACTGGCGAAGCTCGGGCTGACCGAACTGCCTCCGGCGGTCGCCTGCGCGCAGTATCACGTCCTGTCGAACGCCCTCGGCGGGGTGCGGGTCGAGTGGATCCCCGAGTCCGACACCAAGTCGTGGGTTCGCTACCTCCCGCCGCGTTGGATCTTCGACGGGACCGCTGTGTGCGGGATTCCAACCGAGGTCAGTCGGGCGATGCTCCGGGGCTGGCACGGCCACAACGGGGTGTCGCTCGGCAACGACCGGCTCGGCTTCGTGGCCACGATGCAGACCACCGACGGTCAGCCCGGCCTCGAGGGCTACTACATCGAGGAGGACCGTCCGCTGGAGGTCGAGGAGCGGGTCCGGTTCCGGCCCGGCGAGCGACCGTCCAGCCCCTCCGAGCCGCTCGCCAGCCCTCGTTGGAGCAACGAGCGACTGGCCAAGGTCGAGCGCAACTACTCGGTCGCCTACGTCCGGACCATCCTGCCTGCGCTGTGCTCGGTCCTCGGCCCGGCCGACGGGGCGGCGCTCGGCCGGGTGGCGGGTCGCCAGATCGGTATGCAGTACCACACCGAGATCATGGGCCGGTTGACGGGCGGTGGGGATAGCGGGTCGTCCGATGCATTCGCAGGACGGTTCGCCCGGCTGCTCACCGCCCACGGGAGCAGGTTCGAGGTGGAGCTCGCGGGCGATCGGGTGAAGCTGATCGCGGACCGCGTGTTCGAGCCCGCCGCCGCTCCGGCGGTGTTCGAGGGGTGGAACGGCCTGTGGGAGGGACTGGCGGCCATGGAGGGCCTCGAACTGGTGGTCACGGATCGACTGGATCGGGGCGACCGGAGCACGACGTGGGAGGTGCGGGGCCGGTGAGCGGGTATCAGCTTGCCCAGCTCAATGTCGCTCGCTTGCGACACCCGCTCGACGACGAGCGCACGTCGGAGTTCGTGGATGCCCTCGATCCGATCAACGCCCTGGCCGAGGCGTCTCCGGGATTCGTCTGGCGGCTGACCGACGAGAGCGGGCAGTCGTCGAGCTACGTCGATGTGAGCGATGATCCGCTGTTCATCATCAACCTGTCGGTGTGGGAGTCGCCGGAGCACTTGCGGGCCTTCGTCTACCGCACCGACCACCGGGACTTCCTCCGCCGGAAGGCCGAATGGTTCCGGCCCCACCAACGGCCGTTCGCCGTCTGCTGGTGGGTGCCGACTGGCCATCGCCCCGACGAGCACGAGGCGATGACACGCCTCGACCGGCTCGAACGAGACGGCCCCTCCGACGACGTGTTCCCGTTCCGGCCTCCGTTCCCGCCACCGCCCGGGGAGTGAATCGCCCGGCTCTTCGATGGCTGGCCTCTCGTGGCTCGCCCTTCGTGGCTGGCCCTTCGTGGCTGGCCCTTCGTGGTTGGGGCCGCTGCCCCGGGCGGAGTGGACGACCGAGGTCGGCCGGCTCGTCGGCTCCACGGCGGCGGCCAGCGAGTGGGCGAACGACATCGGAACCCCGGATCCCGACGTGCTGCTGGTCATCGACGAGCTCCGGCGCCGCGGCTTCGCGTCGCCATCCTGA
>Ga0224508_10003732_pt1 | contig 12574 bp, 8 predicted proteins | sample SF_Jan12_sed_USG_4_FD_170157 | JGI IMG/M metagenome (GOLD analysis project Ga0224508, IMG submission 170157) | Sediment microbial communities from San Francisco Bay, California, United States - SF_Jan12_sed_USGS_21 | ecosystem: Environmental > Aquatic > Marine > Sediment | place: USA: California...
ATTCCGTCCACTGCGCGCACCGGGTCCGCATGGGCGCCCAGATGCGTGGTCAAATTGGAAATCGAGAGTACGGGTTCACCCATTGAGTCGGCCGTCAGCGGTGCCGTAATCGCGGATCGAAGGCATCGCGCACCGTGTCTGAAAACAGATTCGCTGCGAGCACGAGGGTAAACATGAACACGAACGCGGCGAACAACGACCACCAGACCGCGGGTTCACGGGCCATCTCTAACCGTGCACTGTTAATCATGTTACCCCAACTGTTCATGGTCGGATCGACACCGATCTGAACGTAGGACAACACCGCCTCAGCGAGGACCAATCCACTGAAATCCAGCACTACCGTGATCAGCACGATGTGCATGACATTCGGAAGAATGTGCCGAGCAATGATGGTGAAATGACCTACGCCCAATGCTCGTGCAGACTGAATGTAATCGATCTCCCGAAGTTTCAGAGATTCGCCCCGCAGGTAGCGACACAGTCCGGTCCAGCTGGTGACGCCGAGAATCAGACACAGAAACAAAAGCCTTAAGTCCGCGCGCTCCTCGATACTGGTAAATTCTGCGGCATGGTTATCGAGGTAAACCTGCAGCATCAAGACCGCCGCCGCAATGAGAAGCACCCCCGGTATGGAATTCAAAGTGGTGTAGATGTACTGGATCACGTCATCAATCCATCCCCGGAAATATCCCGCCATAATTCCCAACAAAATCGCGAACGGTAGCATGACAAGAGTCGTCAAAGTGCCGATAACGAGCCCGGTACGAACACTCTTCAGGCTCTGATAAAACACGTCTTCGCCCACCTTATCGGTGCCTAGAATGTGGTATGCAGTGCCGAGCTCGGCGCTCACCCATCCCAACACACAGAGTACGCCGCCGGTTACCAGCGCCGCCCGCCAGCGCGCATCGGTGTCGCCGCGGGCGAGCACTCGCACCGCTTTCGAAACCGGGAGTCCCGCATTCCGCGACCAGAATAATGCGAATAGTCCGCACAACAAGATCCACAGCCCGAGTCCTTGCGCGGTAGCGAGAGCGGTCCGGCGGAGAATGTCCGCCCATTTGTCCATCGTCGGATTTTCCAGGTGAGCGCCGCCATATACGAGTCTGGGATAGAGCCGGACCTGCCGGCCGTCGGGTAATTCAATCGTCTCTTTAGCAAACAGGTGGGCAGCGAACGGCGCCGAATACGTTTTTTCGGTTCGAGTTCGAATTGGTGTAACCAGAACGTCGAAGACACTCAATACCTGATTCGCATGCTGCTCAGCGTTACCGTGTTCGAGCTTGGGACGGAAATGCAAAGAATCCAATAAACCGATTGTGACGTATACGATCAGTACAACCAGAGAAGACATTGCGACGCGGCTGCCCAGGACCTGGCGCCAGGGTGAACGTAGGTGTTCCTGTCGCCGCGCGTACAATCCAAAGCCGATACCCAGCAACAGCAACAGATAAATCAAGATATCGGTCCAGAAGAATACCGGCATCGTGCTGTGTCTAGCTCAATCGCACGCGCGGATCGACCACGGTGTAAGAGATGTCGGTCAATAACAGTCCAAGTATGTAGAGCACGGACCCAAGAAACACCATCGATCGGACGATCGCGAAATCCTGCCGCTGAATGCCGTCGATGGTATAACTGCCGAGTCCGGGAATACCGAAGAACGACTCGGTGATCAGGCTACCCATGAACAACAACGGTAATATCACTACGACGCCGGTGAGTATTGGGATCAACGCATTCTTAAGGACGTGCCGGAACAGGACCCTAACCTCGCTTACCCCCTTGGCACGCGCGGTACGAACATAGTCTTTACTGATCTCCTCGAGGAAAATGGTCCGATACCAGCGCGTGCCTCCGCCGATACCGCCGATCACTCCGATGATGACCGGCAGGACCAGAAATTTCGCAGCATCAAAACCAGTGTCGTACCCAGATATCGGCACCAGATGAAACATTTTGCTCAGCAGAAACTGACCGCCGATGATATAGAACAATGTCGATACCGAGAGCAACACAACACACAACACCACCGCCCACAAATCAAAATATGTCGCCCGGAACAACGCGATCGTAAGAGCGAAAGTAATGTTCACCAACAACCCGATCAGCAATGTCGGCACCGCGATCGCGAGGCTCGGCCACATTCGTTGACTGATATCGTGACCGATGTCACGGCCGCTGTCGGAACGCCCAAAGTCGAACGCGAACAACCGCACCGATTTATCGAAAAACACGGTATGCGTGAGTTTTTTCGCGCCAGTAGCTTGAGTATTCAACAATAAGGGTTTGTCGTAACCATGCGCCTGCTTCCAACTCTGAATGGCCTCATCAGTTACCCGTTTGTCCCCCAACTGCGAACGGGCGATGTTGTCGGGCGTATTGACCACGAAAAATAATATGAACGTCAGCAAATTGACGCCAATCAAGATCGGTATGGCATAGGTGATTCGGCGAATGATGTATCCAATCACAACGCGGTTCTCTGTTCCCGGCGCCTGAAACTTACGATCGCCGGAATGATACTGATCATCAGCACTCCTCCGACCACACCAACTGGCCACAATACCGGTTGATTCCAGTCGACTCGGCGTTTGTCTCGCAATTCAGGGACGATGCGCTTGTACTTAAGTGTATTGTTGGCCATCAGATTGGGCTTCACGTTGTGGTACCAGGAGTGAAACAGAGCAAACGTTTTTGGGTGAAACCCCCATACCCACGGCACATCCCGGCGCACTATCTCCATCATCTGATCGATGATTTTCTGCCTTTCGGGGCCATTCTCCATATTCTTCATCCGTTCGAACAACCGGTCAAAATCCGGATTTTGGTAATTACTCGCGTTTTCTCCATTCGTTTCGACTTTGGAGTTCGGTCCATACAACAAAAACAAAAAGTTCTCTGGATCCGGATAATCGGCGTTCCAACCCCACATAAAAACTTCCGCGGTACCCTTCAGCATCTTTTCACGGAACCGATTATAGTCAGTGGGCCGGATTACCAATTGCAAGCCGATCTTACTGAACTGTTTACGGATCCAATTCAAGCGGGCCTTATCATCCGGACCACGGGCCACGGCCTCGAAATGTATGGCCAACGGTTTTCCGGTTACCGAATCGAATCCGTTTGGATAACCGGCCTCGGCCAGCAGACGCCTAGCCTCGTCGATCGGTCTGCGCCGCGCTTTGCCATTCGCCCACTCGTACACATAAGGATTCACGCCTTCACGCCCGCTACGGTGACCGAAGATTCCCGGCGGCAGCGGACCCTGCGCCGGGATACCCCGACCATTGGTAAAGATCGAGACGAATTCTTCGAAATCGACGGCAATGGAAATTGCGCGCCGCAGTTTTCGCGCACGCTCCGAATCACCGCCCAGCACCGGGTTGCGCATATTGAACCCCATATAATAAATACTCGTGGCGACGGAGGTCGCCAACCTGATTCCCCGCTCCCGCATCTCATCGGTAAGCGTGGCCTCACCCTGGGCATTGAACTGCACTGCTTGATCGAAACTGTCCGAGCTGATCCCGGAATTGTCATAGTAGCCCTGCAGGAACTTGTTCCATCGCGGGATAGTCTCTTTTTCCAAACTGTAGACGGCCCGGTCGATAAACGGCAACGGACGACCGGCTTGTGCCAGCAACCCGTTTTCCCGGTCCCCGGCCTCGCCGGCGGTTGGATAGGTTTCCCCGTGGAAATGAGGATTGCGTTCCATGACCATCCGTAAGTTTGGATTGTTCTCGGTGAGCATGAACGGCCCGGTACCGATGGGGTACCAATCCAGGGTAATATTCTTTTCATTAAGCCCCGGTTGCGAATGAAACAAGTCCGCTTCCCACGGCATCGGCGCAAAGAACGGCATAGCCTGCCAGTATAGAAATTGAGGGTACTTACCCTTCACCCTTATTCGATAGGTGTATTTATCAATCACCGAAACACCGGTCAGAGGATATTTCCGCAGATCAAGAGCCTGCCCTTCTTTGAGCCCCTGGCGAGCTTTTACAAGTGTCTCGCTCAATTCTGCGAAACCGTCGATGTACTGCGCCATGACTCCCGTTAGTGGCGAGTGCAAATGCGTGTCCGCCATGCGCTTGATCTGATACACGTAGTCCTCGACGACGAGTTCGCGGCTACCCTGCTCTGGAAGGTCGGAGAGGTCATGCAGCCCGGCGATCTGTTCCACGCTCAGTGCGTGATAGAGATACCGGCCTTCCGCGTCCTTTGCCAGGGCCGGATGGGGCTGGTAACGAATACCGGGTTTCAGGCGAAACTCATACCCGCTGTACGCGACCGCGGCCGCGTCTCGGCCGTCGATTTCCTCACCCGCGTCGTTGTAGTAACTCACGGACGGCATCTCCACCATTGTCAACGGGACCAGTGTATAGGGGCGTTTCAAAAAGTGGTATTGAAGCGGCGGCTCGTAAATTTGCGCGATAAACGAGTACTCGTCGGAACTGTAAGACCGAACCGGATCGAGGTGTTTTGGCCGTTCAGCAAAAGAAGAGTAAAGAATATTCTTCTTCGCGTCGGTTTCCGGATAGGGGTTATTCCATGCGGCTGGGGAATCCGTGGCAACTGATGCCAGCCCAACCGCCAAACTAGCGATCACTAAACGCCCGGAAATTTTTGACACCATTAGGTCGATGGTATACGTTCAAATTTTGTACAGCCGATTATAACCAACCTCATTCTACCCGCGAAGTTACGTATATGGGCTTTTTAAAGGGCAAACGCGCACTGATTCTGGGCGTCGCGAGTGAGCGGTCGATCGCATGGGGTATTGCCGAAACCATGCATCGCGAGGGCGCCGAGTTGGCGTTTACGTATCAAACCGAAAAGTTGAAGTCGCGTGTCGAGAAATGCGCTACTTTGGTAGGCTCGGATATCGTCTTGCCGTGCGATGTAAGTAGTGACTCCGAAATCGAAAATGTGTTTAGCGAGCTCGACAATTACTGGGACGGTCTGGACGCCATCATCCACGCTGTCGCTTTCGCCCCGCGCGAGGAACTAGAAGGCCCATACGTGGATGCGGTCACCCGCGAGGGATTCAAACTTGCCCACGAAATCAGCTCATACAGCTTTGCCGCATTAGCCAAAGCCGGGCGCGCAATGATGAATGGACGAAACGGCGCACTGTTGACTCTTTCGTATATCGGGTCGGTACGCGCCATGCCAGGCTATAACGTCATGGGACTGGCGAAGGCCAGTCTTGAGGCTAATGTACGATACCTGGCCCAATCACTGGGTCCGGAAGGCATTCGGGTAAACGGTGTCTCCGCCGGACCTATACGCACCTTGGCAGCGTCCGGTATCAAAGGCTTCAAAAAGATGCTGCAATTTCACGAGCAAGTCACGCCTTTGAGACGCAATGTAACGATTGAAGAGGTGGGTAATACCGCAGCGTTTCTGTGTTCCGACCTAGCATCCGGAATAACCGGGGAGATTACCTATGTCGATGCCGGATTCAACATCATCGGATTGGGCGAAGAGCTTGTAAAGTAACGTATTGTCCACCACAGCGCCTAGAGCTGATCTTCGAACACGACGATATCCGCACCTTCGCGTAGTTGATCTAAATAGGCGAGAAACGGGTCTTCGCCACGCCGCCGTAACAGCACCGCTTTCACCCGCTCCCTGAGCTCATCGGTCGCAATTGCCGGGTCACCCTCCTCGACACTGTCAAGACGATAGACGATATTCGATCCATTCTGCAGATTCACACTCCCATATATCGGCTCCCCCGCGGCCGGATAACCCGCCTTAAAGACCTCCTTCACGACTTCCTGGGACACCCCGGTTTGGGTATCCGCGCGCGTCACCACCGTATCCTGGGCATCCAGGTTGTCGGCAGCAGTAACACTACTCCACTCCTCACCGTCTTTAAGTTTCTGCAACATTTCTTCGGACAAAACCCGCACCCGCTCGCGGGCCTTTTCGGCTTTGAGTTTCTCGACGATCCTGTCCCTGACGTCTTGTAGCGGCCGTAGCGCCTCGGGCTTCAACTCAAGCTTGCGTAACGCGACCAGTGTGTCACGATCCAACTCCAACGTCTCGCTGTTCAAGCCCTCAGCGTATACTTCATCGCTGAACGCGGTCTCCCGGAATTTCGCATTCTCCGAGATACCTCCTTCCGCACCCAGGTTCCGGGAAAACCACTCGCTGGTTTGTAGCGGCAGCTTGAGTTCTTCGGATACATTGTCAAGGGTTTCCGGCTGCTCGTATACGAGGTTACGAAACGTTTCGGCCCGATCCAGAAACAAGTCCTCAGCCTGACGCCGCACTTCCTCTTCTTCGAGCTGGCTGCGGACCTCGTCAAACGTCTGTTGCACTTGCGGAACCAGTTCGGTCAACTTAATCAGGTGAAAACCAAATTGTGTACGAACCGGCGCGGATATTTCTCCGTCAGCGAGCTTATACAGGGCGCTTTCAAACGGCTCCACCATCGCGCCTTTCTCCACAAACCCGAGGTCGCCCCCCTGCGCCGCAGACCCAGGATCTTCGGAGTGTTCTCTGGCAAGTTCGGCAAACTCCGCCCCGTCCTTAATTTGTTGTAACAACGACTCGGCCTTCTCCCGCAACTCGGCGACCCGGTCCTCACTATCCGACTCCTTGACCTGAATTAAGATATGACTTGCCTTCCTGCGTTCCGGGGTCGTAAAACGTTGTGCGTTATTCTCATAAATGCTCCTCAGTTCGTCTTCGCCGACGTTGACTTCGCCCTTAAGATCGGACACCGCAAGACGTACATACTGCGTTTTGATCTGTTCGGGCGTTTCGTATAGCGAACTGTTGCTCTGATAGTCCTGTTCGATTTCCGCATCGGATACTTCGATAACATCACGGAACTCTTCCGGGCTTATCGTGACATACTGAAAAGCACGCTTCTGCTGAAAATGCCTCAATAAGGTATCCATGTCACTGACGGTTACGAACGCCGAGTCGGTAAACCCACTCCGCACCTGTTGCAAGACGTTCTCCTGACGCAAGCGCTCTTCGAATCCCGTCGTTGTGTATCTGTACCCAGACACGACCTGTTGGTATAAATCGGTATCGAATACACCATCGCGCTGAAATTGTGGCGCAGATTCTATATACCGCCGGAGCTGCTCGTTACTGACACGAAATCCTTTATCAGTCGCATCGTTTACCAACAGAGTGCGTTGGATCAGACCGTCGAGTACGCCTCGGCGAAAAGCCTTGCTATTTATCAATTCCGGATCGGCTCGAGTACCTAACGCCCGACTCAACGCATCACGGCGATCCTCCAGGGCCGCACGATAGGTTTGCTGGTCGATTTCGACACCGTTTATCTCGGCAACGTTGATCTCGTCGACCCCGGCGAAGTACTCGTTGATCCCCCAAAGCGCAAACGGAATGCTGATCAAAAAAACGATAACCCACGCGATCCAACCGCTGGCGCGATCTCGTATCTTAGTCAACATAGATGGTCACCTGAGTCTCAAGTTAGACGCTTGAACGGACGCTGGGCTGCATTGACAAACAATCGCAAACGGCCATCCAACCGAATCCTTAGACACAAAAAAGGCGAGAAATTCTCGCCTTTCTGCGCCTTTTCAAAAAATCGTGGCGGAGCGGACGGGACTCGAACCCGCGACCCCCGGCGTGACAGGCCGGTATTCTAACCAACTGAACTACCGCTCCCAAACCAGCCGGTGGCGTACACCGTCGCACAATTCCTTGAGCGGCGCAATCCACCATCCGACCCAGCGCACGCTCCGCCGACCGGCCGTCTAGGCGCCGATCCGTGACGACAAGTCTTGCTGGTGGGTGCTGAGGGGTTTGAACCCCCGACCTTCGCCTTGTAAGGGCGACGCTCTCCCAGCTGAGCTAAGCACCCATTTGGGGTTGCGCGAACGGCGCGCTAGTTTAGTGCATCCTTGAGCGCTTTGCCAGCTTTGAACTTCGCACTGCGGGATGCCGGGATGTTAATGGTTTCTCCGGTTCTTGGATTTCTGCCGGTGCGAGCATTACGCTGGCTGACAGAAAAAGTACCGAAACCAACCAGCGTCACTGAGCTGCTTTTTTTCAGCGTCTGTGTGACGCCGTCAATCATTGCATCTACCGCGCTGGTTGCAGCAGCTTTCGAGATATCGGCAGATGAAGCGACCAAATCAATTAATTCCGCTTTATTCACGGTTGTTTCCCCTTGTTAATTCGAAGCGGTGAAAACGAAAACATTGAAGGCTTAACGCAACGGGCGAGTGGGCATTGGTTTGCGCCCTAATCCTCCACGGCCGACCTTATACCAATTGCTAAATATTCGGTCAAGGGAACTGGTCATAGCTATCCGCCGCCAGTCATACTCGTAATGAAACGGGAAAATCCGTTCTTTAATGAAAACAAAGACCTAGCCGAAATACATCGAGGCCGTATCTAGATATGAATTCGGGCGAACGACTTGGCCCATTAAGTGCATGGTATCAATGCGTCGTTACAATTTCCGCACCGGCGTCGTCCGCCGCTTTCGCCGACTGCTTTGCACCCGAGCCTTTGTCTTTCATCTCAGGCATACGCTCAAGCGCGATCTCCATGACGTCGTCAATCCACTTTACCGGCTTGATATCGAGATCACTTTGGATGTTCTTTGGTATCTCGACCAAATCTTTCTCGTTCTCGTCTGGAATGATCACGGTCTTGATGCCACCGCGATGCGCGGCCAGCAATTTTTCCTTCAGGCCGCCAATAGGGAGGACCTCACCACGCAACGTGATTTCACCGGTCATAGCCACATCGGCCTTGGCCGGAATGTTTGTCAATGCAGAGAGAATAGCGGTGCACATTCCGATGCCCGCGCTGGGACCATCTTTGGGTGTCGCGCCTTCCGGCACGTGGATGTGAAAATCGTGTTTTTGGAAAAACTCCGGGTCCATCCCGAAACTCTGGGCCCGGCTCCGCACCACGCTCATCGCCGCCTGGATAGATTCCTGCATCACGTCGCCGAGCTTACCCGTGTACATCTGCTTACCCTTACCGGACAAGATGATCGACTCTATGGTTAGGAGTTCGCCGCCAACCTCGGTCCATGCCAACCCGGTGACCTGGCCCACCTGGTTGTTTTTGTCTGCCTTTCCATAGCGATAGCGGCGCACGCTCAGGTACTTATCCAAGTTCTTCGGCGTAATTCTGACGCTGGTTTTCTTCGCGTCGAGCAGCAACTCCTTGGCGACTTTGCGAAAGATCTTAGCGATCTCCCGTTCCAATCCACGCACGCCGGCTTCGCGAGTGTAGTACCGTACGATGTCGCGCAGCGCCGTCTTGGCAACCAATACCTCGTCCTCTCTGAGGCCGTTGTTCTTGCGCTGCTTGGGAACCAGGTAACGGATTGCGATGTTAATCTTTTCGTCTTCGGTGTAACCCGACAAACGGATCACCTCCATACGATCCAGAAGCGGAGGCGGAATATTCAGCGTATTAGCGGTGGCGATGAACATGACTTCAGACAGATCGTAGTCCACCTCCAGATAATGGTCGACGAACGAGTGATTTTGCTCAGGATCCAATACTTCCAGCAACGCCGAAGACGGATCGCCCCGAAAATCCATTGACATTTTGTCCACTTCGTCGAGCATGAACAGTGGATTCCGGGCCTTGACCTTCGACATATTCTGAACAATCTTGCCTGGCAAGGATCCAATATAGGTGCGCCGATGGCCGCGTATTTCCGCTTCGTCGCGGACGCCGCCTAGCGACATGCGTACAAACTTCCGATTAGTCGCGCGCGCAATGGACTGGCCGAGCGACGTCTTGCCGACACCGGGGGGGCCGACCAGGCACAGGATCGGCCCTTTGATCTTGCGGATGCGCTGTTGCACCGCCAGATACTCGAGAATCCGTTCCTTTACCTTTTCCAGGCCATAATGATCTTCTTCCAGAATCGCTTCGGCGGCCGCCAGGTCCTTACGCACCTTGGTGCGTTTTTTCCAGGGAACCTGAACCAACCAGTCAATATAATTACGGACGACTGTCGCCTCCGCCGACATCGGCGACATCATCTTTAATTTCTTCAACTCCGCCTCGGCCTTCTCTTTGGCCTCCTTCGGCATTCCCGCCTCTTCAATCTTCTTTATCAGCTCTTCCAGTTCATTAGGGGCATCGTCCATGTCCCCCAATTCCTTTTGAATCGCCTTCATCTGCTCATTGAGATAGTACTCGCGCTGGCTTTTCTCCATCTGCTTCTTGACCCGACCGCGGATTCTCTTTTCCACCTGCAACAGGTCGATTTCCGACTCCATTACGCCCAGGATATGCTCGAGACGTTGTCTGGTGTTGGACATTTCCAATATGTCCTGCTTGTCGTCGATCTTGAGACTCAGGTGAGCAGCTATCGTATCCGCGAGTCGGCCGGCATCGTCGATCCCCGCCAGGGAAGTCAGTATCTCTGGAGGTATTTTGTTATTGAGCTTTACGTATTGATCGAATTCGTTCAGCACCGTACGCATCAAGACTTCTGCCTCGCGCTCCGGCATGTCTTCACTTTCGACCGCCGCGATGTTGGCACTGAAACAATCATCCACTTCCACGTATTGGTCGATGCGGACCCGCCGTTCACCCTCCACCAGGACCTTTACCGTGCCGTCGGGGAGCTTCAACAATTGTAGGATGCTGGCGACCGTGCCAACGTTATAGATATCACCTGGGCCCGGATCATCGTCGGCGGCGTTGCGTTGTGCCACCAACAGAATATGTTTCCCAATCTCCATTGACCGCTCCAGGGCGGTGATCGACTTGCGGCGGCCCACGAACAACGGGATCACCATGTGCGGGAATACCACGACATCCCGCAGCGGCAGCACCGGAATCGGAGAATCGATAGGGACGACGGGATTTTCGTCAGTCATCACACAACCTTCCGCCTCAGCGGATTAGCAGTTTAAAGAGTATATAGAAAGAACGGGTACTGAACATCGACCGACCGGCACCCCCGAATATCCTTCCATTTCTTAACTATGGTGCCATATCAGACGAAATTCAACGTGAACAACCGCAAATTCGGCTGAAACGCGGTTCCCCCGCACCAGGTCTGTGAATCCGGCCGGCTTGGCCGATCAATGGGTGGTCGAGACTTTTTTCTGTTCCGCGTCTTCGTAGATATACAGCGGACGCGCGCTGTCCGTGATAACCCCCGCGTCGACGATCACTTTCTTGACGCCTTCCATGGAGGGGAGCTCGTACATAGTATCCAGCAACGCGTTTTCGAGGATTGAGCGCAAACCGCGGGCACCGGTCTTGCGGTCCATCGCCTTCTTAGCCACCGCCTTTAAGGCATCCTCGCGGATTTCCAGATCCACACCTTCCAACTTAAGCAATTTATGATATTGCTTGACCAGCGCATTTCTGGGTTCGGTCAGAATCGATACCAGTGCTTCCTCGTCCAGCTCCTCGAGGGTCGCAACAATCGGTAGTCGGCCGACAAACTCAGGGATCAGTCCGTATTTTATGAGGTCCTCCGGCTCGAGCTCGCGCAGCACCTCACCTACGTTTTTGCCGTCAGTCTTACTTTTGATTTCCGCCCCAAACCCGATGCTGCTCTTTTCCGATCGATCCTGAATAATTTTCTCTAAGCCGGCAAACGCACCGCCGCAGATAAACAGGATATTGCGAGTATCAACCTGCAGAAACTCCTGCTGGGGGTGCTTCCGCCCTCCCTGAGGAGGAACCGAGGCAATGGTTCCCTCGATCAACTTAAGCAATGCCTGTTGTACCCCCTCACCAGAGACGTCGCGGGTGATCGAAGGATTGTCCGACTTGCGCGAAATCTTATCGATCTCATCAATGTATACAATCCCGATCTGCGCTTTCTCGATATCGTAATCGCATTTCTGCAAAAGCTTTTGGATGATGTTTTCAACATCCTCGCCTACATAACCGGCTTCGGTCAGGGTCGTGGCATCGGCAATGGTAAACGGGACGTTCAACTGCCGGGCCAGAGTTTCCGCCAGCAGGGTCTTACCCGAACCGGTGGGTCCGATGAGCAAGATATTGCTTTTCGAGATGTCGACTTCCCCGACTTTTTCCTCGTTTTCTATCCGCTTATAGTGGTTGTATACCGCCACCGACAAGACTTTCTTGGCGTCCGGTTGACCGATAACGTACTCATCCAAAATTTCACGGATGTCGTTCGGCTTGGGAAACTTACTCCTTGAGTCGGGAGACTCCGAACCTTCCTGTACTTCCTCGCGAATAATGTCGTTGCACAACTCCACGCATTCATCACAGATGAACACCGATGGGCCCGCAATGAGCTTACGAACCTCGTGCTGACTTTTCCCACAGAACGAGCAGTAGAGTAACTTTTCGCTCTTGCCGTCGTGTTTATCGTCGGTCATATAAATATTTTAGCACGCCAGAACTCGCCACCCCCAAAAGATGCAATTTTCGGCAGAATTTTGCAACCCCTGGCGAATCCCGGAGCGAGCCGCCGGCCTCTAGCTCCGGCTGCTGATCACCGAATCAATGAGTCCGTATTCTACGGCCTCGTCGCCGCCCATGAAGAAATCCCGCTCGGTGTCGCGGGCAATGGTCTCGTCATCCTTCTCGGTGTGGCGCA